>Ga0209398_1000182_pt1 | contig 46074 bp, 38 predicted proteins | sample AshMeaBigSpring_FD_184125 | JGI IMG/M metagenome (GOLD analysis project Ga0209398, IMG submission 184125) | Groundwater microbial communities from Big Spring, Nevada to study Microbial Dark Matter (Phase II) - Ash Meadows Big Spring (SPAdes)... | ecosystem: Environmental > Aquatic > Deep...
GTGCCGATATGGGTGCTCCCAAATACATGGAATGGTACGGTGCATTTGGATTAATGGTAACACTTGTGTGGCTGTACATGGAAATTTTAAAACTGTTGATGCGTTTGAGTCAGCGCGATTAATTGATTTAGGTAGATCTATATTTCAATTAGCATATTTTTAAGCCCGGTTTAGCCGGGCTTTTTCGTTGCTATTGGTGCCGAAAGCTCAGCCCCTACGCCCGATTGACGTGGATACCCCGCTGAGGCTTTGTGCGGTGGCTTTGTGGCGGAGTAGCAACAAAAAGCGGGACCGGAGTTGCCGATAGTTGTTCGTGCTTGCGTACAAATTTTTAGTCACATAGCCCTTTTGTGCCCTTTTCTCGTTGTAACTTGCGCCCATGCAAGCATACTTAAAAGGACTCAACGAGCAGCAATTAACAGCAGTATTACACAAAGACGGGCCATTAATGATTGTAGCCGGTGCCGGCAGTGGTAAAACCAAAGTATTAACCACCCGAATAGCGCACCTCATGGATAGTGGTGTAGATGCCTTCAATATTTTGGCATTGACATTTACCAACAAAGCCGCTGCTGAAATGCGCGAACGTATCCAAAAAATATTGGGAAATAATGAAGCCCGTAATTTGTATATGGGCACTTTTCACAGTGTGTTTGCACGAATTCTGCGTAGCGAAGCCACCAAACTTGGGTATCCGAGTAATTTTACGATTTATGATACCGATGACAGTAGGAGTGTTATAAAAACGGTGATTAATGAATTGAATTTAGACGATAAGCACTATAAGCCCAATGTAGTGGGCAATCGTATTTCCTCTGCTAAGAATGCCTTAATGAGTCCGGCGGAATATGCCCTTGACTCGGCTTTGCAGCAGGAAGATATGCGTGCCAACCGACCTGCAATAGCACAAATTTACGCAGCCTATGCCGGCAGGTGTTTCAAAAATGGCGCCATGGACTTTGATGATTTGTTGCTAAAAATGTATGAGTTATTAAAGCATCACAATGAGGCATTGGTAAAGTACCAACGCAAGTTTAAATATATTTTGATAGATGAGTATCAGGATACCAATGCCGTACAATACCAAATAAGCAAGTTATTGGCGGCCATGAATGAAAATATTTGTGTAGTGGGCGATGATGCGCAAAGTATTTACAGCTTTAGGGGTGCTACCATAGAAAATATTTTACAGTTTCAGAAAGATTACGACGATGTAAAAGTGGTAAAGCTAGAGCAAAACTACAGATGCAGTAGTAATATTTTGAATATAGCAAACGAGGTAATTAAAAACAATAAAAACCAAATAGCTAAAAACCTATGGACAGAAAATGGGGTTGGCGAAAAGATTAAGTTGGTTCGTACAATGACCGATAACGATGAAGGAAAGTTTGTGGCCGATTGTATACAAGAACAAAAATTGCGCAATCATTTTGCCAATAAAGATTTTGCCATTTTGTATCGCACCAATGCTCAAAGTAGGTCGTTTGAAGAAAGTTTGCGCAGAATGGGCATTGCCTACAGAATTTATGGCGGTGTAAGTTTTTATCAACGCAAGGAAGTAAAAGACATGTTGGCTTACTTACGTGTGATCGTTAATACACGTGACGAGGAAGCATTAAAGCGCATTATCAATTATCCTGTAAGGGGCATTGGCAAAACAACGATGGAAAAATGTGCCATTGTTGCGAATGAACAAAATATCACTTTGTGGGAGGTAATAGGCCGAGCACGAGAATTTGGTTTTAAAGCTGGAACCTTGGAAGCCTTACAGAATTTTGTTACGATGATTCGGTATTTTCAAACCCTCCTGAACGATAAAAACGCTTATGATGTAGCTGTACAGGTAGGGAAGCATACCACTTTGGTGAAAGAATTGTTTAACGACAAAACAACCGAGGGGTTAGCGAGGTACGAAAACGTACAAGAATTGTTTAATTCTATTAAAGAATGGACCGAAAGCCCAAGTAACGACGATGGAGAAGTAGGCGAAAAATCGCTAGGAGCCTATTTGCAACAAATTACCCTCCTTACTGATGCAGATGACGATAAAGAGAATAGCGATGTGGTAAAATTGATGACCATACACGCGGCTAAAGGGCTTGAATTTGAGTGTGTATTTGTGGGCGGTATAGAAGAAACGCTGTTTCCGAGTGGTATGAGTATCAATACAAGAGAAGAATTAGAAGAGGAAAGGCGCTTGTTTTATGTAGCAGTTACACGGGCTAAGCAAAAATTATGGCTTACCTATGCAAACAGTCGCTACCGATTTGGTCAATTGGTACAAAATGAACCAAGCCGCTTTATAGATGAAATGCCCGAAGTGTACCTAGATAAAAGCTATAGTGGTGGCGGTGCGCGCAACAATGCCGGTAGCGATTGGGGAATGATGGGCAATGGAATGGAGCGGATGCATAGGGGTTTTGGTCAAAACACAAGTTCAGGCACCGGTTCAAATGCCAAAAGTGGTTCTAATGGTACTTATGGTCAAGCACCTGTTAAAAAAGAGGTACAACGTCCCGCTTACATGCCTGTTGCATCGCCAACACCCAAGACGGTGGAACACCAACCAAGCGTAAATTTTAAACCAAGCGATAGCAGCACTTTACAAGTTGGCCATCAAGTAGAACATCAAAAATTTGGTTATGGAACCATAACATCAATAGAAGGTAGCGGACACAATCCGGTAGCAACAATTGTATTCGTAAACAATGGAGAAAAAAAGATCATGTTGAATTATGCTAAACTTAGGATTGTGGAATAGGGTTTATGCCTGCAAAAGTTATTTTTTTTGCTGTAATGGGCTTCTTTATTGAAAGTTTTGTCATAAAATAGAGCTTATTTTATGGGTTTAATTGCATTTATTTGTTTTTTAATGTTTAATGTTTATTAATTAATTCATTTTGAACTTTAAATGCTTATCCTTACTTTTGAACACAACGCAAGATGTGTATTTGTGCTTTTTTTTATGCAAATTGATCTTGATTTGTTGCTAATTTGTTAATTTTTTTTGAATATCCTACATCTCCTTATCAGTTTTATACTATGAATTTTACTTTCCGAAACATAATTAAGAGTAGTTTACTATTGCTTAGTGCAGCCGTGTTGTTTTCGTGCAGAACATATAAAAATATACCTTATTTTAAGGATTCGCCAGATAGTATCACTTCCGCTGCAGTAAACTTACCTGTATTTTCAGAGCCTACAATACAGTATGATGACATTCTTTCTGTATCGATTAATACATTGGATTTGCAGAGTAGTACAGCCATGAATATGGCTCCAAATATTGGTTCTGCTGCAAGTGCAATTGGTAGTGCTGCTGCTTTAACACTCCCTTCCAATACTTCTTATCGTGTTGATAAGACTGGTTTTATTGAAATACCCTTGTTAGGAAAATTCAATGTGATAGGATTGACAACTCAGGCATTAAAAAATAATATACAAACAAAGTTGGCAGAATATTATAAAATGCCATCTGTTGATGTTAAGTATTTGAATTTCAAAGTTACCGTTTTAGGAGAAGTTCTAAAGCCTGGTTCTTATGTGATTCCTAATGAAAAAATTACCATATTAGATGCACTTGGTTTAGCTGGCGACTTAACCATTTTTGGAAGAAGGGAAAATGTATTACTAATTAGAGATAATAAAAATAGCGAATCCAAGCAATTGGTAAGAATTAATTTGAATAGTAAGAATCTGTTCACTTCTCCATTTTTCTACTTAAAACAAAACGATGTGTTGTATATAGAACCTATGGATGCAAAAATTGCTAATTTGGACGCTGTTCAAAATAGGTATATAACAATATTTTCATCGGTGTTATCTGTTTTAATTATTTTAGCTACAAGACTTAGATAATCTTATTTGATTTATTTTAATAAACAATAAAAGGCATGGATCAAATTAAACCGCAAGTTGCAAACAAAGAAGAAGAAGGGTTTGATATAAAGAAAATAATAGAGGTGTTTTCGCAGTATTGGCTGTTGTTTCTAATTTCAATTATAGTTTGTGTAACATTTTCATATACGTATTTGCGTTACGCAATTCCGATGTATAAAATTCATGCCAAAATTCTTGTAGCCGATGATGACAAAGGCGGATCATTGTTTGGAGGGGCAGGAATGATGAAAGACTTTGGTTCATTGATAGGTTCTAAAAGTAGTGTAGATAACGAAGCGGAGATATTGAAAACAAGCGATTTAATGGAGCAGGTGGTTAAGTCGATGGATTTAAACATCAATTATGCACAAGATGGTCGTGTTCATTCTATTGATTTGTATGAAAATTTGCCATTTAAGGTAAAAACAGTATCGCTTTCCGATTCGTTAAAGTCGTTTAGTTTTTATGTTACCCCTTTAAGTTCTGTACATTTTAAACTTACGAATTTAAAAAAAGATACTGTAATCACTGCTAAATACGGTGATACAATTGAATATAATAAGTCGAGATTTTACATAGAATCTACGGGGCTTCCCCATCAGTTCAACAAATACCAATTCAGTGTTGCTGCAGTTGATGCTACTGTAGAAAAGTTTTCTAAGTTATTAGAGGTAACAGTTACCAATAAGCAAGTTACAATTATAGACCTAGGTATTAAAAGCAATATTCCCAAAAAGGGTGAAGATATTCTGATGAATTTGATTAATCAATACATTAGAATGAACTTAAACGATAAGAATAGGATTGCCGATAGTACCATCGTATTTATTGATGGGAGAATTGGTATTGTTAGTAAAGAATTAAATGACATAGAAAAGGAAATCCAAGGATTTAAACAAGATAATAACCTTGCAAATATTTCTGAACAGTCTCGGCTTGTTCTAAGTAATGCATCAGATTTAACAAAAGAGTCCAATAAGGTGAATCTTATGTTAAGTGTTGTAGAAAGCATGGAGAAATATTTAACAGATCCTAAGAACTATAACAGATTAGTACCCACAATGGTGTCTGATGATCCAACCTTTTTGTCATTAACGGAAAAATACAATGCTTTACAAATTCAAAAAGACAGATACTCGCTTGTAAATACAGAAAAGAATCCGGTATTTCAAAATTTCGTTTTGCAAATCAATAATGTGCGAAACGATTTGATTAAAAATTTACAAAACCAAAAGAAATCTTTAACCATAGCAAAAGATAAAAATGAAAGTCAAGACCGGTTTTACACTAGTATTATTAAAAAAGTACCGGCACAAGAACGTTCGTTCCTAGCTTTATCAAGAACTCAAGCCCTTAAACAAGAATTGTACTTGTTTTTGTTGAAGAAAAAAGAGGAAATGTCTGTAACAAAAGCGTCAAATATTGCGAGCGCTCGAATGATTGACAGGCCAAAATCAGAAACAAATCCGTTTAGTCCTAAAAGACAAATCATACTACTTGCTGGTTTCCTTGTTGGAATCGTACTTCCATTCGGGTTTATCACATTGCGTGAAATGCTTAATACCAAGATAATTAGTAGGTTAGATATAGAAAAAATAACTTCTGCATCTATTTTATCTGAAATTTCTCATAACTCTACCGATAAGGCTCTTGTTATCAATGAAGGTTCAAGAACAGTTATTGCAGAACAATTTCGATCGCTTCGTACCAATTTGCAATTTGTTCTCGGAACAAAAAGTAATATTACTATTTTGCTAACATCAAGTATGAGTGGTGAGGGTAAATCGTTCGTTGCATTGAATGTAGCAAATGCGTATGCCGTTTCTGGAAAGAAAGTATTACTAATGGAGCTGGATTTAAGAAAACCTAAAATTTCCTCCAATCTTGGAATGGAAAATACCAAAGGATTTTCTAACTACATATCTACAAATATCAATTTGCCGGAAGTCATTATTCCATCAGGTATTAATCCAAATTTATTTGTATTTCAGTCAGGTCCCGTTCCTCCCAACCCTGCTGAGTTGTTGATGAGTGAGAAAGTAAAAGAATTGTTTATTACACTAAAATCACAGTTTGATGTAATTGTATTTGACATGCCACCAATTGGGCTTGTAACCGATGCTCAAATACTAGCAAATTTGGCAGATGTATCATTGTATGTGGTAAGACAGTCGTATACTTTCAAAAGCCAGTTACAAATTGTTAATGAAATTGTTGGAACGCAAAAATTTAATAATTTCTATCTTGTAGTAAATGATGTGAAAAGTGGATCACGTTATGGCTACGGTTATGGCTACGGCTATGGTTATGGATATGGCTATGGTTACGGTTATGGTTATGGACACGGTTATGTGGAGGAAAATGAAAAGAAAACTAAAAAGAGCATTTTAGGATTTAAGCGTAAAGCCTAAAATGTTTCAATTGGTTTAGTATGTTTTTTATCAACAGAATTAAATTTAGATAATATCCTAATTACATGCAAGCAGCTAAAAAAGTAGCATTAAATACAGGTATCACCTATGCAAGAATGATACTAACTATGGGTATTTCTTTGTATTCTACAAGAATTGTATTAAATGCCCTCGGTAGTATAGATTATGGCATTTTCAATTTAATTGCTGGTATTGTAGCAATGCTATCGTTTCTTAATGTGGCTATGACTGCATCTACACAACGATACTTGTCTTATCATCAAGGAGGAAAGGATGTACAAATGCAAGTAAAAGTATTTACGAATAGTTTTCTCTTGCATATACTCATTGGAATAATTGTGGTTGTATGTTTAGAGATAGCTGGTTTTTTTTTATTTGATGGTTTTTTGAATATTCCTGTCGATAAAATACCCGTTGCTAAGACAATTTTTCATTTCATGTCGGTAACAGTTTTTTTTACCATTATGTCGGTGCCCTTAACTGCCTTACTCAATGCACATGAAAATATGATTGTGATAGCTGTTGTAGGGTTAATTGAGGTGTTACTGAAATTAGCAATTGCCTTATCATTGTTGGTCATTTTAACTAACAAATTGTTTTTTTTCGGCATTTTAACAGCGAGTTTAAGCATTTTCACCTTTGCTATGTTTGCTTTTTATTGCTTCAGGAAGTATCAAGAATGTACGCTTCGAGGGGTTTTTGATTACGATAAAAAACTAATTTCCGAGTTGACTTCTTTTGCGGGTTGGAATTTGTTTGGAACAATTTGTTCGTTAGGAAGAACACAGGGGTTAGCTATTTTATTAAATATTTTTTTTGGAGCAACAATTAACGCAGCCTACGGTATCGCAAATCAGGTTGCTGCACAGCTCAATTTTTTTTCAGCTACGCTTTTGCAAGCATTGAACCCACAAATAATGAAAAGCGAAGGTGCAGGGGATAGGGCTAGGATGCTAAAATTGAGTATGATGGCTAGCAAGTTCGGTTTTTTCTTATTGGCTTTTATTGCAATACCGGCTGTTTTTGAAATGAAATCAATACTTACTTTTTGGCTTTCCAATGTGCCTGATTATACGGTTGTATTTTGTCAATTAATTTTAATTGCTACATTGGCCAATCAGTTAACTATTGGAGTGCAGTCAGGGTTACAAGCAACTGGAAGAATAAAGCTTTATCAAATGGTAGTTGGAACTACTATATTGATGAATGTACCTATTTCTTACATGTTGCTCAAAATTGGTTTTCCAGCACATTCTGTGTTGTTGAGTTTTATTGGAATAGAGCTTACTGCATGTTGTCTGCGTTTATATTTTTTGAAGTCAATCGCAGGCTTGGTAATACGTAATTATATTGAGCGCGTTTTTTTAAAAGAGTTAATACCAATTATTACTATTGTACTTGTAAGTTATTTTTTTACCACTGTTTTAAAAGGATTTAACTACCGTTTTTTGCTTACAATCACCGGAGCTTCTATTTCATTTGTTATTAGTATTTATTTTACTGGATTTTGTAAAGATGAAAAAGAACTGCTCGTTCAGTTTGCTAGTAAAATAAGGAATAAAATAAAATAAATTTAAATATTTATGAAAAAAAGAGTTGGTATTCTTACTTTACAATTTGCTAATAATTATGGTGGTTTTTTACAAACATTTGCACTTTTTACAAGTTTAAAGAAACTCGGCTATTCACCCCTGATTATTAATCGCCGTTATCCTTTACCTAATGGGATAGCTTCTATGTATTTGAATTTTGTAGATACTTTTATAAACGGTTCTTTTAATAAATTTAGGCAAAGACAGTTCACTAGTATTACAGAACCAATATTTAGCCATGAATCAATGAAAGATGTTGCTAAAGAGTTAGATGCTGTAATTGTTGGTAGTGACCAAGTTTGGCGCTTGGAATACACTAAAAATATTGGATTTGGGTATAACATGTTTTTGGATTTCGTACCCAAGGAAAAAAAACGCATTTCCTATGCAGCTAGTTTCGGTACGGATAAGTTTGAAGGTAATAATGAAGATATATCGGTAGTTAAAGATTTGTTGTCTACTTTTTCGGGAATTTCAGTAAGAGAAAGTTCGGGCGTAGATTTATGTAGCAATTTATTTAATGCGCACGCCGAACATGTATTAGATCCTACAATGTTATTAAAAGTGGAAGATTATGATACAATAATTATTCCTGCCGAAGTTTCCAATATCAATGATAAACATTTTGTAGTTCAATATTTATTAGACCCGAATCCGAAAAGAAAAACCATATCTACAAAAATTGCCAAGAAATATAATGGTAATTTGAAAAACATCTACAGAGCATCAGATACCGATTTTTCCATAAAGAAACATATTTTTCCATCAAGTAAACATACCTTTCCTAGTTTTTCTAATTGGTTATGGAGTATTAAAAATGCCCAATTTGTGGTGACTGATAGCTTTCATGGAGTTGTGTTTTGCATTTTGTTTAATAAGCAGTTTGTTTGTATTGCTAATACTTCAAGGGGTGTGGCACGAATGGACAGTTTGTTAGGAATGTTTGGCTTGCGCTCACGTCTTATTGACGAATTGGCTAATGAGGAAAAATATCTTAATCTGCCTTTAATTGACTACAATGAGGTAAATACGCTAATTGACTTTAATAGAGAAAAATCTATCAATTTTCTTATTAATTCTTTGTCGTAATCAAAACTCCATCATTATAATTTTTGGGATGGTATTAAAGAGGTTTTATGAATAGGATAGCGTTACTGATTTTTATTATTTTATTGTTTTTTGGTCGTTATTTTCTTATAAGGGCTAAGAAAAAGAGCGCTAAATATTTATGGATTTCTTTTTTTATTTTATCTACACCTCTTCAGTTTGAATTCAGTTTAAATTACTTAAATCCTAACGATATTCAAGGTGTATGGGGTAAAGTTATTAATGTGTCAGTCCCTTTAATACTTGCATTGTTGTTTTTTGGTTACTTTAGGTGGAAGAAGTTACATTCTATTTTGGGAAAAAATCAATGGATTTTATATATATTATTAGTATTGATTATTTCCATGTTGAATCCATACAATGTAGATTCATTTGCTACGTTTTGTTTTATTTTTTATTTCATTTCACTAATTGGTTTTTTTATTCTAGCCTCATTCAAACTTTCAAAAGCTGAAATTTTTGATGGTTTGTTTGATGCTTTGCGAATTCTTTGTTCGATTCAAGTGATTTTGGCTATATGTTTTCCGTTGCTAAAACTCAGTTTTGTTACAGAACTTTTTCATGGCAAAGTAGCAGCGGAGTGGGCAACGCGAATGAACACAAGGGTTGGGGCAGTTGGACTTTTTGTGCATCCAGGAAATCTTGCTTTGTTTACAATTCTTGCGTCCTCTTTTTTTTTAGCAACGTATTTAAATGGATATCGAACCAAATTAAGTCTTTTTCTTTTGGCTTGCAATGTACCTACTATTATACTTACCTATTCTAGAACATCCTATTTGGCTTTTGTTTTAGTTGTTTCTATTGTATATTTTTTTCATAAATTTCGTTATCAAAACCTTTTATCTGTCAGTAACATCTTGAAGTTTGTAGTGCCAACATTGCTTTTTTTAGGTTGGTTGGTTTATTTTTCTCCATTTAGTGAGAACTTTTTAAAAAGTGATTCTTCCGACATGGTAGAGGCCCGTTCAATACACTTTTTAATTGCACTTACTATTTTCACAGCATCACCTATCATTGGTGTAGGCGTTAATACGCACCTTACTTTTTTTGATCACAATAGTAGCATTCAAAAAATGTTACCTGCTATTCAAGAGTTTTATACGGTTAATCCCATTCACAATATTCATTTGATCATTCTTACAGAAACCGGGTTAATTGGTTTTGTTTTGTGGATTTGTTTTTTATTTAATTCTTTGGCCAAAGCAAAAAAAACAATTGCAAATACTAGTCAGACAACCTCTATTTTTTCTTTAACCTTGGTTGGATTTATTTTTGCGTATATAATTTATGGTTTAACAGGTTGGGCTCCACTTTCTAAAGGACTTTTGCCGTTCTTTCTTTTTATGGTTTTTTGTTTCAATACGTATGAATATGAAAAAAAGGTATAAATAATTTTTAGAATGAAAAATATATTATTCATTACATCTATTGTGCCTTTTCCTACCTATGGTGGCGAACGCATTAGAACTTTTGGTTTAATTAGTACATTAGCCAAAATGGGTTATCATATCACTGCTATCGTTGGCAAGAGTGAAAATAAAGATGATATTAAAAAAGGGCATATTGATAATGTGACATTTTTGGAGTACGACTTCCCGGTTAGTAATAATTATGTAGTTCGTGCGTTCGACTATTTTAGGCCCGACCCTAACTTAGCAAAAATTATCCTAGATTTAGTAGCTAAGCAGCCCTTTGAACTTGCATTTATTGACTACGCATTTTTAGGTCAATACATTAGTTTGCTTAAGCAACATAAAATCCCTGTAATTTATGGTACGCACAATTCTCAAGCCGAATTGGTTAAGCAGGTAGATAGCAATCCTCTGAAGGGAACTATTAATGCCACTTTGGCATCTTGGCACGAGAAGTTTTATTTTGATAAAGCAGATGCCATATTATCGGTTTCATCAATTGATGTGCAATACCATAGCAAGTTTACCGATTCGAAGAAGAACTTTTTAATAGCCAATTTTGTATCAAAAGAGTTGTATCAATATTCCTCTTCCAAAGAAAATTACATCATTTTTTCTGCCAACTTTACTTCCGTACAAAATATTAACGGCTTAATTTGGTTTTTGAACAATGTTTGGGATGACGAAATAGCCGCTAAAACAAAATTGGTGATTGCGGGAATAAAATCTAAAGAAGCCTTTCAGAATACTGCTATCACCAACAAACAGTTAAATAACATAGAAGTACTTGGTACGGTAGCAGATTTGAAGGTATTAATTGCAAATGCAGTAATGTCTGTAGTGCCGTTAGTAGAAGGAAGTGGTACCCGGTTAAAATGTGTAGAGGCAATGGCACTTAAAACGCAAATTGTAAGTACCAGCATTGGTGCTGAAGGGATAGAACATGAAGGAACAATCGTAATTGCCGATACACCTGAGTTATTTAAAACACGCATAATAGAGGTGCTAAATGGTAGCATCAATCATGTCGAAAAAGCATATGAAATTTTTTCAGAAAAATATTCAGCCGAATCCAATTTGTTGAAATTAAATAGTATCATAAAATCAATTGTGAAATGAAAAATCCGAAAATAACTGTCATCACACCATCCTACAATCAGGGTAGCTTTATTGAGGAAACAATCTTGAGTGTACTTAATCAAACCTATAAAAATGTTGAATACATAATTATTGATGGTGGTTCTAAAGACAATACCGTTGATATTATAAAAAAATATTCTGATAAAATTGATTATTGGGTAAGTGAAAAAGATTCAGGACAAACCAATGCTTTAAACAAAGGTGTAAAGGTTGCTACGGGCGAAATTTTGTGTTGGATTAATAGCGACGATGTGCTTGTGCCATGGGCACTACAAAAAGTAGCCGATTTTTTTAATAACCACCCCGATATTGCTATTGTTAATGGTTACACCTTGAGAATAGATAAATACTCAAAATGCATGTATAATCATTTTGTTCCAGAACCTACTACTTGGTTTTCAAAACATGGTATTTATTACATCAATCAACCTTCCATGTTTTTTAAAAGAAAGTTGATAGATGAACTCGGTGTATTTGAAGAATCGTTTCACGCTCGTATGGATCAGGAGTTTGTAATGCGCGTATTGGCAGCCGGTAACAAATTTGGGAAAATCAATAAAGTGTTGGGTACAATCAGAATACATGAAGATACCAAAACCTCTCAAAATGGTGCTATGTGGAGTGAAGATTTACAAAAATTGGAAAACAAATACAAAAGCCACTTTAAAGTTAAACCCGATTTAGTGGGTAGTATTTCATATGTTATTTATAAAATTGTTTCTTTAGATTATCTAAAGCAATTTCTTTTCACTAAAAAATGGAAGGGAGTTTCTTTAAAAGATTTCAACGCTCAATATAATTATCAATAATTATGAAATTTCTTTTTCAAGATTGGAAGGCTAATGCCAAAAACAGCAAAGGGCAATTGATAATGTTCTGTTTTAGACTAGCCACATTAGCTACTCGGCACAAGCTAATCTTTCTTCTATTTATCCCTTATTTATTACTGTATCGATTGGTTATTGAATGGATTTTGTGTGTGGAATTGCCTTACAAAGTCAAAGTTGGTCCAAACTTAAAACTTTATCACGCACAGGCATTGATTATCAATAGGGGGGTAGAAATTGGAGCCAATTGCACAATTAGGCATAGCACTACGATAGGTAATAAAACCAATTTAGATGGTACCGACACTGATTGTCCTAAAATTGGTTCTAATGTAGAAATTGGTGCGCATGTGTGCATTATTGGCGACGTGAAAATTGGTAATAATGTAAAAATTGGAGCCGGTTCTATCGTTGTTAAAGATTTGCCCGACAATTGTATTGCTGTAGGTAATCCTGCAAAAATTATAAAATATATTTAATGAAGAAGGCGTTAAAAATTTTAGTTGTTGGTCAAACTCCTCCGCCCTATGGTGGGCAAGCAATGATGATACAATACATGCTTGATGCTAATTATAATAATGTAGTGTTTCATCATGTAAGAATGTGTTTTTCTCGCGAAATGAATGAACGAGGAAAGATGTCGCTTTATAAAATCACACATTTGTTGAGTATCATATTTAATTCTATATATTTAAGATATAAGTTTGGTATCGATGTGTTGTACTATCCCCCTAGCAATGCACCCAAAGTGAGTGTGTTTAGAGATTTGATTTTTTTAGCATTCGTTCGTCCTTTTTTCAAGAAAACCATTTTTCATTTTCATGCGGCGGGAATAAGCGAATTTATTCCTCAGCAAGGTGCTTTGTTACAAAAAGTGGCCAAATATGTTTTAAACAAGCCAGATTTAGCCATTACTAGCTCTGTTCATAACCCAGATGATGCTAGTTTCTTGAATGCTAAATCAGTAAAAGTAATTCCGCTAGGTATTCCTGATGATGCGGCAAACGCACCTGCTGCTGTTTCTTCAAGCAGTACCGATACTTTTTCAATACTTTTTGTAGGATTGCTAAATTCAACAAAGGGAGAGGGGTTTGTATTAGAAGCCTTGCACATACTCAAACTTCGTGGATATGTAAACGTACAGTTTCGCTTTGCAGGTAAGTTTGAAAATGAGGAATACAAAAACACTTTTTGGAATCGTGTAGAAGAGCTTGGCTTAACTAATCAGGTTACCCATTTAGGTGTTATAGTAGGCGATACTAAACAAGCAGCATTTTTACAAGCCGACATCTTTTGTTTTCCTAGCTTTTTCGAGTCAGAATCGTTTGGAATTGTACTTTTAGAGGCTATGTCGTATGGCTTACCATTAATTGCCTCTCGTTGGCGAGGTATACAATCGGTAGTAAATGATGGTGAAAATGGGTATTTGGTAGATATCAAAAATGCCAAACAAATAGCAGATAAAATGGAAATTTTTATTAAAAATCCATCGCTATTACACCAAATGGGCAAAGAATCACGTAAATTGTTTCAGGAAAACTACACTATAGAAGCTTATTTATCCAACTTAGAACAAACCTTTTTAAATTTATAGAAAATGAAAATATTAATTACTGGCGGATCTGGTTTTATTGGTACAAATCTTATTGAAGGACTATTGAACAAAGGATATACCGAAATAGTAAATTTAGATAAAGCAAAACCTCTCAATAGCAAGCAAAATGCATTTTGGGTTGAAGGGAATATTATGAATTTTGAGCAAATTCGCAATATCTTCCAAACACACCAGCCAGAAGTTGTAATACACCTTGCTGCAAGAACAGATACTTTGAGCAGTATTTTGTCGGATTATGATGAAAATATGTTAGGTACTAAACATGTTCTTGATGCTATCCAATTAACACCTACCGTTAAGCGTTCCATTATTACTTCAACCCAATACGTGTATAAATCGTTATCAAAACCATTTCCTGATGCTGATAATGAATATGTTCCTCATACGGTATATGGAAAAAGTAAGGAAATAACCGAAGAGTATACGAGAAAAGCCAATTTGTCTTGTATGTGGACAATCATTCGACCTTCCAATATTTGGGGGCCATGGCATATGCGCTATCCGCAAGAGTTGTGGAAAATGATTGACAAAGGACTATATTTTTATCCTGGTAATAAGCCCGTAGTGCGTACTTATGGTTATGTTGGTAACATTGTACACCAATATATAGCTGTTATGGAAGCAAGTCAAGAACGTATAGATAAAAAAACATTTTATGTTGGCGATAGCCCAATAGACTCATTTATTTGGCTAAATACCATTTCTAAACAGTTGAAAAACAAAGAATTAAGCCGCCTGCCTATATTCTTTTTTCAAGGTTTATCTTTTGCTGGCGACATATTACGAATGCTTGGTATTAAATTCCCATTATATGCAGAGCGCTTTCATAATATGATTGAAGATTATTATGCCCCCACCAATATCACAGTTGCTGAGTTTGGAGTGGCTAATAATAATATTGAAGAGAATGTAGCCGCCACTATTAAATGGATTAAGACAGAGGGTAAACCATTTTTTGAATACTGGAAAAGTAAATAAATAACAAATGTTTCTCCGACTTGATATGCTGAATTTAACTTCTTTGGTAAAATCGTTTATTTTAACCACAGTAAGTTACTTGACTGTGATTGCTAACTTAAACGCACAACAGTCACCTGTAGCTATTGTAGCCGCTGATACAACAGCCGATAATATCAACAAAGAAATTTGGAAACGTTTTGTTAATAAATTTAATGTTATTAATGACTATACTGCATTAGACGGCGCTATTTATTTGCCAACAACAGAAGAGTGTATTCAAGGAAAACCTAATGCATTGGGTTGGTGGTCTCCAATCGAAAATGGTTCTATGTTTGGTGGTTTATATATGGATGGTGCAATTAAAAGGTGGGAGGTTACTAAAAAAAAGGAAGATGCTGATAAAGTAAAAAGAATAGCTAACGGATTGATGTTACTAGCTTCAATTAGTTCGGTAGAGGGCTTTATAGGTAGGGGCGTTACTGCCGACGGCCACACTCACTATCCCATGGGCTCTGATGACCAAGCCGGAGGTTGGTTTTATGGCATGTGGCGCTATCTAGAAACAACTTTACCCACAATTGAAGAACGAAAAAAAATTGAAGAAAAAATTCTAAGTTGTGCCAAGGCTATAGTAAAAGAAAATTGGTTTTTACCAGCCGAGCCACCTTTTAATACCCGTGGTTCTTTTCGACCCTTTGATTACAGGGCAGCTAGGATGCTGTTTGTAGCAAAAATTTGTTTTTTGATATCAAAAGACAACTATTGGAATGACCTCTATTGGAAAAATCTGTCAGAAGAAAATACAAGTAAACTTACAAGATTGCAAATTCTTGAAGCAGGCTTGCCATCCAATGCAGTAAGTACCGATACTTGGCATAATTCGCCATCGGTGGCTTGCTTACGTTCGCTCTGGGAGCTTGAAACCGATTCTGTTACAAAAACAGCATTTAAAAAAGGATTAGAAACTACTGCTAATAATGCATTAGTTAGTTTAAACAATGCCTATCGATTCAATTTGTACGACACTGCCGCATTGGATATTAATTGGAGAGTGATGAATTCGTTTTGGAAATTACAAACCAATGAAATTGAATCACAAAACTTAGCAATGGTACAATTGCGTGATCTCATAAGACGTTGTAATCGTCGAGTTACAGAAGCTATGAATGTAAGAGAGCCAATTTTTGCTGCGTGGTTAATTACTTTGAGTCCAGATAAATTAATGGTTAAAAAAAACGCTCAAGAAATGTTTAAAATACTCAATAGATTTAGGTATCATCAATTGTTTCATGTTTGGTTTTTTCCTGCTGAGGCTACTTGGTGGAGATTACGACAGCTTGATTAATTGGTAAGGTATGAAACTCTTTACATCGCTTATTCTGTTTCTGCTTACATGCAATACCTTTTCTCAAGTGGTGAAAAAAATATATGTTTTTAAAGAAGGTGCAAGTAAATTGACAATAAAGTCGAATAATAACGATATCCTCAATTCAATTCAATCTATTAGTAAAATAATTGATTCTTGTATAACCAAAGAAGTAGATACGGTACATGTATTTTTTTATGAAGGGGTTTATCAACTAAAATCAACTATACAATTTTCAAACACCAAAAATAGCAAAACCGTCATCATTTTTGAAGCACTAAAAAAAAATACCGTTTTTTTTAGTGGCGGAGAAAAACTACCTAATCGGTGGAAATTAATAGAAAAAACAGAAACAGGCAGCCTTTGGCAAATCAAATTAACCGATACGTTTTTTACAAAGTGGAATGTAAACTCGCTTATTTGCAACGGTAAGTGGATTAATAATGCCACTTCTGACACCTTTATTTCCAATGGGCCACTTCCGCAGTTTAAAAAGAACGTTGGTTATTATGATTTTTCTTTGCTAAAAAAATTTTACAAGGATAGCTTATTGCTATACAGTTCTTTTCAGTATTTTCCAAATAATGCCATAAATCAAATTAAAGATTTGCATAACGCTAAGCTGATGCAAATCAATAGTTGGGAAGGGTCATGGCATGATTTACTTTCAATAGATACAGCCAATTTGCATATTTATTTAGCAAATCCAAGTTGCTATCCTGTTGGCTTTTTTCCTGGAAATAATAGGTTTGTTATTAGTAATTGTATAAATTATTTCAATAAAAAAAATCAATGGTATTATAATGCAAGCACCAATACACTGTTTTTTCGTTGCAATAATGCTATCAATCCAAATTTGTTGCATTTTTATATACCTAGGCTCAAACACTTAGTAATCATAGAGGGAAATAAACAGAATACGGTAAAAAATATTATTTTTCGAAATATTCAATTTGGTCACGCTGCTTCTTTTTGGGGTATACATGAAACATCGCCCGATGCTAATGTTAGCATTATTCCTGAAAAATTTATAATAAATGAAAAAAACGGTTTTTCTACTTTGCAAAACTCCATTGCTTGTGGCGAAAGTGTATTATTGAAGTATGCCTCAAATTGCCATTTTATCAACTGTACCTTCGCTAATTCAGAGAATTATGGCTTGCGCATAGGCGAAAATTGTTTCAAGAATATTGTTTCTAAATGTTCTTTTAACTCCTTGGGTGGAGGAGGTGTTATTGTCGGGTTTGATAATTATTCTATTCATACTTTTTTTCAAAAACAAAATATATCAATCACATATGCTCCAAGTGGAGCTTTTTTCAATGCAAGTAATTGCCCTTCAAATAATATAATTCGAGATTGCCGAATAGAAAACTGCGGGTTGTTGCACAAAGGAACTATAGGAATTGGATTAATGCATGCTAATAATTCCGAAGTGGTAGGAAACTATATCAAAAACCTCCCCTATTCAGGAATTGCCGTAGGTTGGTGGTATTTTGAAAATATGCAAAGTTGTAGAAATAATACAGTTGCTTATAATTACATATCTAACGTGATGCAGTTATTAGCCGATGGCGGAGGAATTTATACAATTGGACCTCAATTTGGAAGTAAATATCAATATAACTATATTGAGCAAATAAGTCAGTCAAAGCATGCAATAGGAGCCAAAAATAATGCTTTTTTTTTCGATGTAAAATCTGAAGGCTTTACAGTTGACAGTAATTTTACTCGGCTTATTCAAGCGCAGTCTGTTCGATTAAATGAATCAGATAGTACCAAAATTGTAATACGTAACAACATTTTTGACACAAATAAGAATTCAATACAATTAGAAAGAAATATTCAATCCAAAATTAAAAGCAAGAATAAATTTCTATGAAAAAGAACCTCATTTCAATAGATATAACCCTTGGTAAATACCAAACTTTTGTAGATAGTATTATTGCATTTGCACAAAATAAAACATCATCTTATGTGTGTGTAGCCAATGTACATATGTTGGTGGAAGCGTATAAAGATACTGCGTTTGCGGCAATTGTAAATAATGCGGATATCGTTACTCCCGACGGGATGCCTCTAGCAAAAGGGCTTAAAATTTTATACAACATACAGCAGGATAGAGTGGCAGGTATGGATTTATTACCCGATTTATTGGTAGAAGCACAATCGAAACAGTTGCCTGTGTTCTTTTATGGTGGAACCGATGAAATGCTACAATCTACTCAAGCATACTTACTTACACATTATCCTAACTTAAAGGATGTTCATTTTTATGCACCACCATTTCGACAATTAACTAGTCAAGAAGAACAAACAATTATTGCACAAATAAATGAGAGCGGTGCCGGATTGGTTTTTGTGGTTTTGGGTTGCCCCAAACAGGAAAAATGGATGTCTCAAATGAAAGGTAAGATTCGTGCTTGTATGATTGGTATTGGAGGGGCCTTGCCTGTAATGATAGGAATGCAAAGCCGTGCACCAAAATGGATGCAGGAGTACAGCCTCGAATGGCTATTTCGGTTAAGTCAAGAGCCAAAAAGACTATTCAAACGTTATTTAATTACCAATTCTATCTTCATTGGCCTCATGTTAAAGGCAAAAGCAAAAAATATTTTCAAATAATTTGAATTTTTATTTTACAATGTAAAATGGAATCATTATTCTTGCAAAAATAATGTATTCAAATCGTTTTACCGTAAAATACAAATTCATGAAAAAAGCCTTAATTACCGGTATCACCGGACAAGATGGAGCCTATTTGGCGGAGTTGTTACTTAAAAAAGGATACGAAGTACATGGAATCAAAAGAAGAAGTTCTTTGTTCAATACTGGTCGTATCGATCGTTTTTATCAAGATCCCCACATTCCGGACCGCAATTTGGTATTGCACCACGGCGATTTGACAGATAGTACCAATCTTATTCGTATTATCCAAGAAGTACAACCCGACGAAATTTACAACTTGGCTGCTATGAGTCATGTTCACGTAAGTTTCGAGGAACCGGAATATACTGCAAATGCCGATGGTATTGGCACACTCCGAATTTTAGAAGCAGTACGTTTGTTAGGTCTTATTAAAAAAACAAAAATTTATCAAGCATCTACATCGGAATTATATGGCTTGGTACAAGCTGTTCCTCAAAGCGAAACAACACCATTTTACCCGCGTTCACCATATGCAGTAGCTAAGCTGTATGCCTATTGGATTACGGTAAATTATCGTGAAGCATATGGTATGTATGCCTGCAATGGTATATTGTTTAACCATGAAAGCCCGCAACGCGGCGAAACCTTTGTTACTAGAAAAATTACCCGGGCCGCAGCAAAAATAGCTTTGGGTTTGCAGGATACCGTATATCTAGGAAATTTAAATGCAAGAAGAGATTGGGGGCACGCAAAAGATTATGTTGAAGGAATGTATTTGATTTTGCAACAAGATACACCTGAGGATTTTGTATTGGCAACTGGTATTACTACCGAAATTAGAGAGTTTGTAAAAATGGCCTTTGCCGAAGTAGGTGTTGAACTTGGCTTTAGAGGCGAAGCTGAAAACGAAGAAGGGTATGTAACAGCAGTAAATGGCAATTTTGATTTGCCAATTGGTAAAGTGGTAGTAAAAGTTGATCCCCGTTATTATAGACCCACAGAAGTAGAATTGTTAATTGGTGACCCAACAAAAGCTAATGAAAAATTAGGCTGGAAACCAAAATACGATTTACCTGCATTGGTAAAAGAAATGATGGAAAGCGACGTAGCGCTGTTTCAAAAAGAACGCCACTTGCGCGATGCAGGATTTGAACACATTAATGAGTTTGAAAATTAATTTTTTGTACGAGGCTGCTAGATAATAGCGGCCTCTATTTTTTAAATTTTACAGATAATATGAATGTTAATAGTAAAATATATATAGCGGGTCATCGCGGAATGGTTGGCAGTGCTATTCAACGGAAATTGCAAAAAGAAGGTTTTGAGCATATCATCACTAAAACCTCTGCCGAATTAGATTTAAGAAACCAAGCGGCTGTAAACGCTTTTTTTGAAACAGAAAAACCAGACTATGTATTTCTTGCAGCTGCTAAAGTAGGTGGTATTGTTGCTAATAATACCTATAGAGCCGATTTTATTTATGATAACTTGATGATAGAGGCCAATATCATACATGCTGCATATGTAAATAAAGTAACCAAATTACTTTTTTTAGGCTCTTCCTGCATATATCCAAAATTAGCACCACAACCACTTAAAGAAGAATATTTGCTTAGTGGCTATTTGGAACCAACCAATCAGCCTTATGCAATTGCTAAAATTACTGGTATAGAATTGTGCGATAGTTATCGCGCCCAATATGGCTGCAACTTTATTTCGGCAATGCCTACCAATCTGTATGGCCCCAACGATAACTATGATTTGGAAAAATCGCATGTATTACCGGCTTTGTTGCGCAAGCTGATTACCGCAAAGAAAAACAATCAACCAACTGTAGAACTTTGGGGTACAGGAAGCCCGCGAAGAGAGTTTTTGCATGTTGACGATTTGGCCGATGCTTGCTTTTATTTGATGGAAAATTATAATGAAAAAGGATTGGTAAACGTAGGATGGGGCAACGATGTTACAATTTTGGAATTGGCGCAGTTAGTAAAACAAATTGTTGGATACGAGGGCGAGTTGGTATTTGATAGTTCTAAACCCGATGGCACCCCACGTAAATTAATGGATGTGTCTAAGTTAGCAAGCTTTGGTTGGAGGGCTTCCATTACACTTGAAGAGGGCATACAAAGGGTATATGACGAGGTGCAAAATTTATTTTGATAAATTGTACTACGATACAATATTTTCTGTTGTTGTAAATATGAAAATATAAAAAATTAATTTTATAATAATTTTTTATTGTAAGTTTTCTAACCTTATTTACTATTTGTGTATCCATTTTCAATGTCCGACAGCCTGTCTCTATTCAAACATTATTTTGACACATTAACTAGTTGATAGTAGGTAAGAATAAATAGGTAATTATTATAATAATTTCGTTCATTTTCTTACTGTCTTTACCGCAATTCCTTTTTTTAGCAGCTATTTATATTTAAATATTTTTTCTTAATCACGCTCATTAATGCCCATGCAAGGCTTGAGAACTTACTTATTTTAAATTGTTACGTCTATGCGATGCGTATTTTTTTGAGGAAAATACGATTGCTTAAAGGTTGCTTTTTGATTACTATTTTTAAAATTTGTGTTAGAATCCTATTTTTTTTCTATTTTCATTTTGTAAAAAATATGTCTTAAAATTAAATGATATATAAATAAATTATGGAAAAACCAAAAAAAGTAATGGTTACAGGTTGCTTTGATTTAATGCATAGCGGCCACGTAGCATTTTTAAAAGAAGCACAAAAGTTGGGCAATGTATACGCATGCATTGGTAACGATGAAAATGTTTATCAACTGAAAGGTCGTTATCCAATAACCCCACAAGACGAAAGAAAATATATGTTAGAAGCTTTGTCGGCCGTTACGGAAGTGCGTGTTAACAAAGGAATGGGTATAATTGATTATTTGGCCGAAATGGATGAAATTCAGCCGGATATATTTTTGGTGAATGAAGACGGTGCTACCCCCCAAAAAGCAGCTATTTGTAAAGAAAGAGGTATAGAATACCATATTTTCCATCGGGTGCCACATGGTAATTTGCCTACACGCTCTACCACAAGTTTACGTACCGAGTGCTTAATTCCTTTTAGAGTAGATTTAGCTGGTGGTTGGTTGGATCAACCTTTTGTTTCTAAGCATCACCCAGGTCCGGTACTTACGGTATCAATCGAACCTACTATCGAATTCAATAATCGTAGTGGCATGTCCTCTAGTACTCGTAAAAAAGCGATTGAATTGTGGAAAACAGAAATTCCTCAAGGCGATAGAGAAAAATTAGCTAAAATACTATTTACATTCGAAAATCCTCCGGGAACAGTAGAGGTTGCCGGTTCGCAAGATGCTTTGGGTATTGTAATGCCGGGTCTTAATAAATATCACTATGAGGGTGGTTACTGGCCTACCAAAATTGATTCTGTTTATGATGAAGAAATTTTGAGTTGGATAGAACAACATTTGTTTTTGGTGACTTTAGGTCCCCGCAATTCAAGCTATGCCGTTTTGGATAATACACACATAGATGAGGCAGGTGCTAAAGCATTGGCAGATGCAGCGACTAACTGTTGGAACGCAATTTTGGCTAAGGACATCAAAGCGTTTGGTGCTGCTTTCAAAGCCTCATTTGAAGCGCAAATAGCTATGTTCCCCAATATGGCGTATCCTGAAATATTTGAGCAAATTGAGTTGTATAAAGATAAAGCACTCGGTTGGAAGCTAAGTGGAGCCGGCGGTGGTGGTTATTTAACCATGATTTCTGAAACGCCTATTCCGGATGCTATTCAAATTAAAATTCGTAGAAAAGATACAGTATAATTACTTTTATTTTTTTCTAAAAAGGTTGCCTTATTAAGGGCAGCCTTTTTTGTTTGTAGTTGGCTAGTTTCTTTTTCACCCTTATTTTTACCGTTTCACTAGAACTAATTTTTGTGGCCGATATTATTCAATTATTACCCGATAGCATAGCTAACCAAATAGCTGCCGGAGAAGTTATTCAACGCCCCGCAAGCGCAGTAAAGGAATTACTTGAAAATGCAGTAGACGCCGGAGCAACTGATATTAAATTAATTGTGACTGATGCGGGCAAACAGCTGCTTCAAGTGGTGGATAATGGAAAAGGTATGAGCGAAACAGATGCTAGAATGGCTTTTGAGCGTCATGCAACAAGTAAGATAAGTAAAATAGATGATTTGTTTCGCATCAAAACAATGGGCTTTCGGGGCGAAGCATTGGCTAGTATTGCGGCGGTAGCGCAAGTAGAATTGAAAACCAAGCGCGTTGAAGATACGATGGGCACCTTTATTGCTATTGAAAATAGTGTTGTAACACAACAACAGCCTTGTGCACATACTAACGGTACTAGTATTAGTATGAAAAATTTGTTTTTTAGTGTGCCTGCAAGACGCAATTTTCTAAAAAGCAATGCCGTAGAAATGCGTCATATTATTGATGAATTTATTCGGGTGGCAATGGCTTTCCCGCATATCTTTTTTTCGCTAACAAGCAATGGTCAACAAATATTTCACCTCGAAGCCGGCAATATTAAGCAGCGGATTGTACAAATTTTGGGCAACCAATACAACGCTCGTTTGGTGAGTGTGAAAGAAGATACCGATTACATGAATATTTACGGATTTGTAGGCAAACCCGAAACAGCAAAAAAAACGCGTGGGGATCAATACTTTTTTGTTAACAACCGATTTATCAAAAGCGCTTATTTAAACCATGCTGTAAACAGCGCCTTTGGCGATTTAATTGCCAAAGACAGTTTCCCTAGTTACGTCCTTTTTATCGATTTAGACCCTACACAAGTAGACATCAACGTACATCCTACCAAACAAGAAATAAAATTTGAGGATGAAAAAATAATTTATGCTTTTGTGCAGGCGGCAGTAAAGCATGCTTTGGCTCAGTTTAGTATTTCCCCAACCCTCGATTTTAGCTTAGATGCTAGCATACTTGGCCTTGATGCAGTAAGTAAGCCTTTTACCCACGACCAAAAAAATGATACCGCCGAAAAATCCCTCTATCAATCGTTTACACAGCCTCATCAGGCACATAAAATAGATAGATCTGAAAAAAGCGAGTTGAAAAATTGGAAAGAATTTTTTAGCAGTTCATCCCGTCTTCAAAACGAAAAAAATACCAATTCCTCCACAGCACAATTGCCTTTGGCCTCGGCTAGCACTAGCTATTTTGATTATGAAGTGCCCAAGCCAACACATATTCTATTAACCAATTTTTCAGCACATTACGTGCAAATTCACAATACATATATTATCGTAACTACCGAAAGTGGTTTTTTGGTTGTACACCAACAACTAGCTCATGAAAGGATATTGTACGAACATTATAGCGTATCGGCGCACGGAATGCAAATGGCATCACAAAAAAGCCTATTTCCAATAACGATAGAATTGGCACCCGCCGATGCGCAATTGTTAGCCGATTTGTTGCCTGATCTTAAAAATATTGGCTATACCATTGAGCCGGAAAATAACCATTCGTTTATTTTGCAAGGCTGCCCTGCCGACGTACCGGCTGGCAACGAAGCGCATAGTATTGAACTGTTGCTAGAACAGTTTAAGCACTTTAGTAGCGAAATGAGTTTTGGACGTCGCGAAAAATTGGTTCGGTGTATGAGTCGACAACAAGCTATTAAAGCAGGACAGGTACTGTCAATTAAAGAAATGGAAGTATTGGTGAATCAATTGTTTGAGTGCAATACTCCTAATACTACGCCATCGGGTAGTCCTACTTATTTAGAGTTTAAAGAAGATTATCTCGACAGAATGTTTGGAAAAGCTTAATTCTTGTAGCATTTGTTCAAGTACTTAAGGTAGATGAAGTTGTTGAATGAAATAGTGAGGGAACTTGTTGCAATGACCGGCAATAAGTAGTGAAACCTTCAACACAGATGGATTTAAGAGCGCAATTGCTTAACTTGTTAATTCATTTCAAACAGCCTTAGTAGGTTTTAATGATGGTGGTTAACAAGGTTTCTATTGCTCTACGAATGGCGGTGGCTGAGCCTACGTGGTTATTCACCAAAATGGAAAACAATAAAGTTTCTTTTTTCTCAGTAATTAAATAACCGCACAATGATACTTGGTTATTAAGTGTGCCTGTTTTTGCATAAATGTTTTTTGCAAATGGGGTATAATAGTTTTTTAGCGTACCGCTATTGCCCGATGGATAAATACTTGTAATGCGCTTCCAGGAAATATTGTTGAGCTGCTGTTGCAATACCCAAATAAAATTTTCGGGTGTAGTGAGGTTATATCTGCTTAAACCGCTTCCGTCAATCCATTTGGTAGCTTGTGGCAAGCCGCTAAAGGTGGAGTTGAGTAAATGCTTAATAATGGCATCGTCGTTCATATAGCCTAATGCCTGCTGACTAATCATGAGCAAAGTTTGTTCTGCCAAAAAATTATCACTTTGATGCATCATTATTTTCAACAAGGTATCTGTAGGTTGCGAATGCAAACGATGTGAATAGGTACCCGATGAGGAAGTAATACTAAAACGGGTATTGGGTAATGTATCCTGTAAAAAAGCAACGCTACTGGCTAAGGAGGTAATAAAGGGTAAAGTGGTGGCAGTAAAAGGCTTGTTGTTTTTTTGCCATAGCAATTGATTTTGGTACAGCTGTCGATAAAACTTGTACAAATGCATTTCGGAGGGTAGGAAAGTTGCGCTACTGTCTGCCGCTGCTAATGGTAGCGATGGAATACAGCGTAATTGTTTGTTTACTATTTGCAGGTTGGCTACATTGCCATAAACCGGAAGGATGCTGCGTTCCGGCATAAAATCATTTCTATAGTCGTCCCATGCCCAGCCCTTACCCAATGCTTCGCATTGCCAATTGGTGTTGGATAGTTTAATGTTGGTATTTTTTTGCAAAAAAGCATACAGAGGTTGGTAAGCAAACAGCGGATGCAAAAAAGTAGGGTCACCCGTTGCTTGTGCATGAACTGTGCTGCCGGGAGTGTATTGTAACGCAACTAGGCTATCGCCCAAATATTGTAACGCTGCATAGCAAGTGAAAATTTTGGTATTGCTAGCAGGGGTAAAGTATTTATTGCTTTGAAATTGATACCAATAGCGATTGGTTTTTGGATGAAAAATAGCAATACCTACATGTGCATTGGCTAATTGCTGTTGCGCAAATAGATATTTCTGCACCATTTGAGATATACTATTGTTAGAATCAGGAATGCCGGTGCTTGCAGTGTTGGCTTCCGGTAACTTGTCAGGAGCGGCAATGGTAGTGGCCGGTAGGTTGGGGTTACGTGTTTTATGCAAAAGCCTACATCCGGTTATATGATAAGCTACACAAAGCAGCAAAATGTAGGTAACTGAACGTAGTTGCATAAAGCTGTTTGTTTTTTGCGGACAAATTAGGTTTACATTACTTATAGTTTCTTAATTGCGTTCCATTGTACGCATCCATCTTTCGGGTATTTCGTTGTTGCTAGCAATTAAGTAATCAAATTTGCTGCAAGCAACAAAATGGTCATCTGGCATGCGCATCCACCACCTTCCGGTTTTTTTGCTTTGTAAAAAGGTGGTTTCTACCTCGGCAAAGGCTAAGTTGAATTCTTTAAAACTAGCTCTGTCGGAAATGGCAGCTTCTTGTTTTCCTTTGTGTATGCCATCCATAACATACCAAAGCATATGGCTAATCTGTTTGGCAGTGAGGTCGTGTACATCGTATTTGGCAATATATCCATAAAGTCCAATCGTACTCGTATGGTTACTCATGCCTGCGTACTGCATCAGTACGCAGGCTTCTTCGCCGGTAAAGCCATTTGGACTACATCTATTGGCAGGAGCATGTGCATGCTGAATTGCGGATATATCAAAGCTAAATAAATGACTATTGCGAATGGCAGGCTCCATTTCTTCTAAATGTTCCTTTACTTTTCCAACCCGGTAACAGTCAAAGCGTAGTTTATCTATTGTTTCTAGCATGTGCGGATGCACAAAGTAGCTCTGAAAACCAATGTGATTGTAATGTTTAATGTAATTGGGCATGTTGGTTAGCATTTCCATTAAAAAGTTATCGGCGGGTAAAATGCTATCCATATTTAAATCTATTTTGGCATCTACGCAAGTAGCTTCAATAATCGTATCGGTATGTGCATAAACATCGTATTGAGCAAGCGTAATGTCGTGGCTGCCGCCTATCAAAACTACTTTTTTACCTTTTCCTACCAATTCGCCCACAACACTTCTAATAGCGGCATAGCTATCTTTTAGCGTGGAGCCGGTTTTGATATTTCCTGCATCGGCCACCACTACCTCCTTGTGCCAGTGAAATAAACCATAATAGGCCGACCTGACAGCATCGGCAGATTGGTAATTGTTGGTGCCAAGACCCGCTCCACGCATTTCGCCACAGCCCACCAAAATTAAATCGGCAGAAGTGATGTCGGGAAATACATTTTCTTCTTCATAGGTAAGAATGTGTTTTCCCAATTGAGTGTCTTTATAACCTTCGTCGTTGCTAATTACATCTTTGCTGATGGGTAATAAGAAATCGGTAATGGTGTGGAGGCTCATGTATAAAAAAGTTTATTAACAAACTTACTGCAATTGCGTCATTGCATAGGTGTTGTTGGAAAATTACCAGGGTGCTCCCATAAAATAAACATTTCGCACTTTAGTCTTACTTCACGAGGCTATTTGTACTACGATTGGCATTAAATTACTTGGCTAAATGCAATTGGTGATTTATTTTTAATTGCATGAAAAATGGAAATGCTCCTTTACAACTATTAATGTATTGCTTTTTAGTCTACAGTTGTGCAACTGTGGGTGTATTAAGGGCGCAAACCGACCGGATGTTGAGTGATAAAGTAGACGCAGAAATTGCATACACCAATAGTGTGTTGCGGCCAAACGAAAACATAGACCAAAAAATACAACAAAACCTTTTTGTAAAGGCATTTTTCAATAAAAACACTTGTACAGTTGGGGAGCCTATTTTGGTAACCTATTTGTTGTATACCCGTCTCAATTCCCAATCCAAAGTAGCAACGCAGCCCACCTTTAGTGGCTGTACCGTTTATGAACTTACTTCGGGCGACACGTTGCCCCGTATTGTTCAATTAGGGGCGTTGTATTATAAAACCTATGAAATTAGAAAAGTGATTATTGTACCGCTACGTGCCGGTAGTTTAAGCTTAGATGCGGCTGTAGTAGACAATGCCATTGATTTTTACTCCCCACTAGCGTTAAAGCAAAATGCCCTCCCCGATATTCACAAACAAGTGCTTATAACAAGTAATAAACCCACTTTGCAAGTGCTCCCGTTGCCAAAGCAGGCAGCCGCAAATTCATTCAATGGAGGTATGGGCAATTTTACTATTCGTGCCGGAGTTACTAAGCGAAACGATACAGTTAATAGCAATAACCGTTTAGAAATTACCATTAGTGGGCAGGGTAATTTTGCTTCTGTTGAATTGCCCACCATAAAATGGCCCACTAGTATTCATTATTTTGAGCATGCAACTGCTACTGAAATTAATACCAACGATTATCCAATTGCGGGAAAAGTGGTGTTTACGGTTCCATTTTCTACCACCAAAACGGGTGCCATCCATATTCCGCCCATCATTTTTACTTTTTTCGATCCTGCGCTTCTACAATACAAGACTATTCAAACAGAACCGATTGAAATACAAGTTACAGAAGCAGGTGTGAACGAACAACAAGTAACTATTGGGCAAGAAAATACGATTAGCCCACGAAAATATATTTGGATTGTACCACTACTTGCTTTAATAGTAATGCTTGTAATGTGGTTAAAGCGTACCCAAAAAGGGCAAATAAAAGAACCAACATCAAATCAAATAGAGCCAGTTAGCCACGTACAACATCAGGATTATCCAACTTTGGCATCTCTACAACAATTGCAAGAACAAATAACCATTTTGATTCAAGCGCCCAATATTAATGATGCTTGGTACAAACAAGCCATAGCAATAGCGGAAAATTGGCAGTTAATGTCGCCTACGGCTACAGCTCAAACAATTATTACACAAGCAAATGAGGCTTTGTACGCACCAGTTTCGGATAACTTTCATCAATCAATTGTTGCTTTACTAGTTCAGTTGAGACAGTAACAATTGCTATTTAGATAAAAATATATTGAAAGAAATAATCAATCAATGTATTTATAACCCACACCTCTCACTGAGTGAAAATGTAGGGGATGTCTGCTATCTTGCTCAAAATATTTTCGAAAATTGAGGATAAAATTATCAATTGTACGAGTAGTGGGATATACATTATACCCCCAAACTACTTGCAAAATTTTTTCGCGCGTGGTAACATCGCCTTTGTTTTCAATCAATAGTTTTAAAAGCATGGCCTCTTTTTTGCTGAGCTCAATTTTTTCTCCTGCATGATTAACGGCCTCTTGGGCATTGAATAAAATGGTGTTGCCACCAAAAGAGTAGCTGTCGCCAATACTTTCTTTAACTTGTATTTTTTTGTTTTTAACAATGAGTTTTTCTACGCGCAACAATAGTTCTTCTAAATTAAATGGCTTGGTAAGGTAGTCGTCAGCGCCTTTTTTTAGCCCTAAAATTCTGTCGGCACTTGCATTTTTGGCACTCAACATTAAAATGGGGGTTTCTAAATTGCCAATACGAATACTCTCCGCCACCTGAATGCCATCGATACCGGGTAGCATAACATCTAATACAATCAAATCAAAATATTCATTGGCTACGGCTTTTAGTGCTTCATTACCATCAAAAGCACTGCTTACTTCGTACCCCTCTATTTCTAAGTTTAGTTTTAAGGCTTCGTGTAAGTTTTCTTCGTCTTCTACCAATAAAATATTGCCTTTGTTTTCTTTCATTGCATGGTTTATTAGATGGTGCAGTTAGGATGCTGAAAATACCACGTTGAAAATACATCCATTCGGTACATTATTGGTAATGGTAATGCTTCCTTTGTGGTTTTTGACAATTTTTTTACATAAATATAGGCCCAATCCGGTTCCTTTTGTATTGCGGGTATTTTCTTGTCCTGTTCGGTAAAACTTATCGAATACGCGTTTTTTTTCATCATCAGGTATTCCGTTGCCGCAATCAGTAATACTTAATAGGGCTTTTTGCCCTTGTTGTACCAACTGTATTTGAATAGGTTGATTTTTAGGCGAATATTTCAGCGCATTATCAATTAAATTATTAATAAGCATTTGTAATTGCATTGGCTCGGCAATCATGTAAATTCCCTCTTCAATATGGCTGTGTAAAGTACGGTCTGTAAAGCGGTTGGCAAATTCGTCAACACAACTTTCGGTTAGTTCGCTAAAGTTCAATTCGTGTTGTTGGGTGGCAAATTTTCCGGCATCAAGTTGTGCTGCAAGTAATATGTTGTTGCACAAAGTGTTCAAACGGTCGGCTTCGCTTAGGGTATTGTTGATTAATTTATTTTGTTGTTCGGGAGTTAATTTTCTGCGTTGGAGCGTTTCCAAATTAAGTTTGGTTACAGCAATAGGTGTTTTGAGTTCGTGAGTAACGGCCATCATGAAATTTTGCTGTTGTTGCTTGCTTCGCAGTTGCTTACGTGTAGCCCTAAATACAAACACGGCACCAATCAGAATGAGGGCTAAAAAGGTAGCGCCTTCACCAATATATTGTGCCGTTTTTCGATTGCGTGCGGCTTCTATTTTGGCAATTTGTTCAAGGTATTGCGGATGGTCTTGTTTTAGCTCGTTGCGCAGTAGTATGGCCGTATTGTTATTTTGATTTTGTAAAGCTATAAACCACCATATAAGTGCTGCAATCATGTACGACAATAACACCCAATACACAATAGATACGATGACCCACCTATGTTTTTCGGCAATCATAGCGTTGATTTTTCTACCCTAATGCCTGCGCCAAAAAGGTATTGCAAAGGCTCCTCGCGCATGGTGTGTTGCAATACAAACCGATAAGTTCCTTTTTTCAATTTTACAGCCTGTTGTGTAATGCGAATGCGATGGTCAAAAATATCGTCGATACCAGTGCCTAGCCATCCCTTTTTGTTGTTGGCCAAAAGCAACTCTAATTGTTGGGTTACGGGTGTAGCATTGGGTGCTGAGGTGGTAATATTTAGCCAAAGGTTGTTGTATCGGTAGGCATCGCTATGTCTAAGTACTACATAAATGTGGTATTTACTTACAGTGTCGGTGATATTGAATTGATAGGATTGCGGTTCATTGCCTTTCCATTCGTGATGTGGAAAGGTGGTTTGTTTTTCATAAATATCTAAACTGTTACAAGCGGTAAGCAAGAATAGGGGAAATAAGTAAAGTAGGGCAGCGTATTTCATTGATGGTAATTTGTAGCACAAGATGTACAGCAAGGTATGATAAGTAGGGGGTGCTGTATATTTTGCGATGTAAAAATAAAGATACCCATTCAGTTTTGGTACAGTTTGCCGAATTATATAGTCGGGAAAAGCAGTAGCGTTTTTTTATTCATCTCGTTTGCGCAATGCACCTCTATGTTTCCATGCTTTGTAATTGCCGTAGCTATATTGGATGTATTGGCCAAGTTCTAAATCATTTAGCGATTGTAAAAGCTCATAACTAGGCCGGGATTTAAGCATGAAGGTATCTATTTCAGGGGCGGTTAGTTTGGTGAGTTTGCGTACCAATAATTTGGTGAACCGATGATTGATATAGCGGTCTTGTTCCTGTTGCAACAATCGATTTTGTAAAAAAGCCAAATTTCTATTTCGTTTAAACCGAAACATATTAATAAACTCATTTAGGTCGAGGCCTACCGTTACGCCACCCGGCGAATAAGTGGGGTTGGTACTTAAACGAAGTCCCGGTTTTTTAAAGTCGAAATATTTGGCATAGTCACGTCTATTTTCTAGAGAGTCGAGCCGATAGTTGTGGCTTCTTACTTTTACTTCGGGAAGTAGTGCGGCATGTACATGCAAACTAATATCAAAATTGCTGGGATTGCTAATGGTATCTACAGCATAGCGCATAGTACTTTTGTTGAACAACGTGAAATAGATAGAATCAGATTTGCGTACTGTAAGGCTATAACGACCAAGTGAGTCCGAAACTGTGCCGCGCCCTGCCGTGCTAATAACCGCTACTGCCTCTAGTGGTTTACGTGCACTAATATCGTAAACAGTACCGCTGATAGTAATAAATTGAGCATAGCAAGGTTTATTCAGTATACACATTGCCAATAGGATAAATAAAATTTTTTGCATTGGAATTGCCTCAATTGATTTGTAATATTAAAGTAACTGTGCTTTATTACGGATAAATAGTTGTTGAATTAACGCTTTTTTGGTTTTTATAGGTGTAGAATACACTACTAGGTGTGGAATGTAAAGTTGCATAGGATATCGCACAGTTGAATGGTGCCAACGCCAATGTTGTTTAATAGTAGCTCTTGCGTTTGGCTCATCATCAAACAAATAAAAATGGCAGCCTACCTTGTAGGTAAGATGATAGGTTGTGTATTTAAAATAACAAGTTTTATGTTGGTTATTAATACAATCGGCTTTTACAAATAGCCGGTGTTGACAAGCAAAGTTTATGGATGAATACAGGTGTTTGGCGTGGTACAAATACTCAATCATAATACGGTTAATGTCGTATTTTTCTGATTGGGTAGATGCAGAAAATGTATTATTCTATCCAATTTTGAAGAAATTATTGTACCTCTTGATGAAAACGTTCTTGTGCAAAATGGATTGAATACTTAATTTAGCCAATTGAATTGTTACGACTTTTTATAACCTGATATGGTGTTTTGTTAATTTTGTATTTATGAAGGCAAAAAAAGTATGTGTGATAGATGATGACGAGATATATCAGTTTACAATGCGTCATAATGTATTAAAATTGAATAATGAAAATTCGGTTTTGAAATTTATTAATGGTCAACAAGCAATTGATTTTTTGGAAAAAAATCAAAAGAAAGTTGCGTTATGGCCAGATGTTATTTTTTTAGATATTAACATGCCTACCTTAGATGGTTGGGGTTTTTTGGAGCAATTCGCTACTATTGCTTTTAAAGCGCAACAATCGGTTACTTTATATGTGGTAAGTTCCTCTATTGATGAAATTGACTATAATAGGGCACTGTCTATACCATTGGTACACGATTATATTATCAAACCTTTGACGTTAGAAAAACTGCAATCGCTTATTTATCAATAAATTCCTCCCACCGAAACTTTTTTGTGATAGTTGCTTTGGAAATTCATAATGCCCTTCAATAAAAAAAAGTAGTTGTTGGGTAGTAGGCAGCAGTATTTTGCCCCATCTATATTATATTGCCGCCCCGATGGCCAAGAAAGTATCGACTATACCAAAAAAATCGCCTATAAAGCGCTTCTTTCGCTGCGTTAAGCAGTTGTTGCTTTTTATGTTCATATCCTCGTTATGCTACGTAGTTTTAGGAAAGTGGGTAATGCCACCAATTACAATTACCCAAATTGATAATTGGGTAACCTACGGATTGGAGCGAGATTATGTAGCGTACGATGCAATTAGTAACTATGCAAAATTGGCCGCAATAGCTAGTGAAGACCAAGTGTTTCCGGAACACACCGGGTTTGATTGGGATGCCATCGAAAAAAGTTTGCGACCCAAAAAGCAAAACAAAAAAAAGAAACTACCCTTAGGGGCAGCTGCAAGTACAATAACCCAACAAACAGCAAAAAATATTTTCTTGTGGCAGGGTAACGGCATCATGCGGTATGTGCGTAAGCTGCCCGAAGCATATTTTACTCTTTTGATAGAACTTATCTGGGGCAAAACAAGAATTTTGGAAGTGTATCTCAACACCATTGAAATGGGACCAGGTATTTTTGGTATTGAAGCGGCCGCACAACATTATTTCCAAAAATCGGCTAAGGATTTGACAAAGGCTCAGGCAGCAATGATTATCAGTTGTTTACCCAATCCTAAAAAATTTACAGTAGTTCCTTTAAGTAAAAGAGTCAGTTGGCGTTATCCGCAAGTATTGCGCGAAATGCAACATCTTCAGGACGACGAAGCCATTATTGCGTTGATGCAGTAGTAGGCGATTTTTGTAATACCAATACCGAAATATCTGTTTGATCTATTGTATATACTTCTTGCTGTATGCACCAAGCTAAAATACTATTGATGAAAGATTTGGCCGCCAATCGTTGAGGTGTAGCTAAAATGATTGTGGTGTTTTGGTCAATAAAGCGTTGTATAAGTTGGTACAAATGGCTAAATGCAGCAGGGTGGTAGTTTACATCGCTAAGTAACAGCACATCGGTCTGTAAGTTTTCGGGTAAGTATTCCCAATTCAGTAGTGTACAGGTCATGTGTGCGTATTGTTTGTTTTCGGCAATGCTTTTGGCTACAATAGCTAGTGGCTCGGCCATATAATCTGAGCAAACTACTTTTGTGGCATTGGCTGCTGCTACTAATGAAGGTAAACCAAGGCCTGCAGCTAATTCTAGCACATTTTTTTCTCTATAATATCCAATGTGGTTGCTTAAAAAAGTAGACATTGCAATTGCCGAAGGCCAAATTTTTGCCCAATATGGAAAAGGGGTATAAGAATTGGTTTGTTGGTTGTATAGATACTGTTGATGCACTTGTTCGGCAGAAGGTATGCATACTGTAACAGCAATAGTTTGGAATACAAAGGTTTGCTTGCTAACAGTGTAAGTCATAATTGTTTGAATGAAAGAACAAACCTACAAAAGCAAACGCAGTTGTTTGCAATGAATTGGCTGTTGATAGCATAAAAAAGCAGGTGGCGGTTTAGGCACACCTGCTGCTCTCCTCTCTATAGCGCACTAAGTTTACATGTTGTTTAAACAATCAGCTTGCGAATGTTTCATTGTATATCTGAAAAGGAACATGAAAAATAGCTAATGGGATTTGCTGTTGCTGAATAGCTTTGAAAAACGCCATACACTACGGTTACAAGGTATAAAAAGAGAATTAGCTCAATACATTGATAAGTCCTTTGATAATAGCTCCGAGTTTAACAGCTTCAAACACTTTTTGTTCACTGCTTCCGTGTTGTAATACAGATTGTTCGTGTGAGGTTACGCACATTTCGCATCCGTTGATCGAAGAAATGACTAGGCTAACGAGCTCAAAAAATTCTTTCCCTAACACGGGGTTCATCATAATACTCATTTTGATTCCCGCCGGCATATTATTGTAAGTATCTTTATGCATAAAGTGCCTAAACCGATAAAAAACATTATTGGTATTCATCAATGAGGTACAGGCAATAATTTCTGCAATTTCGGCGGCCGATGCACCTGCATCAATCGCTTGCTGTGTAAAGCTACTTTTTAGTATATCGAATTTTTCATTGATAGCTACCGCAAGGGCCAATAATAAAGCCTCTTTTTTGGATAAATATTGCGTATTAGTGAGTACGTTGCCAACATTTATTTTTAAATCTTTAATAAAGCGTGCTTCCACATTTAACAAAGCTTGCACATTATTGGAAGGCACATAATCTGGAATTTGCAACTCGTTTAATAAGTTGACAAATGTTTCGTTTTGTACTAAGGTATTGCTCATTGTCTGCATTTTGTAAGGTGATTTTGGCAATAAATAGCTAATTGTATGAGTTATTTGAAATTCAAAATAACCTAATCAATTAGCTATTTAGGAAAGGGCTTTGCTCTACTGAGAAGGAGGATTAGGCTTGACTAAGCTGAGCGGTTAAGGTTTGTTGGTCTTTTGTCCAGTTACATGGGCAAAGCTCGTCGGTTTGCAATGCATCAAGCACACGTAATACCTCTTGTACGCTACGTCCTACGCTTAAATCGTATACGCTCACCCAACGGATGATACCTTGAGGGTCTACAATAAAAGTAGCGCGATAGGCAATTTTTTCGTCATTATCTAAGATGCCCAAATCTTCTGCAAGCGATTTTGAGGTATCGGCTAGCATTGGAAATTTTAAATTACGTAAATCATCATGGTCACGTCTCCAAGCGGCGTGTACAAATTCGCTATCGGTAGATGCGCCAATCAACACGGCATCGCGGTCGTCGAAGTCACTTGCTTTTTTATTAAATTCTGCAATTTCTGTAGGACAAACGAATGTAAAATCTTTCGGCCACCAAAACATAACCAACCATTTGCCATCTTTAGAAGCTACCTCATTAGTAATTTCGGTAAACTCTTTACCCTTTTCAATAGATACTACTGCTTTTTTGTTAAATGCGGGAAATGTACTTCCGATAGATAAAACTTTGTTGCTCATAATTGAAATATTTTTTATTGTTTGGCAAAAGTGCACACTTAATTTGATAGAATTTGATTATTAATTATTATTGATTGATAGATAAAATCGATTAAATAGAGTGTAGGCCCATATTAGTGCCCTGCATTACTTGCAGTTATTTAGCACTATCTTAGCTAAATGATTGTGTACGATGATGTTTATTTCATGCAACAGGCCCTCAACGAAGCAAGGCAGGCATTTGCTAAAGGAGAAGTTCCGGTAGGTGCAGTAGTAGTGGTCAATAATGCAATTGTAGGCCGTGGGCATAATATGGTAGAACTGTTGAACGACAGTACCGCACATGCTGAAATGCTTGCAATCACCTCCGCTTATAACTTTTTAGGGAGTAAATATTTGCCCGATGCTGCCTTGTATGTGACCGTAGAACCTTGTTTAATGTGTTGTGGAGCTATTTATTGGAGCAAATTAACCAAAATAGTATACGGAGCTAAAGATGAAAAAAATGGATACCGCAGTTTTGTAGATGAGCAAAAGCGGAAAACTCCCTTTCATCAAAAAGCTACTTTGCTAAGCGGTATCTTGGAAGAAGAATGTGCAATGTTAATGAAAACCTTCTTTAAAATGCGGCGCTAATGGTTTGATGGTCTGATTAAAAAACGGGTCAGTTTTCTATAATTTTTCTATTCAATAGCGCTCATTTTCAAGCATGTCTTCTATTTTGTGGACTGTTTGCTAGTTTGCAAAAATGGTAGCACCGTCTGCTTAAATATGGGTTTCAACCAAAATACACAGCGGAGTGGAAATTACGCCTTGGGATGTGCTTTTTTGAAAACATCTTTCAGTTTTTCGATGGTATTGTGTGTGTATACTTGTGTGGAGGCTAAGCTGCTATGGCCTAGCAACTCTTTCACAGCGCCTAAAGGAGCACCTTCGTTCATCAAATGTGTGGCAAATGTGTGTCGCAAAATATGGGGACTCTTCTGTGTTATTGTGGTTACTTGCGCCAATCGATAGTGTACAAAGGCATACACGCTCCGTGGTTGTAAAGGTTTGTTTTTGGGTGTTATAAAAACATGCGTGCAAGTAAGTTGCAATACCTTTTTTTCGGCTAAGTAGTCTTGTAATTGCGCAAGTATTTGCCGCGAAATTGGAAGTATACGTTCTTTATTACCCTTTCCAAGTACTTTAATTTGTGCATAGGCGGTGTCAACTTGTGATTCTTGCAGTTGAATCAATTCGCTTAAGCGAATGCCTGTTTCGTAAAATAGTTGCAATACCAGTTTTTCTGTTTTTCCCTGCCAATCGTCTGAGAAAACCACTTCGTGCAATAGTGTTTGCATATGGGCAACATCTACAAATTGAGGTAGCCGTTTGGGTATTTTGGGAGAATGAATGTTGGTCATTGGGTTGCTTTGCAACAGCTCTCTCCTAATTAGGAATTTAAAAAAAGCATTGAGGGACGATATTTTCCGGCGCAACGATTTTGCTGCTATCGCATCTTGCTTTAATTCGGCGAGCCAACTTTTTACAAAGCTTGGAGCAATATCTGCCACATTTGGTGCTTCGTATTGCGATACCAAAAAAACAAAAAATTGTTCTAAGTCGGTTTGGTAAGCCGTTATAGTGTGCTTAGAATAGCGTTTTTCAAATTGCAAATAAGCAATGAATTGTGCAACTTCGGGATATATTTGAAAAGTAGGGTGCATAAAAAAGTAGCCTAAAGTTAGTACTAAAGGCTACTTGCAATATTTGATGGGCATAAAAGAAGCTTATCCTTCTATTTTTCCACTTGCTATCTGCTGCTTGTAAATTGCTTTCAACACCTGACCGCGGCGTACAACCGAAGGTTTGGTGAATGTTTGACGTTCTCTTAATTGAATAAGGGTTTTACTCTTTTCAAATTTCTTTTTGTACTTTTTGAGAGCCTTGTCAATGTTTTCGCAATCTTTTGAATCGATAATAAGCATAATGTATATACCTCCTTTGATGAAATTGAGGCTGCAAAAGTAATTGTTTCGTTGTATATTCCAAATTTGATTTCAAAAAAATATTGGTAAAGGGCTAGAAATAAGTGATTGAGTCATTAAATCTCGTAGCATTTGCCCCTAGCCAGTTACTAGTGTCAAATGCTTTATTCATGGGCATTTGAGCCATAAAAGGCTTAGGTAAGTCAATACTTATCCACTTAATAATTTAATATTTGGTTAGCTTCTGTTTCAATACATTAAACCATTACCTTTGCGGCTCGAAAAAATAAAAATTCTTTTATGGCGGACTTGAAATTTCAACGCAACTTTGGTATTGCCGCTCACATTGATGCAGGTAAAACCACTACAACGGAGCGTATCCTTAGATACACTGGTATGATCCACAAAATTGGTGAGGTGCACGATGGTGCTGCAACAACCGACTGGATGGAACAAGAGAAAGAACGTGGTATTACCATCACTTCAGCTGCTGTTAGCTGTCAGTGGAAATTCCCTACTATCAAAGGGGTTGCCGATTCTAACACCAAAAGCTACTATTTTAACATCATTGACACTCCTGGTCACGTTGACTTTACCGTTGAGGTAGAGCGTAGTATGCGTGTATTGGATGGTTTGATTGCTTTGTTCAGCGCAGTCGATGGTGTAGAGCCACAATCTGAAACTGTATGGCGTCAAGCTAACCGTTACAAAGTTCCCCGTATAGGTTTTGTAAACAAAATGGATCGTAGCGGTGCCGACTTTTTAATGGTGGTAAACCAAGTAAAAGAAATGCTAGGCGCTAAAGCCGTTCCCCTTCAATTACCTATTGGTGCCGAAGATAACTTCAAAGGCGTGGTGGATTTGATTAAAATGAAAGGAATTATTTGGCACATGGAAACAGAAGGTATGACCTTCGACGAAATTCCCGTGCCAGAGGATATGATAGAAGAAGCAAACGAGTGGAGAGCCAATTTGGTGGAAGCCGTTGCTGAATACGACGATACATTGATGGAAAAATTCTTCGAAGATCCCAATAGCATTACCGAAGATGAAATGCACGAAGCTATCCGTAAAGCTTGTATAGACCTAAGCATCGTTCCTATGATGTGTGGTTCTTCTTTCAAAAACAAAGGCGTACAAACTGCACTAGATGCCGTTTGTCGTTACCTGCCTAGCCCTGTTGATATTGAAGATACTACAGGTGTAAACCCTGATACCGGCGAAACAGAAATCCGTAAAGCAGATGCAAAAGAACCATTCTCTGCATTGGCTTTCAAAATCATGACCGATCCTTTTGTTGGTCGTTTGGCTTTCTTCCGTTGCTATTCTGGTCACTTAGATGCCGGTTCTTACGTATTGAATGTAAGAAGTGGTAAAAAAGAACGTATCAGCCGTATCATGAAAATGTTTGCCAATAAACAAAATCCTATCGATTTTATCGAAGCTGGAGACATTGCGGCAGCAGTTGGTTTTAAAGAAATTAAAACCGGTGATACCCTTTGCGACGAAAAATTTCCTATCACTTTGGAAAATATGTTTATCCCTGAACCCGTAATTGCGATAGCTGTTGAGCCAAAAACGCAAGCAGACGTGGATAAAATGGGTATGGCTATTGCCAAATTGGTAGAAGAAGATCCTACATTGCGTGTAAATACCGATGAAGATACTGGACAAACTATCTTGCGTGGTATGGGCGAATTACACTTGGAAATCATCATCGACCGTATGCGTCGCGAATTCAAAGTGGAAGTAAACCAAGGTGCACCACAGGTTGCTTACAAAGAGTCTTTCGGACAAACCGTTACTCACCGCGAAGTATTGAAAAAACAATCGGGTGGTCGTGGTAAATTCGCCGATATTCAGTTCGATTTTGGACCTGCTGACGAGGTATGGTTAAAAGAAAACGAAGGCAAACACTTCCAATTTGTAAACGACATTTTTGGTGGCTCTATTCCAAAAGAATTTGTTCCTGCTATCATTAAAGGTTTTGAAACAAGCATGACTACCGGTGTATTGGCAGGTTACCCTGTTAACAACATGAAAGTACGTGTGTTTGATGGTAGCTACCACGATGTGGATTCTGATGCTATGAGTTTTGAATTGTGCGCTAAAGCGGCTTTCCGCGAAGCAGGTCGTAAAGCAAAACCCACTTTGTTAGAACCTATCATGAAAGTGGAAGTACTAACGCCCGATCAATACATGGGAGATGTAACAGGCGATTTAAACCGTCGTCGTGGTATGTTGGAAGGTATGGATAGCCGCGCTAACTTACAAGTAATCAAAGCAAAAGTGCCATTGAGCGAAATGTTTGGTTATGTAACGCAATTGCGTTCTTTATCAAGCGGTCGTGCTACTTCTACCATGGAGTTCAGCCATTACAACCCGGCTCCAAACAACATTGCCGAAGAAGTAATTGCTAAAAACAAAGGCAAAATCAAAATTGAAGATTAGTAGGTTTCCTACTTTTTCTCCTATACTTAACAGCCCTCTTTTGACCATCAAAAGGGGGCTGTTGTTTTTGGGTACGTCCTTTGGGTTGGAATATTAAATATCGCTACAGTCTCCTACTCCCTTTTGTAGAAGCCGTCCATCCATATGCGGATCCCGGCTTTTACAAAAGCCTTGTTTGCCTATCTACAATACAAAGGTTATTGGCAGCCCCCTTTGATAAGGCCAATCATTTAGGCTACATGGTAGCCTTATAGTGGGTATGAGCCCAACGCCAATACTACTATAGAACTGCATGGGCGTTGGCACCGTTCAACAGTAGCAATTCTGTGGAGCATCCTAACCCGGGGTGTAGTTGCGCGATTCTTTATTGCACCGACAGGTAAGGAGCTATTTTTTGCAAGAGGTCGTCTTTTAAAAATACAATTCGCTTCAAATCGGCAACTGTTTGGTACAAACCGTTTTTATTCCGATAAAATACAATGGCTTTTGCTAAGGGTTTATTGATGTAAGGATGGTTGCCTAAATCGTCTTCCGACGCAGTGTTGATATTGATTTTGAATACAACACTCGGTTGTTTTTTCAAATAGGGCTCTATTGTCATAAACGAGGTGTCGGTCATGCCGTGGGTTTCTTTTATTTGTTCCAACGAAATAAATCCACCTAGTTTGTCTCTAAATTTTAAAATACGATAAGCAAGTCCTATATCCAATTGTTTTACGGCCCTGAGTTGTTCTATAGTAGCTGTATTGATGTCTATTTCTGGCAGGGGGGTAGTTTTATTAGATGCTTTATACCATGCGGGCGAATTGGGTACTTGTGCCTGATTGGCGGTGTTTTCAATTTGCGCATACGGTATGATGCGATTGGCTATTTCGGGCGATAAGCCCCATATTTTTTTGATGTCTTCGGGCTTGTAAAAATGTCCTCCTTTACCTAGGTAATTAAAAATAGTGCGAATGGTTTTGTCTTTTACACCTAGTTTCCGCCACCCTTCCGCGTTTAAAGTGTTGGGGTTAAATGTAAAAAGGCTGTACTGTACGTTGTTGGGGTTTGCAGATTCTTGCCATTCGCTAGGGGTATTGTGGTTGGCTTCTGCTGATTGATCCATTAATTGAACCACCATTTTTTCGAAATGCGGATCGGGAGTGGGAGTTACATTTGGAGGGGTATAGCACAAGGGCAATACAATGAGCGCAATCAAAAAAACAATCAATACGAAAGCCGCATTGCGTTCTTTTTTTGATAAAACAAAGTAGTCTTTTATTGGTAGTTTCATTTGTTATCTGATGGAAGTGGATAATTATTTTATCAAAAATAATTAACACATCTAAAATAACAAATAAAAACTAGATGCTGATGGTAAGTCCATCGTAGGCCAATTGGATATGGCTAGGTATTTCGGTATTAACTTGGTTGTGTAAGCCCAATTGGTGACTGATGTGGGTTAAATATACTTTTGGCACTTGCAGTTGCTCGGCTAAGGTTACAGCTTCGGACAAAGTGAAGTGCGAGATGTGTTTTTCTCTACGCAATGCATTCAAAACCAGTATTTTGGTGCCCACAATTTTCTCTAATTCTATGGGGTTGATAAAATTAGCATCGGTTATATAGGTAAAATCGCCTATTCTAAATCCATACACCGGCATGCGCATGTGCATTACTTCAATCGGTTGTAAAGTAATGTCGCCAATAGTAAACGGTTCTAGGCCAATCGTGTGCATATTTAACAGCGGCACGCCGGAATATTTTATTTCTTCAAATGCGTAGTAAAATTCGCTTCTAATGTGTTTTTCTGTTAGGGGATTGGCGTATAAGTCAATGGCTTTTTTTAAAAAGTAGTTATAAGCGCGCACATCGTCGAGGCCGGCAATGTGGTCTTTGTGCGGATGGGTAAATACAATAGCGTCCAATTGCCTGTTGTTGCATCGGAGCATTTGGTACCTAAAATCGGGTGTGGCATCAATCACAATCGTGGTGGTAGGGGAGGTGATCAGTACGCTACTGCGCAGGCGGTTGTCTTTTGGGTTGGTAGAGGTACATACTGTACAATCGCAGCCAATCATTGGTACGCCACTGCTAGTGCCGGTACCCAAAAAAGTGATGGTTAAAGGTGTATTTGCCACTTTGTAAAACTAAAGGCTATTGATATACTTTTAATGGTTTTTTTGTACAACAATTGTTTTCTGCAATTGTGTGTTCCTTATGCAGTGTATGCTTGTGATAGCTTACTGCATAGGGAACATGGGTTGTATTTGGATTGTTGGAACATTAGGATAGGTGCAGGCAATTTGCCCGTTTGGTATCCTTGTTGTTGCCAATAGTGATTATCTGTTGTTTATTCTTTTTTCTTGGTATCGTCGTATAAGGTTTCCTTTGCTACCACTTTTACTTTGTCGCCGCTGTTGAGGGTTTTACTTACCACGTTGTAAGGGGCAATAATCACTTCGTCGTTTGCTTTAATGCCTTCTATTATTTCTATGTAGTTCAAATCTTGAATAGCCGTTTTTACCTTTTGTTTTTTTGCGGTGCCATCTTTTTGTACCACAAATACCACTTCTTCTATATCGTCGGTGTTGGTTTTGTTTTTTTCATCGGTGTCGGCGGTCGAGTTTTTGTCTGTTTCTTTGTTTTTTTCGGCAGGTGCTTTGTCTGTTTTTTTGTCGCGAGTAGTAACCGCATTAATAGGTACGCTGAGTACGTTTATTTTGGTTTTGGTTTGAATATCGGCACTTGCGCTCATGTTTGGCCTAAAGGGGAAGACCTTCTTGGGTACAATTAAATCGGCATAGTCCGATGCAAGCAAACGGATGTGTACTTTGTAATTGGTTACTTCGGTGCTGCTATTGGTGATGCCTGTACTGCTTGGGTTGGCAATTTTGTATACAATTCCTTTAAATTTTCTGCTATTGTAGGCATCTACTTCTACCAATGCGGTATCGCCTATTTTTACTTTAGGTATGTCGTTTTCGCCCACATCTACCCTTACCTCAATGCTGCGCATATCGGCAATACGCATCATTTCGGTACCTACATTAAAGCTGTTGCCGGCCACTCTTTCTCCTTTTTTTACGCTCAACAAACTCACAACACCGTCCATCGGGGCAGTAATAACGGTACGGTTGAGGTCTTTATCGGCACGGTCTAATTGGGCTTGTACGCTTTGTATTTGTGCTTCACTGCTTTTTACACCTTCTTTGGCGGCATGTAAGTTGGCCTCTGCGGTGCGAAAAGCCTGTTGTGCTTGCTCAAATTCGGAACGGGCAATTACTTTTTCGGTCAATAATTTTTGTTGTCTTTCGTAATTGGCTTTGGCCTGTTCGTAGGTAGCTTTGAGTCCGTCAATATTGGCATTTGCATTGTTCAATTGTGCTTTTGCTTGGTTAACACCTGCCACCGCTTGGTTGCGTTGCGATGCATAAATATCGGCGTAAATGCGCGCTACTATTTGCCCCTTTCGTACGGTATCGCCCTCGTTTACCATCAAGTCTACCACTTCGCCACTAATATCCGGACTCACTTTTACTTCAATTTCGGGATATACTTTGCCGCTTGCATTTACGGTTTCGATGATAGTACGTTGCACGGCCTTTTCTGTGGCTACTTTAATGCCTTCATTTTTGCCAATAACACCTGCTTTTTTGAGCACAATGAGCAGTACTACCAATACAAGTAAGATACCGACAATCCATACAATTTTCTTTTTCATATTCGTGAAGTTGTATACTTAAGTTTATAAAAGGTTGAACATGGCTACGAACCCTGAAAACCTAGCCCCGATTGCAACGGTTACCCCGCTGAGGGTTTTGTGTGGGGCTTTGTGGCGGAGTAGTAGTGAAAAGCGGGACCCAAGTTGCGTAAAGTTGTTTGCCGTTGAGCTACTATACCGTCGCTTGTTTTAGAAAGTGATTTGTTGTCCTTTGTAAAATTCCAACAATTTCATTCTAAATATATAGTCGAATTGGTTTATTAAGGCTTGAATGCGTGCTTTGGAAAGGTTGTTTTGATTGGTAATTAAATCGAGCGTACCCAATAAGCCTACTTCGTATCGTTTAAGGGCAAAGTCGTACGCTTTTTGGGCACTTTGTATACTGCGCACGCTTGCTTGGTATTTTTGCAAGGCAGCTACTGCATTTGCGTAGGCGGTATAAACATCTTGTTTTAGTTTTTGATTGGCTTGGTCTTGTTGCAATTGTGTTCCCAATAAGTTGAGCTTGGCGTTTTCGTAGGCAATTTTATTTTGTCCGTTGTTAAAAATAGGAACCGATAGGCCTAAGCCTACACTTTGTCTAAAATTGTTGTTGAGCTGTGTTACATAAGGGGTTTTGCCATAACTGTATTGGTTATAGGGCGTGTAAACTGTGTAATCAATGTTGTTCACCGTTACTTTGCCAATTGGTGCATTGGTAAGGGTGGCACTTGTAACATTTTGTGCTTTGTTGTTGTAAATAGAGCCTAGCGAGTAGTTGCCCGTAATAGTTGGGTAGAGGGCAGCTTTGTTGGCCAATACATTTTTTTCGGCAGCTTTTGTTTTAAGCAGGTTGGCCTTTTGTGCCGGCTGTGTGTTTAGGGCTAATTGGTACACGGCTTCCGGTTGCAAATCGGCAAGGGGTTGTAAAGGAATGCCGTTGAGCGGAGGGGTAGCCACTTCAAAATCGGCAGCCGCATCAAGGTTAAGCAATGCTTTTAGCGATAGTTTGTTTTGCTGAAAAGTGCTGTAGGCACTAATGTAGTTGCTGCTATCGTTGGCCAATTGCGCTTCCAATTCCACTAAATTCAGTTCGGGTAATGCACCTGCGGTTACGCGTTTGCGGGTAATGTGTAATTGTTCGGCCGTTTGTGCTATTTGAATATCGAACACATGTAGTTGTTCCTTGGCACCAAGTACTTGCAAGTAAGCGGTAGCCACGTTCAAGGAAACATCGGTAGCGGTTTTTTCAGCATCGGCCAAAGCAGCAAGTGCGCTAAATTGGTTGGCAGCAAGGTTGTGCTTTAGACGTCCCCAATTGTATAACTGAACACCCCCTTGCAAGCTGTAATTTTGCGAAAGTAGTTCGGTATTAGAAAAAGCATTGGTGGTGGGGTCAATAGAACGACCAAATTGGGGGCCAATATTGGTGCTAAAGGCCACCGAAGGGTATTGGTACAGTTTGGCTTGTTGCAATTGTAAGGCGGCCAAGCGGGCTTGTACATCGGCCTGTTTAATGGAAATGTTGTTTTTGATGGCATAGTCCACACACTGCTGCAACGACCACTCGGCGGTTTTGCGGGCAGCCATGTTTTGGCCATGTACTTGAAAAACGGCCAAGAGCCCTACAAGCAAATAGCATTTGCCACTACTCAATACAGCGTTACGAAAATGAATTACCAACATATGCAACCTATAATTTCTGTACAAGATAACTGAAATTGTACAATTAGCAACTGCTAAATGTAGTACGTGCCT
>Ga0209398_1000183_pt1 | contig 45831 bp, 26 predicted proteins | sample AshMeaBigSpring_FD_184125 | JGI IMG/M metagenome (GOLD analysis project Ga0209398, IMG submission 184125) | Groundwater microbial communities from Big Spring, Nevada to study Microbial Dark Matter (Phase II) - Ash Meadows Big Spring (SPAdes)... | ecosystem: Environmental > Aquatic > Deep...
AACCACTCGTGTTCCGGGCGGTCCAGAATCTCCTGGATCACCTGGCGGACGACCTGCGCACCCTGCTCGTTGCCTTCCTGCTGGGCGTGATCGGCCAGTTCACGGGCCTGGGGGATCAGCTGCTGGTAGAAGCGTTCCGCGACCTCGTACATCCCGTGCCAGTGGGCATAGTCGGGGGCCATCATCGAGGCCCCATGGCGGGCGCGGCGGCCCTCGTGATGCCACAGATAGAACCAGGTCCATTCGATTTCGTCGTCGAACTGCAGCGGCGTCACCAGCCCCTGGCTGGCGAGGGCCTGCATGATCTTTTCGCCGGGCCGGGCGAACTTTTCGTTGAAGTTGACCACGAAATCATCGTACTGCTGGTAGAACGCATCGACAAAGTGGCTGGTATGGCAATGTGTGCAAACGCTCTTCATCCGTCCGCGTTTGGCCTGCCAGGAATCGTGGACCAGCGCCTGCCGCCTGACGGCATCGGTTTCCTTGACCACCTGGCCGCGGCTGTCCGTGTCCATCACGAGACTCACGGGCGGCCGGTTGGTCCAGGAGATGCGTTCCCCTGGGTCGTGCGTCACCTTGCCGCCGTTGCGGGAGTGGCCTGACATGTGGCAGGTGGCACAGGTCGGGGCCTGCGTGTAATCGACGCCCAGCACCCACTTGTGGGCATCCAGATTCATATGCTCCCGCAGGTCGCGGTAGGCCACGCCGTGCTTGGATTCCTCGTAAATCTCCTTCTGCGGATGGTCCGGTCCCAGGTGGCACTTGCCGCAGTTCTCCGGCTGGCGCGCGCGGCGGGGTGAGAAGTCGTGCCGCGAGTGGCAGGCGGAGCAGGAACCGAGGGAGCCGTCCAGGTTCAGCCGGCCGATGCCCGTGTTGGGCCAGGAGCCGGAGTCGAACAGCGGCCGGCCGTCCGAGTCACGCTGGACCCGGGCGATCGCCGCGGCGCTGGTGGGCTTGCCGTCCGCCCCCGGCTGCAGGTCGTCGACCGAGATCAATCCGCCATCGGTCGCTACCAGGCTGATCTTGCTGCCGTGGCACTGCTTGCAGCCGACATTCACGCTGGCCATTCCGTTCACCTCGGTCACGGTGCGGCCCGGCGTCTCGGCGTGCGGATTGAACGGAACCCGGGACCCTTCCACCGTCTCGGCCAGGAAGTTGTCCAGCGACTCCAGGATGTTGCCAGCCTTGGAATGGTGGCTGGCGGCGAACTCGGCGGCCTCGGTCACGTGGCAGCGGCCACAGTCCCGCGGCGTGACAATCGTGGCGATCAACGCGCCGTAATGGTTGAACGCATCGGCGTCCTCAACCTGCGCCTCGTGGCACTCGACACAGCCTACGCCCTTCACGGCGTGTGTGCTGCCGACCCAGTGGTCCACGATTCCCGGCGAGGCCTGCCGGTGGCAGCTGACACAGTGTTGCGAGCTGGCCGGCACCACGATGTGTGCCGGCCGGAGCCCGGCTTCCCGCTCGCGGCGCACCACCTCGGCCCGCTGCACGAAGATCAGCGACACCAGGAAGACCATACCTAACACGAAGATCAGGAACTGCTTGGTTCTGAGCGTCACGCTGCCACCTTCCTTACCATGCCGGGAACCCGAACAGAGGTCGGGATCGGGTTGCTTGTTCCGTGGGGAATCCCCGCCCTGGGATCACGCCCGGGCCGGCAACAGGGATCCGATCCGCCGCGTCCCGGCCTGTGCCCCACGGCCTCAATGCGCCACCACCGCCTCCCAGACGGTCAGTCCCGTGATCACGAACACCGCCACGATGCCGATATAGACGCTGGCCTCGTCCCAACCGGGAACCTTGCGCAGCAGCTGGTCGATCCAGGGCCAGAGGAACATCGCGAACAGGATCAGCCCCATGCTGAGGATCGCGAAGGTCGGGCCGAACAGCTTCAGCCAGCGAAAGGTCACGTAAAAAAACCATTCCGGCTTGATCACCTCCGGGGTCGTCAGGGGGTCGGCCCTGGGTCCCATCGTGGCCGGCACGATCGTGGCCAGGGCACTGAGCACGATCATCAGCACCAGCCCCAGGATCAACTCCATGTAGAGGTGGTCCGGGAAAAAGTTGAAATGCGTTGGCTGGTCGGGCGGAGCATCTTCGAACCGCAGTTCCGTCACCCCATGCAAGCGGAGCATCACGATGTGGATGAAGATCAAGAGCACCAGGCAGACGGGGAGGACGGCGGCGTGGAGGATGTAGAAGCGCGGCAGCGTATGCTCGTTGTACTGGGGACCGGCCAGCAGCAGTTCCCGCAGCAGCCCGCCCACGACCGGCACCCGCTCGCCGATGTTGGCCCCCACCGTGGCTCCCCAGTAACTCAGCTGTTCAAACACCAGGGTGTAGCCGGTGAACCCCAGCCCCAGCGTGCAGAGCAACAGGCACATGCCGATGCCCCAGTTCAGCTCCCGCGGCTTGCGGTACGCCCCCGTGAAGTAGACGCGCATCTGGTGCAGGATCACCGCGGCGATCATCATCGTGGCGCCCCACTTGTGCACGCTGCGGAAGTACCAGCCCAGGCTGACCTGGTTGGTGATGTACTCGACCGATTCGTAGGCCGTGGCGGATGAGGGCTGGTAGTAGATCGCCAGGAGAATTCCCGTGAACACCTGCACGACGAACAGGTAAGCCGGAGTCCCGCCCAGGCAGAACCACCACCGCTTCATATGGTTCGGCACCGGTTCGTTGGTCAACTCGCGCAGTTGGGCCCCGCTGACCGGGATCCGCTCGTGCAGCCACTGCGTGAGGGTTTCCATCGCCTATGCCTTGTTTCGATGGCGGCCCGGCTCGCCCATCCCCGCTGTGCTGCCGGGCGCGTGCGCCGACTGGTCCTGACCGACCACCTCCACCGGCGTTTCGATGAACAGCAGTCCGTTGTCTACCCTCAGGGGATAGGTGGGCAGCGGCTGATGATCGGCCTTCGGCGGCCCCTCCACGGGCTGGCCCGCCGGATCGAAGACCCCGTTGTGGCAGGGACAGAAGAAGCGGTTATGGTGGGGCTCCCAGTGGACACGACAGCCCAGGTGCGGGCAGATGCTGGAGAGCGCCAGAAAGTCGCTGGCCGACGGCGCAGCATCCTGCGAACCGCCGCTGCGACGCGTGATGACGATCTTCAGCCCGGCGGGCGAATCGTAGGCCAGGGAGGCCCCGGGCTCGATCTCCGCGACCGGGACGACGTACATCCAGGCTGTGGCGGTGCCGGTCGCGTGAAGATAGCGACCGGCGAGCGCGGCGAAGGTCCCGTAACCTGCGGCCAGACCGCCGGCCATGGCCACGCCCGACACGGACGACAGAAATCGGCGCCGGTCGGGATCCCCACGGCCTTCCGGCCCCGCAGGCGGCCCGCCCGCGGGGCACTCCGCATCGGCGTCGCGTGGCGGATCGCTGTGCGTCATCCACAGGCCTCCCCAATCCCCAGCGTCCGACGTGCCCTCGCCGCGCGAATTCCCGCCCAACACGCGACCGCAGTCCGGCTGGCTCGGCGAGCGACGCAAGTTTCTACCACAGGCACAGTTCTCACGCCAACAGTAACCGTTCACAGCCCGGTGGAGAATTTTCCCTGATTCCAGGGGGTCAGGTCGATGTTTTCGGCCAGCGCGTATCTGCACCGTCGAGTTTGTCGGCCGAAAAATGGACCAGACCCCGACCCGTGAACGGTTCCCGCCAACATCGGCCCGCTCCCCGCCGCGACCCGCGGGGGTTGACAGCCGACGACGCGGGGGCTTATTCTGGACATACGAATCCTGATTTGCTCGTACCGGGTCGCCTGCCCGCGCAGCGAGCTGACGACAGTGGCATGCCGCCGGGCAGACCGATCGTGGCATCAGTCGGTAGGAAGCGGCTGGTCAGAGGCCGCCCGCAGGTAACCGTTCACAGGCCGGGGTCTGGCTCATTTTCCGGCGGAAGGACGGCTCGGCGTCGTGGGACGCGGCCGCCGAAAAATGTGCCTGGCCCCTGTGGGATGTGGCCCCTTGGGATGCCGCAGGTCTGGAGACCTCCCCGGAAACAGTTACCGCCCGGAGATGCGTCCCCGGCCGAATTCTCACCTGTAAGTGGAGCGTCCCCATGAACAACTCGCCGCCGCGTTCGATTGACCTCCGGGCCGTACTCCTGCTGGCCGGGGCGATGTTTTGCCCCGGGGTGAGCCGCGCCCAGTCTTACGAGGAGCCGCCGATCAACTATGCCAGGGCTCCGGCTGATGATCCGATCACCCGGCTGCAGGCCTTGCTGGATGCGGGACAGCGGACGCTCGATTTCGACCCCGATCGCGGCTACCTGCCGGCGTTGCTGCGGGCGCTGGAGATTCCCGCCAGTTCGCAGGTGCTGGTTTTTTCCAAGACCAGTTTTCAACAGAAGCAGATTTCGCCCCGCACGCCCCGCGCGCTCTATTTCAGCGACGACGTCTACATCGGGTGGGTGCAGGGGGGGGACGTCATGGAGATCGCGGCGGCTGATCCCCAGCAGGGAGCGACGTTTTATACGCTCCGGCAGAAGCTGGCCGAGTCACCAAAGTTCACCCGCCACACGCACGACTGCCTGCAATGCCACGAGTCGTCGCTGACCCGGGGATATCCGGGCCACCTGGTGCGGTCGGTCTACCCGGATGAGGGCGGGTTTCCGGTCCTCGCCGGCGGGTCGTTCGTCACCGATCACACCAGCCCGCTGCGCGAGCGGTGGGGGGGCTGGTACGTGACGGGCACGCACGGATCCCAGCGGCACATGGGGAACGCGATCGTGGCCGATCGGGACCGGCCGGAAGAGTTGGACGTCCAGCAGGGGGCGAACCTCACCGACCTGAGCAAGCTGTTTCCCACGACCCCGTACCTCACGCCGCACAGCGACCTGGTGGCGCTGCTGGTGCTGGAGCACCAGACGCAAATCCACAACCAGCTGACGGCGTGCAACTTCAGTGCACGCTTGGCGCTCCGCGACAACGCCGTCATTTGCGGCATGATGGATCGCCCGCCCGACGAGCTGACCGAATCCACGCAACGTCGCTTGTCGCAGGCGGCCGAGCGGTTGCTGGAATGGATGCTGCTGTGCGACGAGACCCCGCTCCAGGGTCCGCTGGCGGGGACGACCGGGTTCGCCCGGGAGTTCGCGGGGCGCGGACCGCGCGACGCGCGCGGGCGTTCGCTCCGCGATCTGGACCTGGGCCGGCGGTTGTTCCGGTACCCCTGCAGCTACCTGATCTACTCCGAGGCCTTTGATGGCCTGCCGGCACAGGTCAAAGAGGTCTTCTACCGCCGCCTCTGGGAGGTGGTTACGGGACGGGACGAGACGCCGAGGTTCGCGCATCTCTCGGACGCCGATCGGCAGGCGATCCTCGAGATTCTCGGGGACACCAGGTCCGGGCTGCCGGATTACTGGAGCGCGGACTCGTGAGTTCCGCCCACGCGCGACTCCCGGAGGCCTCCCGCGTTGTCTCGGAGGGGAGGCAGCGGAGCGTGGCGGTGATCGGCGCCGGCATCACCGGACTGGCTGCCGCCCATCGACTGTGTGCCACCCATCCGGCTCTGCAGGTATCCGTCCTGGAGTCCGAGCCGCGTCCGGGCGGCGTGCTCGACACGGTGCGCGACGGCGGATTTCTCCTGGAACAGGGGCCCGACAACTTCATCACGCAGGTTCCCGCGGCCCTGGACCTTTGCCGCCAGGTCGGGTTGGAGGCGGAGTTGATCGAGCCGGCCGCGGCGCACCGGCAGGCGTTTGTCGTACGTGGCGGGCGTTTGCGCAAGATTCCGGCGGGCTTTGTGATCATGGCCCCCGGGCGGCTCTGGCCGATGCTGGCCACGCCGATCCTGAGCCCGCTGGGAAAGTTGCGGCTGGCCTGGGAGTGCTTCGTGCCGCCCGGGCCCGCCGCGGCGGACGAGAGCCTGCGAGCCTTCGCCGTGCGGCGGTTTGGCCGGCAAACCTACGAGCGGCTGATCCAGCCCCTGGTCGGAGGCATCTACACGGGCGATCCCGACAAGCTCAGCCTCCAGGCCACGCTGCCCCGTTTCCACCAGCTGGAGCAGGAGCACGGCAGCCTGATCCGCGCCGCGCTCCGCCAGCCCCGGTCCCCTGCCGGCCGCGACCACGAAGGGGGCGCACGCTACGGGTTGTTCGTCACGCCGCGGCGCGGGATGGCGCAACTGGTCGAAGCCATCCTCGCTCGACTGCCGCCGGGCACGGTCGAGCTGAACTGCCCCTTGACGCGCCTGGATGCACAACCCGACGGCGGGTGGCGGTTGACGCTCGCCGGCAGGGCGGACGCACCACGCTCGTACGATGCCGTGCTGCTCGCTACGCCCGCCCCGGTCACGGCCCGGTTGCTGGCCCCGCTCGATCACGCGCTCGGGGCGGACCTGCGGGCAATCCACCACGCGCGCTGCGCCACCGTCTGGCTGGCCTACCGCCGCGCGCAGATCGCCCATCCGCTCGACGGATTTGGCCTGGTCGTCCCGCACGTCGAGCGGCGGAGGATTCTCTCGGCGAGCTTCGCCAGCATCAAATATCCCGACCGGGCCCCGGAGGGTTTCGTGCTGATCCGCGTGTTCCTGGGGGGGGCACTCCAGCCGGAACTGGCGGAGCTGCCGCCGGAAGATCTCCGCGCGATCGCCACGCGCGAACTGGCACAATTACTGGGCATCCGGGGCGAACCAGCGCTGGTGCGGACCAGCCCGCGGCCTTACCAGATGCCGCAGTATGAACTCGGCCACCAGGAGCGCGTGGCGCGGATTCGCACACGGGTCGGCCAACTGGGACGTTTGCGCGTGGCCGGCAATGCGTACAACGGCGTCGGCATCCCGCAGTGCATCCAGAGCGGACAGCGGGCAGCCGACGACCTGGTGGCGGTCCTGGCCGCCACCGGCTGATCGTCACGGAAAGCGGCTCACCGACCTGCACCCGGGGCGCGACGGCCGCCGCCCTTGCGGGCCTTGGCCGGCTTGGGACGTCGGCCGCGACGCGGGACGGCCGGCACCCCGGCCGTTTTCACCTCGCACAGGGGCGTCACGCCGTCGCCGGGCTTGAGCAGCTCCGCGAGCGTGGTGGCTCGAAACGAGCGTTCCACCAGGGCGATCGCCTCATCCAAACGGCGGTGGAGCGGACAAAGCTGGACCGCATGAGCCCGCAGCGAAAGCGGACAGGTCTCAATCCGCTCGAGCGGCTCCACGGCCTGAACGACGTCCCAGATGGTCAGCTCGTCTGGGCCGCGGGCCAGCACAAACCCGCCGTGCAAACCCCGCTGCGAGCGCACCAGTCCCGCACGCACGAGGACCTGCATCAGCTTCGAGAGGTACGGACCCGGGACATGGGTCAACGCGGCAAGCCGCTGGGCCGTGCAGGACTGGCCGTCCTGCTGAGCCAGCGTCACGACCGCGCGCAGGGCATACTCGACGGTCTGCGACAACATCGATCTGACTCCCCCGGGGACCGCGGCCCAACATCAGGACTTTGTAGTCCTTTATAACCAGCCCCGGGCCTGAGGGAAAGCCCAGTCCGGCCGCCCCGTCGCCAGCCCGCCGGCAGCCGGCGGGCTCTGCTGCCGCCGGATGGCTTTGTCACATCATCGTCGTCCTTCGCTCCGCGAACGGCGACCATCCCAGTGTTCTGTCCATTTTCAAAGTTCGGGTGTCGCAAATTGGCCGGAGGGCGCTCGCCCCGGTTTTTCCCGGAGCAACCGCGGGCTAGCGCCCGGCGGCTGATTTGAAAACTTGACGTGGACGAAGCGTTCGCCCCGGTTTTTCCCGGAGCAACCGCGGGCTAGCGCCCGGCGGCTGATTTGAAAACTTGACGTGGACGAAGCGCTCGCCCCGGTTTTTCCCGGAGCAACCGCGGGCTGGCGCCCGGCGGCTGATTTGAAAACTTGACGTGGACGATGCACTCGGCGGGTGCGGTATATAATCCCGATTCGGCCGAGTTGGTGAGCCGGCCGAGCCGCCGCCGTAAGCCAGGCGGTCCTCACGCGCGTGCCGGGTCAGCACGCTGGAATGTGCGGCCAACAGCCCTGCGGACTGCCTGATCATGAGCGAACCGCCGATTTCGGCCGATCCCCAAACCGCGGGGCTTCACCCCCAGTCGTCGCACGCCGCCGGTTCGGGGCGACGCCGCGTCGGCCGGCTGCCCAAGCTGCACAAGCCCAAGCCGGGCACGGTGGCCGGGATCGACGCCGCTCAGCTGGAGCAGATGACGGTCGAGCAGCCGCCGGCGCAACCCTGCTGCCTCACCGTGATCGACTACTGCCCGCAGCAGTATCAGATCGAGGAAAACGTCGCCGCCCAGCGCCTTCTCGCGGAGCACCGTCCCGGCTGGTCGAAGGTGCGCTGGATCAATGTGGACGGGCTGGCCGACCTGCAGCTGATCCAGGCCATCGCCTCCAAGTACGAACTGCACCCGCTGGCCGTGGAAGACGTCCTGCACGTGCCGCAGCGGCCGAAGGTCGATCATTTCCCGGGCAGCGACGGCGGCAGTCCGCCACGGCTGTTCATCGTCGCCCGCATGGTGCAGCTCCTGGAGGGACACATCCGCGGCGAGCAGGTGTCCCTGTTCCTGGGGCGAAATACCGTGATCACCTTCCAGGAAGATCGAGGCGATGTCTGGAACCCAATTCGGGAGCAGATCACCAGGAGCGGCAGCCGCCTGCGGATCAACGACGCCAGTTTTCTGCTGTATGCCCTGCTCGATGCGATCGTCGACCACAGCTTCCCCATCCTGGATCACTACAGCGACCTGTTGGAGGACCTCGAGCTGATCATCCTGGAACGCTTCGATCCGGAGGCGTTGCGCGCTATTCACCGTGTCAAGCGAGAACTGCTGCTGCTGCGCCGCCAGGTCGTCCCGATGCGCGAGATGCTGCACACGCTCGGAACCGAACACTTCAGCAACCTCAGTGAGGTGACCCAGACCTACCTCCGCGACGTTTTCGACCACGCACTGGTCATCATCGACATGCTGGATACCTACCGCGACATTGCCTTGGGGTTGACGGAGGCGTACATGGCGGCCGCCGGCAACCGGTTGAACCAGGTCATGAAGGTGTTGACGGTCATCTCCACGATCTTCATTCCGTTGACCTTCCTGGCGGGGGTGTACGGAATGAACTTTCATTACCTCCCGGAGTTGGACGTCTGGTGGGCCTATCCGGCGTTTTGGGGCGTGTGTATCGCCATTGCCGCCGGGATGTACGCCTGGTTTCGCAGGCGCGGCTGGCTCTAGATGGCCGTCCGTGATCCTGGAAATGGATTGCGAGCCGGCAGGCGCGAACCAGAGTTGCACCATTTTGGGCGAGGCTCCCGCCGAGCCGGTACGTTGAGCGGGCTTTCGGCTCGGCGGGAGCCTCGCCCTCCCAGTAACTCGCCCTCCCGGAAATACGAACTCGATCTGGACCAGCCGCCCTACCACACCTCTTGGGGGTGCGGTGCGGTGGCCCGCGCACGTAACCGTTCATGATATTCCAGGGGGTCAGGTCCATGTTTTCGGCCGGCGCGTATCCGCGAGGTCGAGTTTATCGGCCGAAAATTGGACCAGACCCCGACCCGCGAACGCTTATCCGCGGACCATTTCCCTTGGCCGCTGGGGTATTGCGGGAATAATCGGCCCGGTCGCGGCATCCATGATGTGTTGGATGGGCATACCGCAGGGGCGTCCTGCTGCGCCGTACACTCTGACTTTCATGCGAAGAAGGGTTTGTCATGAAGAACTTGGGATGGATGGTCGTTTTGGCGGGTCTGATTGGTTTTGTGGGCTGTGCCGAGGGCACAAAGCCAGCTCCAGCTCCAGCGCCGGCGGTTCGGCAGGTCGAAGACGCGGCTGACGCGGCGGCTGACGCGGCGGCTGGGGCGGCCGAGGATGCCGCGGACGCGGCGGCTGACGTGGTGGAGGGAGCCGCGGAAGCGATCGACGATACCGTCGAGGGGGCCAAGGATGCCGTCGAAGGGGCCGTGGACGACGCCGCCGACGCGGTGGAGGGTGCCGCTGATGACGCCAAGGACGCGGCCGGCGACGCGATCGACCAGACGCTGGACGAACTGGAAGTGAAGTAGTATCTCGGTGGGGGGGTGCGGGTCGGTTTCGATCGACCGGCGGACCCCAGCCAAGAACACCACGCACGGGATGGCAGCTCTTTCGAGCCGCCATCCCGTTTTTCTTGCGCGACGACCGTCCCCCGTGGCCCTGATCGTCATGACCCGACCCGCCGGGGACGAGTTTATGTCCTAGGATTGAGCGTGCACGTTGACTTGCGGCCGGGCGTGATTCCAAGGGGGCAGGTCGATGTTTTCGGCCAGCGCGTACCCGCGAGGTCGAGTTTATCGGCCGAAAAATGGACCAGACCCCGGCCTGTGAACGGTTACGGCCGGGCCACAGAGGGTGGAACTCCAATTCCGAACTGTTCCCCACGATGGGCCAACCCGGCTTCGGGGGCCTGACGTGCTCCAGGGGAATCAGCTCGTCACGCCCTGTGCGGCGATCGGCACCGCGTCTCGGAGGTTCGGTCGACCTGTTCGCTCAGCACGTCGTGGCATGGTCGGGATGGTCGGCCGAAGCGTGAATCAGACGCCGCCCGGGAACATACTCCCGCGTGTCGCGGGCCTGATCGATAAGAGTAAGGATTCTCGGCCTTCCCGGAGGACAGGGGAGCGATGTGGGTACGGTGCATCACGAAGACCGAGGACCTGGCGGCCCTCGGCGAACATTGGCCGGCGCTGACCCCGCGGGTGCCATTCCTCGGCCACGCGTGGCTCGAGACCTGGTGGAAACACTACGGGCCGCAGGGACGGGGGCGCGAGCTGTTTGTGCTGTGCGTCTACGATGACTGCGGCCAGCTGGCGGGCGTCGCACCCTGGTACCTGGAAAAGTCGCCAGTCTCCGGTCGCGTCGCTCGCTTTCTGGGATCTGGCGAGGTCTGCGCCGATTATCTGACGCTGCCCTGCCGGCCGGGGTGCGAATCGTCGGTGGTCGACGCGCTGGTCCCGTGGCTGCATCGGGCAGCCACGGGTGCGGGCGGCTTCGATCGCCCGCCGGTCAGTGCCCGCTGGGACCTGCTGGACCTCTCCGGCATGGAAGCCTGCGATCCCACGTTGCAGCGGCTGGCCGCGGCCTTCGCCCAGGTGGGCGTCGAGGTTCATACGCAATCCGCCCCACGCTGTTGGCGGTTGCACCTGCCCGAATCGTGGGACGACTACCTGGCGCTGCTGTCGAAGTCCCATCGCCGGCGAACCCGGAAGATGCAGCGGGAGTTGCTGGACACCGGCGAGGCCCGCTTGCGCCTGGTGCGCGACGAAGCCGACTTGGCCCAGGGGTTTCAGATTCTGACGCGGCTGCACAACGAGCGCTGGCGCCGCTCCGGCCAGATCGGACGGTTTGCATGCGAACCGTTTACCGCGTTCCACCGCGAGGTTGCGCGGCGAGCCCTGGCCGAGGGCCAGTTGCGCCTGTCGTGGCTCGAGTTCCAGGGGCGGCCCGTGGCCGCCGAGTACTGGCTGGAGAGCGACGGCGTGGTCTATGCGTACCAGTCGGGCCGAGACCCGGAGTCGGAGGAGATCGAACCGGGCAGCATGGCGTTCATCGCCAGCGCTCAGGCCATGCTGGCGGAGGGCCTGCGGACGATCGATTTCTTGCGCGGCGACGAACCGTATAAGGCACACTGGCGCGCCCAGCCGCGGTCCTGTGTGCGGCTGCGGATCGTCGCCAACCGGCCGTCGTCCCGCCTGCGGGCCCGCATCTGGACGATGGCCCGCGACACACGGGACTGGCTGCGCGGAGACGATGCCCCCAGCAATCAGCCCCCGTTGCCCATGGCAGGTGCGGCGAACTGACATCTCCCCGCCGTGCGATGCCGGAGATTGCGTTTGCGATCGGCCGCGGCGCAAGAAAAAGCCGTCCCCGAACCTTTCGGGGACGGCCTCTCAATCATCCCAAACCGAACCAGGCCCGCCGGCATGCCCCAGTGACGCCGGCAGCTGGCTCGCTACTGGCCGCGGCGTCGGCGCGCAGCGAACAGGCCCAACCCGGCCAGCCCACTGACCAAGAGCGCCACGCTCGCCGGCTCTGGCACCTGCGAGAAGGTCTGGTCCACAAACGACAGCAGGGGCACCCGACCGTTCTGGCCCGGAAGCGCCAGCATCTGGATGTCCTTCGTCACCCGCAGCCGGGTGATCTGGTCCGCTATGTCGAAATCGACCCAATCAATGGTCTTCGAGAACGGAGCCTCGCCCGGAAGGTTGGTTGCCCCGACCCCCAGCACCACGCCATTCAATCCCTGGAAACTCTCGGTGATGATTACGAAGCCTTGAGAATCACCGAAGAGATCCGGATTCGCCTCCAGGTGAGCATCCGAGATAATGTTGCCAGGCGCTACATCCGTATTGACCTCGACGGTATAGCTGATCAGCGCATCGGATGACAGTTGCGAACCCACATCCACCAGATCAAAGAACCCGCCCTGAAACTGGATGCCGTTGTACGTTGAATCGATTCCTGCGCGAAGCGGAACCACATTGACGTTGGCCGCGGGAGGCATGTTGCCCACGGCAACGTAGCTGAATTCGCTGAAGATCTTGTCGCCCACCTCGACCTTGCCGCCCTCGGCAATCAGCTCACCAAGATTATAACTCGTGGTCGCCTGGACAACGCCGGTCGCGCACAGCAGCGCCACGACCGCACTCACTACACAAGTTGCTCGCTTCATTAGGCATCTCCTCCTCATCGGATCACTGGGGACTTGCTGGGTCAGATCTCAACCAGGCACGTACCGGTTGAACACATGAATTTATCCGACCTCTCTGTTCGCGCCGGGAAAGTCGACCAGACCCATCCTGAACTGTGCGGACAGCGCCCACCCGGTCCAGATGTCGCGGTCATACTTTCCGTGACGTCTCTAAGGTATCCAGACCGTCTGGTTGCGTCAAGTACCGGGATGACGGCCGCGACCCCTGGTGCTGAATTCGCCCGGCCGGATGGCGGTCGCCTTCTCGCTCCAGCCGGGGTCAGAGCACGGCAGATCGACCGAATCCCACGTATCAAGAGTCCCGATCAGTGCCCCGGGCGTGGTTCAGCCGAGTGCCCAGACGAAGAATTCATTGGTTGTTAAATCGTTATTTCAAAGCATGTTAGGACGGCCATGCCGTCGACTTTGACCCATCAACTGAAAACCGGGCGGTGCGGCTGCGCGTGGCCGACAGGCCAAGGAACGCGAACCATGTCCGCGCCACATACTAACTGTCCTTTCCAGGAAAAAAAGGTCCTGAAGAGCCGATCCGTCTGGCCGCCGGCCAGGCCCTGGCCGGCTTGTCGGCAAAGAACTCCCCGCCCAACAAAGCCGTCGTGGCCCAACACGCCGACCTGGCCCGCTGGGATGCCGCACAGCTTGGCCGGTGTCCGGACGCGACTCGATTGCCCTCGAATGCCTGCGTGCTGTTCACCCCGTCGACCCGACGATTGGCAATCGATTCGTTAGGCGCTGCACGACAATTACCTACCGGTTCTGTGGATCAGCCGCGGGGCGCTAGCCCGCGGCTTTCGTGCTCCAACCGTGGGCTAGCGCCCGGCGGCTGATGAGTGATTTCGGTAACTTATTGTTGAACAGCGCCTTAACTATTGTGCGTCCGTAACCGTTCACAGCCCGGTGGAAGGTTACCTCCGATTCGAGGGGGTCAGGTCCATGTTTTCGGCCAGCGCGTATCCGCGAAGTCGAGTTTATCGGCCGAAAAATGGACCAGACCCCGACCCGTGAACGGTTACCTGCGTCCGGACGATGCCGCATCGCAGGCAGACGCTGCCCGCATCGCGAATCGACCGATGGAGCACACGTCGATTGCCCGGGGGGCCCTTCAGCGAGTGCCCACCGGCGCGCAGCATCGATCGAATTAAGGAGAGCCGTGGCAAACTGCCTGCCCGTGGCCGAAAGCGACCGTGTCGCCGCTAGACCCTCCCCGCACGACGATTCCCTCCTTCCGTCACAGACTCGTGGGGCGTTACCGGACCATCCGGACGTTATCGGACGATTCCAGAGAGATTTCTTAGAAATCTGCGGGACCTTTCACTTTTGTGCGGTGGGCAATCCACACACTCCGGTCGCGGTGCAGCTGGCGTTGTGTCGCCGCCGCCCGCCGGAAAGTACGCACCTGCTGGGCGAGAATCATCCGATTCGCGCAGACCCTACGCGAACGTCGCACAATCCGCGCAGATCACGTGCTTTTCCAGTTTGACGTGCCGTGCTCAGTGGAAAAATGTGAATCTGGGACAGAACGATAAGCCGGAGAGTACTAACCCGGATTATTCATCAACCTGACGAGTAAAGTTGCAAGGTGAAGCAGAGAAACAGGTTGTCGCTATCGTTTCAGAAACACCGCGCACATCAGCCGGTAACCGTTCACACCCCGGGTGGGCGATTCCAGGGGGTCAGGTCCATATTTTCGGCCAGCGCGTTTGGGTCTGGCAGAGCTTTACAGCCGAAAAATGGACCAGACCCCGCCCTGTGAACGGTTACCATCAGCCGGCACGCGCTAGCGTCCGGTTCTCCCCAATTCCATCAAAACCGGACGCTAGCGCGCTGCGGCTCATGAATAATCCGGGCTAACGTCCGGTGGTGCTGCAGCCGCGCACTTCGGCCCGCCAGCCGACGTCGCGCGACGACGAGTGTCCCGGAATCACGCACCGTCATCTTGGGCCGTGGGTGCTAGCATTGCAGCGCTGCGCGCGGACGGTTGTCTCGACAGTCGGTGGCAGTCTAGAATGCTCGCGCGGATGGTACGCTGACCGCCGGGTGGCCCGCCAAGAACTTGCTCGACAATTTGCTCGGCCACGGGTGTTGAGCCGCTGGGACGGCGGTGTTGTCGGCATCCCTCCCGCAGCCCTCCTGCAAGTAGCAACTGGATACGGGTTCCTCACGGAGTAGGGGAAGGGAGACGCGCTGATGCATGGGCCAGGTCGCCACATGGATGGCGGGACGAGGTCACGCCGACGGTTGGCTGCCTGGCGCGCATCGGGCCGACTCCCGACGATGTCCCGGCGACTGGAATCGCTGGAAGAGCGCCTGCTGCTGAGTGTCGACGCCGGTCTGCAGGGCGACCTCGACCGCCTGGCGGTCGCGGAGGTCGCGGCCAGCTTCGTGGCGGAGGCCCCGGCGCTTGCACAGTTCAGTCCCCACCTGCCGCGCGGATCGCTGATCCAGGAGGGCGCCTCCGGCGGCTCGATCACGGCCCCCGGTTTGGTGGAAAGCCTGCCGATCAACCTGGATGCCGGGCAGACGATCACGATTGTGGCCCGGCCCGCCGGGGCGCTTCGCACGCGGATCGAGTTGCTGGCGCCCAGCGGGACCTCGCTCGGCACGTCGACGTCGGCAGCGGCGGCAACACCTGCCTGGCTGCAGACCTTGCCGGTGGCGGCGGCCGGCAGCTACACGCTGCGCATCTCGGGCGAGGCGGGCACCACCGGCACCTATACGCTGAGTGTGCTGCTGAATTCGGCGGTCGAACTCGCTGGGGTGGGCGGTCCGACCAACAACACGCTGGGCACCGCGCAGGACCTGGCGGCCGCGTTTGTCGCCCTGGACGCCAGCGGCGCCGCGCGGGCCGCCGTGCGGGGCAGCGGCCAACCCGGTGCGGATGACTACTACCGCTTCTCACTCCTGGCCGGCGAATCGGTGACGCTGGCCGCCGCGGGGAACGTATCGCTGGAATTGTTGACTTCCGCCGGTTCACGCCTCGCGGACGGCGTGACTGCCACCAACCTGGACGAGGTGATCACCCAATTCATCTCTCTTACGGGCGGCACATTCATGGCCAGGGTTTCAGCCCAGGCCGCGGGCGACTACAGCCTGGTGGTGATGCGCAATGCCGGCTTTGATGCCGAGGGGAACAGCAATTTTGAGGCGGCGCAGGTCGTGACGGGGGCCCAAGGCGTCCTGGGGCACGTGTTGACCACGGCGGGCGGCGACCACCAGTTCGACACGCCGATCCTCAATTACAACGGTCAGGGTTTCAACGGCGTGCAGCCGACCGACACGGTGGGCGACGTGGGGATGGCCCACTTCATTCAAGCCCTGAACCATCCCGATGGGACGTCGGTGACGATCTACAACAAGGCGGACGGCAGCGTGGCCTTGGGGCCATTCATCCTGAACACGTTGGCCCCGCCCGGTTCCCCGGGCCAATCGGGGGCCGGCGATCCGATCGTGCTCTACGACCATCTGGCCGATCGCTGGCTGCTGGCCGAGTTCACATCCCCGGCAGCCGGCAGTTACTTGAATGTCTACATCTCGCAGACCAGCGATCCCACGGCCAACCTGTGGTACTACTACTCGGTGAGCACGCCCGACTTTCCCGACTATCCCAAGATCGGCGTCTGGAGCGACGGCTACTATGTGACGACGAACGAGTCGGTGCCGACGGCCTACGTGCTGGATCGCGAGCGGATGCTGTTGGGCCAGTCGGCCCGGCCGGCTCAGCGGTTTTCGGCGCCGCGCCTGGCGGGCTTTCCGTTCCAGGCCCTGATCCCGGCGGATCTGGACGGATCGCCTCCGCCTCCCGGATCACCGGGGTATTTCCTCCGCCACCGCGACGACGAGGTCCACAACGTGGGGGGAAACGACCCCGCCCGCGATTTCCTGGAGGTCTGGGAACTGCGGACGGATTTCACGACGCCGCAGAACTCGACATTCACCCTGACGGCAACCATCCCGATTGCCGAGATCGATTCGGACCTGTGCGGCCTGGTGTCCTTTTTCTGTTTCCCGCAGCCGGGTACGACGACCACGCTGGACCCGGTGCGCGAGGTGATCATGCACCGGCTGCAGTACCGGAACTTCGGCAGCCACGAGACGCTGGTGGGAAATTTCGTGACCGACGTTGATGGCACCGACCACGGGGGGATTCGCTGGTTCGAACTGCGAAAGTCCGGCGCTGGCGCCTGGTCGTTGTATCAGGAAGGGACGGTCGCGCCGGACGCCGACCACCGCTGGATTGGCAGCATCGCCATGGACGGCCTGGGGAACATCGCGCTGACCTACAACGTCACCAGCGCCACGGTGTCGCCGGGCATCCGCTACCTGGGTCGTTTCGCGAGCGATCCCTTGGGAACGATGCCGCAGGGCGAACATGTGCTGGTCGCGGGACAGGGCTATAACGCCAGCAATCGTTGGGGCGACTACAGTGCGCTCACGGTCGATCCCGTGGACGGCCGCACCTTCTGGTTCACCGGCCAGTACGCCAGCGGCACGGCCTGGAACACGCGGATTGCTTCCTTCCAGCTGGAATCGCCTACGGATCACGACTGGTTTCGATTCAACGTGCGGGCGGGCGACCAGTTGGTGATCGAGACGTTCACGCCCGCCGATGGTCCGGGGGAGTTCGCCAACCTGTTGGACCCGTGGCTGGAGTTGTACGCCGCGGACGGCGAACCGGTGACCAGCAACGACAACGCGTCGCCGGGCGATGGCCGCAACGCCCGCTTGAACCATACCGCGGCCAGCACGGGGCAGTACCGCCTGCGCGTCTCCGCGTCTGCGGGAGCGGGCGAGTACTACGTGCGAATCCAGGGTGCGACAGGGACCAACGAGGCCCCGACCGTGGTGGGCACAAGCCCGGCCAACGGGGTCACGGTCGGTGATTTCCCGGCCGTGCTGACCGTCGACTTCTCGGAGAGCCTGTACCTGCCATCGGTGCAGGCCGCGGACCTGGTCGTGGGCGGGCGGCCGGCACTCAGCGTCGTACCGGTTGACGGCAATACGCTGCAGTTCACACCCGATCCGGCCGCCTACACGGGCGCTGGATTGTACAGCGTCCAGTTCGCCGCGGGGCGGGTAATGGACCTGCAGGCCTGGAACAACCTGGCTTTCGCGGGAGAATTCCGCGTCGACACTCAGGGACCGCGGGTGACCAGCACCCTCTGGAACGGCGTACCGTTGCCGGCCCATGTCACGATCCCGCCCGGCAGCCTGCAGTTCGAAGCAAATTTCGACGAGCCGATCAAGGCGTTTTTCCGCGCCGGCCGCGGCCTGCGCACGCCGGACGCCGGGGACATCCTGCTGGTGAACGACTCCACGGGGCAGGCGTTCATGCCGTTTGCCGTCAATTCGAACACCGAGACGAACACGTTTCGCGCCGATTTCAACCCGCTGCCGGAAGGCAGCTACACGCTGACGTTGCTCTCGGGGCCGGGCGCCTTTGAGGACCCGGTTGGAAACGCGCTGGACGGCGAGCCGGCCGCCGGCACGCCCGATGGGACCCCATCCGGAGATGGGGTCCAGGGCGGAGACTACGTTGTCCATTTCCTGGTGGACCAGCCACCGATCACGGTGCAGGCCTTCGAGCGGGTCGAACCCCTGGGGGGACTCGTCTTCCGCAGCACCGGCAACGTCGGTTTTCTCTACGGATCGACCGACGTGGACCAGGTGCTGGTCGCCCTGTCCGCGGGTGAGCACCTTTCGCTGTCCGCCACGGGGGCGGCGGATGCCAGCCTGACGGTCGAGGTGGCCGGCCTGGCCAGTCCCGTTTCAGCCGCCGCGGGCGCACCGGTCGTGCTGAGTGGCCTGTCGGTTCCGGCGGACGGCATCTACGAGGTGCATGTCTCGGCGAACCGGGCGACGCCGTTCGAGGTGGTGCTGTACCGCAACGCGCTGTGGGAAGCCGCCGTGGGCGATTCGGCCGACGGAAACGAGTTGCCCCTCGGTACCTCCCTGCCGTTATCCGGCGGTGAGCGACGGGCTGTGGTGGGATTAGCAGACGTGCCGCTGGCCGGACCGCTGGCCTTCGCGCACTACAACGATCTGGGGCGGTTCGTCGATATTTCCGCCACCGGGACGCCGTTGAACCTCACGGATGACGGCACGGCCACCATCACCACGACGGTGGGCAACGCGATCTTTCCCGCCGGCGCGGTTTCGGTGGCCAACAACGGAGGGATCCTCGCCGGGGCCGGGCGGAACCTGTCCTTTTCGAACGGGGTCCTCCCGATATCCAGTTTCGCCGAGACCCTCCTCCCGTTCTGGGACGACATCGACTCGGACACGGGCAATGTGTACTGGCAGGAGCGCCTGGTCGAGGGGATCCAGACCCTGATCGTGCAGTGGGACAACCGGCCGCATTTCAGCAATGTGGGCAGCGCCACGTTCCAGTTGCAGTTGTTCGCCAGCGGACCCCTGCTGGCGCGGTTTGCCTACCGCGACGTCCGCTTTGGCAACGCCACGTTTGACTACGGGGCCAGTGCCACGATCGGGTACCAGCAAAGCAGCAGTACGGCCGTGCAGCACAGCTATAACGTCGCGGCGGTTTCGGACGGCGACGTGCTGGACCTGGCCCGCGCGCCCCAAGGAGTGGACGTGGACGAGTACCTGCTGGACCTGACTGGCGGGACCGCGGGGCCGCTGGATATCGTGCTGGCGGGAAGGGACGGCGCCGATTTTTCGGTCCAGTCGCTGCAGCTGCTGGACGTGGACGGGTCGGGCGTCTTGGCCACGGCGAGCAGCGACCCGCTGCAAACCGGGACGGCGGTGACCAACTACGACCTCGGCATCCTGAATGCGGACAGCCTGGCGCCTGGCGTCTACACCCTGCGGCTGACCACGACCAATTTGCGGGGCAGCTACGTGCTGCTCGTCGGGCGGGGACTGGCGTTCGACTCGGAGCCGAACGACGCCCCCACGGCACCCGCTGTCCGCGGCCTGAACGCGACCGGGCGCGCGCTCGGCATGCTGGGCCCCGAAAACCTGGCCGACACGTACGACCTTGACCTGACCCTCGGGCAGTCGGTCAGCTTGGCTACGCGCACGTTGCTGGACACCGCCGGTGGTTTGCCGGGAAACGATCTGGACCCCGAACTGGTGGTGCTGGCGCCCGGTGGCGAGACGGTGGCCGGCGACCTGAACAGCCGCGATGGCAGCAACGCGCGTTTGACGTTCACCGCGCTGGCGGAGGGGCGTTACAGCGTGCAGGTGCTGGCCGCCTCCGGGGCGGGCGAATACCTGTTGGAAATGCCGCCGCCGTTGCGGATCGCCGAGGTCATGTACGATCCGGCCAGCGCGGAACCGGCCTGGCAATGGGTGGAGTTGTTCAACGCGGGGGCGAGCGATCTCGACCTGGCCGGCTTTGTGCTGGACAACGCCGATGCGGTGTCGTTGACGGCCGCGAACATTCCCGGCGGGTTCGTGCCCGCGGGTGGTTCGGCGGTCCTTTACAACGCCAACGCCATCTCGGCGGGAGATTTCACCGCCGCCTGGGGCAGCCAGCTCAGCCTGATCCCCGTGTACGGCTGGCCCCAGCTGGCGTCCACCGGGGGAACTGATGCCGTCGGTCTCTGGCCGGGGATGGACAGCTACCGCGGCGATTTCCAGAACCACTACTACGCGTGGGATACGGTCACGTACCGGGGACCCGGTCAGCCCGCGAGCAACAATTCCGCGTCGATCTACCGGACCCGGGTCATTACGAATCACGAGGTGGTCGATGGTTGGACGCGCAGCCAGGCGGGGACGGACGGCGCCTACCGCAGCCAGGCGGCGGGCGGAAACTCGGGCTCCGACGCGGGTTCCCCCGGCGCGGCCTGGACCCCGCGGGTGATCGTGCAGACCCCCGAGTCAGGCATCGAGGTCACGGAAGGGGGCGCGACCGGGAGCTACGAAATCGCGCTGGCCGCGGCGCCCAGCGGGCCCGTCCAGATCACGATCACCACCGATGCCCAGACGCAGGTCAGTTTGGACGGGGTCGATTTTGTTTCGACGCTGGCGATCAGTTTGCCGAACACGCTTCCGCGAACGATCATCGTGCGGGCCGTGGATGATGCCTTGCCCGAGGGCCCGCACGTCAGCTTCATCCAGCATGCGATTACCGGTTCCAGCGACCCCCGGTTTCCGACGACGCTGCCGATCAGTGGAGTGATCGCAAGCGTGGCGGATAACGATATCGATCTCCAGTCCGGCCTGGTGGCATACTGGAATTTCGACGACGTCGCCGCCAGCAACGTCCCTGACAACGCAGTGTCGGGGTTGGTGGCCGACAAGGGAACGCTGATCGGCGGGGCAACGGCCGTCAATGCGGGCCTGGGTCTGGCCCTCCGCACCCTGGGCAACGGGGCACACGTGGCGGTCAGCTCGTCCAGCGACATCAACGTGGGGACGTTCGGCCAGCGGTCGATCAGCCTGTGGTTCCACGCCGACGACGTGCAGGCCGCCGGGAGGCAGGTGCTCTACGAGCAGGGGGGCACCGAACGGGGGCTGAACGTTTACCTGGAGAACGGTCGGCTGTACGCAGGCGGCTGGAACATCCCGGCCAGCCAGAGCGGCTGGGGCGGAACGTGGCTGAGCGGGCCGGTCACGTCGCTTGCGTGGCATCACGTCGCGCTGGTGCTCAACGGCGGCAGCAGCGTTCAGCCGGGGGCCTTGCAGGTCTACCTGGACGGCGTGCCGCTGGCCGAGGGCGGCGGTGCGGGCTCGCAGCTCTGGGCACACACCAACGCGATCGGCATCGGGGCCATCAACAGCGAGACACGTTTTCCCGACGGCCCGGCCCGGACGCCGTCCGGCTCGCCCTTCCGGGGATACCTCGACGACGTGCGCGTCTACAGCCGGGCCCTCACCGATACCGACGTGAATGTCCTGAGGACCTCGGTGCTGACGACGCCGCCGGGGGTCGACTTCAGCAAGAAGGAACTCGTCGGAAGCGAAGACGGGGGAGTCGACAGCTACAACCTGGCCCTCCGATCGGTGCCCGGCGCGCCCGTGCAGATTCAGGTCACTGCCGATGCACAGGCCCTCGTCAGCCTGGACGGACTGGTGTTTACGCCGTCCGTGGCCGTGCAGCTGGTGAACACCACGCCGGCGACCATCTGGGTGCGCGCCGCCGATGATGAGATTCCGGCCGAGGAAGTGCACAGCGGAGTCATCCAGCACGCGATCGCGGCATCCGCTGATCCTGCTTATCCGCTGACCATGACGCTGGATGCGGTCGTCATCACCATTCAGGACAACGATCCCGACCTGCAGGCCGCCCTGGTGGCGTACTGGAATTTCGACGACGTGGCGGCCAGCAGCGTCCCTGACAGTGCGCCGGCGGGATCGATCCTCGACCCAGGGACATTGCTGGGTGGAGCCACGATCGACGTCGCGGGTCTGGGCGCGGCCCTCCGCACCCCAGGCAGCGGCGCCCGCGTGGCGGTCAACTCGTCCAGCGACATCAACGTGGGGACGTTCGGGCAGCGATCGATCAGCCTGTGGTTTTATGCCGACGACGTGCAGGCCGTCGGGCGACAGGTGATCTACGAGCAAGGGGGCACCGACCGGGGGCTGAACATTTACCTGCAGAATGGCCAGCTGTACGCGGGCGGCTGGAACATCCCGGCCAGCCAGAGCGGTTGGGGCGGGACGTGGCTGAGCGGGCCGGTCACGTCGCTCGCCTGGCAGCACGTGGCCCTGGTGCTCAACGGCACCAGCAGCGTCCAGCCGGGGGCCCTGCAGGTCTACCTGAACGGCGTGCCGCTGGCGGAAGGCGGCGGTGCGGGCTCGCAGCTCTGGACACACACCAACGCGATCGGCATCGGGGCCATCAACAGCGAGACCCGTTTTCCTGACGGACCGGCCCGGACGCCGGCCGGTTCGCCTTTCCGGGGATACATCGACGAGGTGCGCGTCTACAACCGCGTGCTCAGCTCGATCGATCTGGCGGCCCTGGCCGGCCAGACGCTGCTCGATCCGGGCCGCGGACCGCCGGTCTCCCGCGGTCTGCCCGAACCGGGGGCTGGCCCTGCGCCGCCGGCCCCGGGACCTGGCAGGCTGCCGGGGGTGGGGACGGACGCCAGGCCGCCACGGCTTGCACCGGATTTCGAGCGGATCGCACAGCTGGCCCGCGCCAAGGCCCAGCGCGCCCGCGACGTGGTGACCGACGCCTACTTCGCAGCGCGGCGGGTCAGGGCCGAGCTGTTCCCGAGCAGACCCGTCCAGGACCTGGAATCTATCCTGGACCAATTGGCGGACGAGGTCGGCCGCCTGCTCAAGCCGATCTCCCGGTAGGGCGGATGGCCGAGCAGACTGCGGCGCCTTTGCGGAGGCTGGTCACCCTGCAGCGCGGCTGCCGCGCGCGTGGGCCTGATGCGCTGGTGACCTGTGCCGCGTCGGCCGACGGCGTCCACGGCTGAGTGACGGGCCTGCTTCGCTCCGGCGGCCAGCGGGGCTCGATGGGCAACTCGGTCCAGCGCGACTCGGTTCGCGCGCCGCGGCGAGCCCGTCGTGGCGGCGGCCAGCGTGCCGCACGCTGCGACACCGGATCGTTCAAGGCAGGATCGAAAACTCGAGCGACGCCTGACCGAACTTGTCGCCGATCGCGTCGTGCAGCGTCAGCTGCAGGGCATAGTCTCCAGCCGCGATCGACTTGGGCATCCAGAGGCGGTAGGGGATGAAATAGTCGCGGCGGCGGTTGCGCGAAGTCTCCGTCTCGGCCGGGAGACTCTGCTCGACGAGCACCTGGCCCCGATCGTCCACGACTTTGTAGTTCCCGACCAGGGACGTGCGGAATTCATCCGCGGTGGGTTCCACCGTGAAGTTTTCCACCTCGACATACAGCAGTACTTCCTGTTCGGGCCGAAACGCGTATTGCTCGAAGGTCGTGTATCGCCCGTAGCTCTCCACCTGCGAACAGAAGGCGACGTTCCGCAGCTCGAGCAGGGCCGCCGATCCCAGCTCGTCCCCGGCCTGCCGCAATGCGGCCAGCGTCTCCTGGCGGCGCTGTTCCACGGATCGACTCGTGTCGCCGTCCAGCTGGATGGCCAGGGCGCTCAACAGGTGTGGCCACGCCGAGTCACGTCCCGGGTGGCTGCCCCGTGCGGTCGCCGGCCGGTCACCGTCGAGGGCCAAGGACAGCAGGGCGAGACGCAGGTGGTCCCTGGCCGTTGCGTGACCATCGGCTGAGGGGCGCGCCGTGGCCAGCTGTTCGTGGAGGGCCTCGACCGCCTGCGCCAGCGACTTTTCCCAGGGTGCGGAGGCGTCCGCGACCGGCAACTCCCGGAAGGTCGGCCCACCCCCGACTCCGCGCCAGAGGCCTTCCCCGGTCTGCGTGTCGCGCGGGTCGTCGGCCCGCGCGACGTCGTTCGGTGCCGCCGGCTGCCAATGGCGGACGGCGCGGATTTCCAGCGTGTCGGCGGCTGACTGCCGATCACCGCTCAACTGGGCGCTCATCCGCAGCGGCCTTTCCGACGCCCTCCCTACGGGTCCTACCGACGACTCCCCGGCAGCCCCGTTACGGCCAGCGTCGGCGGAACTCGGCCGCGGACGGACCGCGGTCGCCGCTTCCAGCAAGGCTTCGTAACTGGCCGGCGCAATGTCACCCGGCTTGATCGTCATCATGCCGCCCTGCGCGTCGTCCGCGGGGGCCTGCGCCGGCGCCGCTTGTGTTTCGGAACGCGAGGATTCCGGTAACGCGCCGGGCGTGCCATCGCTGTCGGAGGCGGCCGGCTCGTCAGGGGCCTGCCCGGCAGGCGGATCTCGCAACGGATTGGGCCGGGGCGACGAGCTGTCGCGGGCGGCGGGCGGCGGGGGTGGGTCGTCAGGATCCATGGTCGCGCGTTCGGCCGCCTGGGCGTCTGCCCGCGGTTCGGGCGCGGGCGTCGTGTCCGCGACCGCGTCGACGGCCGGCTCCCCGACCGGTCCCACAAGCTCCTGGAAAACATCTGACGGGGATTCCTCAACCTGGTCCGGCGAGTTGGTGCCAGACGCAGCAGAGCCGGACTGAGCACGCGGGGCCGATGCTTGCCGCGCTTCCCCCGAGCTGAGTGAAGTGACCGGAAGCGGAGTGCTCGACAGCGAAGGACGACCGGCACCCGGTGTCGCGGGGCCCGTGGGAGGGGGCGCCGCAATCCAACGGGAGCCGCCACAACCGGCCGCCGTAGCCAACAGCAGGACGGCCAACACCAGGGAGAGAGGACGGTTGCCCATAGGTCTGGCTCTCGGCGAAGAGCGAGTCACGCGACCAAGTACGACACTGCAGTCGTCCGTACGGGACGGCGCCGGACACGCAAACCCGACCGCATGCCCGTCCACCAACAGTGCGCGGCGTCCTGGCACGGCCCCTGCGCGGTCCGTGTTGGGTGAGAAGGACCAGCCGCGGCGGCGGGTGGCGGATGTTACGGCAAGCAGTTGCAGGCGGCAAGCCGAATCGGGCTGCTAGCTTCGGAACGGGCGTCAGGCGGGCCAGAGGAGATACAGGTACAGGGCGTACACGGCCAGCAGGCTCAACCCCTCCAGGCGATGAAGGATTCTCCCCGTGTAGAGCAGGGGGACCAGCAGCAGGCTGAAGGCGATCATGAAACCCACATCCACGACCGAGATGCCGGGCGAACGCACGGGCACGCAAAGACTGGACACGCCCAGAATTCCGAGGATGTTGAAGATATTCGAGCCCACGACATTCCCGATGGCAATGTCAGGCTGCTGGCGGAAGGCCGCCACAAGCGACGTGGCGAGTTCCGGCATGCTGGTACCGGCGGCCACAATCGTCAAGCCAATCACGGCCTCGCTGACGCCGAACCGATGCGCCAGCACGACCGCATGATGCACCAGCAGGCGCGAGCCGATGACCAGTAAGACGAGGCCCCCGGCGATGCTGAGGAGGTCCACCAGCCAATGGCGCGTCACCGATGCGCCCAGCGCCACCTCGGCATCAGGGACGCCGGCCGATGTCTCTTTTCTCGCCAGCTTGACGTTCAGCGCGACGTAGGCCGTGATGCCGACAACGAGCAGCAGCCCCTCGGCCCTCCCGATCCAACCATCCCACATCAGCACCGGCAGCAACCCGGCCACGCCCAAGGCCAAGGGGGCATCCAGCTTGATCACCTGGCGATGCACGGGAATGGGACAAACCAGGGCTGCCAGCCCCAGGATCACGCCGATATTGAACGAATTGGAGCCCACGATATTGCCCACGGCGATGTCGCCCTTCCCCGCGAAGACCGACTGCAGACTGACCACCAACTCGGGCGAACTGGTGCCGAACGCCACGATCGTCAGCCCGATTACCAGCGCGCTGAGACCGGCGCGAACGGCGAGGGACGCACTCCCCCGGACGAGGCTTTCGGCGCCCGCAAAGAGCAGCACCAGCGAAACGCCGATGAAGATGCTACTGGTGAGCATGGTGTGGCGGGCCGGTCGAGCGGCCCGCGGCCTCCCGGGACAGTCGTACGATCAGGGTTTCCAGGACCTGTCGCAGCCGGTGGGGGGCCGAGTGGCTGCCCTTCAGCGCGAGGTCGGCGTCCAGCAGCCAGCGATACAGGGCGGCGCCCCGCTGACGGCCGATCTGCCTTAATTGGCGCTCCCCGCTCTCGATCGCCCCCGGGGGAAACCTGCGAAAACCGGCCTGCTCCAGCGCGGCCGACAGCGCAATCCGCCCGCCGCGCCGTTCGTGGTGCTGCACCAGGCGCGTGGCATCCGCGAAGCGGCGCAACGACCAGGACATCGCGCCGAAAATCGCCTGCGGCGTTGCCCCGGACTGTAACAGCTGGTCCAGTTGCCGCAGCGCCTCGCTGGCGTGTCCGTCGGCGGCGGCATCCAGCATCTCCCAGGTGGTCCTTGTGCGCCAGCCACCCGCCACCTGTTGGACGATCTCCGGCGTGACTTTCTCCTGCGCGCCGCAATACGATGCCAGCCGAGCCAGTTCCTGGTCGAGCAGACCGAAATTCGTGCCGACCAACTCGAGCAGCAACTCGCCGCAACCGCGGGCCAGCGCGATCCCATGATGCTGCCGGCTGCGATCCACCAGCCACTTGACGATCCGCGGCTCGTCGACCTGCTTGCCGCGTCCCCGCGGCTTTTCGGGGACGCCGCAATCGAGGGCCAACCCCGACTGGTCCACCGCCTTGTACAGCCGCGTGTTGGCGGGCCAGGTCTGCACGTCGAGCACCAGGGCGGACCCCGCGCACGGCCGGGCCACGTACTTTTCCAACTCGGCCCGATGGCGGCTCACGAAATCGTCGGCCTCATCGACCACCGCCAACCGCCGCCCGCCGCCGAAGAGCGAGACGGTCGCCAGCTCGGCATGGACGTCCCGCCATGGGGCCGCGGACCCGTCGAAACGGGCAAACGGGATCTCCGCATGGTCATCGCCCAGCAACAACCGAGGCAGAGTCTCCAGCACCAGGCTCCGCAGGTACCGGTCGGCGCCGAAGACCACGCAGCAACCGCACGTGTTCGCCACCTGCGGCTGAGCCAGAAAGTCAAGCGCGTGCATCATCACTCTTGCCGGATCCTGCCCGCGGTCCGGAATGCGAAGCGCCCCGACAACCCGCTCCACGGGCATTCGGCTCTGCGCATACCTCGCCCTTGAAACGCAAAACCCTGGGGCATCGTCCAAGTCCAATTTTCGGATCAGCCGCCGGGCGCTAGCCCGCGGTTCATCCGGGAAAAACCGGGGGCTAGCGCTCGCCGGCTGATTTGCCGAACGCGAATTCCTGAAATGGACAGAACCCTCGCCAGGACCGCCCGCGCGCGTCCCCGGCGATCGCACCAAGGGCCACATGCACCTGCTCGGCACAAGCCGTGCAGCCGAGCGCCGATCGGCCGCGGACCATGCCTGGGCCTCGATTGTAGTGCATGCGTCCGGTCAGAATGAGGGGGGCTTCACCGGTCCGCTCCCGCCGCCTCAGCCGGTTCGACCGACCGTATGCGGGCCTTGGGGGCCAGCCCGTCCGTGCTGATCGGCTGTGCCAGCTGATCGGCCGCCACGTTTCCCGCGTCGTCGCGCACTTCAAGCCGCAGGTACAGTTCGGTCGGCAGGCGAGCATCAACCCGCCATTCATAACGGCCGGTGTTCGCAATTCCGGACGCGATCGTCGTCCAGGGGCCCGCGGTCCCGGCTGCGAACTGGAGCGTCACCGGTCGCTCGCCCAACTGGCGGTCGACCGCTTCCCAGGTGATGTCAAGATAGCCCAGTCGCTCGCCCTGGCCGTAGCGAGCCGACGTCAAGCGGACCTCGGGGGGATCGGTGTCGACCAGCACCCAAACGTCCGCCGGATCACCCGGCCGCGGCGGTCGTCCTGAAAACCCCCGGGCATCATAGACCACCATCCGGAAACCAAAGGCCCCATCTCCATCAACTTCGACGAGAAACGGGCTCTTCCGGTCGACATCCTCCCCGTAGACCGACCAGGCTTGACCGCCGTCGCGGGTAATCCACAGCTCGACCTTCGAGGCGCCCGCCGGGCCCGGCGGGTCGATCTCGTAATCCAGCTGAAATCGACGCGAGCGGCTCGGACGCGGTAGCTCCCCGGGCGGCAGCCGCCCCGGTTCGGTTGCCGGGTGGGAAACCGGCGGACGAACAGGTCCCTGGACGGGGGTGTACGGCGATGCCGCACTCGGCGCCGCTGGCCGCTGCACAGGTGGCTGCACCCCGCCGGCCGCCGTGGCAGGACTCTCCCCGCGAGGGACCAACTGGGTGATCTCCAGGAGTCCCGGGCCAGACCCTTGAGCTGGAGCACCCGCGGGCGGTCCGGGTCCGACGGCCGCGTCGTCGCCAGGTCGCGGCGTCGAACCGACCCGCTGACCAACCCACGGGATGGGCAGGGCGGCCGGACTGCGGGAGAGCGCGGCAGGAGCTGAAGGGCCACGCTTGGCCTCGTCGCCCGCCGGATCGGCCGGTGAAACGGCCGGGTCCGCTCCGCCCCCGGGGGCGACCTGGCGATTGATCACGGTCCAGTTGCCGGCCCGGTCGCGCACCTCAGCCCGAACCTGAATCTGGCTCGCCGACGGACCAGGCCGCCATGTCAGCTCCCCGGCCAGACGCGGTCCCGGTCGAACACCCGCCGATTCCGCATTGGGGACCGGCTTCCAGGTTGCCCCGGCGTCCTCGCTGTAGACCAGTTGAAAGCTCTCCGCGGCAAGATTCGTATCCTGGGCATCCCACGCCGTCCGCACCTCGCCCGGGGCGACAATCGCGGCGGCCAGGTCCAATCGCGGGGCCTCGGTGTCGACCGTGACGCGCAGTTCCGGTTGCGGCCGGCCGGCTGGGGACAGCCGGCCCTGGCTGTCAAGCGTACGCACCAGGAACCAATACTCGCCGTCCTTGCCGGCGCGAAAGTGGAACTTCCCAGCCGTCGGCAGCTGCCGCTGGTACAGCGTCCAGTGCTCGCCGGTATCCGCCGACACGTACAGCTGCACCTCCACCGGCTGCTGGTCACTGCCCTCCGGGCGATTCACGAAGAACGGAATCGTGAAGACGTTCTGCCGTGTTGTTACCCGCCCGTCTTCCGCGGGAATGACGTCCGCCCCCGCGACCTGTGGGTTGGGCGGGGGTGGAATGGCACCGGCGGCCGGGGCACGAAGCGGGTTGGCCGACTGTGCCCAGAGCGGCGCAGCCACGGCGAAGCCCACCAGCAGCACCACGGTTCCTCGGAAATACGCAGAACGCATGTGCAGTGCCTGGTGGTTGAATGCAGAAACGGCCCCGGCGCACCCCTACGCCCCGTATCGGCGCAGGTTCCCACGCGGCTTGAACAAGTTGTCGCATCAGGCAAGCCGCGCTGTCTGGGAGAAATAGACGCGGCCGACGTTGACGGGCGCGTCGTGACAGCACCGGCGATCCAAGGGCACGCGGCGCGGACGAGCCGTGAAGACACGATCCGGCCCAGGCACGTATGACGCGGCGTCTCAGAAATTCGTTTCGCCGTCGTCCTCGCCGGCTCGGCTGGCGGCGGCCCGCAACTCGTCGGGAGTCGTGGCCGGCGTAAGGAACCGCACCGACGCGTCGGCCATCAGGGCATTGGCGCCGCCGGGGTGCTGGCTGAAGACGCCCCCTGGCGCGGGTCCGTTGATACCCGACTCCAACTGGCCGAGGGCCAGATCGGTGGGCTCCAGCCAATGGGCGGCGGCCCCGGCCGCCTCGACCACGAGCATCGTCTGCGAGACTCCGTCCGCGATATCGGCGGCGGAGACAGAGGCGCCTGCCTCAAAGACGGTTCCCTTCCCCGTAACAGCCAGGTAACTGGTCTCCTCGGACTGGGCTGCGGCATCGGAGGGACAGCGGTAGACGGCGGGCATCTGGCGGCCAATCGCGGCGTTGACCGGACTGTCCCAAGGTTGGCTGAAGTCGTACTGCTGGTAGAGCGCATGTTCCTCCGGACCCAAGTAGGGCAGCAGCAGCACGCGCCAACTGTGCATGGGCCGGCCCTCCGCGTCGGCCAGATACGCGGGCGGAAAGCACTCGTATTCGTCGTGGTACTGGTACATCGCCAGCCCGATCTGCTTGAGGTTGTTGGCACACTGCGTGCGTCGGGCGGCTTCGCGCGCCGCTTGGACCGCGGGCAGCACGAGCGCGACCAGAATGCCGATCAAGGGGATCATCACGACGACCAGCACGATGGCGATCACGGAACAGGTCACAAGGGTCGTCGAGCGGCCGGTCCCGGCCCTGGCTGCCGCGATGTCGCCGCCCAGGGCGGGAATGGTGATCGGGCGACCGCAGTGCGCGCAAGGCCCCGACTGGCCGGCGTACTGCGGATCAACTTCGGTATGTGCGCGACAATGCGGGCAGTGGAAGGAAATGGTCATGGCGCGGCGGACGTGCAGGGCGCGGGTGTGCCCAGGGCACGACGGGTCTCCTGCACAAGGGTTACGAACTGGCGAGCCCGCGACTGGATCGCCTGCAGGTCACCTTCGGCGACGGCTTGGGGAGAGACCAGGCAGCTGCCGACGCCCAAGGCGCAGGCGCCCGCGCGGAGGAAATCGGCGGCATTCTGCAGGTCGACCGTCCCGGTGGGCATCAACCGCACCTGGGGCAGGGGACCGCGGAGGGCCCTCAGGTAGGCGGCTCCACCGACGTCGGCGGGAAAAATCTTGACGATGTCGGCCCCGGCCTGCCAGGCACGCAGCACCTCCGTCGGCGTCAGGGCGCCGGGCACGACGGGCGCGGCGTAGCGCCGGCACAACTCGATCACCGGAACGTCGAGGACGGGCGAGACGATAAAGCGGGCCCCGGCCAGCAGGGCGGCCCGTGCCGTTTCGGCGTCCAGCACCGTGCCAGCCCCCAGCAGCACCTCGTCACCCAACTCGTGGGCGACGCGTTCCAAGACCGCGATGGCGCGAGGAACGGTGAACGTCACCTCGACGGCCTGTACGCCCCCGGCCAGCAGCGCCCGCGCCACGTCGACCAGGCGCTCGCCCGAGTCGGCGCGGATCACCGCCACGATCCCCGCGTCGATCAGGCGTTCCAGTGGCGGTCGGAGGGGCATGCGAAGCGACGGATGATCGATGACGGTGCGTGGCCGCCCACGGCCACGCAGCTATCTCGGGTGCGGGTGCACGCTGCGGGCGGGAACAACCTCGACGCATCCTGGCCCGCGAAACGGGATTGATCCGCGTGTACGTCCCAGGATCGAAGACGCCTGTTTAGCGCCGCACCGGCGGGGTGTCAATGGGTTCGAGCGGACGGCGTGCCCGGCCGGACCGAGGCGACCATCGGTGCCGGCGGCCGCGGCGGCTTCCGGGCAACCTAAAAGGCGACCCCGCCACGACTTGCACCCGCCGCGGGAATGCTTTCTGGACTCCGCTCGGGTCCTGTGCATAATATTGGGGCAATGAGCCGTCGCCCCTCAGCACTGGCAGACGAGACGCCCCGTCGTGTCCCGCGAACTGTTGCGAATCGTGAGCACCCCAGTCGCCCAGGTGGTGATTCTATCGGCTTTGACGCTCATCATGTCGGTCGTCGGGTGGTACGTCGTGCTAAGGTTTCGCGGTTTCGCCGAACGGAAGGATACGTCCAGCGACCTGCTGACGAAATTCCGTGAAATGCGTCACCGGGGTGACCTTAGTGACACGGAATACCGAACTATTAAAACGGTTCTGGCGGAGAAACTCCAGGGCGAGTTAAACGATATCGGTGACAAGGGTTAACGCAGGTTCCGGGCATCGTTTCAAGACGGACAGGAATGCCCCCTTGGGTGCGCGCCATTCCGGCAGCGACATCGTCGGCCGACCAGGCGACAGTAGGCATCACGTTGTGGACGGTCCGCGCGGCCCGGGCGCCGCGTCCGGTCGATCGTCCCGCCGAAAGGATTGAATATGCCGGCAGGTAGGGATGGAGGCACCGGTCGCCGCACGAGCGGTACCACCAAGAAGAACGCATTCTGTTCGTTCTGCCGCAAGAGCTATCGCGATGTCGGTCCGCTCGTGGAGGGTCCGGGCGACGTCTACATTTGCGGCGAGTGTATCGACTTGTGCCAGTCGATCCTGGAGCAGGAGCAGCGGCGGCGGGGGACGACCCGGCAGTTGTTCAGCAAGATCCCCTCGCCCCGCGAGATCGTGGCCCAGCTGGACGAATACGTGATCGGGCAGGCCACGGCCAAGAAGGTCCTGGCCGTCGCCGTTCACAATCACTACAAGCGATTGACGCTCGGCTGGGAGGGCTCGGATGTCGAGATCGAGAAATCGAACGTCCTCCTGATCGGACCGACGGGATCGGGCAAGACGCTCCTGGCCCGCACGCTGGCCCGCATCCTGAACGTGCCTTTCGCGATTGGCGACGCCACGACGCTGACCGAGGCCGGCTACGTCGGCGAAGACGTGGAGAACCTGCTGCTGAAACTGCTGCACGCGGCCGATTTCGATCTGGAGGCGGCCCAGCGCGGCGTGCTGTACATCGACGAAATCGACAAGATCGGCAAGACGTCGCACAACGTGTCGATTACCCGCGACGTCTCCGGCGAGGGCGTCCAGCAGGCGCTCCTGAAGATGCTCGAGGGCACCACCGCCAACGTACCGCCCCAGGGCGGCCGCAAGCATCCCGAGCAGCAATACATCCAGATGGACACCACGAACATCCTGTTCATCTGCGGCGGGACGTTCGTAGGGATCGAGGACATTATCAGCAAGCGGCTTGGCCGGCGGAGCATCGGCTTTGGCCAGGAGGTCATGGAGCACGACTCGCAGACGCTGGCCGCGCTCCTGCCGCAAGTCACCAGCGACGACATCCTGGAGTTCGGCCTGATTCCGGAGCTGGTCGGTCGGCTGCCCGTCACCTGCCCGCTGACTCCGCTTGACCTGGCCGGCCTGGTCCGCGTGCTGACCGAACCCAAGAACGCCCTCGTCCGCCAGTACCAGGGTCTGTTCCAGATGGAGAACGCCACGCTGGAGTTCACGGAGGAGGCCTTGCATGCCATTGCCCGGCGGGCCCTGGAAAAGGACACCGGCGCCCGCGGGCTGCGGTCGATCATCGAAGAGGTGATGCTCGACATCATGTACGAGCTGCCCGATCAGGAGGACGGTGGCAGCTACCTGATCACCGACGAGATCGTGCGCGGCCGCAGCAAACTGTTCCGCCTGAACGAGGTCGACACGCCCAAGACGAAGAGTGCCTGAGGGTCAGGGAGCTGCCCGGTTGGCCTCCGTCGGCGGGGCCGCCGGCCGCCGCACCTCGCGGGCCGTGAAGCGGACCACCAGTTCCCCCGCGCCGGCGGTCTCCCCGGGATTGGGCAACAGGAGGAAGTCGTCCGCCACGACGGGCGCGAGTTCGGCGCCCTGCACGATCTGGATCTCCTCGAACCGCCGCGGAAAGAACTGCACGATCGGCCGGCCTCCGCGCTGCGATCCGTTGCGGTTGATCGGCCGGAACGAGGCGGCACCGCGGACGGGCCGCACGCTCAACGTGTACTCGCCGTCGGACTGCGTCCAGGTCTGCTCGTACGCCAGCGGCTGCTCGGCCATGCGGGCCTCCCAAGCCGGATCGCCGTAGAACGCGACCACGTCGCGGTCGAACAGCAGGCCCCGTCCGTCGGTGACTTCCAAGCCCTGCGACTTGCCCGCGGCCGTCACCTGCAAGCCCCTCCCGGGCTCGGCTGGCCCCGCGCCCGCCTCATCCAGGCCCGAAAAAAATCGCTGCAGTCGATCGACCAGGGCGTGCTGATTGGCCAGGAAGGCCTCGGCCAGGGTGTACCGCCCGGGCTGCTCCACGAAATAATCCAGGCAGCCCCAGCCCGCATAGCCGTACCAGGTGGGCACCGTGTAGCCAATCATCTGCCGCACGCCCACGTCGTTCATCCAGGCCAGGGCCATGGCGTCCAGCCCGTCGATGTGGCCCATCAGGCAGTTCCCGACCGGCAGGTAGATCTTGGGATTCGGCGAGTTGACGGCGAATGTGCGGCCACGCGTGTCGACCCCGCGCATCTGACCGTCCTGCGAACGCAGGCTGCCGTTGCGGTAGCGGTAGCCCATCTGCCAGTCCCGCTCGGTCGCATGACCGGAGGTCACCAGCAGGTCGGGCTGGTACTCGTTCAGCGCCTGGACAAACGCCTCGGTCGTGTCATCCGGACCGCGCTGGACCTGGATCTCGCCGCCCGCCTCGCGGCGGACCAGCTTGTTCTGCTCCAGCTCGTCGAACCAGAATCCCTCCCGGCACATCTGGAGCGCCACCTCGGTGCCGGACAACACGCGGCGCACCACCAGCGGACTTGCCGTGGTTGCGATGACCAGGGCGTTGGCGGCATCCCGGCCGGTGAGAATTCCCCAGAACGTATCCGTGTACGGGTCACGGTCGTAGCGGCGGGTCAGGCGATGCACGTCCGCCACGAAGCTGCGCGAGGTCTCCTCCGGGCGAGCGACGAAGCACGTATAGCGCGGGTGCTCCCGGGCCAGCTCCGGCAGGGCGTCGGCGAGCGATTCTTCGTAGATCACCGGCCAGCCCTGGTGTTTTTTCAGCAGCGCTTCGGCCACTGCGCGCCAATCCGCATCCTCCCAGGTGGCACTGGAGATCACGACCGCGTATCGCTTCGAATGACCGTCGTTGGCGGCATCCTTGGCCGCTGCCGGGGCGCTGGCCGGTGCGGACGCCTGCCACGTCGCCAGGAGAGTGCACAGCAAGGACCACCGAGACCACGCGGTACAGTCAGCTCGTCTCACGAAATCACCCCCCTGATCGCACCCGACCGCCGCCACGCAGCGCAGCCAGCCCAAGTTTCCCGTGATGCGGCGGCGGCTCACTGCACCGTCGCGCGTCCGCCCGAACCCAGGCCCCATTCTATACGGCCCGCGGCCCTCGCGGCGACGCGGCGTGCAACGTGGGGCCCGTCCTTGTTTGCACCGCACCACTGGGCGGACTGTCTGGCCGCCGATTGGGGCCTGTACGGATTTTTGTGTCAATGGCTCTGCCGAAGGGGACAGTCCCATTTTTCTGGCATCCATGCCACAAAAATCGGGACAGTCCCGCCGATTTGGCCCGTGCCGGGCGCAGGGGTTACAATCGCGGTGTTGAACGCGCATCGCCGCGTGCCGGTCAAATCCCCCGCGTATCGCCCGTGCACCTGCCGGCTCATGGACCAGCAACTGATCCCGCCGCCGGATCTGGCTCCGCCCAGCGTCAAGCACCTGCCATTGGCCCGGCGGATCGGCCTGTGGGCCGAACTGGTCGACGCCTGCGATGTCTTCCTGCGCTCTGGGCTGCGGAGCCGTGTCGGTGCGGACGGAGATTGGCATTCCGCTTATCGTGCCTGGTGCGAGCGCCGGATGGCGGACCACGAGCGAGGCCAGATCCAGTTCCTGACAAACCTTGCCCGCCGGGAGACTGCTGGTGGCCACTGAAGCCGCACTGTCGGCCTTGGACCGCGCCTGGAGCCTGTTAGCGCCGCTGGGCCGTCCGCTGGCCGTGATCGGAGGCGTCGCCCTGGCGGCCTGGAACCACGTCCGCGCAACCCGCGATGTCGACCTGTTGATCGCGGTTGACCTGGCGGAGATAGAACCCTTGCTCGCGGTTTTGCGGTCGCACGGGTTCCGCCCGCGGCACTCGCCGCCCGTGCGCGCGGTGGGCGACTTGCACTTTGTGCAGCTGCTGTACACGCCGCCTGACGAATTCTACGACGTGCCCCTGGACCTGATCCTGGCTGAAAGCGCCCTGCAACGGTCGGCGCTTGAGCGGCGCGTGCAGCGCGAGGTCCCCGGCATCCGCGGACCGATCGACATCCTGCGCTGCGACGACCTGATCCTGTTCAAACTGGTCGCCGGCCGACTGATCGATCTGGCGGACGCCGCCATGCTGCTGCGGGAGAACTGCGACGTCCTGGACCTGGCTTACCTGCGAACGTGGCTGGACCGGCTACAGTTGGGGGCGGAGCTGGCGGGCGTGTGGCGGGAGGCGTTTCCCGACGCACAGCCCCCGGCGTCGCTCCGGTCCTAGACGCCCCGCTGCCGCCCGGGGCGGTTCCGGCGGTCCGCACCTTCTGCGGCGACCGCCGCCCCGATCCGATGCGAGTCCGCACGTGGGCGGACGGCACGTGCGCGTTGCGGACGGCACGAGCGCGTTGCGGACGGCTGGCCCGCATCGAGTTCCGCCCAGCGCGGCTGCCGCGTCACACGTCCCGGGCCAGTTGCCGCAGCACCTCGATGCCACGGTCGATCGTCGTGTCGGCGGCGGCGTAGGAGATGCGAAAATGGGTGTCCCGCCGGCTGAAGACGCTGCCGGGGATCACCAGCAGGTTCCGCGCGATCGCCGCCTGGACCCACGCGGTACCCGACCCGCGGGGGACCTGGGGAAAGACATAAAACGCCCCACCCGGTACGACCAACTCGTACAGGTCGGACAGGCCCTCCACGACCCGGTCCCGTTTGCCGCGGTAGGCCTCGATCTGCCGGCTCACATCGACGTCCATCGCCACCGCGCCGGCCCATTGGGCGGGCTGGGGAGCACACACGAACGTGTACTGCTGCAGCTTGATCATCGTGTCGATGATCTCCGCCGGGCCGTGGGCAAACCCCAGCCGCCAGCCAGTGATGGCGTGGCTCTTGGAAAAGCCGTCAATCACCAGCGTTTGCGGGTTGAACCGGGCCGGCGACGTGAACGATTGGTCGTAGCAGAACTGCCGGTAGATCTCGTCCGAGAGCAGGACCACGCCGCGCTCCGCGGCCAGCTGGGCCAGCCCCTCCACGACCGCGGCCTCCGCCACGACGCCCGTGGGGTTCGCCGGGCTGTTCAACAGGATCAGCTTCGTGCGGGGCGTCAGGGCCGCGGCGACCCGCTCGACGTCGATCCGGAAGTCGGGGTAGGTATCGATCAGCACGGTCGTGCCCCCGACCAGCCCGACCAGGGCCTCGTACATCACGAAATAGGGGTCGAACACGATCACCTCGTCACCGGGATCGACCAGGGCCAGCATCGCCAGCACCAGCCCGCCACTGGTGCCCGAAGTCACGAACACCTTGCGGTCCCCGTGCCCGTACTCGGCGTCGATCTGCGCCTGCAGTTTGTCGCGCAGCACCGGCATTCCCTGCGTGAGCGCATAACCGTTCCGGCCACGCTCGATCGCGTCGACGCACGCCCGCCGCACCGGCTCGGGCACCTCGAAGTCGGGCTGGCCGATCGACAGGTTGATCGGATCGGTCATCCGGGCCGCCAGGTCGAAGACCTTGCGGATTCCGCTGCTGTCGAACGCCGCGGTCCGCGCGGCGATCCAGGGATGAATTGGGTTGCGGCTCATGGTGGGGGGAGGCCGCCGCGGGATGGCGGCCAGTTCGTGCGTCGCGCTGGCTCGCGCCGCGTGGAAGCCCGGGCCGATCGGACACGTTTCTGGCCGCTGCGTGGACCGCGTCCATCCGACCCCAAGGGGTCAGGCACGAATGGCACTGTCGAAGAAGCAAGTCGAGTGAACACAGGCACGAAGGCGCTGTTCAACAATAAGTTATCCAAATCACTCATCAGCCGCTGGGCGCTAGCCCACGGTTGGAGCACGAAAACCGCGGGCTAGCGCCCGGCGGCTGATCCACAAGACCGGTAGGTAGAAAACCGCGGGCTAGCGCCCGGCGGCTGATCCACAAGACCGGTAGGTAGAAAACCGCGGGCTAGCGCCCGGCGGCTGATCCACATGACCGGTAGGTAGAAAACCGCGGGCTAGCGCCCGGCGGCTGATCCACAAAACCGGTAGGTAGACAACCCCATCCGGACGCGGCTCGTCTTGCCGGACGCACCAACGAAAAAAGCCCCCGGCCCAGTGGGCCGGGGGCTCGTATGCCAAGCGAAGGCTGACTAGTGAGCGCCCATCGGCTTGACGTTGTCCGCTCGCGGTCCCTTCGGGCCACGACCTTCCTGATACTCCACCACCTGACCCTCGTGGAGCGTCTCGAAGGCCGTCCCCTCCACGGCGGAGTGGTGGAAGAAGATGTCTCCCCGTTCGCCCTCGATGAATCCAAAACCCTTGTCCGAAATCAACTTCTTGATCGTACCTTGCGGCATGTCTGCCACTCCTCCCAAAACAGAAACGAAACAAAGCGTACTACGATCAGCGCCCGACGTGCCAGCCCCAGCATGCCAGGTAAGGCGCCGACCAAACGACGGAGGGATGCCGGGCCCAACACAACGTCGCGCAAGGGGCGGGTCGGTCCCTGCCGCTTGCCAACACGCTCGGTCGGATCGGCGGGGGAAAGGCAGCGGCAAAGCTGGGGCTCACCGCACCTTCCCCTCCCACAAACTGGTCGTATTCTACCAAGGTCGCACCCGCAGGGATAGTGGAGCCGCCGGTGAAATCGGGGGGGGGTGGACATGCTGGCGTCCGGCGGGTGCCCGCCCAGCCGCCGGAGCCGCGGACCGCGGCCGGCGGGGGGTATCGGATCGGCCGGCCGGTGATGGCTTAACCCGCCCGAAACCGCAGGTCGGCGATCCTCCGCGGTGTCAGTTCCCGAAGGCAGTCGACAACCAGTTCCGCCCCCTGCAGCTCCGCGCGTGTCCGACCGGTGCTGACCAACCCAATACATGGCATCCCCGCCGCGTGCGCGGCGGCCACTCCCGCCGCGGCGTCCTCGATGACCACGCAAGCATGTGGGGGCAGACCCAGTCGCTCAGCCGCGAGTTGGAAGACCTGCGGGTCGGGCTTGCCGCGCGTGACGTCCGCTCCGGTAACCCGCGCTGTGATCAGGCTTCGCGGGTCGACCTGCCGCAGCACCAGTTCCACGTTCTCCGGGGGCCCGGAGGAACCGACGGCCAGGGCGAAGCCAGCTTCGGCCAGCGATACGATCAACTCCGCCGCCCCATCCATCGCAGGAAAATGGTCGTCCAGCTCCGCGCGGAACAGGGCCTCCTTCTGGTCATCCATCGCGGCGATTTGCGCCGGAGACAGGTTCCGGTCGGGCCACAGCTGGATGATCGCCTCGCGGCTGGTCCTCCCGAAGGTGGCCGCAAACTGCGGCTGGGTCACCGCCAGTTCATGCTGCCGGGCCAGTCCCTGCCAACTGGCGAAATGGGCCCGGTACGAGTCGACCAGCACCCCGTCGACATCAAAGATGACGCCTGCTGACCGCATGGTATGATACGCCTCTTGTTCCGGGGAGTTCCTGGGCAACCGGTGACGGTCCTGCGGAGTCGACAGCTCTCGTCGCGCCTGGCCCGGGATGGAGCAGACCGCGGTTGAACCAGCTGGCACTGTTGAACCAGCCGGCACTCCTGGTGGGCAGGGCTTCCGACCTTGACGGCATGCGGCGTCCAGCCGCAAGACCAGCCCCGGCCGCTGCCGTGCTTGCGCGCGGCAGCCCTGATCTGGCCGAATGTTGGTCGCGGGCCATTCCACGAGGTGAAGGATGCGGATCCTGTTATTCGATATCGACGGCACGCTGGTCAATACCGCGGGCGCGGGCCAGTTGGCAATGGCCGCGGCCCTCGCCGCAGCGTTCGGCGCGGCGCCGCATGCCGCGGGAGTCGTGTTTTCCGGCCGCACGGACCGGGCCATTGCCCGAGACCTGTTCCGGCTGCACGGCGTGGACGACACGCGTGCCAATTGGGAATGTTTTCAGGAAGCGTACCTGGAGCAGCTTAGCGCGTACCTCCCCCGGCGGAAAGGGCGCGTCCTGCCCGGCGTCCGGGAACTGCTGGACGTGCTCAGCCTGGATCGTGACGCGTCCCTGGGACTCTTGACCGGTAACGTGCCCGGCGGGGCGGAGCAAAAGCTGCGACATTACGGCCTGAATCATCATTTCGCGCGCGGAGGATTCGGGGATGTGCACATGGAGCGTGACCAGGTCGCCCACGAGGCGTTGCAGGCCACGCGGAGGCATGTCGGCGCGGAGGTCGCCGTCGAGCAGATCTGGGTGATCGGCGACACCCCGCGGGACGTGCAGTGCGCGCGGGCGATCGGGGCCCGCGTGCTGGCCGTCGCCACCGGAATTCACGAGGTCGACGAGCTGCGCGCTACGCAACCCGACGAGTTGCTGAACGACCTGTCCGATACGGTCCGCGTGCTGGACCTGCTCAACCACGTTGCCTGAAGATCGGGTGTCACAGCTCCTTGCCGCGACCGCGTATCCATTCCCACCCGGATGGAGGACGTTTAAGATGACTCGCGCGGGTCGGGTCAATGTCGCCGGCCAGCGCGGCGGGGGCGTGGTGAAGTTGCTCAGCCGAGAAAGGAACCAGGCTCCCCGCGGGAACGGTCAGGAGACGGAGGACAAGCCAGCCGTGTCTGCGGTTTGCGGCTGCATCTGGCGAATGAGCCTTGCGCGGTCCCGAGAGACACGGGACGAGCCAACCAGAGTGGCAGGACCATAGGGACGGCGAGGCTCCCGCCGAGCCGGCGCGGTCAGCGGTTTCTTGGCTCGGCAGGAGCCTCGCCCGCCTGGAATCACGAGACCCGATCCAGGGGATCGGGACATTGTTGCCCACGAGCACGCTGCCGGCCCGACGCTGCGCATGGCGCAGCAAACGACGTATCGCCATCTGGCCCAGGGCACGAAATTTGTGGTACACCCACCGCGTCGCACACCGGGGGGGAAAAGGGGGACTGTCCCGATTTTTGTGGCATGGATGCCAGAAAAATGGGACTGTCCCCTTCGGCAGAGCCATTGACACAAAAATCCGTACAGGCCCGGAAAAGGGGTCAGAACTGAATGGCACTGTCGTAGTCGTAAAGTCATTCAAGGAAACAACTGAGCGATGCGATCGCATCAGTGCTTGCGGATTTGGTCGGAAGTTACTTCATCTGCAGTGTTCTGTAATTCGTTGCACATCGGGACTGCGTCGATTAGCCGCCAAATTGCAAATGATGCTGTCATTGCTGCGATAGCGTTGCTTAGGCGCTGTTCAACAATAAGTTACCGAAATCACTCATCAGCCGCCGGGCGCTAGCCCGCGGTTCATCCGCGAAAGACCGCGGGCTAGCGCCCCGCGGCTGATTCACAAAACCGGTAGGTAATTGTCGTGCAGCGCCTTAAGTGTTTCCCGGTCCGCATTTACAGCTTCGACAGTGCCATTCAGTTCGGACCCCTTTCTCTCCCCGGCCCCGACGGTCGGTGACTCGCCTGCATTTGTTTTCACCGGCCCTTTGGGCGCGACCGCCACGTTCCGACAACGGAGCGTATCGTGACCTGCGGTCTTCCAGCGCAGTTGGAGGGTGTGTGACGGCGATTCGAGCGTTGCCGTGGGCCGCGTAGGGCGCCATTTCGCGTTAACAATTCCGCGCGCCTGCAACCTTGAACTCGCGGAAGTTGCTTTGCCACCGATTCGGCCCATTCCCTTCTCGTCGCCCGCTGGTCCCTATTGTGTTGTGTCTCGATCGACACTGCTGCACCGCAATTGGTCCCAGGGCGGATGCAATTCGTCCCTTGCGCCCGCTTGGCCCTCGGAGAACGCGAATTTGCGAGTACCATGCGCGTACCATGAAGCGGGCGAGGAGGGGAGCAGTCTCACGTGCATTCTTGTACCTTGAGGAGATTACGGCATGAGTCGCTGGCTTAGCGGTACAGGTCGGTTGGAGAAGTGCAGTTCGTCAAGGGGACGCGCCCGGCGGCAGGCGACACGCCGGATTCAGGGACGCAAGATGCGGTTCGAGGCGCTGGAATCTCGCCAGTTGCTCGCCGTCGTCGGGCCGTGGAGCGAAGCGGCCGCGTCGTATCCGGCCACACATTTCGTCAGCCGATCAGGCGGCTACCTCAGCGGGCCGTCGGCGGACCAGCCGGCGGACATCGCCCAGGACTACCTGAGCACCCACGCGGCGCAGTTCGGGCTGACGGCCGCGGACTTGAAAGACGCGCTCGTGACCGACCAGTACCGCACGCCGAGCGACGGTGTGACCCACGTCTATCTCCGACAGACGTTTCTCGGGCGCGAGGTGATCAACGCGAACATGATCGTCAACATCGCGGCCGATGGCCGGGTGTTGAGCGTCGGGGGCGGGTTCGCGCCGCACCTGGCCGAGCAGGCGAAGGCCGCCACGGAGGATGCTGCAGCGACGTTTACGATCTCGGCAGCGGCCGCCTTGGGCGACGCCGCCGAGGCGCTGGGGATGACGGTGACGTCCTCAGCGACGGTTATCGATCAGGCCGCGACTGGAGGACAGGCCGACGGCGGAAGCCTGATCCTGGTCAACGAGGACTTCTCGCAGGATCCGATTCCCGCCGAGTTGCACTACGTGGCCTTGCCCGGCGGCCTGGAGTTGGCGTGGCACTTCGTGCTGCGGACGCCCGACGGCCAGCACGCCTACGAGGTCAGCGTGGACGCCGAAACCGGGCAGCCGCTCCTGGGCATCGACCGGGTGTGGGGATACGGCGAGTCGTACAACGTCTATGCCCAGCCGACCGAGAACCCCGATGACGGGCCGCGCTCGGTCGTCAACGATCCGGCAGATCCGGTCTACTCGCCGTACGGCTGGCACGATACGGACGGCGCCGCGGGGCCGGAGTACACCGACACGCGCGGCAACAACGTCGACGCGCGGTCCCTCGACCTGTTGGGCAACGCCGTCCGGCCCGACGGCGGCGCGGGACTGAACTTTGATTTCCCTGTGGACTTGACGCAGGATCCGAGCACTTATCGCGACGCGGCGATTACCAACCTGTACTATTGGATCAACATCGCGCACGACATCTTTGCCGACTACGGCTTTACGGAGGCCGCGGGCAATTTCCAGCAGACGAACTACTCGGGCCAGGGGCAGGGCGGCGACGCGCTGGTGGCGTATGCCCAGGACCTAGGCGGGGCGAGCACTGCCTTCTTCATCCCGGCGCCCGAAGGTTTCCCCGCCGAGATGCACATGTTCGTGTGGGACTTCACCAGTCCGCAGCGCGACGGCGCTTTCGAGAACCAGATTCTCGTCCACGAGTACGCCCACGGCGTCACCAGCCGCCTGGTGGGTGGGCCGTCGAACGTGAGCGTGCTTCAATCGCCCCAGGGCGGCAGCTTGGGCGAGGGCTTCAGCGATTTCTTCGCGTTGGCCTTCACGCAGAAACCGACCGACGCCAAGAACGACGCCTACCCCACCGGGAACTATGTCCTCGGCCAGCCGAGCACGGGCAGCGGCATCCGCCAATATCCCTATTCGTTCGACATGAGCGTCGATCCGCTGACGCTCGGAAACTTCACGGAGAACCCGGAGGTCCACGCGGGAGGCACGATCTGGGCATCGGCGCTCTGGGACCTGAACTGGCTGTTGATCGACGAGTACGGATTCAACCCGGACATCGGAGTCGGCTACACGGGGCCGGGCAGTGCCGGCAACGTGCTGGCCATGCAGTTGGTGATGGACTCGCTCTCGTACCTGCCCGCGGAACCAACGTTCTTGAACGGCCGCGACGCAATTCTCCAGGCCGACCAGATGCTGACCGGCGGGGCCAACCAGGACGCGATCTGGACCGCCTTTGCTCGCCGCGGCATGGGAGCATCCGCCTCCGACGGCGGCAACCCCTTTGCTGCTTCCGTCATCCAAGGCTTCGACTTGCCCTGGGCCGACCCACTGGTGGCATCGCACACGCCGGCGGCCATCGTGGAGCTGTCGGCGGGGGCCGTCGAAGTCCGGTTCAACCAGCCGATGGACCCGGCGAGCTTCGTCCCGGCGGACGACGTGGTGCGTTTCACCGGCCCGGGCAACGCCGACCTGAAGCCGCAAGTCACCGGTTTTGTCTGGACAGACCCGCAGACATTGCGGATCGAGTTCACGCCGCAGGCCGTCGTGGGGACGTACACGCTGGTGCTTGGCCCGGACATCCTGGCGGGTGACGACGGGCATGCGATGGACCAGAACCGGGACGGCACGCCCGGCCAGGCGCCGGAGGACGAATACGCGCTGACCTTCGAGGTCCGCGACAGCATCGGACCGGACGGAGCCGGTCACGTGGCCCGGCCGTGCCCGGTGGAACAACTGGACCTGCAGCGCGGGGAGCCCGGGGTGCAGGTCGCGATGGACCGGCAGGTCTTTGCCCAGTTCGGGGCGATCGACCTGGGGTCCAACACGTTCACGTTCTACGGCCGCCAGTACACGGGGGCCGACCAGATGTACGTCACGAGCGGCGGTCTGATCACGTTCGGCAATGAACCGTTCTTTGCCTTGAACGGTGACTTGTCGAGCCTCCCGGACGCGGCTGCGATCGCGCCCTTGTGGGGGCCTTGGTCGGTCTTTGCAACCGACGCCGCCGGCGTACTCTACAAGGTCGACGGCGACCGCTTGATCGTCGAGTGGAGCGACGTCACCAATCCCGACGGCGATCCGTTGACCTTTCAAGCGATCCTCCAACTCAACTCGGGCACCAACGAAGGCACCATCATCTTCAACTACCCGAACCTGGACCCGGGGATTCTGGACGCCGGCATGCCTTCCAGCGTCGGGATCAAGGATGCCGGCATCCAGGGCGGCAATCGCCTGCTGGTTTCCGCCCGAATCGCCTTCGACACGCCGCCCAGTCCGTTCGTGGGCCCGGGCAAGGCGGTCAGCCTTGCCACCAGCGCGGTTATCTCCGGCCGGGTGTACGACGACAGGGATGCCGACCGGGTCTTCGACGCCGGCGACGAGGCGCAGGCCGGCATTACCGTGTACTGGGACCGCGACAACGATGACCAACTCGATGCGGGGGAGATCAGGACGATCACGGACGCGCAGGGCCAGTACGCCTTCCGCGATCTCGAACCCGGCAGCTATGTCATCCGCGAAGTGTTGCCGGCCGGGTACACGCACGCTTTGCCGGCGGCCGGCGAGTACGCGATTTCGCTGGCCTCGGCCCAGCAGGCACTCGGTTCGGACTTTGCCAATACGAAGTTTCCGGCCCCCAGGGTGCGGCACGAGCCGGCGACGACGCCCAACGGCCGCAACACGATCCGTTGGCACGCGGTGCCGGGGGCGAGCCAGTACTACGTCGAATACGCCGCCACACCCGATTTCGCCCAGCCTTTAGGCAACAGCGGCTGGATCGCGGACCGGTCGTACAAGTTTGAGAACCTTCCACTCGGTGTCCTTTACTACCACGTCAAGGCGCGCAAGACCGCGTATGAACCGACGGACAGTCCCTGGAGTCAGACATCTCAGGCGGACTTCCAGTCGGATTCACTCGACCGCGCCTCCGCAATGGAGACCCGCGGCAGTGTCACGTTGGCTCGTTCGGACCAGTCCGTTGTAATCTTCAGTGATGGCTTTGAGAGCGGCAGTCTCGATGACTGGATGCCAGGATTCGGGCCCTACACCACCGAGGTCACGGAGGCGACGGCCGCCGGTGGCACGCACAGCTTGTCCCTGCTCGGCGGTGTCGATGTGTCGACGGGCGTTCTGGCGATGGATGGCCCGTCGCGTGCGTTCGCGACCGTACAGCCTGAGCGGATCGAGTTCTCGTTCCGCACGGCCGATGCGGCCAAAGAGGGGGCTGCCTTTGCCGTCCGCGGCAATGAAGGACCGGAACTGGCGATCTTCATGGGCGCCGATGGAAACATCCACTTCGTGAACGACTTCCTGAACCCCGGTGTTCCCTATGTTGCCAACCAGTGGTATCAGGTTTCCATCGAGTTCGATTGGTCAGCCAAGACGGCAAGTTTTTCTGTCAACGGCGTTCTGATTTCGTCGGCGGTTCCCCTGCTGACGGGCGGGGACGGCCTCTCGCGTATCGATCTGTGGAACATCGGCAATACACAGAGTTGGTTCGACGACATCAGCCTCACGGGGGCC
>Ga0209398_1000185_pt1 | contig 45456 bp, 31 predicted proteins | sample AshMeaBigSpring_FD_184125 | JGI IMG/M metagenome (GOLD analysis project Ga0209398, IMG submission 184125) | Groundwater microbial communities from Big Spring, Nevada to study Microbial Dark Matter (Phase II) - Ash Meadows Big Spring (SPAdes)... | ecosystem: Environmental > Aquatic > Deep...
TCCCTGATATTCCAGGGGGTCAGGTCCATGTTTTCGGCCGGCGCGTATCCGCGAGGTCGAGTTGATCGGCCGAAAAATGGACCAGACCCCGACCCGTGAACGCTTACCGGTCTCCCGACCGCCCCCCGCTCAGAGATTCTGTTCGAGCGTCTAAATCCAATTTCAACTGCCAGTTGTCAAATCCTTTTCCCTGACTTGAAATGCTATCGTCTACAAATACAAACCGCAGGCTGCACCCCCCGTCCCCTCGCCTCGGCGGGTCCCCGCGTCGAAGGCTCTTGCGAAAGCGCTCACACCCCCAAGAGTGACTTTGCCTGCACTCCCCCAACGGTACCGGGCACCTCTCTTGTTTCGCGGCATTGCTCTCCCGCCTCGCCCAGGGCAAACTGGCGAGAGGTCCAACCGCCTTTTGATTTCCGGCCGAGTGGAGCAAGTACCCATGCGACGAACCTGGGCGCGGTGGTGGAGGGCCGGCGCGATCGCGAGTTGCCTGCTGGGCCTGTTGCGGTGCGCGCACGGCGACGAGCCTCGACCCTGGTACACGGTGGCCCTCGAGGAGCGGAACATCAGCACCGCGCCCGAGAGCCTCCTCGCCGAACTGCGCGCGAGGGTTCTTTCCCCCGCGCGGCAGAAGGAAGCCCAACAACTCGTCGTTCAATTGGGCAGCGACGATTTCCAGGAGCGAGAGGAGGCCAGCGCAAGGCTGTTGCTGCTCGGCGAGCCGGCGCGCGGAACCATCCAGCCGGCCACCCAATCGGAAGACCCTGAGGTCCGCTTTCGGGCGATGTCGATTCTGGGGCAACTCAACGCCCGCGCGCTGCGCGAGGAACAGCGCCTGATACTGCTCTCCCTCTTCCGCGAATCGGCCGAACGCCGCATCGCCGGCGTTACGCCCTTGGCGCTGGCGCTGCTGCCCCTGCTCGACGAGCCTTCGCTGCGCCACGCCGCGCAGGAAGCGGCGTGGCACTGCGTCCGCGACGACGACCTGCCGGCGGTCGAGTCCGCGCTGGCAGGTTCGCATCCCGCAGCGCGGGCTGCGGCCCTGGTCGCCTGCGAACGATTGCGGCGGCAGGAGGCCGAAAAGCTGCTCCTTGCCGGGCTGACAGACGGTTCGGCGGAAGTGCGGCTGGCCGCCTGCCGCGCGCTGCTTCCTTCCAGGCCGCAAGCCTGCCTGGAGGCGCTCGTGGGGCTGCTGGATGATCCCGACGTGGATGCCGGGCGCGAAGCCTGGAAACTTCTGCAACGAAGCACCGGCAAACAGCCGGCAGCGACCGCGATGGCCCCCGCCCAATCCGCCTGGCGAACAATCATTGCTGAACTCGAACCCCAAGCCCCGTTCCGCTCGATCGGCGACCGCGATCGGTTATGGTGGGGATGCTGGGAGATGTTCATCGAGGAGTTCCACCTGGCCGGCGAGATTGAGCAGCGATACCGAACATTTCGCTATCGCGCGACGCTCGCGGCCAGGGCCGCCGTCAGGGGAGGAGTGCTGCTGCTCGACGGCCAGCACGACGAAGGGGATCAATGGCTGGAAATCGACGCCTTGACCGCGATGGGTCAACCCGAGTTTGGCAGGCGGCTGCGCGTGGCGACGCGGCTGGGCGGCGAAGCTGACGGATCCGGCGGCTACCATGCGGGGGTCGTGGTGGGAAACCTGAAGGTGGTGATTCATCCCGCTTACCGCGGGGCCGGATTGCGGATCGAGCGCGACGACAATCACCAGTACCTCAGCCAGACCGAAGACATCGGCATCACACCGCTGGCCAACACGATCTACAATCTGATCGTGGAGGTCTCGTCGGGGGACGACCACACGGCCGAAGTGACAGTCACTTTCAGTTCCGACGGCGATCCGTCGCACAAAGTCCGCAGGACCTACCAGGTCAAGTCCCAAGACATCGGCCCGCTGACCCGCGTGGCGCTGGTCCGCAGCGGCCGTACTGGCGGCGCGGCGATTTTCGATCGCCTTGAGATATCACCCCGACCGTGATCCTGCCGCCGGGCAGAAAAGGTGTCCGGTACCGTTTTGGGGGAGTAGGTAAACTCGCGCTGGGTGCGTGAGCTTTTTCGCAAGAGTCCTCGCCGGGGTCAGGGCAGAAAAGGTGTCCGGTACCGTTTTGGGGGAGTAGGCAAACTCGCGCTGGGTGCGTGAGCTTTTTCGCAAGAGTCCTCGCCGGGGTCAGAAGACGGAAGTCGTGTTCCTGGCTGGAAGGATGACCCCGCCTGGAAAATCGACTCCCGTGCCCTTCTTCAGGCAGGGTCTATACCTTGGGGATCATGCCCAGCAGGAAGACCATGGCGAAGATGCCCACCGTCTCGACGATGCCCATCGCGATGATGATGAACGCCAGCCCCTTGCCCTCGCTGTCGCTTAGGGCCCGGATGCCGGCGGCCCCGATCAACCCCTGCATCCAGGCGGAGACCATCTCCGCGATTCCCATCGCCAGGCCGATGCCGGTCAACAACCCGGAATCGGCGATCGTCACGTCCGGGTTGGCGAAGACGCCGCGCATGTTGACCATGACGATCATCGCGTAGAGCGTCTGGCTGATCGGCATACCGACCAGGATGATGTAGGTGAAGCTCAGGTTCCGGCCCGCGCGGGCCTCCTTGGCCCAGGCGCCGGAGGCCGCCTGGCCCGCGAGGCCGATCCCGATGGCGCTGCCCAGCCCGGCCAGGCCCAGGCTCAGCACGCTGCTGGATTCGCCCAGGAACCGCCAGATCGTATCGGCGGCGGCGAGCAGCATGGGCACCAGGTGGGTCACGGGGGAAACGGCCAGTTCGTGCGTCATCGATTCAACTCCTGGAACAAGCTTGCAGGATCGTTCGGGAAGACTCGGGAGCCACAACCTTTGTCCTGTCCGCGTTCCCGGCGCGGGGAAGTAACCATGGCGTCAAGCGTTGTTGCTCCGGGTGAGGACTTGCCGTGATGTTAAGCGGTCAGGGTATCCGTTCACAGCCCGGGTGCCGGATGGACGTACTTTCCAGGGGTCCGGTCCATGTCTTCAGCCAGCGCGTCGGGGCGGGGTGGAGTTTAACGGCGGAAACATAGACCAGACCCCGCGCGGTGTTAAGCCTGGATTACCCAGGGCGGTTCGGTCCGCGTACCTGCGCCGGGCGGTGCGTGCCGGCTGATAGATGGACCCGAGCTCGACTTGCGAAAGCCACCACATTACTCCGAACCCCCGGCGGTCTCCCAGGGGGTGCGGGCCGTCGGCCGGGAGAACGGTTTGTACGGGTATCCCACCCACTGCATTCCCAGGTTGCTGCAGAATTCCAGCATGTTCAGGCGGACGCCGTGGGCGAACATGGCGATCAGGGCCAGGCCGAGGTTCAAGCCATGGCCGAACAGGAGCACGAGGAGCGCGAGCGGCCAGAAGTCCAGGTCGAGCGCCATCGTGTTGAAATTGGTGGCCAGCACGCTGCTGGCCAGTCCCACCGCCATCAGCCGCACGTAGCTGATCACGTCGGAAAAGGCCGACAGCATGGAGAGGGGGAACTGGGCGGCGCCCAGGCCAATCATCTTGAGCAGATTGCGGTTGGGGCTGGCAAACAGGATCGCCAGCGCGGCACCCGAGATCAACAGGTAGGGGAACGGGGTCTGCCAGTGCAGCGGGCCCTGCAGCACGAACATGTTCACCACGCCGAACATGCCCCAGATGAACAGGGCCCAGCCGGTTTTGCTCAGCGCCCGGAGGTCGGGGCAGTGGCGCACCGCCTGCCACAGCTGGGCCAGGCTCAGGTGGATGGCTCCGAGGATGAAGCTCAGCCGCATCATGAACAGCCGCGAGGTCTCGCTCAGTTCGATCGGAATCCAAGTCACGCGCAGCAGCGGAAAACCGAAGAAGGTGTTTGTCACGACGCCCCAGATCACCGACACCAGGCCGATCAGCATCAGGAGTTGCGTGAAGCGGGTGCCGAAGGTCCGGGCGGCCCAGGGGTAGGCGAGGGCCGGGCCCAGCAGCAGCAGTCCGCCGTACCCCGCGTCGCTGATCAGGATCGCGGTGAAGATCGGCAGGGCGATCAAGAACGGGATCGAGACGTCGAATTCACGATAACCGGGCACCGTGCCCAGGACCGAGAAGAGTCCCTCGATCGGTCGGGCCCAGGCCGGCGGCCGGACGAGCGTCGGCGGCAGTTCGTCGTCGTCCGGGTCGCGCTCGTCGAGCATCGCCGGGAGGCCCTGCCGGGTCAAACCCTGCTCCAGCGTGGCGACGTTCTCGGCCGGCAACCAGCCCTGCATGGCCAGGAGGTGATCGTCCGCCAGGGCCCCGCGCACGGCGACGGTTTCCTCGACCAGCTCCTTCAGCCGCCGCAGTTCTTCCCGCATCGCCGGAGCGGCCGGGGCCAGCTCGTGCAGTCGACCGAGATGGCGGTGCAGGGCCTTGTCGATCTGCCTGGCCTCGTCCCGGATCGCGGCCGCATCGCGCGGCGGCAAAGGCATCGGCGTCGCCTGGTCGGGCAGCACACACGTGCCCGAGCGGTCGGCCACGACCACCATCTGCCGCCGGTCCGGCAGCTGTCCGATCTCGGCCCAGCACTCCGCCTGGATGCGATCGACGACCATGGCGGGGACGGCGTAGAACTCGACCCGCACGCCGGCTGCGCGCAGCTGCTCGACCTGCTCCAAGCGCAACTCGCCCCAGATGGCAATCTGTTCCAGCTGGTGGTAGAGCGCGGCCAGGTGGTTGCGGGCCTCGGCGGCCTGCCGTTCCAGCGTCAGCACCTCCTGGGCAGCGGCCACAGGGGCGATCTCCGGGGCGGGACCGCGGGGCTCGACGCCCGCGAGCATCTGCAGGGCCTGCTTCAGGGCCTCGATCTGGCGGTGCGTCGCCTCGTCCGGCATCGCCTGGCTGGGATCGACCGGCACCAGGTGCACGACGCCCAGGCCTCGCAACAGGCCCAGCAGCGCCTGGCGATCGGTCTGCCGGGAAACCAGACAGATTTTGCGCATCGGCACGATCATGGGGGCGCCTCGGTCGGGGGTCCGTTTCCATGATCCCCCGGGGTCGCCGCCGGGGTGGTTTCCGTCCGCGCGACCAGCGTTTCGGCGAGCTTCTTCTTGGCGATCTTCGAGCGGCCGACGGCGTCGGTCATCTCGTCGCCCAGCTTGATGCGGATGCGGCGGATCGCCTCCCGGGCCTCGGGAATCATCACCTTTTCGAACAGGTTGACCCGCTGGATGATCCGCGTCAGTTCGCGCTCGAGCAGCTCCTCCTGCTGGAGCAGCACGTCGAGCAGCGCCTGCCGGCGACTCCGTTCCCGCAGGTCGGCCAGGGCCCGGTCCACCCAGGGCGGCGTGCCGAACAGGCTGTAACGGGCGGGGGGAAAGGTGGTCTCGCGATAGACGGGGACCGACACGCCGGCGACGTTCTTCCAGTCGACCAGCACCTGCGCGGGTCGGGACCAGGCTTCCAGCGGGATGCCGGCCCGGTCGGCCAGCAGGGCGCGGTAGCGGCGCAGGATCGCATCGATCTCCTCCCGCGCCCGCTGGGCCTCGCGCCGCTCCTGGACCACCTCGCGCAGCATCACTTGCAGCCGCTGCTGTTTGAGCTTCAGCATCGGCAGGTAGCGCTCGTAGCGGGCCAGGGCCTCGCGAAAGCGCTTCAGCTCGGGGCGGGTCAGCTTGAATCTGGCGGCCACGTGCCAACTCCGTTACCAGCCCGGCAGGTGTCCTGCCGGGCGCAGCTCAGATGTCATCTCCCACCGGCTCGGTCGCCGCGACGACCGTGTCGCGCTTCGGCCAATGCCGCTCGAGGATCGTCCGGCGGATGCCCGTTTCGGCCGGCTCGAAGCAGGCGGCCAGAATCTCCCAGCAGCGGTCCAGGGCGTCGAACAGGTGGATGTTGACCGACAAATCCATGATCCGCTGTTCGAACAGCTCGCCGTACGCGATCAGCTTGCGGTCCCAGTCGGACATCTCGAAACCCATGTCGCGTTTTTCACGGCTCTCGCGGCAGAGGGCGTACAGCTGGATGCAGGCGTCCATGATGGCCCGGTGATCGTCGCGGGTCTTGCCGTTCACCTGCTGTTTCAGGCGGGAGAGCGAACCGAAGGGGGCGATCCTTCCTCCGCGGAGATAGAACTGCCCCTCGGTGATGTACCCCGTGTTGTCGGGCACGGGATGCGTCACGTCGTCGCCCGGCATGGTGACGCAGGCCAGGACGGTCATCGAGCCGGCCGTATCGAAGTCGATCGCCTTCTCGTAACGCCGCGCCATCTGGGTGTAAAGGTCGCCGGGATAGCCGCGATTGGAGGGAATCTGCTCCATCACGATGGAGATCTCCTTCAAGGCGTCCGCAAAGGCGGTCATGTCGGACAGCAGCACCAGCACCCGCTTGCCTTCCAGGGCGAACTGCTCGCCCACGGCCAGGCAGAGGTCCGGCACCAGCAGGCACTCGACGACCGGGTCGGCGGCGGTATGGATGAACATGATCGCCCGACCCAGCACACCGCCCGTCTCGAACGCGTGGCGGAACTTCAGATAGTCGTCGTGCCGCAGGCCCATCCCGCCCAGGATGATCACGTCCGCGTCGGCTTGCAGCCCGATCCGGGCCAGCAGCTCGTTGTACGGCTCGCCGGCCACCGAGAAGATCGGCAGTTTCTGCGATTCGACCAGCGAATTGAAGACGTCGATCATCGGGATGCCGGTGTGGACCATCTGGTCCGGCATCCGCCGCCGCACCGGGTTGGCGGCGGGCGTGCCGATGTCGATCAGGCGGCCCACCACGGGGCTGCGCCCGTCCCGCGGGCGGCCGGACCCGTCCAGGACGCGCCCCAGCAGGTCGGTCGAAAACGGCACCCGCATCGGCCGCTGGAAGAACCGCACCCGGTCGCTGTTGGAGACACCTTGCGAGCCGGCAAAGACCTGCAGGCTGACCTGCTGACCCTGCAGGCGGATGACCTGCGCCAGCGACTCGCCGTGCTGCGACTGGATCACCGCCAGCTCGTCGTAGCCCACGCCGGTGGCGTTGACCGTGACCACGTTGCCGGCGATCTGCCGGATTTCGTCAAAGTACTTTCGCATTCCACCTCCCCCACGGGCCCGTTTGCGCAGATGGCACGGCGTCAGGCACCCAGCTTCGGCCGTTCGGCCGGCCTCACGCGGAGCCCTGCGATCTGGCCGCAGGTGTCCGGCCCCTCACCCTCTCCATCGCGCAGATCGGTTCAGGAACTTTCCGCGCCCACGGGCTGTTGGACGTGGGCGATACAATCGTCGATCTTCTCCAGCCAGCGGCGGTACTCCTCCGAGTCGGCCGCCGCGTAGTTCCAGTTCCGGAACAGGTCCGAGATCTCGAACATCCGCCGCCGCGCGTCGGACTTGTCGACGAAGTGCAGCTCCGCGTCGAGCACGGCGACGACCTTGGCGAAGACGAATTGCTGCCGCTCGGCGGGGGTGGCGGCGTCGACCTCGTCGAAGGCGTTCTGCTGCAGGTAGACGTTGTCGAAGAAATCGGCCTTCAGCGCCAGGATAAAATCCTCCAGCGGGGTGCCTTCCTCGCCCACGACGGTCATCATCTGCCGCACCTCGCTGCCGTGGCGCAGCAGGCGGCGGAGGCGGCGGACGGTCGCCGGGTCGATGATCCCGTTGTACTTGCTCCAGCTGTCCAGCGGATCGATGGCCGGGTAGCGGCGGGCGTCGCTGCGGGCGCGGGACAGTCCGTGGAACGCCCCGACGACCTTGAGCGTGCCCTGCGTGACCGGCTCCTCGAAGTTCCCGCCCGCGGGGCTGACCGTGCCGCCAATGGTGAGCGAGCCCACTCGGCCATCGCGCAGCTGGATGGCGCCGGCCCGTTCGTAGAACGCCGCGATGCGGCTTTCCAGGTAGGCCGGGAACGCCTCCTCGCCGGGGATCTCCTCCAGCCGCCCGGACAGCTCCCGCATCGCCTGGGCCCAGCGCGACGTGCTGTCGGCCAGCAGCAGCACGTTCAGCCCCATCTGGCGGTAGTATTCACCCAGCGTGGTGGCGGTGTAGACCGACGCCTCGCGCGCCGCGACCGGCATGGCCGACGTGTTGGCGATGATGATCGTCCGTTCCATCAGGGCCCGGCCGGTGCGGGGGTCGATCAATTCGGGAAAGTCGCGGAGCGTTTCCACGATCTCGCCGGCCCGCTCGCCGCAGGCCGCGATCACGACCACGTCGATCTCCGCGTGGCGGGCGGTCAACTGCTGCAGGACCGTCTTGCCGGCACCGAAAGGTCCGGGAATACAGTAGGTGCCGCCGCGGACGATGGGGAACATCGAGTCGATGATCCGCACCCGCGTGACCAGCGGCTGGTCGGGCAGCAGACGCTGCCGCGAGACGTTCAGGGCCCGCTTCACAGGCCAGTGCTGCTGCATGGTCACCGGGTGCTCGTGCCCGTCGGCGTCGGACAGCACCGCGATTTCCTGCTGCACCGTGTAGCGGCCGGCCGGCGCGACCCGCTGGACATTCAGCGCGCCGCGCCAGGCGAGCGGTGTCATGACGTGATGGGTGAACAGCCCCTCGGGGACGGTCCCCAGCGTGTCACCGGCCGCGACCGTATCGCCCGGCCGCACCACGGGCGTAAAGTCCCAGGGCTGGTCGAGGGCCAGGCCATGGATGTAGGCCCCGGGCTGCAGGAAGAAGCCGACCTGGGCGGACAGCTCGGGCAGCGGATTCTGCAGACCGTCGTAGATCCGGCCCAGCAGCCCCGGACCGAGCACGACCGAGAGCATCTCGTCGCGCAGCTCGACCGGGTCCCCCACCCGCAGGCCCCGCGTCTCCTCGAACACCTGCAGGTCGGCCAGGTTGCCGCGGATGCGGATCACCTCGCTCATCAGCCGCACCCCGTCGCGGCGGATGCAGTAGGCCAGCGCGTTCTGCACCACGCGGCCGTCCGTTTCGGCGACCACCAGGCTCCCAAAGACAGCGGCAATCCTCGCGTTCACGTGCCTGTTCCTTCCGGATGGAGTCTCGTGCATCGGGCCGGCCTGGACGAGCGACCAAGGTCACCGGGCGGGCGCAGGTGACTTACCATTTGAACACGCCCGGATCGCCCGCTCCGGTGGACCGCCCTGTTCGTCAGGATTGCGGTGCGTTGGCCTCGTACTCGTATTCAGCATCGCGGTACTCGTACTCGTACTCGATTCGATCCTCCGCGATGGTATGTGTTCGTTGGATTAGCCGGGTGAGCATCGAGACGATCCGTTTCAAATCCGATTTGCCACGCCAATGGGATTCATCCTCCATTGCATCGCAAACCCGCAGCACATCGTGGATTGCGACGCATTCCAGCGACGATCCGCGGGCAATCGCGAAAAATCGGTCTTGTCCTTGCGGCCTTGTTTGCCGTTCACTTCGGCGATGTTCAGCGGAATCGATTGAGCAGCACGCAGCCATTGATCACGAGCCTGCCGGTTGATGCCGCCGAGCGTCTTCGCGATGCCGAACGAAAAGCCGACGTATTCGATCGACAGTCGATACATGTCGAGTCGTTCGTGATCGAAGGTGTGTTCAGCCATCACGCCCCTTTCGAGTACGAGTACGAGTACCGCTGCGCTGAGTACGAGTACGAATTTCCTGGTCGAGCAGCGGACTTATACCGCACCCGCCTGGCCCGGATTATTCATCAACCTAACGAGTAAAGCTGCAAGGTGAAGCAGAGAAACAGGTTGTGGCTATCTTCCCAAAATCGCCGCGCACATCAGCCGGCACGCGCTAGCGTCCGGGTCTCCCCAATTCCACCAAGACCGGACGCTGGTGCGCTTGCGGCTCATGAATAATCCGGGCCAGGCAGGATGGTCGCCTTTCGCTCCGCGAAACTACGCTCTTTCGCGGAGCGAAAGACAACCATGATATGACAAAGTGGACCGGCAGCAGCTCAACGGTCAGCGTCGCCCGGAGCGGGCGGCATCGTCACCCTCGGCCGAGCGGCGCCATTGCTCCAGTAACATCACCCGGCCGGCATAGGCGAGCAGTTCGTCCACGGAAAAGGAAAACCAGGCGTCGTGCTTCTCGATCCACGACCAGCGGGCCTGGAGCACCATCCGCTGCCCGGCCAGCGGCGAGCCGGCTGCCTCCCAGGCGCTGATCACCGGTGCCAAGTCCTCGCCTTCCACCTCGTCGGCCAGGTCGAGGGCCACGACATAGGCCGCCTCGTCCAGTCCCAGGCGGCGGGCCCGGGCCGTGGCCAGGGCGTTGCGCAAAGTCACCTCGAATCGCACCCAGGCGACCAGGAAGCGGCTGTGCCGCGCGGTCCCCAGGTCGTGGACGTAGCGGAAGTAGTTCTCCCACAAGCGATCGGTTTCCAAGGCCGCCGTCCGCTCACGCTCGGCCTCGGGAAAGAGCACCTCCGGCAGGGCCGCCTCGCCCCGCGCCTGCTGCAGGGTCAACACCGCGGGCTCGACCTCCTTGATCTCGCCGGCCAGCAGCGATTCGCGCTGCGCCAGGTCGTCCAGCAGCACGATCGCCTCGACCTGCCTTCGCCACGACTTGTGTTCGGCGACGTGCTCGATCAAGTCGGCCAATCCGATCGGCGCAGCGCTGCCCAGCGGGCCCAGGGCTGGAAGCGTCGCCAGGTAGTAATGTCGGGCAGTAGTCACCGGCAGTCCCGGCGGCCGTCTCCGCGGACGCCCGAGTCTCAGGTCCATCTCTGCGGCCAGCGCCCTGAGGCGCGGTCGAACTTATCGGCCCCCCACGGACCCGGCACCGACCTGGGAACGGCTGCCTTCAGCTTTCACAGGCCGCTTGGGAAGGACGATGGCGTCACGCGGTCGCGGGAAGTCCGTCGCGGACGCTTCCGGTCCGCTGGTTCAGACCCGTTATGGGCGCGGTGGCCGCCCACTGCGAGCGGCAAGCGTCCGCAACGGGGGACTGTCCCGATTTTTGTGGCATGGATGCCAGAAAAATGGGACTGTCCCCTTCGGCAGAGCCATTGACACAAAAATCCGTACAGGCCCGCAACGGCGAGCCCACCCGCCCGGTCCCCGACCCCGTCGCCCCGCGCGGCGCGATCAGGTTCGCGGGGGGTACCCGGCGACTCGCCGCCCTGTCGCCGGCGAAGGGACGGGTGCCGCCCGCCTGCCGGACCGGCCGTCCGGCGCGTGGCTTGCGCCTGCCACCCGCGTCCGATCACCGTCCGACAAGCCGGCCTGGGCGCCCGACCGATCCACCTCGAACGGACCGACGACCTGGTGGTTCACGCCCGCTGCCCAGGGTCGGCCTGACCGTTGGCGGCGAGCAACTCCTGCAATGGGGGTGTGACGATCTGGGAGAGCACCTGCGTGACGGCCTCAGGTGTCACCTCGATCGTGCCGTCGTTCAGCTTGTACTCGAAACCGGCCGAGACCAGTGTGCCGTGCAGTTCGTACGACAGCTTGCGTTCCTCGCTCCGTTTGTACAGCGTGCCGATGACCCACTCGGCCAGCTTGCGCTGCATCGGCTCGGAGACGTTCAAATCCAGCGTCGGAGAGCCGACCAGGTCGGAATCGGTGTACTTGTTGGCCACGTCGCGGATCAGTTCCTTCAGGAAAGCTTCGTCGTTGAGCGTCTGGGCAACCTTCTGGCCGAGAACGCGGTTGACCGCCTGATTCAGGGCCTCGCGCAAGCGGGCCACGGTGTCGCGGGCGGCCAACTCCAGGTCGGTCCGAGTACGCTCGAGCGTTTCCTGCCGCTGTTTTTCGGCAGCGGCCAGAATCGTCTGCGCTTGGGACTCGGCCTCGCGCAGGATCTGCCCCGCCCGCTGCTCCGCCTGGCGGCAAATCTCCTCGGCGGCCTTCCGCCCTGCCTCGACCCCGTCGGCGCGCAGGGTTTCCACGAACGACTGTACGGTATGTCCCACCCCTCGCACCCTCCGCTGAAACCGGCGCAGGACGCGGCCAGCCGGCCGGCGACCTGCGCGTCGGAATCGTGAGAATATAGCCCCCGCGGGCGGTTTTCGGAAGCCGGGAGGACACGGGCGCGCCACGGCGTGCGCCGAGCCACCGCCCGCGAACTTCGGCCGGCGCCGGTCGGTCGAACGGCCGCCTTGCGCGGGACCAGCACATGCCCCGCGACATCCGGGACGCGTGGTGCAACGCTGGTTCCGGAAGGGTGCTCCGACGGCGGTCGACCCCCGCGTCGGCCAGGACGCTGCCTAGCCGATCGCCGGCGGGGCGGCTAGACTGAGGCCCTGTCCAACGTCCAGGGACGTCTGGTGAAGGACGCGCTCACCAGAGTTGCACAGGGTGGGGAGGGCGAGGCTCCCGCCGAGCCGGCGCGTTGAGCGGGTTGTCGGCTCGGCGGGAGCCTCGCCCTGCCGGGAGATCTCGGCGGCTCGGCGGGAGCCTCGCCCTGCCGGGAGATCTCGGCGGCTCGGCGGGAGCCTCGCCCTGCCGGGGGATCTCGGCGGCTCGGCGGGAGCCTCGCCCTCGCAGGAACCGATCGGCCCGGCGTGGGGAAGGAGCAGCAGGGCGTTGATCATCGGACCCGTTTTTGGTCGCGAACTGGTCACGACTCCGCGCCGGGGACGGTTCTACATCTATCGCGCCCTTTATCCCGCGGCGCTGATGATCCTGGTCTGCACGGCGTGGCTCGTGCTGGCGGGCACGCAGGTGGTTCGCGACATCGGCGACATGGCCCGTTTCGGCTCGATCCTGTTCCAGATTCTGGCCCCTCTGCAGTTGGCCCTGGTGCTGTTTTTTGCCGCCCTGTTGGCCGCCAGTTCGGTGGCCCAGGAGAAGGATCGGCGGACGCTGGTCCTGCTGTTGATGACACGGCTGACCAACAGCGAACTGGTGCTGGGCAAGCTCTTGGCGAGCTTGCTGAACGGGATGGTGATGCTGGCCGCGGCCCTGCCGATCTTCATGTTGACCGTCCTCTTCGGCGGGGTGTCGTTCCAGCAGGTGGGTCGCGTCTTCGCGGTGACGCTGGCGACGGCCCTCGCGGCGGGGAGCCTCGGGTCGACACTGGCGCTGTGGCGCGAGAAGACGTTTCAGGCCCTGGCACTGACGGCGCTGGTGCTGTTCTTCTGGCTGGCGGGGTGGGAGGCGGTGGCGGCCGGCCTGGCGGGTCCGCGGCCGCTGGGGATTTCCGCCATCTCGCTGGCGACCTGCTTCAGCCCGTTGCGGGCGATCGTGGCCGCGGCCAGTCCGGCATTGGGCGGCGCGTCGGAGTGGGCGGCGGTGGGGGGACCCTCCGGCGTCTTCCTGATGGTCGCCCTGGCGCTGGCGGCCGTCTTGAACCTGATCGCCATGGCCCGGGTGCGGGTCTGGAATCCATCGCGCGAGGTGCGGTTGCGAACGGACGCGGAGGGCGCCGAGCGCGAAGGCACCTGGGACGCGGCGGCCGCCGCGCCCGGCGCACTGGCAGCACCCTTCGATCCGGCGCGGGCCGCCCAGCGGGCCGAGACGGCGCGGGCCGGTCATATCGACGCCCGGCGGACCAGCCACTCGGCGCCGGCGGCGAGCCGCCGGGTGTGGGACAACCCGGTCCTCTGGCGCGAGGTCTGCACCTGGGCCTACGGGCGGAAGGTGATCGCGATTCGGGTCGCCTACCTGGTGCTCGTCCTGCTGGCCATCCTCGCCCTGCAGCCCGGCTGGGGCGGCTGGGCCGCGGCGCGGCAGACGGACGAGCTGGGGACGCTGGTACCGCCCGCCGCGCGGCTGCTGGTCCCGCTCTTCCTGGTCAGCCTGGTGATCGTGAACGCCTCGTCCGTGACGTCGATCACCAGCGAGCGCGACGGGCGGGCGCTCGACCTGCTTCTCGTCACCGACCTCACGCCGCGCGAGTTTCTCTTCGGCAAGCTGGGGGGCGTGCTCTGGGTCACCAAGGAGATGGTCGTCCTGCCGATGCTGCTGTGCCTCTCTCTCTGGCGGCTCGGCGGCCTGGGCCTGGAGAATGCCTGCTACGTGCTGGGAGGACTGGCCGTCATGAACGTCTTCGTGGCGATGCTGGGGATGCATTGCGGCATGATTTACGCCAATTCCAAGGTGGCCATCGGGGTCAGCCTGGGCACCGTGTTCTTCCTGTTTCTGGGCGTGGTGACCTGCATCCTGATGATGATTTCTTTCAGCGGCTCGTTCCAGGTCCAACTGGCCCCGTTCCTGGCGTTTATCCTGGGGGGCGGCGTGGGGCTGTACGCCTCGCTGGGAGCCCGCAACCCCTCGGCCGCGATTGCGGCCGCATCGCTCTTGCTGCCGTTCGCTACGTTTTACGCCATTACCAGCTTTCTGCTGCAGTACACCCTGGCCGTCTTCCTCGTGACGGCCGCCACCTATGGATTTACCACGGCGGCGATGATGATTCCGGCGCTGCACGAGTTCGACTTTGCCATGGGTCGCAGTGCGGCGGCCGAGGAGTGAGAGATGGCGCGGGGCCAGGCTGGCCGTTGGGCGAACCGATGGGGCGATCCGCGAGGTCTGATCGTGTCGTGACACGCAGCACGTCCTCTCCGCGTCGTGCGGCCCTGGGGCGCGACGTGCCGATGGGCCCGAGCTGGCGGATGACCCTCGCCTCAGCCTTGGGGCTTCCTGGCCGCGGGCCGCGGGTGACCTTGTTTCGACCTGCCTGAGGCATCGGGACCTGCGGTGAGCACCGTGATTGTCGAACTGCTGGCGTGGTGGATCGCCATGCTGCTGCTGATCGGCAGCTCGGCCTTCTTTTCGGCCAGCGAGGCGGCTCTCTTCTACCTGCAGGGTCCGGAGCGGCGGGCGATGGCGGCGGGGACCCGCGCCCAGCGCGTGGCGGCCGCGCTGCTGGACGATCCGGACCGCCTCTTGTCGGCGGTCCTGTTCTGGAACCTGATGGTCAATGTGACCTACTTCGCCCTGGCGGCCATCGTGGGTCTGCAGCTGCGAGCGTGGTTGCCGAGGTCGGGGGTGATTGCCTACTCGTGCGGTTCCCTGCTGATACTCATCTTTTTCAGCGAGATGCTGCCCAAGAGCCTGGCGGTCCTGCGCGCACCGGCGGTCGCTGCCCTCGTGAGCATTCCGCTGGCGGCGGCCGTGCGGGCCGTGGACTGGTTGATGCCGGTCCTCCGCATGGCAAACCTGCTCTCGCGCCGCCTGGTCTGGCCCGGATTTCAACCCGAACCGTACCTGGAGATTTCCGATCTGGAACGGGCGATCGCGCTGTCCACGTCCGACGCCCAGCTCCGGGAGCAGGAGCAAGTGGTGTTGCAGAACCTCGTGTCGCTGTCCGAGGTCCGCGTGGACGAATGGATGCGGCCCCGCAGCCGACTGGCGACGTTTCCGCCGCCCGTGCGGGTGGCGGACCTGGGCGGGCAGGTGACGCCCGGCGGGTACCTGCTGGTGACCGAGCCGGAGAGTGACGAGATCGCGGCCGCGGTGCACCTGGCCGAACTGTACGACGTCTCCCTGGAGCGGCTGGAGCGATACGCCGATCCGGTTGTTTACGTGCCTTGGTGCACGACCGTGGCCGACGCGCTGGAGACGCTGCGTACGCGCGATCTGACGGCAGCGGCGGTGGTCAATGAATTGGGCGACACGATCGGAATCCTGACGGTGGAGGATATCCTGGACGCGATCTTCACCAGCCGCGGGGGGCTGCTGGACCGCGAACCGATCCAGCCGTGCGGCCCGGGTGTCTGGCGGGTGATGGGCATGACCAACCTCAGCCGCCTGGCCGAGTACTTCGGCGTCGAGCTGCCCGAGACGCGCAGCCTGACCCTGGCCGGGGCCTTGCAGGAGGCCCTCCAGCGGATTCCCGAACCGGGCGACGAGGGCAGCTGGGGGCCGTTTCGCTTCCACGTGCGGGAGGCCACCCCCGAGAACCTGCTGGCCGTGGAACTCAGCCGGGACGTGGCGGAGGAGGAGACGCCGTGACCACAGTGCTGATCGCCCTGGCCGTGGGATTGCTGCTGAGCGGCTTTTTCAGCGGCAGCGAAACGGGTCTCTACCGTGCGACCCGCGTCCGGCTGAAGCTGGATGCACTGGGCGGCGATTCGATCGCCCGCGGCCTGCTGTGGCTGACTCACAATCCCGCCATCTTCGTCGCCACGACGCTGGTGGGCAACAACCTGGCGAATTACCTCATCTCAGCTTCACTCGTCCTGGGGACCCAACAGGTCGTGGGCAGAGAGCATCTCGTCGCCGAGATCCTCGTCCCGATCGCCTTTGCCCCGGTGATTTTCGTGTACGGGGAACTCCTGCCGAAAAACCTCTTCTACCTGGCGCCCAATCGGTTGTTGCGCAGGGCCGCGCCGCCGTTTCTGGTCTGCTGCCTGCTCTTTGCGCCGATCGCCGCCATGCTCTGGGCCCTGGGGCGCTGCCTGCAGTGGCTGGTGGGCGAGGCGCCGGAACGCCTGCACTTGACGCTGGCCCGCCAGGAGCTGCAGCAGGTGCTCGAGGAAGGACACGCCGCCGGAATCCTACAGCCGGCCCAGCGGCACCTGGCGCAGGGCATGTTCGTGCTGGCCAACGATTCGATCCTGCCTTATTGCCTGCCGCTGACCCGCGTCCCCTCGGTCCGCCGGGGTGACGATGCCGCCGAGGTGCTCCGCCAGGCCCGCCGCTACCGCTCGTCCCATGTCCTGGTGAGCGACGACCAGGGGCGACGGCAGCTCGGTTACGTGCGGGTGATCGACCAGTTGTTGAGCGGCAGCCGCCGCATCGAGGAGGTTCGGCCGCTGGTCACCCTGACCAGCTCCGAGACGGTGCTGGGAGCGCTGATCCGCATCCAGACCCGCCAGGAGCGGATCGCGCTGGTCGTCGATGCCCAGGGCCGCTCGGCGGGGATTCTGCGGCTGGACAGCCTGACCGGCCGGTTGCTGCGCCAGTCCTGAGTCCGTTGGTTCTTGGACATGCAGTCCCAGTCGAGCCGGCGACACGCCCCGTCGTGTAGTCGGGTTTCTCCGAAACCCGACAGGAGGTCCGCGCGGAGCCCCACCAGCACCGACATCTCCCTTTGGGTGTCTTCCGGTTGCTCCGTAACCGATCACGGGCCGGGGGCTGTTACATTTTTCGTAACCGTTCACAGCCCGGTGGAAGATTTTCCCTGATTGCAGGGGGTCAGGTCCATGTTTTCGGCCAGCGCGTATCCGCGAGGTCGAGTTTGTCGGCCGAAAAATGGACCAGACCCCGACCCGTGAACGGTTACCATTTTTCGGCCAAACCGCCCGCCCAGGCGAAGACGCGCGGGCCGAAAACATGTGCCTGACCCCCTCGAATCCGGCGGACCCCCTCGAACCCGGCGACATGCTCCGCCGGCGTGTGAACGGTTGCGTTGCCCCGAGACCCTACGGGATGGGGCAGCTCCATCGTGCGTTGCGGCACCCCGCCGGAGACGACCGCCTGACGGTGGTCTCCGCGCCGCCACGCAACGGCCAGTTCACGCGGCATCCGACGGCCGACCGATCGTACGCCAGGCGCGCACAACCCGACCGTCGCACGCTCAGCAGGCAACCGCGCCGGGAGATGCGCGGCGCAAGGCGTGGGGCACTGCTGCGTTGGTTACGGAGACATGGCTCCGGCCGGCCCGGCCGGTTGCCAGTTCTCTCGTAACCGTTCACAAGGTTGATGTTTGTGACAGGAATTCGCCGCAGTTACCTCGTTTAACGGTCAGCCGCAGGCGTACGTTGGCGAGAGGTATCGCCTCAAAAATCGCGTGTACGCCTGCGGCTGACCGCTAAACGAGGTCATGACCGTGAACGGTTACGTTCTCGCTATCCTCTGCGGTAGCCCAACGACTCGATCACCCCCATGATCTCGTCGTAGGTGATGAACCGGCGTCGATGCCGCAGCTTGTACGCGTCGATTGCCATCGCCAGTTCGCGCGCCGCGGGCGAGAGTTCGTCGTGCGAGTTCGTGAACTGCCGTCGCTCCGACATGACCGGTTCCCCCACGGGTTCAGGCCGACGGCGATCCAGGAAGGTTGGGGCGGGGGAGGTCAGGGCTTGCGACATGGCGGGGCTCCTCGAAGGGACGGGGGCTGGGAATGCGGGAACGGGCCTGGAGGCCAAATCGCAGGCCCTGAAAGCGTACTTTCCAAGGCGCGGAAGTCAAAAACCGCGGCCACAGTCCAGGCTGCCGATGTCCGGTTTTGACGGGCTTGTCGCGCATCGCCGGCCGCCTCGGGCCCCGGGGGAGGTGTTCAACGGCGGAGGCCAGCCTGTTCGGACTGGTCGATCCGCGACAGCAGGGCGGCGGCCGCCCGGCCGTCCTCGGCCAAGGCATGGGCCTGGCGGGCGGCCCAGCGGGCACCCGTCGGCCGCCCGGCCAGCAGTTCTGCCTCGGCCAGTTCGTACAGCACCTCCGCGCTCGGCTGGCCGCGCTGGCTTGCCAGCATCAAGATCTCGGTCGCGTCGTCATAGCGGCCGAGCGACTTACAGACCAGGCCTTGGAGGTACAACACCCGCTGGGGCTCCTCCCCGGGCTCGAACTGCTCCGCCAGCCGCTGCAGGCAGGCCAGCGCCTGGTGGTTCCGCCCGGTCGCCCGGTAGAGTTCCGCGACCCGCAACTGGACGTCCTGGTTGTTCGTGTCGCAGGACAACGAGCGGTGGAAGGCCGACAAGGCCTCGCCCATGCGGCCGCGGGCGTGCAGGATCTCGCCGTTGAGGGCCCACGCCCCTGCGTCCGACGGGGCCTCGGCAATCGCCTGCTCGGCCGACCGCATGGCGGAGTCCAGCTGCCCCTGGGCCAGGTACATCTGGCCCAGACGTACCTGCAGCTGGGGGTCCGCCCCCTGCGAGGCGCCGAGGGCCAGTTCCAATTGCCGGATCGCCGCTGCCCGGGCGCCGCGGTACCAGAGCACGTTTGCATAGTGGTACCGGGCCCGGAAGTCGTCCGGACAACGCCGCACCGCTTCGGCCAGAAAATCCTCGGCCTCGTCCCACCGCTGCCGATCGATCGCATCCAAACCCTTCTGGGCCAGCGCGCGGCCGGCGATCAGGTTATCGTCCAAGGCGCCGCGACGGGGAAACACGGAGCAGCCGCTGCAGACCGTCCACAAAACGAGGACCGCCCAGCGGGCGAAGGCGACGAAGTCGATGCCGGAACCCGCGGCTGCCCGCACCAACCCACTGCCCCGAGCACGCCGACCGGCTGGCATTGGTCCGAGCCGCCTCGAACGTGTGTGCACGAACGGGACGTTCGCCATCGTCGCGGATTGGAGGGGGGAAGGCACCCGTTTTCAACGCTCCAGCCAACTATGCTCCGGCCAACTCCATGGGGTTTCGTGTTGGCGGGAGGCTCGCCTTCCCCGGATCGCGCCACTCTGGTTATACGGCACCCGCCGAGGATGGTCGCCTTTCGCTCCGCGAAAGTACGGTCTTTCGCGGTGCGAAAGACGACGATGATGTGACAAAGCCGACCGGCGGCAGCATAGGTCACGCGTAACCGTTCACAACCCGGTGGAAGATTTTCCCTGATTCCAGGGGGTCAGGTCCATGTTTTCGGCCAGCGCGTAACCGCTATACGGCACCCGCCGAGGATGGTCGCCTTTCGCTCCGCGAAAGTACGGTCTTTCGCGGAGCGAAAGACGACGATGATGTGACAAAGCCGACCGGCGGCAGCATAGCACGCGCCGGATCGTCCACTTTTTCCCAGGATTAGGCAAGGCTATTCAGGTTCATAGGCGACGGGCGGCGAGCAAAGGCGGTAGACCCCTGCGCCGCGCTCGCGGGCGTTTGGACGCGGCGCATCCTCGCTAGACACGCACAGACCCCCGTAAGCGCAGCCCCGTACCCAGCATTCCCGGACGTGCCGATCCTCAGACGGCGATGCCTGTCCCCATCTGGCGATCGACGACTTGTTCGGTGAAACGCACAGCGGCGAGGTCACGATGCACTCCGCTGCCCCTCTCGGCGGCGTGCGGGTGGGACCTTCCAAATGGGTTTTCGTGATTCTGGGAGGGCGAGGCTCCCGCCGAGCCGAGAACCGGCTCAGCGCGCCGGCTCGGCAGGAGCCTCGCCCTCCCACGATTGTGCAGCTCTGGTTAGCTCGTCCCGTAACTCCCAGGATCACGCAAGGCTATTTAGCAAAACGGCCCATGGCAGACAAGAACATTCCCGCTGGTGCTTGCACGGTGTTTGAGCGTCAGACTTGCTCGTGGGAAACCTGGCAGGATACTGCTGTCGTGTGCGAGGTCGCCTATTTTTTGCACTTGCCGAGGAGTGTTGGCGGCTCTGCGGGTTTGCGAGCCAGCCAGCAGCATCACCAAGGGCTAAGCCAGACGGAACTCGAGGTGCGCGGCAGAGTGCATCGAACGGGGGCCATGGCCCTGAAAGCCGCCATCAACGAGCGGCGAGAGGAAGGGGCTGCCGCGGCCGTCGCATTGCCTGCACTGGGGGCGATGGCGTCCCGGCGCGGCGGTGTGGAAAACGGGTCAGGCTGCGTTTTCCGCGAAGCACCCTCTGGGCCGCTCCGGGAAACGACTTCTGGCTTTCCTTTTCCGGGTCTTTACCTGGTCGAACCATAACGGTAGCTGACATCTTTACGCCTACGGCATTGCCCGGGCGAAGTCGCGGATGTAAAGGGCATGGAAGATCGTCAGTACGACCACCCCCAGGGCGACGGCGGCGAGCAAAGCCGAAGCGAGCAGTCCGCCAAGCGCGCCGAGGGCGAACGGTGCGCTCAGGGAAATCGCCAAGGAAATGAAGAAGACGACAATTGTCCAGATGAAGATGCGCGCACGGTTCTTCAGCGATGCAAAGCTGTGAGTTTCGGCCAGTTGTAGCAGGAAGCGATAGAAACACAGCACCGCAACGGTCATGAAGAGCGCCGGCAAGATGAACGCCAGCGCCTTCGTGTCGGTGGAGGAGAAGCCCGGCGTCATCAGCACCGTGTACAAGGCGCCTAACAATAACAACATTCCCAATCCGTCCATCGCCAGCGCAGTAATCAGACTGGATCGCATGGGCTTCGTGCCCGCCACATTCAGAAAGTTCAGTTTGCCTGCCGTCGCGATGATCTTCGTTCCGGCGAACGTCAGCGCCGGCGTCAACGCCCCACCGAGAAGCAGCAACCGCGAACGAAACGGAAACGCCACTCCGCAGATGACCAGGCCCAAGGTACAACTCGCAAGAAAGGCCAACGTTGCCCACAGGCAGAGCTTCAAGCCCAATGCGATTTTCGGATCAGACGCTGCTGCCGGGGTGACCGTCTGTGGCAGAGCAGGCTGCAATTGTGGTTTGGGCTGAGGCGCAACAGATTGAGCTTGCGGCTTCGCTTGCTGCGCAACTGGATGCGGCACTTGCACGCCCGGACGAGGACGTGCGGGCGCTGCACCCGCAGGGGGCGCTGGCCGCGCGGCCTGCGCAGCGTTGGGAATTGTCAGCGGTTGAGAACACTTCGGGCACTTGACGGTCTTGCCGGCCAGCGTGTCCTTCGCGGAAAACGCCTGGCCGCACTGGCAGCTAACTGCGATTGGCACGACGTTGCCCTTACATGTCGATGATGACGGCGCCGGACAGTTGCCCACTCAAGCACGCGCGCCGTGCGATGGGACGGACCAGGCGGGGTAGTCCATCGGAGGGCTGCGGGTCAAGAGCCTGAACACCCTAAATAGCCTTGCGTGATTCTGGTAAGATCGTGCAAGCCGGCACGCGGCAACCAGGGTTGCACCATATTTTTTTGGGGAGGGCGAGGCTCCTGCCGAGCCGTTGCCTAGCGCGGGGTTTCGGCTCGGCGGGAGCCTCGCCCTCCCAGAATCACGCAACCTTATTTAGGCCTCGGCGTTGCGGCGGTCGGGTGCAACGACCTGTTAGGCGGCAGTGTTGCGGTGGTGTGGAAAAGTCGTCAGGTGTGGAAAGGACGTCAGGCGTCGTCTCAGCGAAGCGCCGGCTGGGCCGTTCCGGGAAACGCCCCGTGACGCCTTTTGCTGGTCCGTAGTGACGGTCCGGCCAGGCCGGTCGTCGCTGGTGCTGACCTGGTCGTGGCTGCTGGAATCGCTGCGAACAAGTCGGAGTGGAGGGTGCCGTGAACCAATCACGAGCTGCGTGCTCTTGTCCCGCACACTGCACGACGTGAGGGTTCATCGGCAGACCCGGGCGGTTGAAGTTTCCTGCCGTCGATGGGGGGATTGACGTGTTGGGCCGATCCTGATGGCCCATGGCGGTCTGGGATGGGGCGGGTCGATTTGACCCGGGGCGTTATCCTGGGTGGGAGCCGTCCACATCCCGGCTGGGCATTGAGCCAGATTCAAGGGGGTCAGGTACATGTTTTGGGCCTGCGCGGCTGCGTTAGGTCGGGCGGATGGGCCGCAAAACGTACCAGACCCCGGCCCGTGAACGGTTACCCTGGGGGTGGCGCCACGGCCGTGCCGTTGCCACTTCCAAGCGGAAGAAATCTGGGTATTAAATAGGCTTTCGTGATTCTGGGAGGGCGAGGCTCCCGCCGAGCCGAGAACCGGCTCAGCAAGCCGGCTCGGCAGGAGCCTCGCCCTCCCACGATTGTGCAGCTCTGGTTAGCGCGTCCCGTATCTCCCAGGATCCCGCAAGGCTATTTAGACGGCATCCACCCAGGGCAACATACGCAACGTCCCTCGGGTGGTCTATGTTTGGGCCATCTATGTTTGGGCCAACAGAATCCACCATGCCCCGGCGCCCTGGCCGAACAGATCGGCCTGCCTTGCCGCCAGACATGGCAAGCTCTCACTCGCGGTGCCAGCGTTCAGCCGGGCAGGGCAAAGGTTGATCGGGTCATGAGTGCCATCTACGAACGTTTCGGAGTTCGCTTTCAGTACCCTGAAAACTGGAAGATCCTGGAAGAACAGGTCGACAGGTGGCCGCGGTCGCTGACCGTTCAGGGTCCTTCGGGCGCATTCTGGTCGCTTACGCTTCACCCGTTGGCCGAAGGCGCTGCACGGTGCGCCCGACAGGTAGTGGAGATCATGCGGGGGGAGTACGGCGAACTGGAGTTCGAGGCGACCGAGGAGAAGTTTGGCGCCCTGAAGACGACTGGATACGACGTCAACTTCTTCTGCCTGGACGTCCTGGTGGCGGCCCACGTGCGGGCTTGGACCAGCGACCGCTACGTTTGCGTGGTCATGTACCAGGCCGAGGATCGCGAATTCGACAAGCTGGCGCGGGTCTTCCAGGCCATCACCGCCACCTTGTCCGAGGGTCGTTGACCCCCCCAGTCGGCACCCTGTTCCAAGTGACGTAACCGTTCACAGGCCGGGGTCTGGTAGATCTTTCGGCCCATCCGCCCGGTCGAGCAAAGACGCGCAGGCCGAAAACATGTACCTCACCCCTTTGAATCCGGCTCAATGCTCAGCCGGGGAGAGAACGGTGACAAGCGACCGTGTGCAAGCATCCTTGAAAAAGTTACAACCGCCGCACGGCGGCTGGTCGTCGGCAGACGGATACCGAAGGGGTCAAAGTCCGATTTTCGGCTGAAACGAACGAAGCGCCGGCAAGAATGCAATCTTGCCGCCGCGTTTGGCACGCGGAGTGCTTCTGCGTGCATTCCGTCATCGCCGCAGGTGACGCCGGGCGATCCTGCCGCTGACCGCAGCGCGAGGGTCCACGGGGCTCTCCTCTGCAAGGAGGCGCCCGCGGTTTCACTCAGGGACGTGCCGTGAATCTTAGGTAAGAGCCGCCGGGGTATGGCGGACACACACCCACCACGGGAGATTGCCGGTTTTTCACGGTAGGAGGGCCCAACTGGCCGCCGAGGTGGCCAGTTGGGCCCTTTTTTTGCGCCCGCGACCGACCTGGTCCGCCGGAGCGGATTGGGTTGAACGCGTTGTCACCGTTCACGGGGTGGACGCCAGATCTGCCGCACCCCAAGCGGTCAGCCACATTTCTCGGCGGGACCGCTGCACGACGCCGAGCGAGCTTTCCGCCGAAAAAATGGACCAGACCCCGGCCCGTGAACGGGTACGTGGACGGTGACAAAGCGTTGAGCAGGTTCGCCCGGTTTAGTTATACTGACCGCGGCAGCGTGGTCGGTCCGCCAGGCAACCGTTCAGGGGTGTGGTCCATCGTTTGACCAATTGGCGGCGCCAGCCTCGCAGGCGCGCTTCGAGACCATGTACCTGACGGTTTGGAATCACGGCGAGTTTTCAACCGGGTTGTGAACGGTTGCGCCCGCACGGAAGCCCCGGCTTGAGGTGTCACTGTGTTCGACATTTTGAGGGAGCGATGGTCCATGGCGGTCGGAAGCAACACCATGAGCGTGTACGAGATCGGTGAAACGGCGGGGCAGATCTGGAAGGTGCTCGAGGACGGCGGGCCGATGTCGATCGCCAGGCTGACCAAGGCGGTTGACGCTCCGCGCGACACGGTCCTGATGGCCCTGGGCTGGCTGGCTCGGGAAGACAAGATCACGGTCGACCAGAGCGGTCGCAGCCGGACCGTGGCCCTCCGCTAACCCGGACTATTCATCAGCCGCGGGGCGCTAGCCCCCGGTTCTTGCGGCAACCGGGGGCTAGCGCCCCGCGGCTGATTTGCGTGGTGTTTGGGGCAGGATGGATGCAGGTCCCCATGCATGAACGCGTTTTGCCGAGCGCGAAGCGACGGGTGAATAATCCGGGCTAGCCGATCCAGCGATCCTGGAAATCGATCAGCGTGCCGACTCTTCGTACAGCGGCAGGTGGCGGTAGAAGACCTCCAGCGACAGCAGGTTCATGGTGGTCACGTAGATGCGGCCGCCGAAGGGGGCCCAGCGGTCGGGCACGGGGGTGGACGGGTTCCAGCTGCCGGCCAGCGGTCCCTCCTTGAGTTGCGAATCGGTCAGCAGCGGGTGCAGCTGGTCGTTCCACGTCTCCCAGTGCTTACCCTTCATGTGGAACAGGACCTGGGTGGCGTAGTACCAGTAGTAGGTATCGCGCTGCGGATCGCGGCTGGTGCCGATGGCGGGCGGGTGCTCCAGCAGGTAGTCGGCCCCTCGAACCATCCGCTCATCGTCGCGTTTCCAACCGAGATACATCCGCATAAGCAGCCCCACGGCGGTGATGGCGGGGGTCGCACTCCGGCCATGCCGTTGCTGTGTGGTGTCGGGGGCGAGCGGATTGTACCGGTAGAGGTGGGGTTGGGACGTCGAGGCCTGGGCCATGTCCAGCCATCGCTGAAGGTTGGCGTAGACCTCCGGTGCGACCTTCAGATTGGCCAGCTCGCCGCTCTTGAGCGCGGTCAGCATCCAGCCGCTGACCGAGGTATCGGAGCCCTGTCCGGGCAGGTAGCGCCAGCCGCCGCGCTGCGGGTGTTGCGAGGCGACGATGAAATCGAGGGCCTTCTGCGCAGGCTCGCGCAACTCCGGGTCCTGCGTCATGCCGTAGGCCTCGCAGAGGGCCATGGCGGCGATCGCCTGGCTGTACAACCAGGCGCTCTGATTGGAATTCGGGTCCTGGGCCAGGTAGAGGTCGCCGTCGGGCTTCTGTTGGCGGAGGAGGAAGTTCACCCCCGCGCGGACCACGTCGCGGTACTTGTGGTCCTGGTGGTGGTAGCCGGCACCCAGGTAAGCCAGCAGGGCGAGGCCGGTGGCGGCCGTGTCGGAGTTGATGCTGGCCGATTCGGCGGGGTAGTCTGGTCGACCGGCGGCGAAGTTATTCAGGCTCCAGCTGCCGTCGGGCGACTGGTGGCGGCTGAGAAACACGAGGCCCATTTCGATCGCCTCTTCGGTCTGAGGCGACGGACGTCCGGTGCCGCCCCCCTCGGGGTCGCCCTTCCGATCCATGCGGCGTTCGAAGGCGTCGGTCGAGGCGACGGCCTTGATGTTGGTTGCGGGGGGGCCCCCCAACTCCTTGCGCACAAAACGGGCCTGCAGCAAGGTGACTTCCTGGCTTTCGCGCATCGCGCGGCGGCTGATCAGCCCGACGTCGGTTTGCGGTTCATCCCCGATGCCGCCAGCGCCCTCGGGGGCATCCACCTGGACGGGCAGTGCGCCGGGGGTCTGGCGGGCCACCGGTCCCACGTCACTATCACCCGCCAGGGCGGTGGCGTCGGGTTGCGGCTGTTCGGCCGACGCGCCGGACGGCCGCACGTCGACATCGACCTTGGCCACGGTGCCCGCTGGCAGGCGGGGTTGGGCGGCCCGGGTCAGCGGTGCCCCTGCGTCCTGGATATCCGCCACGAGCGGTCCTTCGTCCTGGCTGGGGGAGGCGCGTCGCGTGCCCAGAGCAGGTCCTGGTTCGCCGCTGGCCGGGGCGTCGATCGTGACCTGGCCCTCCAGGGCGCCGACGGCCTGCGTGGTGGTCGCCCCCGGGGTGCCGCCGGCCGTCCGCGCCACCTGGACGCCCTGTGCGGCCAGAGCCGGAGCGGCGGGTTGGCCACTGGACTCGGGGGCCCCCGCCAGCCCCGTTACGGCGGCCTGGGTTGTGGCGGGCAGCGGCCGGCTGAGCGCGGCGCGGGCGGGCGCCGCGGCGCCGCCCCCCTCCTCGGCCGGGGCCGGGAGGGCGTCGATCTCGGCCGCGCGGCCGGGACTCGCGGCCGCGATCGCCGCGACGCTGCCCGTTTCCGACGTCGGACCGAGTTGATCAATCGCGGCGGGACCACCCGACGTCGGCAACTCGCCGCCCGCCTGAGTCCGCGCCAGCGAGCTTGCCTCGGGGTCCGCGTCGAGCGGCTGGGGTTGTCCGCCGGCCGACCCGGCCGGGGCCGCGGGGGCTTCGGCCACCACCTTCGAGGTCACCGACATTTGCGCAGCGCCGCCGGTCGAGCTACGGGCCACACTCCGGGCCTGGGATTCCTTGTTCAGCGTCGGCTGTCCGCCACCGCTGGCCCTGCCGGTGCCGGAGTTGGCGACGATCCGCGTCGGCCCGACGTCGACTTCGGTCGTGCCCTTGCTGGCCGTGATGGGTGCGTTGGAGGCATTCGAGGCGGCGCGGGCCAGGGCGGCGCTGGCACTCGCCTCGATCGATGCCGGCTGGGAAGATCCCGCCACGCTGGCGACCTCGACCGGTTGGGCCTTCATCGCCGCACCAGGTACGGCAGCGCCCGCTCGGGCACGGCTGATCTGGGCGGGCTCACTGGGCGCGATTGCCGGTCCCGGCTGCAGGCGCTGCGTTGATGTGTCGCGCCGGGCCGAGGCCGAGGCCACTGTGGCGGGACTGTCGGGGGCCGGCAGTCCGCGATCGAGGTTCGGCGACGCGCCGATGCCGGCGACTCCCGCGACGCCGCGGGCCAGCGCCGTGCGGGCCGGCTGGGCCGTCGGGGTGGACGTGTTGCGAGCCGCCTCGGCCACGGCGGGGCTCTCGACCGGCTCGGGCGACGCGGCGACGGCGGCGGTTCGAGCGGCGCGAGCTGGTGTGGCCGCCGGAGTGTTCACGCTGCTGATGGTCGGCACGGGCGAATCGGTGGTCGGGGGACGAGTGGCCCGGGCCACCTGTGCGGTCGGGCTGGCAGACGGAACGTCCGAGGGCAGCGGGGTCGGTTGCGTCGCGGGGGCCTGGAACGTCTGGCGCGAGACGGCCGCGCTGGCTGCGGCCACGGCGGAGCGGGCGGGTTGCGACGCTGGCGGCGAGGGCTGTGGGCTGGCGGCGAGTGTCTGCGTGGCGGGTTGGGCGACGGGGCGCGTGCGCTGGGGAGCGGGCTGTGCCGTCTGAGCCATGGTCGGTGCCGGCTCGGCCGGTTGTTGGCGCCTCGCCGCGACCTGGGCGGCCGGAGTCGCGGTCTCCGGCGGTGTTGGTTCGAAGTCCGCCTTGGCCACGGTCGGGCTGGTCGTCGCCTGCCGCGTCGCGGCGGTGCTGGCGGGGCGCAGGGCGTCGGGCTGTGTCTGCCGGGCAACGGAGGCGGGGGTCTCGGCGGCAAGCGCGGCTCGCGGGAGCGCCTGGGGTTGAGCCACCTGTCGCTGCATGGTGGGCACTGCGGTCGACTCGGCAGTGGGCGCCTCGCGCGGCTCGCGGCGGGCCACCCGGGCGGTCGGCTGTGTCCGATCGGTGGCCGCCTCAACCTCCAGCGACTGCTGGCGGACCGGAACGCGGCTCTCAGTGCGCTGCAGGTCGGCCGTCTGGGCCGCGACGGCCGGCGCCTCACGCCCGGTTTGCGGCTCGACCTGGGGCGCCTCGACCGGCCGGGCGGGGCGCGGCTCGGCGCGGGCTACCTGACGGCTGAGCTGCGACTGGAGTGGGTTGGCCCGCGGCGCGATATCGGCCACCTCCGGCCTGGCCACCGGTCTCGGCTGAACGGTCGGCACCGGCTCGGCGACCGGCTCGGGCTGCACCTGCAGCGTGGGTTGCTCCGGCACCGTCGTCTGGCGGGTGAGTTGCTCGGTATGGGCCTCGGGCGTGCCGGTTTCAACCGGCTTCTCGAAGTCCTGGCGGGGACGGTCCTGGGGATTGATCTGCCACTCCTGGTACTCCGGAACGGTGATGACCTCGCGGGGTTCGGTCGGCGCGGCGATCTGCGGCTGGTCAAGCCAGTGGGGACGGAAGATATCCAGCCAGCCCATGATCACCAGGATGCTCAGGTTGATGATCAGGCTGAGGAGCACCGACAAGAGCAGGGCGCGGCGCACCAGCCGGTTGTCCACGTAGCGCAGGGCCCAGATGCCCAGTCCCGCCAGGATCGGGATGGCGGTGACCCAGAGCGTGGCGTTGTAGAGGGGCCGCGGGTCATCGAACTTCAGCAGGGCCACGGCCAGGCCAAGCAGGTAAGCGGCGAGCACGAGGAAGGCGACGATGACCGGCCAGAGCTGTTCGTCGAACGTGGGCGGGGCGGCCTGCTGCAGCTTGCGGATGATCCTGCGGATCTTGGCCATGCGGTATCCCTGCGGTCCTGCTCGGGCTCAAACCGCCGTGCGTGATCCCGGGCGGCGGGTCGGGCGGAAGCCCGAATTCCAAGGCCCCGGAACACAAGCGGAATGTCGGTGGAAGTCGGTTTTCTTGTTTCCGTTTCGGTCACCGTCACGCGAGGCGCGCAAGCCAGTGATGCTCCGGCCCCGCCGCGGTGACGACGCGAGTGGCAGCCCCGCCCCGCCCGTGCAGAGGCACAAGGCCGTTTCGCGCGAGCAGGCCGTCTTCGCCGGGCCGATCGACGGCTCGCCAAGGCCGTCCGACCGGCGCCGCCGGTCTTCATGGGCTGGTCGTTAGTCGTCGTCCCCCTTAATCGTCGGACGCACGTCGTGGATGCCGGCTCGATGGCAAACGTCGATCGCCCCCACCACGTGGTCCCAGGCACAACGCTTATCGGCGCGGATGATGGCGGATTGGCTGAGCGGGTTGTTCAGGGCGGACTGCTTGAGCGACTGCTCCATTTCATCCAGCGTGATCTGGGTGCCGCCGACGAAATAGTTGCCGTGCTGGTCGATGTTGATGAACAGTTCCTTGGGCTTGACGACGAGCGGCTTGGCCTCACTGGCGCTCGGCAACATCACATCCAGCTCGCGATCTTCCTCGGCAAACCGGGTGGCGACGAGGAAGAAGATCAGCAGCAGGAACACGATGTCAATCAGCGGCGTGATGCTCAGGGAGGTGAGCGCCGTCCCTTTGTCGATCTTGACAGCCATGATGTTTGCAGGCGGGAGCGCCTGTCACTTGGGGGCCGCGGCGGGGACGGCCGCCGTGCTCTCGCGGGCGGCGGAGCGCGGGGCGGCGGCCAAGTCCGCATCGCCCTCGCCCAACGCCTGCCGGCTGACGCGCAAGCGTCCCTCGTAGCGTTCAATCTGCGGCAGCAGGTTGAATAACAGCTCGTCGATCTGGTGGAAGAGCGTCTGGATCCGGCCCTCGAAGAAGTGGGCACAGATGGCGGCGGGAATGGCCACGGCCAACCCGCCCAGGGTGGTCACCAGGGCCACGTAGATGCCGTGCGCCAGCAGTTCCGCCTTGTTCTGGCCAGCGGTGAGACGCGTGGTATCAAAGAAGGCCTGGATCATGCCCCAGACCGTGCCGAACAGGCCCATCAGCGGGGTCACCGCGGTGGCCAGGTTCAACCAGCGCACGTTGGCATACAGCCGAGTTGCCTCGCGCTCGCTCGCCTCGGCCACGGCGTGTTCCACCTCCGAGTGCGGTCGGCCGACCTTCAGCAGCATGGCCCGGATCACCGTGGAGGCGGGCGACGGGTGTTCCTGGCTCAGGCGGTACGCCTTGCGGGGGTCGAAGCCGCCGGGCGAGTTGCCCAGTTCACCCAGGCCGCTGACCAGCTCGCTCGGCATGACCTTCGAGGTCCTGAGCCCCAGCGAACGCTCGATGACCACGGCCACCACGAGGATCGACATGAGGTAGATGGGGACCATCAGCGGTCCACCCTGGCCGATCAGCCAGAGCAGGCTGAGGCCCTCCCTGGCCGAGCCGGCGGGAGCGGTCTGGTCCGTGTCTGTCTCGGCCTCGTCGGCAGCTGCCGGCGGGGGCGGCGAGGGACCGGCGGCATCCTGTTGGCCCGCGTCCGATTCCGCGCCGGCGTCCTGGGCCCAGAGGGAGCTGGATGCGGGGTAAGGCTGCAGGTAGATGGCCACGCCCGCGACGAGCAGCACACCCAGGAGCAGGCGAAAGCGGGAAGCAAGGTCCGGTCGCATCGGTCGGTTTCTCCATGGCCACAAAGGCATCGCGCCGCAATTATAGTCGCACGCTCAACGAACAGGCAGCAACCGGTCCCCGCCCTGCGTGATCCTGGTACGCAATACGAGCAGGTGTTCTGTCTATTTCAAAGGTTCAGGTTCGGCAAATCAGCCGGAGGGCGCTAGCCCCCGGTTTTTCCCGGATGAACCGCGGGCAGGCGCCCCGCGGCTGATCCGAAGATTGTAACCGTTCACGGGGTGGACGCCTGATCGGCTGCACCTGAGGGGGTCAGGCACATTTTTCGGCGGACACGTTCGTGCCGAGCGCGGGCGTCTTCCCGCCGAAAAATGAGCCAGACTCCGGCCTGTGAACGGTTACTGAAGATTGAACTTGGACAAAGCACTGGCTGGCACGCGTAACCGTTCACAGCCCGGTGGAAGTTTTTCCCTGATATTCCAGGGGGTGAACGGTTACTGGGAGGGCGAGGCTCCCGCCGAGCCGCCCAGTCCGTGGCTTGCCGGGCGCGTCGCCGTCCAGGCAATGCACACGCCTGCCTGGCCGCAAGGCGGCAACGGGCGCCTCAACGTCGTGAAATTGCGGCCCGCACGTCAGCCGCCCAGCTTCTTGAGCTGCTCCGCCGCGGCGGCGGCGGCCTCGGTCGCTTGCGGGTGCTGTTCGGTCACATAGCGAAAGAACTTGCGGGCGTTTTCCACCTGGGCGTTTTTTTCCTCGGGCCCTGAGGCCTGTCCGGCGAGCAGTGCGGCGCACTGTCCGGCCTCCAGGCCCGCCTTGGCCTGCCAGCGCTTGATTTCTTCCGGGGCCTGGGCGCCCCCGTAGCCGTACATGACCCGCTGGAACTGGGCGATCGCTTCCGCAAAGTTCTTCTGGGCGAAGTGGATTTCACCCATCATGAAGCGGGCCCGGGCGCCGACCTCGCTGCGGGACTTCTCGCTCGCCTGGGAATACAGGTCCAGGGCCTCCGCGAGCTTGTTCAGGTTCTGCTGAGCCCAACCCTGCTCGTAGAGGGCCTCGGCCAGGTAAGGCGTCTCGGGATGTTTCTGCCCGATCTCGCTGAGCCAGGCGAGGCTCTCATCCCATTTCTCCAGCTGGGCGGCGCTCTGTCCGCCGTGCAGCAGGATCAGCACGGCGATCTCCGGTGACGAAGGTTGACTCTGGCGGGCCAGGACGTAGGCCGGCAACGCCTCGGCGAATTTCTCGAGCTTCATCAGGCATTCGGCCTGCATGAACAGGCCGTCGGCGGCCAGGGGACCCGCGGGTGCGGCCTGCAACTGGGCCGCGAACGCCTCGGCCGCGGGCTCGTAGTGCTTCAGCTGGTAGTGGGCCCAGCCCAGCTTGTAGAGCAGTTTTTCGGCCAGCTCGCCCGAGGCGCCGGCGGCGCGGGCCGCGGCGTACGCCTCGCGGGCCGCCTGGTAGTCGCGATTCGTATAGGCCTGCTCGCCGACGTGAAAGCGCGCCTCCGCGGCCAGGCTGCTGCCGGAAAACCTGGCCGCCAATTGCGTGAACTGGACGGCTGCCTCGTTCTCCTTCCCGAGCGTCTTGTAGGCCCAGCCGAGTTCGTACAGCACCTTGTCGGCCGCAGCATAATCTGGATGTTTCTCGAGGATCGACTGGAACGTGGCCACGGCGGCGTCCAGCTGTTTGAGCCCGACCTCGGACAGGCCGCGGACATAGAGCACGTCCGCGGCATCCGCGGCGTTCGGCGCGGCCTTCAGGTAGGCCTGGACATCCTCGACGGCCCCTGCAAACTCGCCCGTCCGCTGCCGAGCGATCGCCCGCTCGCGGCGGGCCTGGGGGACAAGCCGGTGGTCGGGTGTGGCCGTAAGCAGTTCGGAAAGACTGGCCACAGCAGCCGCGGCATCGCCCTGGCGCAGGGCGGCCAATCCCCGTCCGTACCGGGCGAAGGGAACCAGCGGCGAGTCGGGCCACGTGCTGATCACGGTCCCGTAATTCTCGATGGCCGCGGCGTAGTCCTCGGCGGCGTCGGCATACTCGGCCAGCCGCAAATGGGCCTGGGGGACCTGGCTGCTGTCGGGAAATTCCTTCAGCAGTCGCTGGGCCGTGGCCCGGGCCTGGTCCAGCTGATTCAAACGGCGCTGGGCCCGCGAGAGGTGGAGCAGGGTCTCGTCGGCTTGACGCCACTTGGGTGCGGCCTCGATCGCGGCCGCCAGCGACGCGGCCGCCCTGTCGAAGTTGTCCCGCGCCAGGTAGCTCATCCCGATCAGGTAATGGGCCTCGGCCAGGTCGTTCTTGGACTTCAACTGCGGCAGCAGCGGTTCCAGCGTGCTGGCCGTCTCGTCGTGCTTGCCCTGCAGGTAGAGGACCAGCCCCAGCCGCACGCGCCACGGATCGATCTCCGGCCGCTGGGCCTGATCGGCGATGAGGCCGCGGAAGATCGCCTCCGCCTGGTCGTACTTCTTCAATTGCAGCTGGCATTCCGCGGCGACATTCTGCACGTCGGGCCGGAGGGTGTTTTCGGGGAACTTTTCCAGGAACTGCGCGGCGTGGGCCAGACCCTCGTCGAAGCGCTCCAGTTCCAGGCAGGTCAGGGCCGCGTTGTACAAGGCCTGCGGGGCCAGGGCGTCGTCCGGGTGATCCTGGAAGATCTTCAGGTACCGCGGCACGGCCTCCGCCCGGCGATCCGGCAACTCGTAGAGCGCGTCGGCCAGGTCGATCTGCAGGTGGAGTGCGTAGGGGCTGTCGGCCGCCTTCGACAAGCTGGCCGTCGCCAGTTCGACCGCCTTCTGCGGTTGCCCTGCGCGGAGGTAGATGCGGTTCTGCCAATGTGCCGCCTCGGGGGCGTGCGGCCCGCCTTCGGCGATCACCCGGTCGTACCACTTCTGCGCCTCGTCCAGCTTCTGGGCGCGGAAAAAGGCCCGTCCGGCCGCGATCTTGGCCTCCTCGGCGTAGACCGACTTCGGATGCGCTTGCACCAGCTGGGCATAGAGCTGCCCGGCCTGCACGAACTTTTCCTGCCGCGACGCGCAATACGCCTGCCGGGAAAGGGCGTGGTCGACGGAGCCAAAATCTTTCACCGCGGCCACCTCGGCAAACCGCTGCTCAGCGTCGGCCAGGTCGCCCGCCTGCAGCACGGTCTCCGCCTTGCGCATGCGGACCTCCACCACCAGCTGATGCTCGGCAAAGTCGTTCAGGAACAGGTCGTAGATCTTTCCCGCATCGGCGTACTGCTTGAGTTCCTCGTAGGTCACGCCCAGGGCGTACAGGCCATCGGCCCGCAGGGGCGACTCGGTCTGCTCGTCCACCAGCTGCTTGTAAGCGGCCACGGCCTCCTGCTTCTTCCCCAGCAGGTAGAGCGATTCGCCGCGAAAGAACAGGGCCTGGTCCCGGTACTTGCCCTGGGGGAACTTTTCCAGCAGGGCGGCGAATGTGGCGTCGGCCTTGGTCAGCCAGTCGGGATTGGCGGGCAAGCCGAGTGAGTACTGCGACCAGCCGAGATTCAAGTAAGCGTCCTCGCGCTGCTTGAACGGATCGTTCGACGCAATCGCCGCCGAGAGGACCTCGGCCGCTTTCTCGAACTGCTTCAACTGCAGGTGACAGACCCCCAGGTTGTAGCGGGCCTCCACCGCCTTGGGCTCGTCGGGGAACCGGGCGAGCAACTTGTTCCACTCCTGGACCGCCAGGTCGAACGCCATGTTGTTCTGGAAATTGGCGGCGTCCGCGAAAAGCACCAGGGCCTCGGGCGTTGATTTGCGCCCCTTGCCGGGCTGGGCCTGGGCCGCCGCCTGGCCGGTCAGTAAGAGGACGAGCAGCAAGCCGTGACTCACCCAGCCCCCAACGTTCGCGCGAGCGCTGATCCAACTCATCAGAATCACCTTGTTGTGCACTTGTCGGCAGAAGCGAGGACCGGGCGAGCGTCGTCGCCGCATGACCCAAGGTGGGGTGTGGGGCAGAGCCGGGATGACGGCGTGACACGTCGGTCCAGTATGTCACCTTCGGCGAAAGTCCGCCAGAGGCTGGCGGTCCGGTCGAGCCACGCGCGGACCGCCCCGCCCCGGTCGCCACAATGCGGGTTTCGGTCGGCCGCGGTCGGTATCATGGCCGGGCTGGTGTATTGTAAAAGATACGGCCCGAGGCAAACGGCCGCGGTACCGCCTGGCACAGCGGCCGCTGCCTCAGCACGCGGGCGTTCGTCTCCCAGGCCGAACGCCGAGGAGCGACGACCACCGCGCGGGCGGCGGATTTTCCTGGAATTCCTGGCGGGTGGAGTTGCTGACGTGGGCGAGCAGCGTCGCGTTCTGGTCACCGGCGGGGCGGGATTCATCGGGTCGCACCTGACCGAGAAGCTGCTGGCCAGGGGAGATCATGTCACGGTCGTGGACGACGAATCGACCGGTTCGGCGGCCAACCTCGCGAGGGTGCGGCACCACCCGCAATTGGCCTACCTGCGCGGATCGGTGGCGGATGCCGACCTCGTGCGGCAACTGGTCGCCCAAGTCGACCAGGTCTATCACCTGGCGGCGGCCGTCGGCGTCGGATTGATCGCCAGCCACCCGATCGAGTCGATCGAACGGAACATCTATCCGGTGGAACTGATCCTGGCCGCGCTGCATCGGCGGGAGGGGCCGTCCCGGCAGGCGGTGCGGTTGTTCCTGGCCAGCACCAGCGAGGTCTATGGCAAGAACCCGCGGCCGACCTGGCACGAAGACGACGACCTGGTGCTGGGGCCGACGACGCGCCTCCGCTGGTCGTACGGCGCGGCCAAGGCGATCGACGAATTTCTGGCCCTGGCCTATTGGCGCCAGCACCGGTTGCCGGTGGTCATCGGCCGGTTCTTCAACGTGGTCGGTCCCCGCCAGACCGGCACGTACGGGATGGTCCTGCCGCGGATGGTATCTTCGGCCCTGGCGGGTGAACCGCTCGTGGTCCACGACGACGGCCAGCAGGTCCGCTGTTTTGCCCACGTGGCGGATGTCATCCGCGCCGTGCTGGCCCTGATGGACGAGCCGAGGGCGGTGGGACGGGTCTTCAACATCGGCAGTGACCAGCCGGTTTCGATCCTTGCCTTGGCCCAGCGCGTGATCGCGGCCGTCGATCCCCGGCTGGAGATCGCCTTCCAAAGCTATGCGCAGGCCTACGACGAGGACTTCGAGGACATCCGCCGCCGCGTGCCCGACCTGTCGCGGCTGCGGGCCACCATCGAGGACCGCCCCCATTACGACCTGGATGCGATCATTGCCGAATTGGTGGCGGAGGGCCGCTCCGGCTGTCCTGGCCGGTAACCCGGGCGATCGGCGACCCGCACCGGGCGGGCGGGGCATCGTGCGCGGCCGCTGGCAGCTGCCGGTGGGTGCCACCCAACGCCGTGAACCCTCTTGCGACCGTGTAGGCGGCGTTCTCCGAACGCCGCAGGGTGCGAGTTTTGGCTCGGCCATTGGCTCTCAGCGGCTCTGGACGTCCGTCGTCCTTGCATCAACGACGGTTCACGGCGTAGGGTGCCACCGAAGGCAGCGTCGACGGGCCGCGCCGGGTGCGCGGCCGGCGAACTCCTGTCAGGTCTGCCCATCCTGCACCGGGAGGTAACCGTTCACGGGCCGGGGTCTGGTACATTTTTCGGCCAATCCACCCGACCTGGCGCAGACGCGCAGACCGAAAACATGTACCTGACCCCCTCAAATCCGGCGAAATGCTCCGCCGGGGTGTGAACGGTTACACCGGGAGAAGCCGAGACGGATTCCCGCATGGCTGCTCCACACCGCATCCGGCTCCGCGGACCCTGGCTCTGCGAGCCGGTCGTCGATTCGGCGCCCGAGGTCGCCCTTTCCCCGGTCGGCGAGCCGGCGGGCAGGCCGACTTCGCCCACGCCGTCCCACGACGGGACCTCGGCCGGGCCGGGGGCTGCTGTCCGGACGCGATGGACGCGGCGCTTTCACCGGCCCACTGGCCTGCAGGCCGGCGAGCAGGTGGTTCTGGTCATCGCCGCCGCCGAGGGCCCGGGGTGGGCCATGCTGAACGGCGCCTTGCTGGGCCCGGTCGTGGGCAGTCAGCCGTCGCGATTCGTGATCACGCCGCTGATGCACTGGCGGAACGAGTTGGTCATCGAGCTGCAGTCACGGCCGCCTGCACCAGGCGGTCCGACACCGACGGCCCCGGCCCCCGGGACGTCCCCCCCCGGCGGCGGTCTGCGCGAGTCGGTCTACCTGGAAATCACCTCCCCGCGGCCGTCCGACGCCTGAGTAGAATTGGACGCCTGAGAAGTGCAGGAAGCTGGCAGGTTCACCGGCGTAACCGCTGATTCCAGGGGGTCAGGTCCATGTTTTCGGCCAGCGCGCATCCGCGACGTCGAGTTGACCGGCCGAAAAATGGACCCGACCCCGGCCCGTGAACGGTTACTCACCGGCCAGCGACCGCCCCGCCGGGCGGTTCCCGAGGGATACCGCTGCCTGGGCGTCCGAGTTAACATCGGCGGTGGTGCGAAATACACGGCCGCTTTACCTTCACCAGTTCGGAGACGGGATGAACCTGGAAGCCGCTCCCCACAACCTCGCCACCCGGCACCTGCCGATTGACGTACGGCTGTTCATCTCCAACCGCCAGAGACTCAGCGAGGCCCTGAGCGTCGAGCCGATGTCGCTGGCGGTGGTCCATGCCAACGACATCCTGCCGACCACGGCCGACGGCGCGATGCCGCTGTACCCCAACTCCGACCTGTTCTACCTGACCGGTATCGAGCAGGAGGAGACGGTCCTGTTGTTGGCTCCGCAGGCCCACGAGCCCACGCTCCGCGAGGTCTTGTTCGTGCGCGAGCCGAACGAGCGGCTGCGGACCTGGGAGGGCTACAAGCATTCCCAGGCAGACGCGACGGCCATATCGGGCGTGCAGACCGTCAAATGGCTGGCGGATTTCCCGTCGGTGTTCCATGGGCTGATGTGCGATGCCCGGAACGTCTACTTGAACAGCAACGAGCACAAGCGGGCGGCTGTCGAGGTGGAAACGCGGGACGCGCGGTTCATCCGGGAGACGCAAGCCCGCTACCCGCTGCACCGCTACCACCGGCTCGCCCCGATCATGCAGCAGCTGAGGGTCGGGAAGTCCGAGCTGGAGGTCGAGCTGATTCGCCGCGCGGTGGAGATCACCCGCGGCGGCATGCTCCGCGTGATGACGCTCCTCCGCCCCGGGCTGGCCGAGTATGAGGTGGAGGCGGAGCTGGCCGCCGAGTTCATCCGCCGCCGCGGCCGCTTCGCCTTCAGCCCGATTGTTGCCTCGGGTGCGAACAACTGCGTGCTCCACTACCTGGCGAACAACCAAATCTGCCAGGCAGGCGACCTGCTGCTCGTGGACGTGGGGGCGGCCTACGCCAACTACAACGCGGACCTCACCCGCACGCTGCCGGTCAGCGGCCGGTTCACCCCCCGCCAGAAGCAGGTCTATCAGGGCGTGCTCCGCGTGCTGCGCCAGGCGGTCGCCAGCGCCACGGTCGGCAAGCTGTACCGCGACTGGCAGTACGAGGCCCAGGACCTGATGAACGAGGAGCTGCTGCGGCTGAAGCTGATCACGCCGGAGGAGATTCGCGACCAGACGCGTGAGAAGCCGGCCTGTCAGAAGTACTTCATGCACGGGCTGGGGCACAGCCTGGGCCTGGGCGTGCATGACTTGGGCCCGATGCACGAGCCGTTCGCACCGGGCTGGGTGTTGACCGTCGAGCCCGGCATCTACATCCCCGCCGAAGGGTTTGGGGTCCGCCTGGAGAATGACATCCTCATCACCAGCAGCGGCCCGCTGGACCTGAGTGCCGACGTCCCGATCGAGGCGGACGAGATCGAGGAGATCATGAGCGGCGACCGATCATGATGTGCCGCGCGCGGAGGGCCGGGCCGCCGTTCGGTCCGCGATCGCGGGCGACCCTTTCCGGGTTGCGTTGCATCCGCCCAGATCGTACGGTCTAGATACGTTTTCGTGATGCGGGGAGGGCGAGGCTCCTGCCGAGCCGGCGCGTTCAGCCGGTTTTCGGCTCGGCGGGAGCCTCGCCCTCCCCCGATTGTGCAGCTCTGGTTAGCGCGTCTCGTATCTCCCAGGATCACGCAAGGCTATTTTTTTGGTCCGGCGCCCACGCGGGCCGGACGAGCTGGCCCGGGCCAGCTCGTCACAATTCCTGGTGCTGGTTGGGGAGCCGCCATGGGTTGGGAGGCCTGGTTCACGCTGGCGGTGATCGCCCTGATATTCGGGGCCTTGCTCCGGAATGCGGCGCCCCCCGACCTGCTCCTGCTGGGGGCCTCGGTGTTGTTTGCGGCCGTGGGGATCATCACCCCGGCGGAGGCCTTTGCCGGGTTTTCCAACTCCGGGATGTTGACGGTGGCCTTCCTGTTCATCGTCGCCGCCGGGCTGCGGGAAACCGGGATTCTCGACGCGATCGCACACCACGTGCTGGGCAAGGCGAGGACCGAGCGGGACTTGCTGGGGCGACTGGCGGCGGTCGTGCTTCCCCTCTCGGCGTTTTTGAACAACACGCCGATCGTCGCCATGTTCCTGCCGGTGCTGTTGAGCTGGAGTCGGCGGCATCGCATCTCGCCCTCCCGGGTCCTGATCCCGCTCTCGTTCCTGACGATCCTGGGCGGCACCTGCACGCTGATCGGGACCTCCACGAATCTGGTCGTGAACGGCCTGATGGAGAGCAGCAACCTGCCGGGGATGGGCCTGTTCGAGATCGGTCTGGTGGGTGTGCCCTACGCCGTCATCGGGCTGGTCTACCTGCTCACGATCGGACCGGGGGTCCTGCCCGACCGCAAGGAGCTCCTGGAGCAATTGGGGGAAGCGCGGCGGGAGTTTCTCCTGGAGATGTCGGTCCAGCCGGGCTGCCGCCTGATCGGCCAGACGATCGAAACAGCCGGGCTGCGGCATCTGCCCGGGCTGTTTCTGATCGAGATCGACCGGGGGGACAAGCTGATCGGGCCGGTAGGGCCCGACGAGCTGATTCGCGTGAACGACCGGCTGGTCTTTACCGGCGTGGTGAGCCGCATCGTCGAGCTGGAAAAGATTAACGGGTTGGTGCCGGCGGCGGACCCGTCCTATGAAGTGGCACCGCACCAACAGCGGCGGCGGCGCCTGTGCGAAGCGGTCATTTCGGTGAACTCGCCGCTGATCGGCAAGACGATCCGCGAGGCCGACTTTCGCGCCTCCTACGGCGCCGCCGTCGTCGCCGTGCATCGCGGCGGCAGCCGGGTCGAGAAGAAGATCGGCGACATCCGTCTGCTGCCAGGCGATACGCTGCTGCTGCAAACGCAGCCGCACTTCCTGCGGGCCTATCGCAACGATCCGGCGTTCTACCTGATCAGCGACGTGGAAGAATGGCGGCCGCTGCGGCGCGACCGCGCCTGGATCGCCAGCGCGCTGTTTGTGGCCCTGTTGGTGCTCATGTCTTCCGGTTTCCTGCCCACCGCCCTGGCCTCGGGTCTGATCGCCGTCGGCATGGTGGCTCTGGGATGCATTTCGCCGGGCGAGGCGCGGCGGAGTATGGAATGGCAGGTCCTGGTGACGATTGCCGCCGCCTTCGGCGTCGGGTCGGCGCTGGAGAACTCGGGGGCCGCGGCCGCCGTCGCGCAGGTGTTGTTCGATTCCGTCCGCGACGCCGGTCCAATCATGGCCCTGGCCGCCGTTTACCTGGTCGGCTCGCTCGTCACCGAATTGATCACCAACAACGCCGCCGCCGTCCTGCTGTTCCCGTTCTGCCTGGAAACGGCCCGGCTGTATGACGCCAGCCCGCGCCCGTTCATCATGGCCCTGGTCCTGGCGGCCTCGGCCAGCTTCATGACGCCGATCGGCTACCAGACCAATATGATGGTATATGGCCCCGGGGGTTATCGGTTTACCGATTTCGTGCGGGTCGGCGGGCCGCTGAATTTCGTGCTGTGGATCGTCGCGGTGACGCTGATCCCTATCTTCTGGCCGTTCTGACGTCCGGGTCCGAAGGGCGCCGGGTGCCACGGGCTTGCCCGTGCTTTTCTTCACGCGCAGGGAATTCTAAGGCCAAGGCCTCGGCCGCCGGCCCGCGCCGGGTGCCACGGGCTTGCCCGTGCTTTTCTTCACGCTCAGGGAATTCTAAGGCCAAGGCCTCGGCCGCTGGCCCAACCCAGGGGGCCCGCGCTTGTGTGCCGCTGGCGGCACAAGCTGGGGCCAAAGGCCCGGCAGTTCTCCCAGCCCAGGGCAACGCCCTGGGTAGCTTGGTTGCGGCCACAGGGCACGCTAAGTTAAAGGCATGGCATCCGAGGAACGACACGCGTGCGCCCGCCAGCGGCGGGAAGGACAGGGGACAGGCCGGCCGTTTCCGCCGGCAGGTGGCCCCGTGCCCGCCGGGCTGGACGCGGTCACGCTGGACGAGGACCGGCAGCGGCGGTGCGGATTTCCCGAGGTGATTTACGGCGAGGGCAAGTCCGCGGCCACGCTGCAGGCGATCGTCGCGCGGATGGTTGGCCAGCGGTTGCCGGTACTGGTCACGCGGCTGGATGCCGCCGGTGCCGCCGTGCTTTCCGAGGCCTTTCCCACGGGTCGGCACAACCCGGTCGCCCGCACCTGGCGGATCGACTCGTCGGCGGGCGACCATGGCCAGCCGCTGGCGGTCGAGATCGCTGGCTGCGGGCACGTGGCGATCATTACGGCTGGCACAAGCGACTTGCCTGTGGCCGAGGAGGCCCGCGAGACGCTCCACTGGATGGGTGTGTGCGTCACCATGGTCCACGATGTGGGGGTGGCTGGACCCCATCGGTTCCCGGCGCACCTGGACCGGCTGGAGGGTGTGGACGCCGTCGTTGTGGTGGCGGGGATGGAGGGGGCCCTGCCGAGCGTCGTGGGCGGCTACGTGCCCTGTCCGGTCATCGCCGTGCCGACCAGCGTCGGCTACGGGGCCAGCCTGGGCGGGATCGCGGCGTTGCTGGGCATGCTCAACAGTTGTGCCGCGAACGTCGCGGTGGTCAACATCGACGCGGGCTTCAAGGGCGGGTATCTCGCGGGGATGATTGCCCGGCGCGCGCACGGGGTGCCGGGCAGCGGCCGCGCGCTGTCATCTGCCGGCTCGACCGGCGCTGGAGGCGTACGGCACGAACCGGCCAGTTTGGACGGCGGTGGGCGGTGCGGTCCGTAACGGTTCACGGGCGGGGGCAGGCTCATTTTTCGGCGGGAAGATCGCTCGGCGCCGTGCAGCGGTCTCGCCGAAAAATGTGCCTGACCCGTTGGGGTGCGGCAGATCTGGCGTCCACCCCGTGCCCGGTAACTGCGATCCATATCGGGTTGGGTGACTCCGGGGCGGGCGGGGCTCGCGCGGAGCGGGTGCGTCGAGCGGGTTTTCGGCTCGGCAGGTGCCTCGCCCGCCCACGATCGTGCAACTATCGTGAACACGCGCCGGCTCGCATTTCGTCCCAGGATCACGCAAGGCGATGCGGACGGCCGGGTCGGGATAGCCAGGTCCGCGCGTCGTGATACCGCAGTGAACGGAGCCGGTTTTCCATGTCGACCAGCCACGGCGCCCCTGCCCTGCCCCGCCTGGCCGCCCGCCGGCCGGACAGTCACAAGGGTGACTACGGACATGCCCTCTTGATTGGCGGTTCGCGGGGCATGGCGGGCGCGATTGCGCTGGCCGGCCGCGCCGCTCTCCGCGGGGGTGCCGGGCTCGTGACCCTGGCTGTTCCGGCCGCGTGCCAGCCGACAGTGGCGTCGTTCGACCCGTGCTTCATGACCCTGTCGCTCCCCGACGATTCGGCGGGACGCATCGCGGTCGACGCGCGGGAGACGCTGGCCCAACCGGCCGCGGGAGCGACTTGCGTGGCCTGCGGGCCAGGGCTGGGACGCAGCGATGGCTTGACCGCCCTGGTCGGCTGGTTGTACAAGGCGCTGCCGCAACCGCTGGTGATCGACGCTGACGGTTTGAATGCCTTGGCAGCGCGGCCAGCCGGTTTGCACGCGCCGGGCGGTCCCCGCATCCTTACGCCCCATCCCGGCGAGTTTCGCCGGCTGGTGGGCGACCCGCAGCAGACCATCGAACAGTGCCGGCAGGCGGCGGTCCGCCTCGCGGCCCGGCACCAGGTCGTGATCGTGCTGAAGGGCCACCGCACGCTGATCACCGACGGTCAGCGATCGGTGGAGAACAGCACGGGCAACCCGGGAATGGCGACGGGCGGTGCGGGAGACGTGTTGACGGGTGTCATTACGGCGCTCGTCGGTCAGGGGCTCGCGGCGTTCGAGGCCGCCCAGTTGGGCGTGTACCTGCACGGGCTGGCCGGGGACCTGGCGGCGTGCGAAATGGGCGAAGTTTCGCTGGTCGCCAGCGATCTCGTACAGTGGTTGCCGGCGGCGATCCGCCGGGCGAGCGGCAGCGGGTCGTAGCCGAAGGACTTTCGCGATCGGGGCAGTCGTTCACGGGACGCACCCGAAGGGGTCAGGCACATTTTTCGGCGGCAGCGTTGCACGGCGACGAGCCGTTGTTTCGCCGAAAGATGAGCCAGACCCCGGCCTGCGGGATCGGCGCGAGCCTGGCCTTCGCCGTAGTATCCGGCAGCCGTCTACCAAGAAGAGGATTGTGGGTGCGTGAAACTGATCCGAACGCTTGCGGACCTGCCGTCCGAGTTGCGCCGCGGCGCGGTGGCGGTGGGGAATTTTGACGGTGTGCACCGCGGACACGCGGATATCGTCGAGCGGTTGTGCGCCGCGGCCCGCCGGATCGGCGGCGGCGCAGTTGTCTTCACGTTCGACCCCCATCCCGCGCGGCTCTTGCGGCCCGACCTGGCCCCGCCGCCGTTGACGTGGGCCGAGCGGAAGGCCGAGCTGCTTGCGGAACGAGGAGCCGATGCGGTGATCGCCTACCCGACGGACGCGGCCCTGTTGGCCCTGACGCCGGCAGAATTTTTCACCGGGATCATTCGCGAGCGGCTGGATGCGCGAGCCCTTGTGGAGGGCCAGAATTTCTACTTCGGGCAGGACCGCGCGGGGAACGTTCAGGTCCTGCGGCAGCTTTGTCTGCAGCACGGTATCGAGCTGGAAGTGGTGGCGCCGCGCGTCATCAACGGCAGCCCCATTTCCAGCAGCCGCATCCGGCTGGCGCTCCAGCGGGGCGACGTCGAGCAGGCGGGCCTCATGTTGGGACGGCCCTATCGCCTGCGGGGCCTGGTGGCACGCGGCGCCGGGCGCGGCCGGGCGCTCGGTTTCCCCACGGCCAACCTCGAGTCGATCGACACGCTCGTGCCGGGGCCAGGTGTGTACGCCGGGCGGGCACGGACCGCCGGACCCTCCTGGGCGGCGGCGATCCACATCGGCCCCAATCCGACCTTCGGGGAGGAATCGCTCAAGCTAGAGGTCCACCTGATCGGTTTTGCCGGCAGCCTGTATGGCCAAACGCTGGAGGTTGACTTTCAGGCCCGCCTGCGGGACATTCAGGCCTTCGGTTCGGCGGAGGAGCTGCGGGACCAGTTGCAGCGGGACATCGCCCGGGCCGGGAACGAAGACGGGACCGGTCCGGTTCGCGAATGAGGACGGACAGGATGCGTTGTCCCCGGGTCGACTGGCGGGCCAGTCCCTGGGCCGTGGGCTCCCTGAGCAAGAAGCCGCCATCATGCCGATCTCCTGGGCCGGGTTTATCGAAACGGTCGCCGCCAGTCGGCGATTTCTGTTGACCAGCCACGTCCGGCCGGACTGCGACGCACTCGGCAGCGAGTTGGGGCTGGCCCACATCCTCGAATCGCTCGGCAAGGACGTGCTGATTGTCAACGCGGATGCCACGCCGCCGAATCTGGCATTCATCGACCCCGACCACCGGATCCGCCAGTTGGGGAGGGAAATTCAGGCGGCGGAACTGGAGTCGCGCGAGGTGATTCTGGTGCTGGATACCAGCGCCTGGCTCCAACTGGGGGCGATGGGCCAGCTGCTTCGCGCGCTGCCCGGTCGGCGGATCGTGATCGACCATCACGTCAGCGAGGACGACCTGGGCGCGACCAGCTTCAAGGATCCGACCGCGGAGGCAACGGGCCGGCTGGTGGTGGAGGCGGCCGACCAGTTGGGCGCGGCGCTGACCCCCGCCGCCGCCGCGCCGTTGTTTGCCGCCCTGGCCACGGACACCGGCTGGTTCCGCTTCCCCTCGACGTCGGGCCGGACCTACGAGCTGGCAGCGCGGCTGGTCGACGCGGGGGCGGACCCGGCGCGGATCTACGCGCAGCTCTACGAGCAGGACACGCTGGGCCGCGTGAAGTTGCGCGGCGTGATCCTCTCGCGCGTCGTCAGCGAGTGCCAGGGACGCCTGGTGCACACGTACGTCCGGCGGGCCGATTTCGAGGCCACCGGTTCGGTGCCGAGCGACACGGAGGACGTCATCAACATGACGCTGCAGATCGCGGGGGCGCAGTTCGCCGTGATCTGCGTGGAACTGGCCGGGGGCACCGCGGTGAAGATCAGCTTCCGCAGCCGCTGCGCGCTGGACTGCAGCGCGATCGCGGCCGAGTTCGGTGGTGGCGGCCATCGGGCCGCCGCGGGCGCCACCGTGCCCGGTCCGCTCGAGACGGCGCAGAGCCGCGTTCTTGACCGCGTGCGCCAGCTGCTGGCATAATGCCGCAGGTCGCCGGGAGGCCGGTGCCACTTGCTTGGAGCGGAGCGGGGCTCGCTTGCCTTGCGTGATCGTGGGAAGTAATGCCGAGCCGGTGCGCGCCCACCAGTGGGGCACGCTCTCGGGAGGGCGAGGCGCCTGCCGAGCGGGTGCGTGGAGCGGGTTTTCGGCTCGGCGGGAGCCTCGCCCTCCCGGACACACGAAACCCTTTTTTGGGTTGCCTTGCGTGATCGTGGGAAGTAATGCCGAGCCGGTGCGCGCCCACCGGAGGGGCACGCTCTCGGGAGGGCAAGGCGCCTGCCGAGCGGGTGCGTAAAGCGGGTTTTCGGCTCGGCGGGAGCCTCGCCCTCCCGGAAACACGCCATCGAAGTTTCGTGCTGATGCGTCGCCGGCTTCGATCCGGACGGTCCCCCTACCCCGCTTCGATTCAATGCGCTGGACGAGCTGGCGCTGCGAATCCGCCCGACGCTATGGCGCTGTTCAACAATAAGTTACCGAAATCACTCATCAGCCGCCGGGCGCTAGCCCGCGGTTCATCCGCGAAAGACCGCGGGCTAGCGCCCCGCGGCTG
>Ga0209398_1000187_pt1 | contig 45365 bp, 40 predicted proteins | sample AshMeaBigSpring_FD_184125 | JGI IMG/M metagenome (GOLD analysis project Ga0209398, IMG submission 184125) | Groundwater microbial communities from Big Spring, Nevada to study Microbial Dark Matter (Phase II) - Ash Meadows Big Spring (SPAdes)... | ecosystem: Environmental > Aquatic > Deep...
GAGCGCACCGGCTACTCGCAGCTGATGACAGTGTCGATCGTCACCGCGCTCATCCTGTCGACCAGCGCCTCGTTCGCCTGGCTGATCCCGAGCTCGGCGATCTTCATCGCGATCGCCTGGTTCGTGCTCGCTTACGTCGCCCTCGACCGCACGCCGCGGGTGTGGCGCTTTCCGCTGCTGCTCGGCATCCTTGCGCTGATCGTCATCGGCCAGCTGCCGGAGAACAAGACGCAGATTCCGGGCCTCGAGGCCACTGTCGCCGCCAGCACCCGCGCGCCAGGGGCGAGCGCGCTGCTCGAGCCGACCGAAGCATTCGACCGCTGGGCCGCGGGACAGCACAGCCGCGCGCCAGCGGCGAAGCCCAAGTTCGTCGTCGTCGCCGCCTCCGGCGGCGCCTACCGCGCCTCCTACTGGGCGGCGCTCGTGCTCGATCACCTGAGCGGCGAAGAGGGCAAGGGCCTCGCCGGGTTCAGCGAGAGCGTGCGCCTTCTGACCGGGGCCTCCGGCGGAATGGTCGGCGCCGGCCACTTCGTCGCGCGCGACGATCGCCGTGCAGGTGCCACCCCGCTCGAGGCGCTGATCGACGCAGATCTCGCCAGGAATGCGCCGGAAGGGAGCTGGTCGGGCACCTTCAAGAACGCGCGCCGTGATTCGCTGACGACCGTCGTGCAGGCGCTGATCCAGTGCGATTTCTGGTCGCTGTTCTGGCCGTTCAACGTGCACGTCTATCCCTGCACGCAATCGGGCGGCCTCCTTGCGTTCGATCGCGGCATCGATCGCGGCATCGCACTCGAGCGGCAGTGGCCGGCGCTGGCGTCGCGGACCTTCGCGTCGCTCGCCGCCGGCGAGGGGAGCGGCAGCCGCCCCTCCATCATCCTGTCGCCGGTGCTGGTGCCGAGCGGCCGGCCGCTGCTCATTTCCAACCTCGATCTCGCCGAGATGCGCACCGAGAACCCCGATACGGTGGAGCTCTTCCATCTGATGCCGGGCGCGCAGGCGACGTTCACGCTCGCGACGGCCGTGCGGCTCAACGCGACCTTCCCCTATATCTCGCCGGGCGTGACGCTCCCCATTCCGACGCCCGACCGGTTCGAGCGTGTGGTCGACGCCAGCTACCGCGACAACGACGGCATCTCGGTCGCAACGGCCTTCCTCACCGGGCCGCGGGTCAAAGCCTGGCTGCAGCAGAACACGTCCGGCGTGGTCCTGGTGCAGATCAACGCGTTCGCGAGCCAGAGCATGCCGTCCTGCGTGCGCACCTTCGGGCCGCCGGCCCCGGTCGAGGAGCCGGACTACATCGACTCGCTGCTCGACCGCGTCACGGTGTGGCTGACGACGCCGCTCGAGGGCCTGCTCGCCTCGCGCGCCGCGACCAGCGGCTTTGCCAACCGCCAGCAGATCCGCCTGCTCGAATCGGCGTTCCCGAAGGACTTCTTCACCCACATCGAGTTCTCGAACCGGCAGGAAGCCGGCTTCAACTGGTTCCTGCCGCAGCAGGACCTCGAGCACATGCGCCGCCAGCTGCAGACCCAGAACAACCGCGAGTGCCTCGAGACGCTGAAAGCGGTCTGGGCGCGGTCGTAGAGATGCCGGATCGAGCAGTCGGGGTCAGACCCCTGGCCCGGCTCTCGCGGTCTCATCACTGACATGTCGGCCAGGGGTCTGACCCCGACTGCTCACCGCACCTTGAAGACGGCATGGCTGCGGTTGGTGGCGAACGGACGCACCTCGGCGGGCCAGCGGCCGGCTTCGACGGCTTTCGCCCATGCCGCGCTCGTCAGTACCTTCGGATCGTCGATCTCGTAGATGGCGGTGTAGCGCGCGCCGGTGTGCTCGACATTCTTCACGACACCCGCCATCGCGAACGCGAACGGCTCGCCCCTGGCGCGGGTGACCGCGCCGACGCCCGGCACCTTCTTCAGGTGCGGGATATGGTCGTGGTCGTAGATCTCGTTGAACAGCGCCTCCTTGTCCGCCGGAATATCCATGCTGACGACGAGAATGTACTTCGATGCGATGGGCATGATGGCTCCGCAGTTCGGCTCACGACGGCCGGAGCGTATCGCGCCGGCCGGCCCGCCGCCAGCGAATGTCTGCGCTGCTCGACGGTGCCGCACCTGGACGGCGAAGGTCGGCTGCGTCACACTGCAACCGCCGCGCACGCCGGGCATTCGGCCGCCGCGAGGACGGAGCACGACCGCATGAACTTCGTCGAGCACGCGGGCAAGGCTGTCTTGCGGTCACACGCCATTCCGGTGCCGGACGGCAGCCTCGCGCGCACGCCGGACGAGGCGGCCGCGGCCGCGGCCCGGATCGGGCCATGCGTGATCAAGGCGCAGGTGCCTGCCGGCAAGCGCGGCAAGGCCGGCGGGATCAAGCTCGCGAAGACGCCCAAGGAGGCGGGCGCGCACGCCAGGCGCATCCTGGCGATGACCATCGGCGGCTACCGGGTCGAAAGCGTGCTCGTCGATCCGCAAGTGGCCATCGCGCGCGAGATGTATGCCGCCGTGCTCAATGATCCGGAGCAGAAGTGCCCGCTGCTGCTGTTCTCGCCGACCGGCGGCATGGACATCGAGGAGATCGCCGCGGAGCATCCCGACGCGCTGCTGCGGATGGCGATCGACATCCGGTCCGGCCCCGATCGCGACGCGGTCGCCGCCGCCGTGCGCCGCTTCGATCCGCCGGCCGCCGGGCAGATCACCGACATCCTGATGCAGCTCTATGCGGCCTACCGTTCCTCCGATGCCGAGCTCATCGAGATCAACCCGCTGGTGATGACCCGCGATGGCCGTCTGCTCGCCCTCGACTGCAAGCTGAGCCTCGACGACGGCGCGATTCCGCGCCAGGCCGCGCTCGCCGCCACCGGCTCGCCGGACCAGCTCACACCGCTCGAGGAGCGTGCGAAGGCCCTGCAGCTCAAGTACATCGAGCTCGGGGGCAACGTCGGCGTGCTCGCCAACGGCGCGGGTCTCACCATGACGACGATGGATGCTGTCAGCCACTTCGGCGGCGAGCCCGCCAACTTCATGGAGATCGGCGGCGAGAGCTACACCAAGGCGACACCCGCCCTCGAGTTGGTCCTGTCCAACCCGCGCGTGAAGTGCCTTCTCGTCAATTTCTGCGGTGCGTTCGCGCGCACCGACGTCATGGCCGAAGGCGTCGTCACCGCCTGGGAGACGCTGAAGCCGAAGATCCCGATCATCTTCACGATCCACGGCACGGGAGAGGACGAGGCGATCGCGCTCGTCGCGGCGCGGCTCGGCATCACGCCGCATGATCTGATGGACGATGCCGTCAAGGCCGCCGTCGCCGCCGCGAAGGGTGGGCGCACAGAGCCAAAGAAACGCAAGTCGAAGCAGGGCGCGAGGAGGCGGCCGCCGTGACCGGAAGCCCGATTGTTGGTGCCGCCGTCGCACGGCTCTGGCGCGACCTCACGATGCCTGAGGTGGCATTGCCGCACCTGGAGCTCACCGGTGCAGATCCGGTAGTGCCGTCGTCATTCGCGGCCGGTGCGGCGGCACAGGCGAGCCTCGGCGCGGCCGTTCTGGCGGCCGCCGAGCTCTGGCACCTGCGCACCGGCCGCCGGCAGACCGCGCGGGTCGACATGCGGGCGGCGGCCCTCGAATGCTTCTGCCATTTCTCGCTCGACGGCGTCGTGCCGCCGACCTGGGACAAGCTCTCGGGGCTCTATCGCTGCGACGAGGACGGCGGCTCGGGCCATGTGCGCATCCACGCCAACTTCGCCCACCACCGCGACCGGGCGCTGGCAGTGCTCGGCCTGCCGGCCGGCGAGGCGACCGAGCGGGCGGCGGTCGAGGCGGCGCTCGCGCGCTGGCGGGCGGATGACTTCGAGCAGGCGGCGGCGGAGGCCGGTGCGGTCATCGCGGCCGTGCGCTCGTTCGCGGACTGGGACCGCCATCCGCAGGCGGCGGCCCTCGCTGATCTGCCGACGATGAGCATCGAGCGGATCGGCGATGCGCCGGCGCGCGCGTTGCCACGGCTCGCCGCGGGCGGCCTGCCGCTCGCAGGTGTGCGCGTGCTGGATCTGACCCGCATCCTCGCCGGCCCCGTTGCCGGCCGCACGCTCGCCGCCTACGGCGCCGATGTGCTGCTCGTGAACTCCCCGAGCCTGCCCAACATCGCGGCCATCGCCGAGACGAGCCGCGGCAAGCTTTCCGCGCACGTCGATCTTGCGACGGCTGCGGGCCGCGCGCGCCTCGCGCAGCTCGTTGCGGGCGCGCACGTCTTCATTCAGGGCTACCGGCCGGGCGCCATCGCCGCGCACGGCTTCGCGGCCGAGCAGCTCGCGGAACTTTCGCCCGGCATCGTTGCCGTCTCACTCTCGGCCTATGGCCACGTCGGGCCATGGCGCGAGCGGCGCGGGTTCGACTCGCTCGTGCAGACGGCGACAGGCTTCAACCATGCCGAGGCGGCGGCCTTCGGCGCCTCGACGCCGAAGGCGCTGCCGATGCAGATCCTCGACTATGCGTCGGGCTTCCTGATGGCGTTCGGCGCGGCGGCGGCGCTCATTCGTCAGCAACGCGAAGGCGGCAGTTGGCACGTGCGCGTGGCGCTTGCGCAGACGGCGCGCTGGTTGCGATCGCTCGGGCGCGTTGCGGACGGCCCGTCGGCGCCCGCGCCGTCGATCGAGAGTGCGATGCGCGCGTATCCATCCGGCTTCGGCCGGCTGATGGCCGTGCCGCATGCGGCCGAGCTCTCCGAGACGCCGCCCCGCTGGTCGCGCCCGTCGATGCCACCCGGCTCGCATGAAGCCGCGTGGCCGGACGCATGACGCAATCCGATGCCGGCAAGGTTTGCCTCCGCTGCGTCGCCTACCAGATCCCGGTTCGCAGGCCGTTGCCCAGGTATTCCCATATCGTCGGATGAAACCACTGAGCGGAGGGTCCGTGCGAACGGACCGGCTCGAGCCGGTCGCGAACTGCGGCCTCCACGGCCTGCAGGACGATCGGCACAGCGGCAGCAACTTGGAGATAATGATAGGTCGCGACGTTGTCCTGCGCGGTTCGCGCGATCGGCGCCGTGAAGAGGATTGCGCCGGTATCGACGCCCTGGTCGACGAGGTGCACCGTCACGCCGGCGTTCAGGTCGTCACCCTTGGCAAAGGCCCAATAACCGCCGTACTGCCCGCGGTACTGTGGATTGATGCCGGCGTGGTAGTTGATGAATGGCGCTTTGACGCTGTCGAGCGTCGGTCGGCGGATCATGCGTGTCCCGACAACGAGAACGACCTTGGGCTGCTGCTCGCGCAGTGTGTCGCGGCAAGTTTCGGAATTCACGTTGCCGATTGCCCGGCGTGTCACACGCGTGTTCGGCGTCGGATCGAGGCCAGCGGACTTCAGGATCTCGGCACGGCGGTAGCGGGCCCGCAGGGCCGCAAGCTTCTGAATCGGGCCGAATGCCAATTGGCCGATCGCGAGCGGCCAGCCGCGCAGCTTCACCCAGCGGCGGAAGATCTGCCCGACCGTCTCGGGTTCCTCCATCAGAACCACGACATTGTCGAAGCGCGACGCGAGCGCGTTGATGACGATCTCGGGAAAGACTCCGCCCGCGGTCAGCACGACCACGGTATCGGTGCGGGGATGTCGCGGGTCTGCCATGTCGTGCGTTGCCTCGACTCGGTTGCCGGAACGCAGAACATCGAACTCGGTGGAGCGGGGCCGCGCAATGGCACGGCCCCATTGCCGGCAGATTCGGCTCTTGCGGTTACTTCGCCTTCTCGATCTTCGTCACCGTGAACTGGCCGTTGACCTTGCCGACGTCGAAGCTGATCTTGTCGCCGGGTTTGACCGACTTGAGCATCGCCGGATCGGCGGCTCGGAACACCATCGTCATGGCGTCCATGTCGAACTTCTTGATCGGGTCGTGCTTGATAGTCATCTTGCCCTGCGCCTCGTCGATCTTGGTCACCTCACCCTTGCCGTCGAGGGCGAGGGCGGCGGTGGCGGCGAGCGCGGCGAGGGCGATGATGGACACTGCGAGTTTCATCTGACGCATGGGCATTCTCCTGATTGGACTGCAAGTGTGGCTTGGCGCTCCCCCGGCGTGAATTGAGCTATTGTTTGATCGTGTTCTTGCCATTTGCCTTCGCGGCTATCGCCGAGGGCTTGGGTTTGGGCATGACCTCGACCACGCCCTTCATCCCGGCTTCATAGTGGCCGGGGATCAGGCAGGCGTACTCGAACGTGCCGACCCTGACGAACTTCCAGATCAGCTCGGCCTTCTTCTTGGCCACGATCCGTTTGCCGTTGGGATCGTCGTGCTCCATTTCAGGGTTCTTCTGCATCGCGACAGCGTGCTTCTTGTTCGCCTCGAAGCTGTCGAGCATGAACTCGTGATCGAGCACGCCCACATTCTTGATCACGAACTTGATCTGCTCGCCCTGAAAGACCTCGATCTTCGGCGGATCGAAGGCCATCGTTCCGTTGCCGTCGGTCGCGGTCATCTCGATCACCCGGAACGGCTTCTTTGGATCACCGGGAACTCCGGCGTTGAAGATCGTGTGCTTGTGCCCCTTGGGTCCCGGAGCGGCTGTCGCCGCGCTTGCAATCACCAGCGCGCTGAGTGCCGCCGCGAGCCCCGCGGGGCCAAATTGTCTGGGTGCCATGAGTTTGCTCCTGTCCTACCATTGTCGAACGTCCACGTGTCGACCAGCCGAAGAATAGTCAGTCTCGACCTGTATCGCGGATGAATGAGCGGGCCCGTCCGCGATTAGTGTCCACGACTAGTGATTGCCATGCCCGCCCTTGCCACGCGGCTTCACCACCCTGACCTCGATGTCACCGCTCAACGGCTTCAGGGCTCCCGATTTCTGCGTCGACGCACCGCCCGAGCCGGAGCCGCTGCCCTTGCCAGCCTTGCTGCTCGCCGGCCCGACGCCGCTGCCGGATCCTTGCGTCGCGGCGGGTGCACGGGGCGGGTTCGCGAGCGCGCTGTTCTGGCCGGTGTAATCGAAGGCGACTGTGCCCGCCGGGTGCTTGAACCAGCCGGGGTCCTTGTAGTCGCCAGACGCTAGCCCCTCGCGCACCTTCACGACCGAGAACATGCCGCCCATCTCGATCGGACCGAACTGGCCGAAGCCGGTCATCATCGGGAGTGTGTTATCGGGCAGCGCCATCTCCATCTCGCCCATGTCGGCCATGCCGGCCTGCCCCATCGCCATGTAGCCCTTCACGACCTTGTCGATCTTCTTCTTCACCTCGTCCTTGTCGACGCCGATATAGGTCTTCACGTCGTGGCCCATGGCATTCATGGTGTGGTGCGACTTGTGGCAGTGGAACGCCCAGTCGCCCTCGTAGGTCGCCTTGAACTCGAAGGCGCGCATCTGCCCGACGGCACAGTCGATGGTGACCTCCGGCCAGCGGCTCTCGGGCCGGGTCCAGCCGCCGTCGGTGCAGGTGACCTCGAAGTCGTAGCCGTGCATGTGGATCGGGTGGTTGGTCATCGTCAGGTTGCCGAACCGGATGCGCACTCTGTCATTCTTGGCGACGACGAGGTGATCGATGCCGGGAAATGCGCGGCTGTTCCAGGTCCACAGGTTGAACTCGAGCATCGTATTGACCTTCGGCACGTAGGCGCCGGGCTCGATGTCGTAGGCGTTCAGGAGGAACACGAAGTCGCGGTCGACGCGGTGCAGCTTCGGGTCCTTCGGGTGGACGACGAAGAAGCCCATCATGCCCATCGCCATCTGCACCATCTCGTCGGCGTGGGGGTGGTACATGAACGTGCCGGACTTGTGGATCACCCACTCGTAGACCATCGTCTTGCCCGGTTTGATCTGCGGCTGCGTGAGCCCGCCGACGCCGTCCATGCCGCACGGCAGGATCTGCCCGTGCCAGTGGATCGTCGTGTGCTCGGGAAGCTTGTTGGTGACGAAGATGCGCACCTTGTCGCCCTCCACCACCTCGATGGTCGGGCCGGGCGACTGGCCGTTGTAGCCCCACAGGTGCGCCTTCATGCCGGGCGCGATCTCGCGCACCACCGGTTCGGCGACGAGATGGAATTCCTTCCAATCGCCGTTCATCCGCCACGGCAGCGTCCAGCCGTTGAGCGTCACGACCGGGTTGTAGTCGACGCCCGAGGTCGGCTTCAGCGGCGGCTGCATCAGCGGCGAGGTCTGGATCGGCGCCTCCGGCACGTTCGCGAAGGCGGCGCGGCCCGAGACGGTGGTGACGCCGGTCAGCGCGAGGCCGCCGGCGGCCAGCAGATTGCGGCGGGTGATGGTCATGGGGAACTCCTGTCGGACACATGTCATCTCAGTGCTGCTCGCCGCCGCCGCCGGACGCTGCAACCGCCGTTGCGCCGCCCCCGCCCGAGAGCGCGCCGCCGCCGACCATCGCAACATGGAGGTCGACGGTTGCGAGCCAGAAGTCGCGGCGCGCCTCGATCGCCTGCACGTTCGCCGCAATGCGCGCCTTGCTGTCGGTCAGCAGCGAGAACAGGTCCTTGAGCATGCCGCTGTAGTTCAGCAGCATCTCGTCGTTGATCAGCTGCCTGAGCGGCAGGATCTCCTTCTCGAAGTGCATGGCGACATCGTAGGCGCCGCGGTAACCGGTGTAGGCCTCACGCGCCTCGCTGCGCACGTTGACCGCCTTCTCGATGAGGCGATGCACACCCGCCATGTAGGTCTCCTCCGCGAGCCGCGTTCGCGCCTCGCCGAAATCATAGATGGGGATCCGGAACTCGAGCTCGAGGCCCTTGCGGCGCTCGATCTCGCGCGTCGGCTCGTCGGTACGCACGAGCGCAGGTCCTGGCTCGAGCGTGTAGCTGGCCTCCGTGGTGCGCTGACGGTCGAACGTGCTGATGCCGCGCACCTCGAGCACGTCGATGTAGCGCGTCGCCTTGGCGAGGCCGAGCTGCTTGGCGAGCAGCTCGAGCTCCTGGCGCGCGATCTCGAGGTCGACGCGGCGCTTCACGGCCTCGGTTTCGACGTCCTTGATCGTGCGTGGCGACTTCGGCAGCGGCTTCAGGTCCGCCGGCAGCCTGATCGCCGTCTCGCTGCCCCACAGCCCGAGCGCACGGACGAGCCGCTCGCGCTCCATGCGCTGCTTCAGGCGCGCTTGCGCCAGCTGGCCGTTGACCTCGGCGGTGAACGCGTGCTCGCGCGCCTGCTCGATCTTGGGCAACGCACCGGTCTCGCCGAGCTTCAAGGCGAGGTCGGAGAGGGCCTCGGCCGCCGTGCGCGCCTCATCGAGGAAGGCGACCGAGCGGCTGGCGGCGACCACCCGGAAGTATGCGCGGCGGGCGTCCGCGGCCGTCTTGAGCGTCGCCTCGACGGCGCGGACCTTCGCCTGTTGGAATCTCGCCTCGGCGATCTCGCGGCGGCGCGGCAGCGTCAAAAGGCCGAGCACGTTCTGGAGGATCTGGCGCTCGATCTCGAGGCCGCCGAAGCCGACCAGCCGCGTGAGCGATACCGTCGGCGATGGCGGCAGGCTCGCCTCGACCATCTGCGCTTCCGAGATGCCGAGCTCGCTGTAGGCGGCTTGCAGGCCGCGGTTGTTGATGAGCGCGATCTGCACCGCGCTCGCATCGGTCAGCGGCTTCAAGACGAGGCCGCGCACGCGCGCCTGGATCGCGGCAGCCTCGGCCTCGGTGCGGATCTTGACCGTCTCCTTGCCGAGCTCGCCGCCCGCCTCCGACTGCACGAAGCTCATGCCGCCGTCGGCAGAGAATTTAGCACAGCCCGCGAGCAGTCCGGCGGCCACCGCCGCAACGGTCCATTTCTGAAGCCACCGGACAACACCGGGCTTTGGAGTGATAGCCTTCATGGCTTCGCCCTCGCAGCACCCGAACCGCTGCCGGAGCCGCTTCCCGAGCCGCCACCCTTCTTCGGCGGCGGCGCTCCAGGCAGACTACCGGGCGGCGCGACGCGCGTGTTGACGTCGCCCCACGGCATCGGATCGATGGGCCTGTAGCTCTTGTTGCCATTCCCGATCGGTACGTAGCGCAATGGCTTCACCTTGACCGGGTCGTCGGGCATCGGACCCGCATGCGGCCACTCGGAGGCGTGGACCTGCCGGCCACCGAACAGCAGGACGACGCCGATTGCGAGCAGCAGCTTGGAGCGCATGGCGATGGTCGTCTCACGATGGGATTGCAGCGATGCGGCGGTCGCAGGCAACCTGCGGGACCGCTATTCGATCAACGGGCTGAATAAGGCTGCAGCGCTCGTGCCGATGGGCAAGGCGCAGCAGAATGCCGAAGGGATTCAGGCCTTCGGCGGCCGCTCGAGGCCAGCCAGCGGAGCGGCGTAGACCGCACGCGTATCGACGGGCGGGCGCATGCGCTCGACCAGCATCGTTTCACTCAGCGACCAGGACACCGCCGTACCGCCGACCGTGTTGCCGCCCGACCCACCGCACATCGACGCGCCCTGACAGCAGCACGTCGCGCCGGCATGGACATGACGGCTCTGCGCCGGCCAGCCGGCACTGGCCACGGCGACACTGGGCGGCGCCGCCGCCTGCCGGACATCGCCCGCCGGATCGGTTGACTTCTCGGCATCGATAACGTGCAAGGCCGGCGGGAACTCGGCGATACGCGCTGCGTCCGGCACAGTCAGCGCGTGCTCGGTGGGCGCCGCGGTCATGGGCGCTGCTCCGGGACAATGCGGCTTCCCGACATGCGCGAGCACACCTGCCGGCGCCGCGAGTGCGCCGAGCGCGACCAGGACCAGCGTTGTGAGCCAGCGGGGCATCCGCGAATCACGTCCACAGGTTGTCGACAGGATGCTTAGGGCGCTCCGCGATGCCCGGCAACTCAAGATTTGGTGTTGGTCCGGCTCGAGGCATGGCAATCGCCAGCGCGCCGAGCACTGTGGCGCGCAAGTCGCAGAGATCGGCCAGGTGGATCGCGGAGGGTTGGTGGAGAGGGTCAGATTCGAACTGACGTAGGCGTAGCCAACGGATTTACAGTCCGTCCCCTTTAGCCACTCGGGCACCTCTCCTCGCGCCGCACCGCGGCGGGCAGCCAGCGCGGCGTCCTTATGTGGTCGACCCCCTTGGATGTCAATTGGAAACGCGCCAAAGAGGGACCGAGCCAGCGCCATTGGCAGGACGCATCGCATGAGCCGCAAGTTCGACCGCCGCGCCGGCCGCCCGAATGACCGCGCGCGACCGATGGACGACGCGACGCTGATCTTCGGCTTCCACGCCGCAGAGGCTGCGCTCGCCAATCCACGCCGCAAGGTGCTCGAGGCTTGGATGACGGAGAATGCCGAGAACCGCCTCGCCGCGGTGCTTGGTCCGCGCGGTCTTGCGGTCGAGCGCGTGCACCCGCGCGATCTCGATCGGCGGCTTGGCGCGGACACGGTGCACCAGGGTGTCCTGCTCGAGTGCGATCCGCTGCCCGAGGTGACGCTCGCGGCGTTGGCTGAAGGCGACGGCGGACCGATCCTCGTGCTCGATCAGGTGACCGACCCGCACAATGTCGGCGCAATCCTGCGCTCGGCGGCGGTGTTCGCGGCGGCGGGCGTCGTGATGACGCGCCGCCACAGCCCGCCGCTCGCCGGCGCGCTGGCCAAGGCCGCGTCCGGCGCGCTCGACGTCGTACCGGTGGCGCTTGTGCAGAATCTCGCGCGTGCGCTGGCCGAGCTCGGCGAGCGGGGCTACACGCGTATCGGTCTCGACGGCGAGGCCGAGACGCTGCTCGAGGACGCAGACCTCGCCGGGCCGATCACGCTCGTGCTCGGTGCGGAGGGCAAAGGCCTTCGCCAACTGACGGGCGAGACCTGCGACCAGATCTGTCGCATCGCTGCGCCGGGCCGGATCGACAGCCTCAACGTGTCGAATGCCGCCGCGGTCGCCCTGCATCTCGCTGCGATGCGCCGGCGCAAGGCCTGACGCAAAAGAAGAGAGGTGATGCGGTGCACCACCCCTCGTTCACTCATCAAATCAGCGCAACCGCGCGTCAGTCACAGACCGTGCGCGACGGCTCGCAGACGCGGTAGCCGCGACGGCAGACCTCGTAGCCATAGCGGTCTAGCCAGCAGTGGCCCTCCTTCCAGTAGCACCCGCCGCCGACGCGGTAGCAGCTGCCGGAGTAGTAGGTTCGATCGCGCGCATGCGCATAGGCGCCGAGCACGCCGAGGCCGATGATGCCGGCAGCTACGCCGGCGGCGACGCGACCACCGTGATGGCTGGCCTCAGCCGGCTGGATCGAGGCCGCGCCGATACCCAGTGCGAGGGTCAGCGCCATGGCAAGTGAAGCGAGCTTCTTCATGGGATCAACTCCCTTTCCTGTTCTGCTGCGCGGGACCGCGCGTGATCGTTGACCGGTGCACCCCAGGGAGCGTGAATTGAAAGAGCCCACGCTCGCATAACGCCATTCAGCGTCAGGCCATATGAATATGGCATGAACGCGTCAATAGCGCCGTTCCGTCGGGCGATTCACCAATGCCAGCGGTGATGAGATCCGTGGTTCTCGTCGTGCCATGTCTTGTGGTCCCACGACTTGGGGTAGCCCCAGCCGGCATGATACGCCGGCAGCTTGTAGTGGGTGCGATTGCGAAAGCGAAGCTCCTGCGCCGGACGCCAGTAGTGCGAGCCGTAGTACGGATAGTACCCGCGCGGCTGGTACTGGTAGGCGTAAGGGTCTGTCCGGCCGTGGACGCGATAGACGTGATGGAAACGGGGCGCATAGATCCAATGATTGATCACGCGCTCGGTGCCCCATCCGTCCGGCCGACCACTGCGGTGATCGCCGAATGCGGAAGCGGGCTCGGTCGTGGCGAGGCCGAGCGTGAACACGGCGGCCGCCACCGCAAGCAGGTTCTTGAGGCGCATACTCTACTCCAGGACACACGCAAACGCTGCGCTAACCGAATCTCAACCGAAAATGCCTAACCGACCGTTAACCCGTCCTTCTCACAGGCTCGCGGATCGGCATCGCGCGGGGCGGAGCGGAACCGGCAGGAGCGCGCCGAAAGGCGTAGCATGCGCTTACGGTTGAGGCGCGCGACGAACCGGGCCGCCCGCCCCGCGCGACCCGCAGGGCGGGGCGAAAATGACGACAGCGTGCGTCGCGACGCTTGACCGTAGGCTATGCTATGCTCTGCGCGCCGCTCCTGCTCTGTCGTCATTTTCGCCTCCGTGCCGACCGCGACCCTGTGCGAAGGACGGGTTAATGGTGCTCCGGTCATGTGTGTTTCGCAGCCCTCGGGCCGCGAGCCGAGTACGGGGCGGCATGTACGGTTAATCGAATGCTCACCCTATTGGTTTCAAATCCTGACGCGGCGGCTGCGCCTTGACGGCGTGACTGCACGTCTGTCCGGGCACGCGCCCCATCAGATCACAGCGGCTCACAGGCATTCCGTGACGCGTCCTCCCCGCACACCCGGCAGCACGAGCGAGCGCGCGCGGACGATCGATGCCGCTGCCTCGCCCGATCACGCAGGGCGGCCGGCGGCGCCGGGCCAAACCGGAAAATCCCGAACGGCCCTGCCGACGGCCAAGCCATTGCAAGATGCAGCCGGTGCCGGCCGGCAACCGGATGGCCTCAGGCATATGCCCGAGGCCGCAGTCGATCGCCTGAAATCGCTCGCGGCCTCGATGGGCCAGACTTCACCGGTTGCCGCCGCTGGCTTGTCGCGACCCGGACTCGCCATGCGACCCGGCCAGAGTGAGCTTCGGCGCGCCATCGAGACGAGCCGGCGTGCGTTCCTCTCGACCGGTGCATTCAGCCTGGTCATCAACCTGCTGATGCTCGCCGGCCCGCTGTTCATGCTGCAGGTCTACGACCGCGTGCTGACGTCCGGCAGCATGCCGACGCTCGTCGCGCTCTCGCTGATGACATTCGCCCTCTACGGCATCATCGGCTTCCTCGAGCTCGTGCGCACTCGCGTCATCGTGAGAATCGGCGTCGAGATCGACCGGCGGATCGGCGACCGCATCTTCCAGGCGGCGCTTCGGCGGAGCCTTGCCTCGCCCGGGTCGTCGATGTCGGCCCTGCGCGAGCTCGACAGCCTGCGCCAGTTCATCTCGGGCCCGGGACCGCTCACCTTCTTCGATGCGCCGTGGACGCCGATCTACCTGCTCGTGATCTTCATGACGCACTGGACGCTCGGCATCGCAGCGACCATCGGCGCCGTCATCCTCGTCATCATCGCCTGGCTATCGGAAACGCGGAGCCGCGGGCCTCTCTCGGAAGCCGGCAAGGCCGCCGCACGCGGCCTCGAGCTCGCCGAGACCGGCCAGCGCAATGCCGAGGCGATCACCGCCATGGGCATGATGACCGCCTACCGCGCACGCTGGCAGAAGGCCAACGACGATGCACTCGCCTGGCAGGTGCTCGCCTCCGACACGCTCGGAGGCCTCTCGTCGCTGTCGAAGGCGCTGAGGCTCCTGCTGCAGTCGTTCATGCTGGCGATCGGCGCCGCGCTCGCGATCAAGGGCGACATCAGCGCCGGCGCGATCGTCGCCGCGACGATCATCTTCGGCCGAGCGCTGGCGCCCGTCGAGCAGGCGATCGGCCACTGGCGCTCGTTCGTGAAGGCGCATGAGAGCTACTACAGGCTCGACGAGCTGCTGCGCAAGGAGCCCGAGCCACCGGCGAAAACAGCACTCCCCGCGCCGAAGGGCCACGTCGAGGTGACGGGCCTGCGCGTCGCCTCGCCCGATACGCGCCAGCTGATCCTGTCGAACCTCAACTTCACGGTGACACCCGGCTCGATGCTTGCGGTGATCGGTCCGTCGGCGTCCGGCAAATCGACACTGGCGCGCACGCTCGTGGGCCTCTGGCAGCCGTTTGCGGGCATGATCAAGCTCGACGGCGCGCGGCTCGACCAGTGGAGCTCGGAGGACCTCGGTTGCCACATCGGGTACCTGCCGCAGGACGTCGAGCTGTTCGCCGGAACGGTGAAGGACAACATCTCGAGGTTCCGTGACAACGTGCCGGATGCCGACGTCACCGGTGCGGCGCGGATGGCGCACGCGCACGAGATGATCATGGCACTGCCGCAGGGCTACGACACGCAGCTCGGCGCATTCGGTACGTATCTCTCGGCCGGCCAGCGCCAGCGCATCGGGCTCGCGCGCGCGCTGTTCGGCCACCCGGCGCTGGTCGTGCTCGACGAGCCGAATTCCAATCTCGACCGGCTCGGGGACGAGGCGCTGGCCTCCGCGATCGACGGCTGCCGCGAGCGCGGCCAGGCGGTGATCCTCATCTCGCATCGCGTGCAGGCGATCGGCAAGGCCGACCTGCTGCTCTACCTCGAGCGCGGCATGCAGCGCGCCTTTGGCCCGCGCAACGAGGTGATGAAACTCTTCCAGGGCGCGCCGCCGTCGGGCCAGCCGGCGCCGCGCGCCGAGCCGACGTCCCCCGCATCGGCTGCAGGGGGCGGCGCATGAAGCTCGTCGACCGCAAATCCGCCATGCTCGCCGTGCCGCGCCTGCCGCAGCCCGCCGCCGACTGGCACGCGACCGACCGCTGGATCACGCTCGGCAACCGGACCGTCGTCTGGCTGCTCGGCGGCCTGCTGCTCTTCTCCTGGATCGTATCGATCAGCGGCGCGGTCGTCGCAACCGGCACGGTGACGACCGAAGGCAACTACAAGACCGTCCAGCACCTCGACGGCGGCATCATCGCCAAGATCCTCGTGCGCAACGGCGACCGCGTGAAGGCCGGTGAGGTGCTCCTGCGGCTCGACCCGACCGCGACGCAGGCGGCCCTCGCGGTGACGACGGCCCGAATCAACGACCAGCTCGTGCAGCTCGCCCGCCTCGAGGCCGAGCGCGACCGCCGTGACAGTTTAGCGCTGCCGCCGAGCATTGCCGCGACACCCGATCCGGCGATCGGGAAGATCTTGGCCGCTCAGAAATCGCTGTTCGAGGCGCGCAAGGCGAGCCGCCTCGGCGAGCAGTCGGTGCTGACGCAACGCCTCGAGCAGCTCGCTGCCGAGCAGGCGGGCGCAATCGCCCAGCTCGGCTCGAAGGCGCGTGAGCTCGAGCTCAATGCCAGGGAGCTCGCGGCGGTGCAGCCGCTCTACGAAAAGGGCTACGCCAACCAGCAGCGGCTCGGCACGCTGCAGCGGGAGAATGCGCGGCTCGAAGGCGAGGTCAGCCGGCTGCGCAGCGACAACGCGCGTGCGCAGAGCGCCATCGCCGAGACCCAGCTCAAGATGGTGCAGGCGGAGAAGGAATTCACGCAGAGCGTCGTCGACGAGCTGCGCAAGGTCCAGGCAGCGCTCGCCGAGCTCGAGGAGAACCGCAAGGCGCAGTCCGACAAGGCCGCGCGCATCGAGATCCGCTCACCGCGTGCCGGACGCGTGCATGCGCTCGCCGCGCACACCGAAGGCGGCGTGATCGAGCCCGCCAAGCCGATCCTCCAGATCATCCCGGAAGGCGAGAAGCTGCTCGTCGAGGCGCAGGTGCCGCCGCAGGAGATCGACAAGGTGAGGAAGGACATGCACGCGACCGTGCGCTTCCCCGCCTTCAATGCGCGCACGACGCCGAAGCTCGAGGCACGTGTCGTCGGCGTCTCGGCGGCGCAGCTGAACGACCCGCAGGGCCGCGCCTACTTCACCGCGCAGGTGGAGATCGAGGCGAGCGAGATGCCGAAGCTCGGTGCTGGTCACGAGCTGCTGCCCGGCATGCCGGCCGAGGTCTACATCGAGACCGGCGCACGCTCGATCCTGTCCTACTTCCTGAAGCCGCTGGAGGACGCCGCCTCCCGCTCGATGCGCGAGAACTGAGATCGCAGCGCGGATCTCCGCCGGTCCAGAGCGCAGAAGTACGACAACCTGGCTATTTCAGCTCGACCATCGCGGCGACCGGAGGCGGAACTCCCTCGGCGGCCAGCAGCGCCGACAGTCGCTCGGGATCGATGTGGCCTCGCTCCATCACGTCGGCATGATGAATGCCCAGGGCGATGAAGAGCGCATCGATCCCGAACATGGCGGCGCCGGCGAGGTCGGTACGGACTGCATCGCCGATCGCGAGGACGCGGTCGAGCGGGATATCGCCGCCGCGCAGTTGCGAGGCGGCCGCGAGCGCGCGCTCGTAGGCCGGCCGATGGGGCTTGCCGGCCCAGAAGATTTCGCCGCCCAGCCCGGCATAGACCGCCGCGACGGCACCTGCGCACGGGAGCGCCAGCGCACCGACATGGACGACGAGATCGGGGTTGGCGCAGACCATCGGCAGTTGGCGGGCGAGCGCCGCCTCGAGCAGCAGCCGGTAGCTCTCGCCGGTCTCGCGCCGATCGTCCTCGAGACCTGTCACCACCAGTGCCTCGGCCTCTGGCATCGCGACCCGGCGAGCGGTGATCCTATCGAACAGATCGTCGTCGCGGCGCGGCCCGATGTGATGGATGCGCCGATAGCCGGCCTCGGCGATGCGCGACCGCGCGAGGTCGCCGGACGAGACGATCGCGTCCCATGCGTCCCGCCGCACACCTTTCTCGTCGAGAATGCGGGCGACCGCATCGGCGCCCCGCGGCGCATTCGAGATGAGGATGACCGTCCCGCCCGAGGCGCGAAAGCCGGCCAGCGCCGCGCCGGCCTCGGAATAGGCCGCGATGCCATTGTGCAGGACACCCCAAACGTCGCAGAACAGAACGTCGTAGCGCGCCAGCAGTGCGCTAGCCGAAGCGATGATGGGCGGGGTCATCAACACGCCGTCTTTCTGGAATTGGACACTCGCCTCACGCCTCGGGAACTCAGGCGCTGGCACAGGCACAAGCGGGCAGATCGATGCAGCTCTCCTACGCGCAGAACCTCGAGGACTACCACCTTTCGCTGCTGTTCGCCGATTGTCCGCAAGGGGTCTACATCGACATCGGTGGCGGACACCCGGTGGCCGACAACGTCTCCTTCTGGTTCTACCTGAAGGGATGGCGGGGGCTGGTGGTCGAGCCGCAGCAGCCGCTCGCCGATCTCTATCGGCACCTGCGCCCCCGCGATGCGATCGAGACGTGCCTCGTCGGCCGCGCGGATGGCGAGGCCGACTTCCACATCATCGAGCGCCTGCACGGCTTCTCGACGACGGTCGAGACGCACGCCGCAGGGGCGAAGCAGTTCGGCGCGGGATACGAGACGGTGCGCAGGCGGGTGAGGACGCTGGCAGGCCTGGCAGCCGCCCACCGCCTCGACGCGATCGACTTCCTGAAGATCGACGTCGAAGGCGCCGAGGCGGACGTGCTCGCTGGCGCCGACTGGTCGCGATTGCGCCCGCGCGTCGTGGTGGTCGAGGCCATTGCCCCCGGCTCGATGCAGGAGGCGCATGGCGCCTGGGAGCACCTGATCACGGCGCACCGCTACCACTTCGCCTACTTCGATGGCCTCAATCGGTTCTACGTGGCCGAGGAAGCCGGTGCGCTCGCGACGCGCTTCCCACGCGCGAAGACGCCTTGGGAGCAGACACGCCATCTCTACGAGTTCGCGTGCGCGCCCGACAACGCCGAGCATCCGGATCATCAGCTCGCACGCGCGCTGGTCGCAGGATTTCTCGCTGCGGTACCGACGCTGCCTACTCCGCTTCTAGCCGAGCTGCTGCGCCGGGCGCCGGCGGTAGCCGAGGCGGAGAGGCAGTCGCCGCCGACATTATCCGGTTTGCTGCATGGCGCCGCCGATTATCCCGGCCCGATCACGGCCACAAACCTCACGCTCGAGGCACTGCTTGCGACCGATCGTGTGCGGGCCGCGCTCGGTCGCATCGCCGCGCCCTACGACGGTGGCCAGCTGCTCGACTGAGCAGCAGGGACGGCCTAAGCTTTCGAGGTATCGATCCAGGAGCCTCGAATGACCAGCCCGCGCGCCTACGTGTTCGATGCCTACGGCACGCTGTTCGACGTGCACTCGGCCGCAGCGCGGTACAGGACCGACATCGGTGCGAGCTGGGAGCGGATGTCGCAACTCTGGCGCACCAAGCATCTCGAGTACACCTGGATCCACGCCCAGACCGGCCGCCACATGCGATTCTGGACGCTCGCCGAGCGCAGCCTCGATTACGCCATCGCCGCGACCGGCGGGGTTCCCGCGGGGGTGCGGGACAAACTGCTCGAGGCCTATCTGACGCTCTCCGCCTATCCCGAGGTGCCGGGCGTTCTTGCCGCACTCCGCCGTAACGGCACCCGCCTCGCGGTCCTCACCAATGGCGATCCCGACATGATCGACAATGCGGTCCGCTCGGCAGGGCTCGAAGGGCTGCTCAATGCCGTGATCACGGTGCACGAAGCGGGCGTGTTCAAGCCCGATCGCCGGGTCTACGCGCTCGCGACCGACCGGTTCGGCCTTGCGCCGGCCGACATCTCGTTCCAGTCGTCGAACCGGTGGGACATCGCCGGCGCCAAGGTCTTCGGCATGCGGTGCGTGTGGATCAACCGCACTGGCGCGCCCGACGAGTATCCGGAGATGGCACCTGACCAGGTGGCGAAGGACCTCACGGCGCTGACCGGATAGGCGGATCAAGAAGCGCAGCGGACCTCGAGCTGCAGCCCTTCGGCGGCGTCGGCCGAGAGTGCCAGGCGCATCGTCCCGAAGGCGTCCGCGACGTCGGAAACGCGCGCAACCTCGTCACGCCCGCGCCTCACGCTGACCGCATAGGCGCCGGGCCTGAGGCCCGCCCACGTCATATCGCCGCGGCCGAAGCCTGCGACCTTGGCATCGAAGCCGCACCTGGCCGGTCGAAGCTCCGACACCTGCCAGCGGCTCTCGACGAGGTTGACGCGTGAGCCCGCCTGCTTTCCGCCTCGCGCGACCGCGATGACCGGCTGGGCGACGGCGGGATCGAGCGCGACGTAGAGGGCGCCGGCGTGTCGCGTGGCGCCGAGGACGCCGGCGCTCGACGACCAATCGATCGCCAGATGTTCGGCCGCGTCGAAGCGCACGGTACCGAGCACGCCGCGCTTCTCGATCCGCCACTTGCCTTGGCCGAGGCGGGCGATCGCGACCTCGTGGAACGAATCGACGATCGCGGCATAGTGCGACGCCTTGATCGGAATGACCGCCGCCGCACGCGCCGCATCCAGGTGCGCCTTCACGACGGCGAGGCTCTCGGAACGCTGGCCAGAGTACATGTGGTAGTAGAGGTTCCAGGGTTTCAGCCGCCGCGGCAGCTCGGTGTTGCGCACGGTCTCAGCGAGCATGGCAAAGCGATCGAACGGCGCCACCCAGCCGCCGGTGTAGATGGTCTCGTTGGCATTCGGTGCATAGATCTGGCGCTCGCCGCCGACCGGACGGCTGAGCGCACTCAGATAGGCGACGGAGGGATAGAGGCTGTCGAGACGCCCATCGCCACCATTCAGATTGCGAACCCCGTAGGCGCGCGTGGCGCGCACGGCCGCGGCGAACGGGCGCGTGTTGCCGCTCCACAGATAGAGTGCGGGACGTTTGCCGGGCGGCGCAAGCGCGCCTGCGAGATCGAGTGCCTTGCGCACCTCCATGTCGAGATCGAAGGGTTGCAGCATGTTGGCGCGGGGGGTTGTCGCGCTGCCGCTGAGGAACGCCTGGTCGATGCCGACCGCATGCGGTGCGATAGCCTGAAGCTCGAGATCATTTTTGCGTCCGGCGACGACCGCGAGCTCGCGCTGGCGATTTTGGCTGGCGAAGAAACTCCAATCGTAGGGGTGCGTGTAGGTGTGGCTTGCGACCTCGACCTGCGGCAGCGCGTAGAATGCGCGGGCCACATTCTGGGCCCGTGCGGTTCCGCCAATGGCAGGGTCGGCGTCCGCGGCTATGAGACCGACCGACACGGGCAGATCTGGATAGGGCCGGATGAGATCATCGAGTACGCGCTCTGAGGCCAGCGCCGGCGGCCGGCCTTCGCTCGGAACGAAGCTCGGATTGTTCCAGCCGTCGCCATCGATATGGCTGAAGTAAATCCGCCGGCCGGCAATCGTCGTCGTATCGGGGATCGGCGCGTCCTCAGGCCCGAGCGCCGCGGCGAGGAATTTGAAGGGATCCAGTACCCACGCCAGCCGCTGGCGAGCGGCGTCGTAGCGGATCGCGTAGCCCGAGGCAGCAAAACCGCCGCCGCGCGACGTGACCACCGGTGTCGACGACCGCGCATCGACCGGCCCCGGCCGCGCCACCGTGAGGTGGGCCCGGGCGTTCGGGCCAGCCAGCTCGTAGACCATGAAGCCGGGGATTGGCGGCTCGAGCCTCGTCTCGAACCCGAGCATATCGCCCGACTGCGCGACGACATGCAGGTCGGGCGCGTCCGGCACCCAGACCGGGCGGACCTGAAATCCGATATGGCCGAGGAAGCGGTTGACGGCGGGAAGGCTCTTGCTGTCGAGCGGCGCACCGGTGAACTCCATCACGACGAAGCGGACCCGTGCGCGCGCGACCGCATCAGCCCACGCGAGATAGGCAGCGTGATCGGGAATGCGCTCGTCGAACCAAGTGACGATCGCCGCATGCCGCGTCGCCTCGGCGATCGGCGGCAGGCCACTCCGCAGGTCCCAATAGGCCACCCGGTAGCCGAGGTGATTGAGCGGCATCTCCAGCATCCGGTGCACGCGCGTCCGGTCCGGCGAGGCCTCATCGGCACCGTCGAAGAGTGCGAGCACGCTCCGATTGATCACCTGCGGCTGAGCGGCTTTGGGCGCCGCACGCCTCACCTCGACGGGCGCGGCTGCCTTCGGGCTGGTCGAGGACAGGCTGTCGAACGGCAGAACCTGCGCCTCGGCCGCGCCTGAGCCCATGCCGAGCGCGGTTGCCAGTCCGTAGGCCGATGCCAGCGCGACCGCCAGCCCGCCGCCTGCCCGTCCCTGCCGCGTCACTCCCTTTACGCCTTCGCTCGACGAAGGCGCCCCTATCATGTTTCTTGCTTGGTAGCCCAAGGCCCGTCGAATTAGAACTCCCTGCCGTTCAGATTGTCGCGACTGCGCTCGCGGTCCAAAATAGAGGCCCCGCATGCACGCCTTGTTCATTGGTCAGACATACATTGATGTGACATTCCTCGCCGACCGCATCCCGACCGGCGACGAGAAGACGGTCGCCAAGGACTACGCCGTCTCGTTCGGCGGCAACGCGGTCACCGCCGCATTCTGCGCGGCCAAGCTCGGCATCGCGCCGGACCTGCTGACCTCGCTCGCCGACGACTGGCTCGGCCGCATGTTCCTCGACATGGCGGCGAAGTTTCAGATCCCCGTGCATGGCCGCAAAGTGAAGGAGAGCTCGCTCTCCTTCGTCATCCCGAGCGGCGGCAAGCGCGCGATCATCCGCTGCCGCGACGACGACTATCTGCACCCCTTTCCTGTGCTCCATTTGCGCGGCTGCCGTGCGTTGCACCTCGACGGGCATCAGTCCGACGCCGCGATCCACTACGCCAAGCATTGCCGCGAGGCGAGCATTCTCACCTCGCTCGACGGTGGCGGGCTGCGCGACAACACCGAGGCGCTGCTCGGCTTCATCGACATCGCAATCGTCGCCGAGCGGCTCTGCGAGCAGATGCATCTTGCACCGCGCGCCATGCTCGATCTGCTGAAGTCCAAGGGTTGCCGCATCGGTGGCGTCACGCTCGGCGAGAAGGGGCTGGTGTGGTTCGACGAGAGGGGAACGCTCAGGGAGATGCCGGCGCTGAAAGTGCCGGACGACCGCGTGATCGACACCAACGGTGCCGGCGACGTATTTCATGGTGCCTACATGTACGCATGGCTCAGCGAGCCGGAGGCGACCTGGGAGAGCCATTTCCGCTTCGCGCGCGCCGCCGCGGCCCACAAGGTCCAGCACCTCGGCAACGAGGCGGGGCTGCCCGACCTCGCCGACATCGCGCGCATCCGCAAGGTGTTCGGCGACCACGTCGAACCCCGTGCGGCAGAGGCGCGGCGTGGTGCCAGGCGCAAGTCAGGTCCGCGCGCGCTCACATGATCGTCATCCGCGCGCAACAAAACGTGCGTTGTGCATTGCAGCAAACTGGGCCACAAGGCGGGTCGTCATCGGCACCGGAACCGTTCCGGGCGCCGCAGTGGCAGTCCAACCCGTTGTAGAAGCGGGACAAAAAGATCATAGAGCACTCCCATGATGAAGCCCTTGCTGAGTGAGCGGGCGAGCCTTTCGATCATTGTCGGCCCCCTCGCCCTGACGGTGCTGTTGGCGGTCGCCGGCCTCGTCCGCTCAGGCGCCGGGACGCCAATCGAGATCGCGGCGCTCTCGAGCCCGGTCCGTGCGGTCCCGGGACGGATTCCGGCTGGACTGCGTGAACTCGAGCAGCCCCGGTGGCAGCAGCGGTTCTTCGATTTCGACCGCAACGCCACCCGCACCGCCCTGCAGATCGGCCGGCTGCCGCGCGCCGTCTACATGTGATCAGCGGCCCTCGGCGGCCGGCGCGCCGGCTGCGTCGATGAAGGCGATGCGGACCATGTTGGTCGCACCTGGCGAGCCGAGCGGCACGCCGGCGGTGATCAACACGCCGTCGCCGGCCCTGACGAACTCCTCCTCGAACGCGATGCGGCAGGCTTTGCGCACCATGTCGGCGAGGTTCTCGGGATCGCTCGTCAGCACCGAATGGATGCCCCACACGAGCGCAAGCTTGCGCCCGGTCGCGAGCACCGGCGTGAGCCCGATCACCGGCAGGCCCGGGCGCTCGCGGGCGACGCGCAGCGCCGTCGAGCCCGTTGCCGTGTAGCAGATGATCGCCGAAAGCTTCACCGTGTCGGCGATGGCGTGCGCGGCCGCGGCGATGGCATCGGCGCCGGTCGCCTGCGGCGGCGTGCGCGTCGCGTGCACGATCGCATCGTAACTCGGGTCCTTCTCGACCTCGAAGGCGATGCGATCCATCATCCGGATCGCCTCGATCGGGTGCTGGCCGACGGCCGTCTCCGCCGATGTCATGATGGCATCGGCGCCGTCGAAGCAGGCGGTCGCGACGTCGGAAACCTCGGCGCGCGTCGGCACGGGCGAGGCGATCATGCTTTCCAGCATCTGCGTTGCGACCACGACCGGCTTTCCGGCAGCACGCGACTTCCGCGTGATTTCCTTCTGCAGTCCAGGCACCCGCTCGACCGGCAACTCGACGCCGAGATCGCCGCGCGCGACCATGAGGCCGTCGCCGGCTGCGATGATCGCATCGAGATCGGCAATCGCCGACGGCTTCTCGATCTTGGCCATGATGGAGGCGCCCTGACCGATCAACTGGCGCGCAAGTTTGATATCGTCGCCGCGCTGCACGAATGAGAGCGCGATCCAGTCGACGCCGAGCCGTAGCACGTAATCGAGATCGGCTTTGTCCTTCTCGGTCAGTGGGCTGATGGGGAGGATCGAGTCGGGCATGGCGATGCCCTTGCGGCTCGCGAGCGCGCCGCCGACGATCACCTTGGCCGCGATCGACTGGGGCGAACGTTCGATCACCTGCATGCGCAGCTTGCCATCGTCGAGCAGCAGCGTGTGGCCCGGCTCGACCGCCTCGAAGATCTGCGGATGGGGCAGGAAGACGCGCTCCTCGCCGCCGGCCGCCTCGGTGCGGTCGAGACGGAACACCGTGCCTTCCTTGACGAACGCACGGCCGACCGCGAACTCGCCGAGGCGGAACTTCGGCCCCTGCAGGTCGCAGAGGATGCCGATCGGCCGTTTGAACTTGACCTCCGCGTTACGCACGGCGGCGTGCAGCTTGCGGGCACCGTCGTGCGGAGTGTGACTCATGTTGATGCGAAAAACGTCGACGCCGGCGAGAAACAGGCTCTCGAGCATCTCGGGATCGGAGGACGCGGGGCCAAGCGTCGCCACGATCTTGACCCGCCGTTTGCGTCTCATCTGGGCTTCACTCCCGCCTCCTCGACATCGGTGAGGCGAATGGTCCAATCCTTCGCATCGCCGGTGTCGACCTCGAAGAACCCAGTACGCTTGTAGCCACGCTTCTGGCAATCCTTCACATCACGGATTGCGAACGTCTTGTCGGCGGTGCACATGAAATTGGTGCCGCCCCACTCGCCGCTGCGATCATAGTCGACGGCATAGACATAGATGAAGCGGCTCGGCACGGCGCCCTTGAGCAACGTCTCGCAGGTCTGCGCGGCGACATTCCACCAGCCCTCGGTCGCCCAGCCTTTGGCGTCCTGGAAGCCGATCGCAATCCCGATGCGGCTCGAGGTGACGTTGCAGATGCGCAGATCCGCTGCAGCCGCATCCGCGAATGCGATCGCCGTGAGCGCGATCGTCGATGCAACCTTGAGACCGGCTGTCGCACGCTTCCCCGCGGGCGCCTGCATTGCGGAACTCGAAATCACGTAACGCATCAGACCAGATCGTACCGTTGCTAAGCTCGGCTGCCCGCCGCCCCACCCCGGCCCTCGACCAGGATCAGCCGGAAGTCGTTGACATTCGTCTGGGTCGCACCGCACTCCACGAGGTCCCCGAGTTCGCGGAAGTAACCGGTCGAGTCGTTGTTGGCCAGGAACTTGGCGGCATTGAGATTGCGCGCGCGGGCCCGCGCCTGAGTATCGGGCAACACCATTGCGCCCGCCGGATCGGTCGCGTTGCCGCCGCCGCCGTCGATGCCGTCCGTATCGGCGGCGATCGCTGCAATACCGTCGGCGCCATCGAGTGCGAGGGTCAGGCCGAGCGCATACTCCTGGTTGGGACCGCCGCGGCCGTTGCCGGTGACAGTTACCGTAAGCTCGCCACCGGAGAGGATCGCCGAGCGTCGGCCTTGCGCGAGCGCTGCAAGTGCCTGCCCTGCGTGCCGGACCGCGACCTCGCGCGCCTCGCCCTCGAGATTGTCACCGAGGACGTTCGTCGCGTAGCCGCGCTCTGCGAGCATCCTCGCCGCCGCATCGAGCGAGGCTTTCGGGGTCGCGACCATGACGAAGCGGTCGGCCGCGGGCGACGCGGAGCCGGCCTGCCACGCTTCGTTGGCCGGATCGGCCAGAGCGGCGCTGATCTCGGGTAAGGGCGAGATCGCGTATTTCGCGAGGATTGCACGCGCGTCGGCGAGCGTCGTCGCATCGCGCACCGACGGCCCTGACCCGATCGCCGCCGGCACGTCGCCCGGCACGTCGGAGATGGCGAGCGTCAGCATCGACGCACCGGCGGGGAGCGCGGCGAGCAGACGGCCTCCCTTGATCTGCGACAGGCGGCGCCGGACGGTGTTCATCTCACCGATCGGAGCGCCCGAGCGCAGGAGCTGCCGTGTCAGGCGCTGCTTCGCCTCGAACGTCACGCCGGCGACGGGCGCGGCCCACAACGCCGAGGCGCCGCCCGACATCAGGCAGAGCACGAGGTCCCCCGGCTGCGCGGACCGCACGATCGCGAGCGCGCGCGCCGCGCCGGCGAGGCTCGCCGCGTCGGGGACCGGGTGGCCGGCTTCCAGCACCTCGATCCGCTCGGTCGGCAACTTCGCGCCGTGCCGGGTCGAGACGAGGCCCGACACCCGGTCGAGTTTGCCCAGCGCGCGGTAATGCGCCTCGACCGCGACCGCCATCGCCGCGTTGGCTTTACCGGCGCCAACGACCAGGATGCGTCCTCCGCCCGGCTCCGGCAGGTGCGGCGGCACGCAGCCGGCGGGATGTGCCGCCGCGACGGCCGCCCGGTAAGCGTCCAGCAGCGTCTGGCGCACGTCGTTCATGTCCCGCGGCCGCATGCGTGATCGGTACTTGGTCCTTCCCCGCCGCCATCTGGCGGAGCCGTCAATGCCGCGTCAAGATTTCTCGTCGCTGGTGTGGTGCCGGGCCTGTCGCCCGGATCGCTTCGGGCGGCATGGCCATGGGCCGGTCGCCTTTCTATACTCGGCCCGTCATGACCTCCCCGCCCATTATCCCTGCCCGACGCGCCGACGCCTTTTCAATCCTCGCCGGTCGGGCGGATGCAGGCCTGGTCGTCCTCTGCGATCACGCCGACAATGCATTCCCGCCGGGCTACGGAACTCTCGGACTGCCGGCCGAGCAGCTCAAGCGGCACATCGCCTACGACATCGGCGCCGCCGAGATCACGCGGCAGCTGGCGCAGGCTCTCGGCGTGCCCGCGGTCATGACGCACTACTCGCGGCTGCTGATCGATCCCAATCGCGGCCGCGACGACCCGACGCTGATCATGCGGCTTTCCGACGGGGCGATCGTGCCGGGCAACCGCCAGCTCGAAGATGCCGAGCGGGAGAAGCGTATCCGCCTCTACTATGACCCCTACCACCAGGCGGTCAGCGACACGATCGAAGCGTGCACGGCGACGGGCAGCGTGCCGGCGCTGCTGTCGATCCACTCGTTCACCGAGAGCTGGAAGGGCGTGCCGCGCCCCTGGCACGCGGGGATCCTGTGGGACAAGGACCCGCGGCTCGCGCAGCCTCTGCTCGAGGCGCTCTACGCCGAAGGGGATCTGATCGTCGGCGACAACGAGCCCTACACGGGCAAGCTGCAAGGCGATACGATGTGGCAGCACGGCACCGAGCGGGGGCTCGCCCATGCCATCGTCGAGATCAGGCAGGATCTCATCCGCGACCTCGCAGGGCAGACCGCATGGGCAGAGCGGATGGCGCGGCTGATGCGCTCGCTGCTGGAACGGCCGGACTTGCAACTGAGCTTCCGCGCCACCACGCGGTTCGGTTCGCACACCGACGTCAAGCCTGCTACTCTGCGCTTTCCCTCGCGCCGAAGGATCTGAGCCATGAGCAAGTCCGAGACGACACCGCCCCCCCGCCGGCCCTTCATCGACCCCAAGGTGCAGGTGGAGCTCGAGTCGGCTGTATTCCGCCGCCTCCTCGCTCATCTGCGGGCGCGGACGGACGTTCAGAACATCGACCTGATGAACCTCACCGGCTTCTGCCGCAACTGCCTCGCCAACTGGTACCAGGAGGCGGCAAACGCCCGGAGCATCGGGATCGAGAAGGCTCACGCCCGCGAGATCGTCTACGGCATGCCCTACGAGGACTGGCAGGCAAAGCACCAGAAGGAAGCCTCGGCCGAGCAGAAGGCGGCATTCGCCAAATCGCACGAGCATTGAGCCGCAAGCTCTTCGGCCCCCACCAGGGTTCTTGACGAACTCCCCACTGCACATTCCTTAACGTCGCGAGCTATGCGGGCTGGCGCCCTTGCCCTGCCCGGGCGGCATGGTCGGGTTGCCGGCCGCTCCCTAAAAACTCCACGATTTTCGTTGCAGAACAGGTACCGATGCGGTCTATCGAGATCGCTGCGCCGACAGCCGGCGCACCAGGCGCCTGTGCCGGAGTGCTCACTCACCATGCGAAATTTCAAGCGCGCGACGATCGCCCTCTCGGCGTTTGCCTGGGTCGCGGCGTCGGCGGACGCGCAGCAGGCCGAGCCCGCGACCCCGGCTGCGTCGTCGGCTCCGCCCGCTGCGACCGGGGAGGCGCCCGCCGATCCGCTCGGTTCGCCGATCGCGCAGCGGATTGCGGGGCTGAAGGCGCGCGTTGCATCCGCCGACGAGAGGACCTGGGCGGACGGCATCGCCGCGGCCTACGCCGACCGCGGCATGAAGCCCATCTGGGTGAACGGCAGTGGCCTGCAGCCGCGCGCCCGGGCAGTGATGGACGAAATCCGCCGCGCCGACGAGTGGGGCCTGTCGGCGAAGTCATTTGCACTGCCGGATGATCCCGGGTCCAACGCCGATCCAGAGCGGCTTGCCGCGGCCGAGATCAAGCTGTCGGTGGCAGCGCTGAAGTATGCCGCGCACGCGCGCGGCGGCCGTGTCGACCCCTCCGAGCTCAGCCTCTGGCTCGACCAGAAGCCGCGCCCGGTCGACGGCAAGGAGCTGCTTTCCTCGCTCGCGACAGCCGAGGATGCTGGCGAGGCGCTGCGCAAGCTGCACCCCCAGCACCCCCAGTTTGCGGCACTCCGGGCAGCGTACCTGAAGGCTCGGACGCCGCGCGCGCCGCTGGCCGAGGAGCCTGTCGTGACGATCCCGCCGGGGCCGCTCGTCAAGCCGGGCGACCGCCACCCGGATGTCGCACTGGTGCGCCAGCGGCTGAAGATCCCTGCCGAGACCGGCGAGGAGGAAGTCTATGACGGCAAGCTCGAGGCGGCGGTCCGTGCCTTCATGATCGAGGCCACCGGCAAGAAGCTCGGCACGATCGGCAAGGAGGTGCGCGCGGCGCTGAACAAGACCCAGAAGCCGAAGGAGGACGCAGGCGCTCCGCTCCGCCGCCTCCTGGTCAACATGGAGCGCTGGCGCTGGCTGCCTGACGACCTCGGCCACATCCATGTCTGGAACAACCTGCCCGAGTTCGAGACCCGCGTCGTCAAGACCGGGAAGGTCGTGCACCAGGAGCGGATCATCATCGGCAAGGCGGACACGCAGACGCCGGTGTTCTCCGACCGCATCCGCTTCGTCGTCTTCCGGCCCGAGTGGGGCGTGCCGCCGTCGCTGAAGGTGAAGGACCTGCTGCCGAAGCTGCAGTATGGCGACTACAGCGTGCTCGAGAAGCGCGACATGCGGATCTCGGTCAACGGCAAGACGGTCGACCCTGGACAGTTCGACTGGGGCCGCGTCGACATCCGCAAGATCCCGATCGTGCAGGAGGCCGGGGAGTCCAACCCGCTCGGCAACATGAAATTCATGTTCCCGAACAAGCACGACGTCTACATGCACGACACGCCGACGAAGAACCTTTTCAACTCGCCCTCGCGCATGTTCAGCTCGGGCTGCATCCGCGTGCGCAATCCGAAGCGCTTCGCCGAGCTGATGTTCACCGAAGGCGGCGGAATGGCGATCTCGGACATTTCCGCCAGGATCGCCCCGAGCGCGGAGGAGAATCAGAAGGTCGACCTCGAGCGGGCGATCCCCGTCCACAACACCTACTTCACGGCGATGGCCGACGAGCAGGGCGAGATCAAGACCTTCGCCGACATCTATGGCCACGACCGGCGCATCGCCGCCGTGCTGATCGACGGCCGATCGGCCGCCGACGTCGCCCGCGACGACCCGGCGCTGAAGCTCAAGGAGACGGTGGACGAGCTCGCGACGTCCGGCCGCCAGTGGGACCTGCCACCGACGCGCGAAACGCGGCGTGGCGGTTACTGGGGCTACGGCGGCTACGGGGGGGGCTACGGCAACTACCAGGGTTCCGGCCGGTACGGCTATCGCCGTGGCGGGCCGCGCGGTCCTCAGGATTTCTTCGGCACGCTGTTCGGCAACTGAGCGCTGAAGCGGCTCACGATGTCACCGGCGCGACGGCCGGCTTCGAGACGGGCTGAAGCCGGTTGAGATCGCGGATGCCGAAGTAGGGGACCATCCTGAGCTGGCGCAGCAGCTTGCCCGCCTGTGCCACGTTCACTATGTCCTGCTCGCGGTCCATCATGTACTCGACCGCGAGGATCGGCAGCCCGTCATCCTGCGCGAGCCGGAGATAGGCGAGCGTCTCGCGGATCTCCGCCTCGGGCCGCTCCTCGAGTGCCGGACGCTTGTCCGCCGCGCCGGCCATGCGGAACAGGATGTCCTCCTTTCCGACGGCGCTGATCGAGGCCCGGAAGCGGTCGTGCTCGAGCAGTGCCTCGCCGTTTTGTGGAACGATCGCGAATTGCGACTTGCCGCGCGCGTTCCACGCGTGCTCGGCGATGCGGGCGACGAAGTCGACCATGTCGGTCGCAGCTTCCTTGCGAATGTCCCTGCCGCGCGCCGCGTCCTGCCAGAACTCGAACCCGTCGACGATGTCGAGGTAGACGCCGTCGAAGCCCGCATCGATGATGCGGTCGAGATAGCTGCCGGAGCCGCCGACGATGAGGCTCTGCCAGGCCGGATCCCAGAACCGGACCTTGTAGTTGTCGTTCCAGCCCTGATCGTTGCGCGCCGAGAGCCAGCCGGGCGCAGTGCCGGTCGGCCGGCCGTTCTTGACCCAGGCGTCCTTCCAATAGAACCGCCGCTCCTCCGCCTCGCCGATGCTCATGTAGGCGAAGACGCGCTTGCGATGTCCGCCGTCGAGGCCCTGCATGCGCTCGACCTGATCGCGCGTGAAGGCGAGCTCCGCGCTGCCGTCGGGCGAATAGTCGATGACCGCCAAGTCCGCCTCGCACTGCGCGATCTCGGCGATGCGGATGTCCTGCAGTTGATAGGCCCAGCTGTTGACACCGACGAGGCCGGCGCGGGTGATCCGCGTACGCGCCGGTGCGGCAGCGATGCGCTGAGGCGAGCGGCGCGGGCCGCGCTTCTGGGCTGCCGGCGGTGGCGGCAGTCGATGTCGCTTCGGGCGCGCCGTGCGTCCGGGCGGCTGGGTCGCGGCCGTCGGTTGGCGGGACGATCGCTCGCCCTGGCGCGGCACCGGCGCGCGGCTCGCGCCGACGGGCGCGGTATCGTCCGTGCTGCCGAACAGAAATGACAGCCACGACCTGCGGCCTTGCGGCATGACGCTACTCCGAACCGACCGAGCCCACGACGCACACGGCGTCGAACCACCGGTCCGCAACGCCGCGATGCGGGCCGAGCGAGCCGATTAAGCCGTGCGTTCGCGCACGCGGTCAAGCGAGGTTCAGCCACGCCGTTCCCCGAAAATGCGGCCCGGATGCCGGTCGTTGCCGAACCCTACTTGGCGTTAACCGACAGTTGCGCGAGAAAGGATGCTAGAGGCGGGGCATTCAATGCGCCCAAGCCCGCTGGATTGCGCCGCAGGGAGGAGCACATGCCCGGACGTTTCTCGCGGAACCGACGGATCGCGTTCCTGCTCGGCAATTCCAACTACCAGTACGCGAGCAAGCTCAGGAACCCCGCCAACGACGTCAGGGTGGTCGGCGACAGGCTATCGCGCCTCGGGTTCATCGTGATGGGCGGCGCGGCCGCGGGCTCGCCCGGCATCGATCTCACGCGCGACCAGATGAAGTCGAACTGGAATGCTTTCGTGGACACGGTGCTGCCCGGGGATGATATCTTCATCTACTACGCAGGTCATGGGCTGCAGCTCGGCGGCGACAATTACGTCGTGCCCGTCGATGCCAACCTGAATGTCCCCAATCCGATCCCAGGACTGACCCCCGCCCGCGTGCTCATCGAGCAGGTCGCACGAAAAGCGGGCCCCAAAGGCAAAATTCTCGTTGCGCTCGATGCATGCCGCGAGGACCCGTTTGGGCGCGAGCAATACGAGCGCATGCTGCGCTCCGCAGCCGCCCGCAGCGAAGGTGGCGCCCCGACCGACGTGCAGTTGCTCGGCAAGGGCTTCGCCTCGTTCAAGCTGCGTACCGCAGACGACATGGCCCCGACATTCATCATGTTCGCGACGGCGCCCGGCGAGCTGGCCCTCGACGGGTCCGGCGACCACAGCCCCTTCGCGCTGGCGCTGACGCGGCACATGGACACGCGCGGCCTGGAGCTCGACGACCTGATCGACCGCGTCATGGACGATGTGCGGGACATCACCAGTCGCGAGCAGCATCATCAAATCCCCTGGAACGAGTCGAATCTCGCCGGCGACTTCTATTTCTCGCCGAAGTCCTGGCGGCCGGTGCTCGAGCTCGGCGGCGGCGGGTTCCTGGCCGGGCTGCTGATCTGCTGGGTCATTTTCGACGGCTCCGGCAAGCTGCCGCCGCCGGAGCGCATCCCGGATATCTACTACCTGCTCGGACTGCTGTTCGCCCCGGTCATCGTGTACGGGACGATGCGGTGGGGCAGTGGACGCTGGGGCCACGCCGTCACGGCAGCCATTGTCAGCGCGGTCGCGTTCATGCCGGCCCTGTGGATCCTCGCCAATTCGCCCGACGCCAAGCTCGGAGACTACCAGTCATGGGTCCCGCGGTTGAAGAATCTGATGCAGCATCCTGATCTTGTCGGGGTCGTGTTCCTGTGCCTGCTCGCCGGCATGTTCTACTCGCTCGGAACGTTTCTTGGATGCAAGTTCCAGAAGAGCAACTTCCTGGGCTTCAGCACGCCGGCCGGCGGGATCATGGTCGGCCTCATCGTCGGCATCGGATTCCTGATCTTCGCCTCACTCAAGTTCTGGTTGCAGCGGCCCGAGCTCGACTACTGGTTGATCACGGGGATCGGCGCGGTCTGGTTCTCCTGTCTCGGCGGCGCGCTCGGCTACGCCTTCCGCCACTACGTCCGCGAGTACCGGCCGATGCGCTCGTGACCGCCCCGCATCGCCGCGGCGTCGCCAAGTGGCTGTTCCAGTTCGTTTTCTCAGGTGTGGCTGACCTGCTGCACTGCTTAGCGATGCGTAGAAAGAGATATATGGAACAAGCCAGAACTGTGCTTTTCTAGCCCCGAACAAGAACGACGGAGGGAAACGTCATGACGCTCAGAATTGCAGCCGCTCCCGCAGACGGCATCCGGCGCGCCGGCTATCCGGGCGGCCCGGCCGAGGGCTCCGACGCCTACATGGGCCGACTGGTGAAGCTCGTGCCGGCGGAAGCCGTCACGGTCTATCCGCTGCTCGTCTCCCAGGCGCAGACCGCGACCGGGCCGAACCGCATGCTGGTCTACGTGACCGCCTGGGTGCTGCTGCTCGTCGTCATCGTGCTGCGGTGGCGGGCGACGTCGGTTCCCGGCAAGGGCGCGCAGTGGGGCGCGGTGTTGATCGCCGCCGTCGCCTTCTTCATCTGGGTGCATGTGATGGGCGGCGACTTCGGCTTCGAGATGCTCGCGGACAAAATGGCGGCGGCCCCACCCGGCACACGCGGACCGGCGGCGGCGGTCGGCGACCTCCGATCGCCCGCACCGATCGACGCGACGATTGCGAGCATGAAATCCTATCTCTCCAACCTGGCGCTCACGACTTGGACGCTGGTGGCGCCGGCCGTCTACAAGGGAGAATCGGAGTCTTGATGACGCTGGCCCGGCTGCGACAAGTGCCGCCCAATTCGGGCGCACCTGCTGCGGCCGGGCAACATGACGGGACAACAGGAGTAATCACGGGGCTGCACAGGGGCGCGGGGCTGGTTTGATGAAGGGGATTGAATGCGGCGTATCGGCGTAGCGTTTTCGAAAGTGAGTTCAGTGTCATGCAGCCCGAGCAAGGCGTCGCCCGGTTAGCCCTGGTCGTCGGCAATGCGAACTACCGCAGTGCGCCGCGATTGCGGAATGCCATCAACGATGCACGCGCCATTGCGGAGAAGCTGTCGCTGCTCGGCTTCCGGGTGCGTACCGAGTTCGACGTCGACGGCGAGCAGTTCCAGCGCGTGGTCGGCGAGTTCGTGAGGGACCTTGCCGCGACGGGCGGGCCGGAGAAGAAGGCGCAGGCCCTGCTGTTCTTCGCCGGCCACGGCGTGCAGGTGCGCGGTGAAAATTATCTTCTGCCCATCGATGGAGACATCGCGACCGAGGTCGACCTCAAGTTGCGGACGGTGCACCTCAACATCGTCACCGAGGCGATGGGCAGCGCCGCCGAGACCAGCATCGTCGTGCTCGACTGCTGCCGCGACAATCCTCTGCCGCGGACCCTCACCGACAAGCGCACGCGCTCGATCGCCGCGCAAGGCGGGCTCGCGAGTTTCGATGCCCCGACCGGCGCCTTCGTCGCCTTCGCCACCCAGCCCGACAACGTGGCGGAGGACGGCAGCGGCGACAACAGTCCGTTCACGGCCGCCCTCGCCCAGCTGATCGACCGGCCCGACACGCCGATCTCGGAGTTGATGATCCACGTGCGGCGCATCGTGCATGCCCGCACCAACGGCCGCCAGGTGCCGTGGGACCGCTCCGCGCTGTTCCAGCCGTTTGCCTTCAAGTCGACCGGGGGCGCGCTGCGGGGAGATGCGCTGACACCGGAGCAACAGGAGGAGGCCCGCGAAAGCGAGTATTGGAATCTGATCGCCAAGAGCGGCAGCATCGACCTCTTGCGCTCGTTCGTCATCCAGTTCCCCTACGGCCAGCACAAGGCGGAGGCGGTTTCGCGCATCGACGAGCTGCGCAAGCGCCAGTTCATGCGCGGCGTGTGGACCAAGATCGCCGCCTGTGCGTTCGCCATTCTGGCGCTGGCCGGGGTCTGGTACGGGCAGAAGTGGGCGCGGTTCACGACGCTCAATGGCGAGCTGATCAACACCGACCTGGTCGGCGGCGATCTCTACTTCGACGCGGTGCATTCCAAGCGCACGAAGGGCGAGCCGCAGTGGCTGTGCCGATTGAAGTGCGTCGCCAGCTACGAATGCCAGTCCTTCAGCTACGACGTGACCGAAGGCATATGCTACCGCAAATTCGAGCACGCCTACTTCGAGCGCACGAAGGACGTCAAATGGACCAGCAGCTCCAACTCGGAGGTGCTCAGGTGGTCGTCGTCGCCGCGACCGCAAGAGATCAAATACAAGATGCACTGGGACCGGCAGCTCGTCGGCGAGATACTCGCGCGCGACAAGGTCGAGGCCGATCCGGTCTTCAAGGACAAGTTCAAGGTTCTCAAGCGCAACAACAAGCAGTTCTGGGAGGTCGGCGGCGTCGACTGCCAGCGCCGCTGCCACGAGCTCGAGCAGGACTGCGACGGGTTCACCTACAGCACGTTCTATCGGCACTGCCAGCTGTTCTCGCGCGTGACCGGTATCGCGCTCGAGGTCGCCAACGGCGCCGAGCTGTCGTTCCCGGCGACGCAGAGCGGCTGCAAATCACGGCGCGATGACTGCCGGCCGCCGGAAGCAGCCAAGCCGCCGGCTGGGTCACCGATCGCCGCACCGGCGCCGGCCACTGCGATATCGCCGGCGACGCCATCCACACCACCCGCGGCGCCGACCGCGCCGGAGGGACCGAAGCCGGCCGGCACCAGCGGATAAATTCACCGGGCCGGACCTCGAGCCGGCGCGCAGCCACAGCGGATCGACCAGGGAGTACCGCTCGCATGCCAGCCAGCAACGACAACCAGATGCGGACGGCGACTGGCGCGCCGGTCGCCGATCGCGACGTGCCGCCGGATCGCCACAAGGTCGTGCCGTCGGTCGACGATCTGAAGCGCGTTCGCCTGACGCGCGACGTCAACCTGCAGGAGCTCGATGGCCCGGAGGATCTCGACAAGGTCAAGGATAGCCCGGCGACTCGCAGTCGGTTGCCGTCCGTATCCTGGCCCGCGAGCGATGCCGATGCGCCGGATTTCGCCCACCTCGAGCCGGAAGGCCGCGAGCCCAAGATCGGCGATCCCGAGTTCGACATCGGTCCCGAGGAGCTCGAGCTGCTCGCGCGCGCCAACGGCTTCGAGCCGACCGGCTACGACGATCGCTTCGTGTTCGCGTTCCGCGGCGCCGAGATCGTCGGCAAGAACATGGTCGAGTCGGTCGATCGCGTCCGCCTCAAGGAGGTGAGGCCCAATCACGCCGATTTCCGCTGCACGATCGGCTACTACAGCCGGCGCACCAAGAAGCTGTCGGCGTTCCGCGCCTCGACGGTGCCCAACGTCGAGTACATGACCAACTACTACAAGAAGAAGAACGACATCGGCGACTACACCTCGACCGAGGCCAACATGCTGCCGACCGGGTGCTACATCTACCGGGTCGGGGGGCACAGCTCGAACAAGATCTATCCCGCGCTGCGCATGACCAACCCCGAGAACCTCGCCGACGACGGCGAGGTGACGACGCTGCGCACCTTCAACGATCTGACGTTCAAGGCCGATGATCTCTGGGACAAGACCAAGCCCTACGACAACATCCACTGCGCCTACTGGGACGACAAGTTCTCCTCGGCCGGCTGCCAGGTGATCCAGGGCGCGGACGGCGAAGGCCCCTGGGGCCGCTTCCAGAGCGTGCTCAAGGCGCTCAGGCCCAACACGCGGCTCGACTACATGCTGCTGACCGGGCGCGAGGCCTCGATCGCGTCCTATCTGCGCAGCAAGGGCCAGGACGGCAACGCGGAGATCGTCACGCGCTATCTCGGCCGGATGCGGCATGGCACCTACGGCGAGGCGGTGAAGCGCCTGCAGAAGCGGCTCGGCACGGCCGAGACGGGTTACTTCGGGCCGAAGACGAAGCTGGTGCTGACCGAGTTCCAGAAGAAGAACAACCTGCGCGCCGACGGCATCTACGCGCCCGCGCTCGAGGCGCGCCTCGGCTGGGACGTGATGAAGCCGGCCCCGCCTGCGGCTCCGGTTGCCCCGCCGGCACCTGTTGCCGCAGCGCCGGTCACACCCGCTCCCTCCCCCGTGGTCCCGCAGCCGATGCCGGCGCCCGCCTTGGCCACGAGCCCGGTGCCCGCCGCCGCCACGGCGACGGCCGTCGCGGCCGCCGCTGCAGTGGCGCCGCCGGCGCCGCCGTCGGTCCCGCCGCCGCCGGAAATGGGGGTAGCTCCGAGCCCGCCGCCGCCGACACCGCCGGCGCCCCCGCCGCCGGTGATGGCGACGCCCGTGCCGTTGCCCGCCGCGCCACCGCCACCACCCATGGCACCACCCGCGCCCGTCGCCGCGGCACCTCAACCCGTGCCGCAACCGTCGCCCGTGCCACGACCCGATCCCGTGGCCGCGCCGGCACCCGTCGCGAGCCCTGCGCCGCCCGCGCAGCCCGCCGCGCCATTGCCGCCGCTGCAGCCGATCGTCGTGCCAGCCGGCGCCGTTCCACAATTCACGCCGGAGCTGCTGCGCCGCTTCGCGCCGCGGGCGCTGCCGCAGTACACCGAGGCGATGCTCAAGGGGAACGACCTGCTGACGCGCTACGGCATCAACCAGACGCCACACCGCTTCTGCCATTTCCTCGGCCAGATCGGCAACGAGTGCGGCCGGCTGACGATCCTCGAGGAGAACATGAACTACACCTCGGCGAGCCGCATCCAGGCGATCTGGCCGTCGCGGTTCCCGACGCTCGATGCAGCCGAGCCGTTCGTGCGCAACCCGCAAGGCCTTGCCGAGAAAGTCTACAACGGCCGCCTCGGCAACGACCGGCCGGGGGACGGATGGCTGTTCCGCGGCCGCGGACTCGTGCAGATCACCGGCCGCGGCAGCTACCGCGAGATGGGGCGCAAGCTCGGCATCCCGCTCGAGGAAAACCCCGATCTCGCCTGTGATCCCGAGCACGCGCTCAAGATCGCCTGCGAGACCTGGATGTCGAAGCAGCTCGCCGGCGAGCGCGACATGAACCGCCTCGCCGACGTGAACAAGCTCGAGGCGATGACATACCGCATCAACGGCGGCTACACGAACATCGGCGATCGCCAGGCGGCGTTCGAGCAGGCCTGGAAAATCTGGGGTACGGGCGAGGCGCCGAAGAGCGCGCTCGAGTCCGACGTGCTCGACCGCGGCGATCGCGGCGACCGTGTCGACCATCTCAACGACCGGCTCGACGACCTCGGCCTCTTCGCCGGCATCACCGACAAGCGCCCGCAGCAGGTCTACAGCATCTCGACCTACAAGGCGCTGCGCAATTTCCAGCAGGCGCAGGGCCTCACCCAGACCGGAGTCTGCACCGCCGACACCTGGTTGGCGCTCGACAAGCCGCTGAAGCGCGGCGCCCCACCGGCGCGCGATGTGCGCCGCGGCCCTGCCGGGCCGGCCGAGCCGAGCCGCACCGAGGAAGGACTGGAGCGCGCCCGCCAGCGCGTCAGGGCCATCCGCAGCTGGGCGATCTTCCTCACCCTCGCCGCGCTCGCGTTCGCAATTCTCTACACATTCGCACTGATCACGCCGGGCCGCCTCGGCGACAGCTCGCTGTGGATGCCCTATGTGTTCGCCGGCCTCGTCGCCCTCGGTGCGCTCGTCACCTGGAGTTGGAGCCGGACCATCGAGTCGTCCGACCTCGAAGGAGCCATCGCCCGCGAGAAGGCAACGACCGCGACGCGGAGCGCCTCCGCCCCGGCGGCGACGCGGTCGAATCCGGGAATGCCGCGACCGAGCGACGAGGAGCCCGTGCGCCGCGGCGTCAATCTCGACCCCATCGACCACTGAGTTGCGGCACGGGGTGAGCCCGTCGCCGCCGGACCGAAGCGACCTGAGACGTTTGGAGCATCAACGTGGACCAGATCACGCCCTTTGCCTCGAAGGCCAGCAACGCCGACTATGTCATCATCGAGCTGTTCGGCGGTGACAACAACCTCAGCCATTTCGTCTACGAGGACCTGAACGAGATGGCGGCCGGCATCAAGGCCAACATCGCCGTGATCGGCCTCGCCGACCTCGCCAACAAGCCGGCGAGCGTCGTCGAGGTCTCGCGCGACAACGGCATCCAGACGCTCGAGGAATGGGGCGAGATCGATACCGGCGACCCGGAGGTGCTGACGCGCTTTCTCGTGCGCGCGCTGATCACCTATCCGAACGCGCGCCGGGCGATCGGCTTCTGGGACCACGGCACGGGCGTGTTCGACGAGACCGACGCGACCGAGAAGCTGCTCGCCCGCAGCGTGCACTCGGTGCAGCGCGTGGACCGCTCGCGCTCGTACGCTGCGAGGCGGCTGTTCTTCCCGAAATCCAAGCTGATCGCCGATCCGCATACGCGCGGCATGCTGCACGACGACACCAACGGCGGCGTGCTGACCAATCTCGAGGCCGGCCAGATGATCGCCAATGCGTTCAAGATCGCCGGCGTCACCCAGCCGATCGACCTCATCTTTTCCGACACCTGCCTCAACGGCATGATCGAGGTGCTCGAGCAGCTCGGACCCTTTGCGCACTGCATCGTCGGCTCGCCCGAGCTCGAGCCGGGCGACGGCTGGGACTACGAGCGCTGGCTCTCGCGGATGAGCACCGAGCTCCCGAAAACGCCGTTCGAGTGGGGAAAGACTGCGGTCGACGCGTTTCACGACGGCTACAAGCCGCACCCCTCCAAGTATCCCTGCACGCTCGGCGCCTTCAAAACCAAGAACAACATCACCACTGCGTTTTCGCAGCTGATGCGGACGTCGCGGCGCGACGGCGGCTACGACACGATGTTCTTTCTCGACCACGCCCGCGCCAAGAGCCAGGATTTCGCCAAGCGCGATACCTACGATCTCAAGAGCTTCGCCGAGCGCGTCATTTCGATCGCCGAGACCAAGCCGGACCTCGCCAAGGCGGCGCGCGACCTCGTCGCGGCAATCGACGAGGCACGCGTGCACAATATCAGTCTCGGCGACACCGTGACCGGCTCCAACGGGCTTGCATTCTGGTTCCCGAGCTCGTCCTCGGCGATGAAGCGGGACATGAAGACCTACGAGCGGCTCGACTTCTCGCTCAAGTCGGGCTGGGGCGACTTCCTCAAGGAGTTCCGGTGAGCAGCAAGTGCGGCGGGGGCATCAAAAGCCCCCGCCGCTACGCCATCAGGCCGATCCGGCGGCATTCCGCCTACTTGATCTCTTGCTTGGCGACGCCCGCAGCCTTGAACATGGTCTCGTATCGTGTGAATTCGCTGACGAGCCATTTCGCGTGGGCGTCGATCGAACGCTGACTGGCGGGGAACGGCACGGTGCCGGTATCGGCGAAGCGCTTGATGATCGTCGGATCGGTGACGAACTTGCCGATCGCGGCGTTGACCTTGTCGATCACCTCCTTCGGCGTCCCCTTCGGGCCGTACATGCCGTTCCAGATGGTGACTGTGAAGTCGGGGGCGCCCGCTTCCTTCGCCGACGGCACATTCGGCAGACTGGCGAGCCGCTCTCCCGAGGTGACGACGTAGGCCTTGATGGTGCCGGCCTGGATCTGCGGCACGGCCGTCGTCGCCTGGTCGCAGAGCACGTCGATCTGCCCGCCGACGAGGTCGTTCATCGCGGGGCCGGTGCCGCGGTAGGCCGGCATCGACGGCTTGATCCCGAGGAACTGCGAAAGCAGCGTGCCGCAGACGAACGAGTTCGAGCCGACACCGGCATGCGCGACCGTCGCCTTCGCCCCTTGCGTCTTGAGCCAGGTGAACAGCTCTTTGGCGTCCTTCATCTCGAGCGTCTTGCGGCTGGTCAGCACCATGGGACCGGTATTGACGAGGCCCATCGGCTCGAACGCCGCGCGCGGATCGTAGCGCAAGTTGGCGTAGAGCGCGGGCGCAGCGGTGAGCCCGCTGTGGTGGCTGAAGAGCGTATAGCCGTCGGGCGGGGACTTGGCGGCGCGCTCGGCGCCCGCGTTGCCGCCGGCGCCGGCCACGTTCTCGACCACGATCTGCTGGCCGAGCGTGCGGCCGAAGTGATCGGCCATCAATCGGCCGAGGGTGTCGGACGGGCCGCCCGCTGCGAATGGAATGATCAGCGTGATCGGCTTGTTCGGCCAGGCCTGCGCGGTGGCCGGACCGGCGGCAGCGAGCGCCAGGCCGGCGGCGGCGGCGGCGAGCATCTGTCGTGTCATGTGAGGCATGGATCGCATTCACTCCCTGTTTTTTCGTTGACGGCGCAAGGCTGAGCGCTCAATCCCTCGTCCGTCAACCCCCAATCGGCTTGGACCCGGTGGCGATCGGCGCTGCGGGCGGGCAGAATGCGAGCCTCGTCGCCTGTATCCGGAGTTCGGCCATGCCCCGCTTTGCCGCCAATCTGTCGTTCCTGTTCACCGAGCTGCCGTTCCTCGACCGCTTCGAGGCGGCGGCCAAGGCCGGCTTCCGTGCAGTCGAGTATCTCAATCCGTTCGAGGCACCCGCCGCCGAGCTGAAGCGCCGATTGCAGGCCAATGGCCTGACGCAAGCGCTATTCAACATGGCGCACGGCGACTGGTCGAAGGGCGAGCGCGGCATGAGCGCCATTGCCGGGCGCGAAGCGGAGTTCGCTGAGGCAGTGAAGGCGGCGCTGACCTACGCCGAGGCGACCGGCTGCAAGCGGGTGTTCGCCATGGCCGGCCTCGTCCACCACGGTGCCAATCGCAAGACCTACGTGCAGAACCTCGCGACGGCGGCGCGGATGGCCACGGACAGCGGCGTCGACATCATCATCGAGCCGATCAACACCCGCGACATCCCGGGCTACTTCCTCAATCGTACGGGCGACGCCCGCTCGATCATCCACGAGGTGTGGAGCGAGACCGGATTGCGGAGCGTCGGCCTGCAGTTCGACCTCTATCATCGGCAGGTGATGGAGGGCGACGTCGCGACGGCTATGGCCGAGTATGCGCCGATCACCCGCCACTACCAGATCGCGAGCCCGCCCGACCGCGGCGAGCCCGACGCGGGCGAGCTGAACTACCGCACCCTCTTCAAGCTGATCGACGACAGCGGCTACACGGGCTTCGTCGGCTGCGAGTACAAGCCGCGCAACGGCACGCTCGCCGGCCTCGGCTGGGCCAAGGCGCTGGGGGTCAAGCTCGCTTGAGGGCAGCCTTCAGCACCCTCGGCACGCCGTTCGGTGTGGCGCAGACGGTGACGCCTGCGGCTTCGAGTGCCGCCTTCTTGCCGGCGTAAGAACCCTTGTCGCCCATCACGATGGCGCCCGCATGCCCCATCTTCTTGCCGGGCGGGGAGGCCGCGCCGGCAATGAATGCGGCGATCGGCTTCTTCATGCGCTTGGCATATTCGGCGGCTTCCTCCTCCATGCTGCCGCCGATCTCGCCGACGAGCGCGATCGCCTTGGTGCGCCGGTCCTTGTCGAGCGCCACCAGCGCGTCCTTCGTGGTCGTGCCGATGATCGGGTCGCCGCCGATGCCGACGAAACTCGAGATGCCAAGCCCGGCCTGCACCAGGTTGAGGCAGAGCAGGGTGCCGAGCGAGCCCGAGCGCGAGATGACGCCGATGTCGCCCGGCTTGAACACGCGCTCGTTGAACGCCGGCATGAAGCCGACGAAGCACTCGCCCGTGGTGACGAGGCCGGCGGTGTTCGGGCCGACGACCTGGCACTTGCGCTCGCGGGCGGCTGCCAGCACGTACATCGTGTCCTGCACCGGCACGTGCTCGGTCAGGCACACGATCTTGCCGATGCCCGCCTCGATGATGTCGAGCGCCGCATCCTTCACCCCGAGCGGGGGGATGAACATGACCGCGGCGTCGATCTTCGCATCTCCGGCCGCATCCCGCGCGCACGCCCACACCGGCAGGCCGAGGTGCGTCCCGCCGGCGCGCTTCGGGTTCACGCCGCCGACGATGCGCGTGCCATAGTCGCGCATCTTCTCCGCCCAGAAGGTGCCCTGCTTGCCGGTGATGCCCATCACGAGCACGCGCTCGGCGCCGCGGATGATCATCGACCTCGCCTCCGCCTGGAACCCGGGCACGCCGGCCGGCGCGATCGCTATTTCTTGTCGGCGTGGTTCAGCCGCGCGATGAGGCTCGATGTGTCCCAGCGCCCGCCGCCCATCTTCTGCACCTCGGAATAGAACTGGTCGACGAGGGCCGCGACCGGCAGGCTTGCGCCGTTCTTGCGCGCCTCCTCGAGGCTGATCTGCATGTCCTTGCGCATCCAGTCGACGGCGAAGCCGAAGTCGAACTTGCCGTCGCGCATGGCCTTCCAGCGATTTTCCATCTGCCAGGAGCCGGCGGCACCCTTCGAGATCGTCTCCATCACCGCCGGGATGTCGAGGCCCGCCTTCTGCGCGAAATGAATGCCCTCGGAGAGACCCTGGACCAACCCGACGATGCAGATCTGGTTGACCATCTTGGTGAGCTGGCCGGCGCCGGCCGCGCCGATCAGCGTCGCCATGCGCGCGTAGCAGTCGATCACCGGCTTGGCGCGATCGTAGGCCGCCTTCTCGCCGCCGATCATCACCGTCAGCACGCCGTTCTGGGCGCCGGCCTGCCCGCCCGACACCGGTGCGTCGAGAAATTCGAAGCCCTTCGCCTTGGCCGCGGCGTGGAGCTCGCGGGCGACATTGGCGGAGGCGGTCGTGTTGTCGATGAAGATGGTACCCTTGCCCATCGCCGAGAAGGCGCCGCCCGGGCCGGTCGTCACCGCGCGCAGGTCGGCGTCATTGCCGACGCAGGAGAACACGAAATCCTGCCCCGCCGCGGCCTCCGCGGGCGTGCGGGCGACGCGGCCCCGGCCGTGTTTCGCGACCCATTGCTCGGCCTTGGCCGCATTGCGGTTGTAGACCGTCAGCTCGTGCCCGCCCTTCTCGAGGATGTGCCCTGCCATCGGGTAGCCCATCACGCCAAGCCCGATCCACGCGACCTTCGCCATCTCGTCTCTCCTGCTCTTCAGCCGGAGCCGTCATAGCGGAAACGGACGGGCTTGTCAGCGCAGCGCCAACGCGGCCGATCGGTCCTGGACTTCGCCGATGGCGCATGCGAACGCTGCGGCTGAGCGAACGACGAGGCCCTGCCCATGACCGCCCTGCGCCCGCCTGCCGCCTGCTCCGACATGACGCAGGTGCGCGCCGAGATCGACCGCATCGACACCGCACTGGTCGACCTCATCGCCGAGCGGTTCGGCTACGTCGAGCGCGCCTGGCAGATCAAGCTCGATCTGAAGCAGGAGGCGAGCGTGCCCTGGCGCAACCAGCAGGTGATCGACAAGGTGCGCGCACGCGCCGGGGAGCGCGGCGTGCCGCCGGACCTCGTCGAGGCACTGTGGCGGCAGATGATCGGCTGGTTCATCCAGTACGAAGAGGAGAAGCTGCGCGACCGGATCGAGGGGCAGGCGGGGCCGAAGTCCTGATGCAGCCCGTTCTGCAACCCGCCGCGCTGCAGGGCGACGTGAGCCTGCTCACCGTGCTCGCCTTCGCACTGCTCAACCCGGCGGTGATCGCCGTCGGCTGGTTGATGGGTCGACGCTGCGATCAGGCCGGCAAGCTCGTTGTCGCCGGCTTCGCGGCGGCGCTCGCGGGTTTCGCACTGCTCTGGCTCGCGGCGCTGCTGCGCCTGCCCTTCGTCGCGGATCCGAGCCGCGCAGCCGCGGGCATCTTCGCCGCGCAGGTGGTCGTCGGCGGAGTGTGGGCGGCGATCGCCTACGCAACACGCGCCGGCCGGCAGTGAGAATGCTGCCATGGCCGACGTCTCGCTCGCGCAGTTCGCACTCATTTCCGTGACCGCCTTCAGCGCCGGGATCATCGGCGGTGTCGCCGGCTATGGCACCGGGCTGCTCATGCCGCTGGTGCTGGTGCCGATCATCGGCGCGCAGGCCGTGGTGCCGGTGATCTCGGTGTCGGCTCTGCTCACCAACTCGAGCCGATTGACCGCGTTCTGGCAGCATTTCGACCGGCGCAAGGCGGCGATCATCGCGGTCTCGGCGCTGCCGACGACGTTTCTCGGCGCCTGGGGCTTCACGCGGCTCACCGGCTCCGGCGCGGCGATCCTGATCGGCGGCGTGCTCATCGCGCTCGTCATTCTGCGGCGCTCGCTCAAGGGGTTGCACGGCCGCCTCGACCACGACCGCAAGCTTGCGGCCGCCGGCGTCGGCTACGGCCTCGTCGCCGGCGGCACGTCGGGCGCGGGCGTGATCCTGCTGTCGATCCTGATGTGGGCCGGCCTCGAGGGCGCAGCGGTCGTCGCGACCGACGCCGGCATCTCGCTGCTCGTCGGCCTTGCGAAGGCCGCGACGTTCCAGGCCTTCGGTGCGCTGCCGTTGTCGTCGTGGATCATCGCCGGGCTCATCGGGCTCTCGGCGGCGCCGGGAGCGTTCATCGCCAAGCGGCTCACCGAGCAGCTGACCATCCGCCAGCACACTTCCATCCGGCATTTCCAGCGTCGGGGTCAGGGATTGCCCCGAAATCCGCCGCATCCGCGCGAAGGCCTCACGGTCCGCCAGTACATCGACGGACCGGAAGTCCATGCCACGG
>Ga0209398_1000188_pt1 | contig 44994 bp, 36 predicted proteins | sample AshMeaBigSpring_FD_184125 | JGI IMG/M metagenome (GOLD analysis project Ga0209398, IMG submission 184125) | Groundwater microbial communities from Big Spring, Nevada to study Microbial Dark Matter (Phase II) - Ash Meadows Big Spring (SPAdes)... | ecosystem: Environmental > Aquatic > Deep...
GCAGCTGGCATCTTGTACACCGGTGAGGGTAATGGTTACAGAAGCGTTATTTGCAAAAGGTCCTACCTGTGTAGTGCCTGTAGCAGTGATAACAGAGGTAGTAGCATTAAGGCTATTAGATACCGTATAACTTGTATTTCCACTACCCATATTGGTCGTATTAATATTCACAAAAAATCCGCTGGTATTTCCTATATTGCACACTGTAGCAAAGGTAGCAGTGGGAGCTGTACATACCGGCGCGGTACAATCGGCCGTAAGGGAAGTACTCGATACTGTGCAGCTGGCATCTTGTACACCGGTGAGGGTAATGGTTACAGTAGCGTTATTTGCAAAAGGTCCTACCTGTGTAGTGCCTGTAGCAGTGATAACAGAGGTAGTAGCATTAAGGCTATTAGATACCGTATAACTGGTATTTCCGCTGCCCATATTGGTCGTATTAATATTCACAAAAAATCCGCTGGTATTTCCTGTATTGCACACAGTAGTAAAGGTAGCAGTGGGAGCTGTACATACCGGTGCGGAGCAATTAGCAGTAAGCGCTGTACTCGATACTGTGCAGCTGGCATCTTGTACACCGGTGAGGGTGATGGTTACAGTAGCGTTATTTGCAAAAGGTCCTACCTGTGTTGTACCAGTAGCGGTGATAACAGAGGTAGTAGTATTAAGGCTATTAGATACCGTATAACTTGTATTTCCGCTGCCCATATTGGTCGTATTAATATTCACAAAAAATCCGCTGGTATTTCCTGTATTGCACACAGTAGCAAAGGTAGCAGTGGGAGCTGTACATACCGGCGCGGTACAATCGGCCGTAAGAGAAGTACTCGATACTGTGCAGCTGGCATCTTGTACACCGGTGAGGGTAATGGTTACAGTAGCGTTATTTGCAAAAGGTCCTACCTGTGTTGTACCAGTAGCGGTGATAACAGAGGTAGTAGTATTAAGGCTATTAGATACCGTATAACTGGTATTTCCACTGCCCATATTGGTCGTATTAATATTCACAAAAAATCCGCTGGTATTTCCTGTATTGCACACTGCAGCAAAGGTAGCAGTGGGAGCTGTACAGCTTGCACTACAATCGGTCACAGTCACGCAGTGAGGCGGACGGGTAAAGTCGAGACAAAGCCCTTCAGGTGGGCAATTGATAGTAACACCGGGTATAGGTGTAGTACCACATAATGCGGGCAAGCCCAGCAATAAAGAAGGCACATCCTTAGCAGGTAACTGGTCCGATACCAGGGCATTATTTAATACTGCATTTAAGATAGTGGGAAGATCATCTCCTACGCTTACCCCTAATACAGAGCCTATAAGCGGATTGAGGATGATGAACTGATCTACTACTGCCTGATCATAGATCACCCCATAGAAGCAGCGGGTATCACCTAAGGCCAGAGGAGTGCCGGTAGCGGTTCCATCAGCAGTCATATAATAGTCAGTATCGAGTTCGGTAAATCCTATAATTTTTCCATCGGGAGCTGTGCCGCCATCATCGTCATTCGGATTAGTAACGATTATGTCATAGACCATTGTAGTGGCATTCGGATATTCGGCATCTATAGGCATGCTCAGATTTACAGGCACCGGCATATCTGCCAGGCAGGCGATATCAGATACCCCTGTAAAATGACCGGCTACGGCAGGACAGGTACAGTCTTTTTCCAGTACATTATATTGTACTACACATCCAGGCTCATCATTTCCACTTACTGTTACCGATACTACCTGAGTGCCATCTACATAAGTGAGAGGACCTAGTTCAAAACTGCCCACCCCCGTTATGTTTACCGTCTGTGAGGTGGCAGAATTGGAGAGAGTATAAGAAGTATTACCCGTGCCAAAATCATTTATATAAACATCAATGTAGTATTCTCCTGGAACGGGTGTGGGCGAACAATTTGCTGTGGCAAAGCCACTAGGTGAGGTACATCCGCAGCTCACTACTTCTACACAATATGGGGTAAGGCTATAATCATAGCAGAGAGGACTTGCTGGGCAGGTTACTAATCCGCAAAGTGTAGATAGACCAGCTAGCGCGTCTCCTATGGAGGCATCGCCTATCTGTGAGGCCACTAATGGATTGGCAAATATTTCTGGAAGTGTAGCTCCACAGGTGATGCCCAGCGCACCCAATAGACCCGCATTTGCCGGATTACAGGTGAGCTCATCTACCCAGCCCTGATCATAAGTAAAAGCAGTAAAACAACGCTGGGTGCCCACCGGCATGGTACTGAAATCATAAGATCCATCCGGACTAAATCCTTCTATTACATTATCCGTAAGTGGATCATTATCGTGATCCCAAGTTACCACAAAATAGTAGGCGGAGAGAGCAGGATCAGCATTCGATGGAATATAATCTGCCGGTATAGAATTAGATGCCAGCTGCTCTCCTTCGCAAAGCGTAGCAGGCGGAGCTATCACAGTTCCTATATCAGCAAAACAATCCGAAATACAATTTACTGTGCCGGTAATCTCGCTCTGCAGACATCCTGCATCATCGGTGACAATAACACTGAAGCCAGATCCTTCAGGGAGTACTTCGCCATCTTGATTTGCCGAAGAAACATCTACTGCATATCCCGTGCCCGAGCCGCCGGTAGCCGTACTGAGATCTACTACCAGCAGATTATTTGTACAATCGTAGGAAGCGGTAGCTCCGGATACTGGCGCATAGATTTGTATATCTACAGAACCGGTGGTGCTGCAGAGGTCACTATTAGTAACCACATACCAGTAGGTAGTCGTAGTTCCATTAGAGATATTTTCTGCGGTAGGTGTGGTGATTTCTGTGCCACCAGCAGCCGGGTCTCCATCATACCAGATAAAACTATTGCCGGAGGAGATAGAAGCCTCTATGGCAGTAAGGTCGTAGGGTCCGCTATCGGCACAATAGGTCACTGGCGAGGGATCGGTAGGAGAGGGTATGGGCAGAAGCGTGTAAGCAAAACTGGTGGTAGTGGTACACTGAGTGGTAGCATCGGTAAAACTCACCCAATACGTATCCGAGGCTGTGGGGGTAACAAAAATATTGCCGTCTATATCGGGGGTAAGGGCGACGGCTCCACCGGCAGGATCTCCATCATACCAGACAAAACTACCCGAAGCACCGCTTACAGCCGCTTCATTGTCCGTGAGATTTACCTCTGTACCCGGACATATAGGTGCTGGAGCTGGGGTAGAGATTACAGGAGGCATATTTACTGTAATGACAATACTGGATGTATTACTACAGCCTGTACTTGCATCGGTAAAGGTCATCCAAAAATCATCGCCATCGGCATAAGAGGCTATCACGGTATTGCTAATGACTACGCCACCCATTAGCGGATCGGCATCATACCAAATAAATGTACCGGGATCGGGATTGAGGTCAGATTCATAGTTAGCTAAGTCCAGTACGTCTCCGGCACAGAGCAGAGGCGCTACCGCAAAAAGGATCGGCAGCGAATTATAATTGGCCGGGAAGCAGATTTGATCTGCGCATCCGGTAGTGGAGGAAGTAAATACTGCACAATATAATTCCGAACCCAAAGGAATCACTGATGTAGGATCCGCTAGTAAGGCGCCATTAATTTGGGGATTGCCTATATACCATTCAAAACTGCCCGAAGCCGTAGTAATCTGAGGTTCGGAGGCTGTAAAATCTACACTTTCTCCCGGGCACACCGGAGGTAGTGAAGGCTGGAATAATATCGGTAAAGAATTTACAGGAACAGTTATACACTGGGTATTGGTATTACAAGCCTGTGATTCGCAGAATTTGTAGGTTACACAATACTGGGTAGATGTAGTGAGGCTTACCAGGGTAGAAGGGAGTGGAATGCCACCGGCATCTGACCATTCGTATTGGCCTGTAGCCGTGCTGGAAACTGTAGGATTAAGGCTGGATAGATCCAGGCTTTCTCCGGCACAGATAGCTGGAGGAGGGGTAATACTGGTGATAGTAGCCTGTGGCAAAATTTTCACAGCTACAGACTGCCCCACAGAATTACAAGAAGGACATACCGTGGGAAAATTAAAACTACCTGTATTGGTCATTGTAGCCGTAGCTTGATAGCTAAAATCGGAATCTATTCCTACCGGAAAGAAACCTCCTGCAAAGCAGGCATTTACCGCTAGCAGATTGATGGTCTCATTGGGGTCACTGGTCCATCCGCTTTGTACATAATTTCCCTCGCTTCCGATGGTGCAGGGCGTCGGATCGGTTATACAGCTACCATCCATACCATCGCCGTGCGATCCGTGATTTCCCAGTCCATAATTGATATTTGGGAAAGGAGAAGTGATTCCAGCTCCGGTATTGGCTAGCTCTATGCCTAATACAGTGGCCGGATCGGCAAAGAGATCGCAGCCATCACAATTGCGGTCGCGTACACAGAGCGTAATAGTATAATTACTTAATCCTTCGCACCAGGCCAATCCGCTAATGATTACATTTCCGGAATAGATACCCGGCACAGAATTAGCCGGATTTAAAATGTCTATGTCCATGGCGGGTACAGTTACGTATGTACTCGGAAAATTAAAGGTACTATTAGCAGAGGTTATATCCGAAAAAGAAACAAAAGGGGTAAAATAATATACCTCCCCACAAGCCACATTCGGTGCCGGCAATACCCCTCCATTATTAGTAAATATCTCTGCAGGATTGATGGATCCGGGGCTGGCATAAGGTCCCAGTATGGCTATATCGGCTTTGGCTAATAAGTCTGCCGTATTAGTTACATTTACAATGGGCTGTGAAGATACGGCAAGACCCACTTCAAATCCTTGTCTTACTACCAAAGAGTTTATACTGCTGATACTAAAATCCTCGCCCCAGCATACTTCCTGCGCTGTAGCAGTAGCTACTCCCGGATTTTCGGTACATAGAGGACAACCTATCACTACAGATCCGGATGCGGTGCAAGCGGAGGGAGCACCCACGATCGCTGCTGTATAATTTACAGTAGTAGTGCTACCTGGAGCCGGTGCAGCTGCCCCACCGTTGCTTATGCTAAGGGTTCCGCCACAGTTATCTATCAATACCGCAGAACACTGCTCGGCTATAAAATCTATGCCATATTCTGGTACCGGATAGGCCATTACGGTGCCATAATCTAAAGTGTTTACGCCTTCTATACCTTTTATGAGACAATTTATTTCTACCGTGATGGTATAAACGGATGCCGCACACCGGGAATCTGCTAAGGCTAATAAATTATAAGGATTCGTATTTCCTCCGGGAGCAGGGATGCCATCTATGTACCATTGCAATGAATAATCTACGTCTATGACACCCTGATCTACGGTGGTGATAAGGGTTACAAAGTCTCCCGAACATACAGAAAAGGCATTATTTCCAGTTCCTGTTATAGAAGGGCAGAAAAGACAAGTTTCGCTGAAATTTCCCAGGTTTTGATTGCAGCCGGGATTGGCCGGATTTATGAGTTTGATATTTACAGGTTCACCACTGGCATAGGGTCCAAATATTATTCCAGATACCGGGGCGATAATAGTGATAGGCGAGCCGGTGGAAGGAATGAGATCAAAGATCTGAGAATCTCCCATATCGGTGATATCTATGGTTATAGACCAGGTGCCATCGGCATTACAATAACTGGAGGCAAGGTATGTAGCCAGCGTACAGGAGCTAAGACAGGTAACCGTAGGATTTACAGTTACGGCACAATTTCCCCCGCTGGACACTACAAAAGAGGCAGTAGTGCCATTATCACCAGAGGTAAAATTCTGCGTATCTGAGCCCGCTATTCCATTTACTGTAAAACTAGGGCAAGGGGGGTAGCTCACCGTCACGGAGCAATCCGGATCCAGCACGTTCGTAGTGTTGTCTATGAGTATCTGGGCAGGATCTACGAATGGATATTGGGTGATGAGGATATGATGATTGCTTACTACCGAGCTTCCATCGTTTGTACAGGTGAGGCTGAGGGTATAATCGCGAATAATGGGATCGCAAGTAGTATTTGTAAGACCGGTGATAATAGGTGTAGGGGAAGAAGAGGTACCGCTTATCCCCGGGCCGCTCCAAGTATAAGTAACATTAGGAGCACCGGCAGGGCTTAGCGTAGCCGAAAGCTGAAAAGACTCACCACTACAGATCTGAGGTTTGGAGGATTGGGCAGATACGAAGTCGGGACAGCCGCCATATACATTTACGATCACCGGATCGCCACATACTAATCCCGATGTAGTAAATCCGGCCATATTAATATTAAAACTACCTATTACCACAGTCATAGTGGCTCCATTGGGATTTTGAAAGCTGATGTCCCAGTGGCCATTAGGATCGGTATTTAATCCCAGCAAACTCAGATCTACCGGCGAAAGCGAATTTACTGTAGATACCGGCAATGATCCCGAATTTATCTGGGAACCATCCGGCTGATCTACTATGATCACAATATTGCCCGAATTAGGACTGATGCTGATGGGCAATCCACCGCTAAAGGTGGCCCCAGACTGCCAGCATATACCGGACACATCGAAGGGGATGGTGCTGGATCCGCCAGGAGGAATGGTTAGGTTTGCAGAGGGTACTGGAAAACTCTGTGCTCCCACACTTACCCCCGCGGGAAGGCAGGGAATAAAATTGAATTGACCCAGATTGTTACAGTCCGGTACAAAGGTCTGATTTCCTGTGCCGCTAAGACTTCCAGTCCAAATAATATTGGATGACGAAGTCCAGTTAGAGGAGCCGGTAATACTTACATTGCCTTGATCGCAAGCCAAGCTGTACTCACCCGTGCCGGCATCGAACTGTAAATTTGGATTGCCGCCGGCACTGCCGGTTACACACTGCCCAGAAAGAGCAGAATGATAGCCATTCAGTAAGGAGATTAATAAAAGGGGGTAAAAAAGAATTTTTTGCTTATACATATAATGAATTTTTTAATTTATGGCCATTTCTGACCAATTCTAAATGGGCGGTTAAAGATAGAAAGAGATTTTTATTATTTCACCACATTAATTCTAAATAAATTCTGTTTTTGTATTCTCTTGTAATCTCATAAAATCGCCAATTTGTTAAAATTTTTCTCATACCTATATTTTAGAGGATGAAAGGGTCTTGCTGAGACCACTTATAGCTTCAGATGAAATACATCTTCTCGGATTTGATAAATATAATTCTTTCCTGTGGAAATTTTCTATGATATCTGGCGCAGGCGAAAAGGGTATGCACCGGTATATACAAATGGGATGGAAGGCTAAAGAAACGATAAAAGAATACCCCTTTATCGTTATAGATAAGCGCAGCGGAGAATATGCGGACTCCACCAGATTTTATGACATACAAAATGATAATAAAGCTCTACAGCTTAGCTATACCTGGTATGGTACTATATTTCAAAAAATTGGATTAAACAGGCATTGCAAATACCTATTTTTTTCAATAGCCTTTGAGGAAATGGGGATGGAAAGAATAGAACTCCGTGCAGATGTTAGAAATCTGCTAAGTATAGCGGCTATGAAAAAAACAGGCTGTATAGAGGAAGGCATCATCAGAAGTCACGCTATCACTCATCAGGGCGAACGAAGATATTCTATGGTATTAAGTATCCTTCTAAGGGAATGGGAAGGAGGGGTAAATGAAAAGCTCAAAGCCCTTATGTATGAAACAGCATCCCCTTCCGCTATATGCTGGCACAATAGGATCCCAAAGCATTTGTGGAAATATGCTAGTGGACAAACCATTCTTTTTACACTTAACACTGATTGTATATCTGCACAAGGACGATAATTAGTAGATACAAATTTCTATTAGCAGCAATGGATATTACTTAAGGCTTGCTCGATACCTTATAAAACCGTTGCTAGAACCAGTATTCATTCGTTTCTTTTTGAACGATTAACGCCTAAAACGGCGAATAAATGCAGCATAGATCGCATACTACATTATAAGATGAGAATAATAAATACTGTTTTTAGCTTAGGAGCAAAAGTAAATTACACTGCCAAATGAGTTGAGTTTACTTTTAGATCTGAAAGCAATGATTTACGTGCGATAGGGATAGTAGCGGATATCCTTTTAGGGTGTGAGGGAGAAATGGATAAACAAGGAAGAATGAGGAGTAAACAGGCTGCATGGTAATTCGAAAATACAATGGAAACACCCTGAAAGATAGTAGCGGATAGCCCGGGCCTGCCCTTCGACTAGGCTAAGTGATCGCCCATAGGTCCCTGCGCGGAGTCGAAGCCGGTGAAGGGCAGGCATCGCCCTAATCACATCATATTGAATTACTGGGCAAGCCCTACTTATATAGGTAAAATTTATTAATATTATAAATTTGCACAAGCATTAATATCCATTCACAATGATAGAAATAGATCAGCTGATTGCAATCGTGGAAACTGCCATAGCGTCTTTTGGGATAGACCCTGCTACCTGCCGCAGCGAAAAAAAAGGACAGTGGGATCTAAAAAAGGGCAAAGCCCAGGTGTGGATAGATATTTGGTCTTTTGACCAGAAGGATGGCACGCACTATTATTATGTGCAGGTTCTTTCGCCCGTTCTAAACTTGGATATGGCTAAGAATAAGCCGGCATTGTTTGAAGAATGTCTAGGGATAAATCAGCAGCTCTATGGAGCAGCTTTTAGTATTATGAAAAACTGGCTTTATCTAAGAGTGATAAGAGAGGCTGAAGGTATGGATAAAAATGAAATGGCTGCTATGCTTAACCGCGTAGGCAACTACTCCGATTTAGAAGGCATGGAAATAGCTTTAAAGTATGGGGGCGAAGATCCACCACCCGGTGGATGGACTGGGGGGAATAAGGCCTCCTAATCTGGGAAGATCATCCATTCCTTATTCCTTGTTTTGACACACATGTATCGTAATACTTTGCAAGGGCTTTCTCTAAGCAGATTGTCTTTTCTAAAATTTGCCGGTCACCACCTCGTGAATGCCCGCAGTACCTGATACTATTCCTGAAGACCGAGCTCTTGACGAGTGCGGGGTGCGAGCTTTGCTACTACTAAGTCATAGCTGTTTTGAAGAAGCACATACCATTCATCATCGGTAAATCGCTCAGGATTTTTGATGACTATCCAGTTAGCTCGGGACAGATAAGGGGCTGGAAAGATATGTTTGGTTTGGCAAAGGGCTTGAAATCGCTCCTCGCTTACCTTTATGCTTATGTGCATAGGATGATGCATATTAGTAACACAAAACATTTTTTTTGCTATACAAAAGCAGAGATCTCCTTCCCACTTTATCTCTTCGGTAGCTCCCGGTAAGGAGATGCAAAATTTATGAATATCTTCCAGTTCCATTTTTTCTGTGTAAATGATAGGTAATAAAAAACAAACCCCCCCTTTTGATCTGAATTTCATAAAGAGTTGAAATGCAAATCTAGGGTAAAAGTAACTTCTTTTTAAGAAATGGGGATTAGTAATTAGTCTCCTCGCATTTTTTTAACCGAATGATGGCAATTTTAGAAATGATTAAATAAGGCATTTATCTGCATAGATCCTCTGCTGTAAAGCCATAGAAACGATCAAATGCCTGCCTTTTTTTGGTGCGCTATCTGTAAGCTATCGGAATTGGAATTACATAGCTGCCTATACCAAATATTTTTAGACAAAACAGGGCAATGAGCACTATCCCCATCCTATGAATTCCATAGTGTAAATGAACACACCTGTTTTATAAGACATCCTATGTCTAATAAAAATATTCAACTCAGAAGGCTATCCGTTTTTGTTTCAGGGGTTATAGTTCAAATTCTTCAGCTAAGGCAGGCATAAGAATAGTATGAAATCCCAGGTCGCTCAGATGCTGATTAAATCCCTCTCTGGCATCATCCTCCCCATGTACTAAGAATAAGGATCTCAGGCGTGATTTATCTTGTAATCGCAGATAATCTATCATTTCATTTTTATCGCCGTGGGCAGAGAAGGAACTCATCTTTTCTATGCGGCATTTTATAGTTCGCTCTTCGCCAAATACCTGAATGGTTTTATTGCCATCTAATATCTGACGGCCTAGGGTACCTGGTGCACAGAAACCCACCATTAATATCGTATTGCGTTTATCACCTATGCTATGCGAGATATGATGCCGGATGCGACCAGCATTGGCCATACCAGATGCGCTAATGATCACGCAGGCTTCTTGGGTATTTAATTTTTTAGATTGGTCGGCACTGCGTATATAGAAGAGCTTATCAAAGCCAAAGGGATCGGGATCCTTTATCATATAACGCATCATTTCTTTATCGAAACAGTCTGGGTGTAGCCTAAAAATATCTGTGGCATTGCAACTGAGTGGACTGTCTATATATACCGGAATATCCGGCAGGCGTCCGGCATTATGCAGCCTATCCATCATATACACTAGTTCCTGTGTGCGTCCCACGCTAAAGGCAGGTATGATGAGGCGGCCTTTATTTCGTACACAGGTCTCCATAAGGATGTCTAAAAAGTGCTCTATTTCATCGGGTGGCGATTCGTGTATGCGATTTCCATAGGTAGATTCACAGATCACATAATCGCACTGGGGCAATGGTACGGGGTCGCGAAGAATAGGGCGGTTTGGTCTTCCTATATCTGCGGTAAAGCCCAGAAAGCAATCTTTATATCCGGCGCGTTTTATGCGCAGGGTCACAGAAGCACTGCCTAGTATGTGTCCGCTATCGTGAAAAATAAAGGAAACATCTTCTGTGAGATTATACCACATATTATAGGGATGGCATATAAAATGTTCCATAGCAGCCTGTGCATCTTCAGGATTATAGAGCGGCTCTACGGGTTTTCCTCTTTTCTCATCTTTAGCTATGAACTCGGCATCGCGCACTTGAATGACCGCACTGTCTAGCAGCATAAGGGAGCAGAGATCGCGGGTGGCCGGTGTGCTAAATATATAGCCAGCAAAGCCATCTTTTACTAGCTTAGGGAGGCGTCCGCTATGGTCTATATGGGCATGAGAGAGAATAACGGCATCTATTTTTCGCGGATCGAAATGCCATTTTTCATTAAACTCCACAAAAGATTCTTCCGATCCTTGATAAAGACCGCAATCTAAAAGGATGGAATATCCATCATCGAGGGTGAGGAGATGGCAGCTACCTGTTACTGTGCCGGCTGCACCGCAGATTTTTAATTTCATAAACCTCAAAAATGCATAAAATAAATGAAATAGCTAGGGTTATCGCAAAACACAAAATATCGGACGGCCTGTGGCGTCCTACCCGTTTAAGATGCCAGCTATGTGCCTTGCGCCTATTGCTGCCCTGATATAGTCTTAGAGCAGACCACTTAGTAAATCGGATACTGGGCTGGAGGCTATGGCTTCTAATGAAATCTGTCCTCCCTGATAAAGGAATCCGGCCCTACCGGCTTCTACAGCTTGTTTAAAAGCCATGGCCATAGCCAGGGGATCGCGTGCTATGGCTATGGCCGTATTCACCAGCACCGCTTGGGCTCCTAACTCCAGGGCATCAGCGGCGTGTGAGGGCAGGCCTATGCCGGCATCCACGATCACCGGTACACGGCTTTCGCGTATGATTATTTCCAGCATAGCTCTAGTTTGCAATCCGCGATTGCTGCCTATAGGTGCGCCCAGAGGCATTACGGAGGCTACACCCACATCTTCTAATTTTTTGCAGAGCACAGGATCGGCATTGATATAGGGCATTACTATAAATCCATCTTTGGTCAGCTCTTCGGCTGCAAGCAGGGTTTCTATGGGATCCGGAAGAAGGTAGCGCGGGTCGGGGTGTATTTCTAGTTTGAGCCAGTTAGTTTCCAGTGCTTGGCGAGCCATTTTAGCCAAAAAAACCGCTTCTTTAGCCGTGCGTACACCGCTGGTATTAGGCATCAATGTAACCCCTTTCTGCTGTAGGTGACGCAGCATTTCATCATCACCGGCGGATTGTATTTTTACCCGCTTTAGAGCCACTGTTACTAGCTGGGTACCACTGGCTGCGATAGCTTCTCCCATAAGCGCATCGGAAGAGAACTTACCGGTACCCAAAAAAAGCCTTGAGCTAAATACGCGATTGCCGAGGTGCAGTTTGTCGTCCATTTTTTATTTTATGCGCTGCAAATTTCGCCTATTTTCTTTTGGTAAACCTAGATGATATATAGAGATTTTAGCTGAGGCCTGATGGTAGATGGTATTTAGCCTCTTCTGGCCTGATGTTTGCGAATGTTTTTCGGCTAGAAAAACAAAGTTTAGTTTACTTTATAAGTCCATCTCCCTTATAGATAATAGAACAGGACAGACTGCCCATTAGGCAACGCTGTGAGCCTCCCCTTTACTATCCTTAAATGGATGCCGCTGAATGCATTCTTCCTGATTGAGGTTACGAAATATGGAATGCAGAAGCTTATTTAGGAGCGGATTGCGATGTTTTAGATAAATCTTCAATGTTATGGGTGCAGCACCTATAGTGGTTTTTATCTCTGAGGCGGTGCGGCCCAGATTCATCTCCCGCACGCCATTTTCGATGGCTTCGGTGGCCAGCTCATAAAGCATATTTGGATAGAGACGATAACTGTGATTAGCCTTTTCCTCATATCCCAAAAAATGAGCATCTAAACGACCGCCAGCCAGAAACCAGGATATAAATCCCACTAATTTGTCCTCTAAAAAATAACCTTTTAGAAAAAAACGATGCGGCATATCGACTTTCATTTTATAAAAATAACCAGGTCTGAGAAAGGCCATATTAAACTCGGCATTCATTGCTACCTGATAGTAGAGATCAAAAAGCTTTTGTTCATAGATTTTACATTCCTCCAGATCTAGGTATTGTACGGTTACTGGCGCTAGTTTTTTACGTAAATTTTTTGCCCTTAATCGGTATTTAGAAGAAAAATCGGCTATATAATCATGATAAGATTTCCAGTTTTCGCGTATATTTAATACCAGCATAGGCTGGGAAGGCAGCTCTTGAAATTCTCTGCGAATAGGCTCATTTTCTAAAAAACTATTTTCGGCAAAATCTTTGAGCATCACTACATTGATCGCTTTGCCTGCTTTTTTTTCTATTTCCTCTATCTCGTTTATGGCTTTGAGCAGGGATTCTTGTAGGAGGCGGCGATCCAGATCCGGGCTAAAATAATGCGCATTTTGACCCGTGGCAAAAGCATTGCCATTCATCAGCATCTCTATGGACAGCCTATTTAACTTCCGTTTTATGAAATTACTCACTTTTTCCTTTAGGTAAAGCCAGGGATTATTAGACAGCAAGTGTTCATTTTTCAGTCTTACACCGGATTTTATTTTGAATCGCTGAAAACAGGCTACACCACAAATTTTATCTCCTTTATAGAAACCCACATAATAATGCCGGATATGGTGCAGACTTTCTTCACTGGCCCGCAGATAATCCCTGCTTAATAGGAGATCTTCTTCTCTAAGCAGATCATCCCATTCTGTGGGTATCTGATGGAAGGTAGTATATATATGAGTTTGCAGGGAAGGGACTTGCTCTTCATAGCCCACTACATTAGCAGCACCTAGGGTACAGGTAATAGACTTAGGGTTTGAGGGCATAGCATGAAGCCAGAATGCAATATAAAGCAATATAGACTCACTATGGTTCAGTAAAATGATTGAAAACGAGTAATTTTGCGCAGATTTATGGAAAATATTAGAAATTTTTGCATCATTGCACATATAGATCACGGGAAAAGTACCTTGGCAGATCGCTTATTAGAGACTACACATACCGTGAATTCACGCGAACTCGTAGCGCAGACACTGGACGATATGGATCTGGAAAGAGAAAGGGGCATTACTATTAAGAGCCACGCCATTAAGATGGATTATTTACATACCGATGGGAAAAAATATTTTCTTAATCTCATAGATACCCCCGGTCACGTAGATTTTTCTTATGAAGTGAGCCGTGCTATTGCCGCCTGCGAAGGGGCATTGCTGCTGATAGATGCCACCCAGGGCATACAGGCCCAAACGATTTCTAATCTATATCTCGCGCTAGAACACGATCTGGAAATCATACCCATCCTAAATAAAATAGATGTGGAAGGGGCCATGATAGAAGAAGTAGCTGATCAAGTGATAGACCTAATAGGGTGTAAAAGAGAGGATATCATAGAGGCCAGTGGCAAAACGGGTATAGGGATAGATCTTATTTTCGATGCAGTGATAAATCGCATCCCTCCGCCTAAAGGCGATCCGGAACAGCCATTGCAGGGGCTTATTTTCGATAGCCTTTTTAATAATTTCCGCGGAGTTATTATCTATTTCCGAATCTTTAATGGCACACTTAAAAAAGGCGATCGCATACGCTTTGTAAATACCGGCAATGATTATATAGCTGATGAAGTAGGCGTGCTGCGACTTACCCTAGAACCGAGAAACCAAATTAGTGCTGGCGATGTGGGATACATTATCACCGGAATAAAGCAATCTTCTGAAGTAAAAGTGGGAGATACCGTCACGATTAGTAATCATCCCTGCGTTGATTCTATCAGGGGATTTGAGGATGTAAAACCGATGGTCTTTGCCGGTATCTATCCCATAGATAATGATGATTTTGAGGATCTTCGTGATTCGCTGGAAAAATTGCAGCTAAATGATGCTTCTCTCGTATGGGAGCCTGAGACTTCTATAGCACTAGGCTTTGGTTTTAGATGTGGATTTCTAGGCCTTCTGCATTTAGAAATTGTGCAAGAACGCTTAGAGCGAGAGTTTGATATGACCGTGATCACGACTGTGCCACAAGTTTCCTATCATGCCTATACCACCAAGGGAGAAAAGATCATCGTTCATAATCCGGATGATATGCCCGAACCCAATCTTCTGGAGCATATAAGCGAACCCTATATAAAAGCCCAGATTATTACTACACCAGAATATATAGGAGCCATTATTAAACTCTGTATGGAAAAACGGGGTATCCTACTTAATCAGCATTATCTCACCACTACCCGCGTAGAACTGAGTTTTGAAATGCCGCTGGCAGAAATCGTGTTTGATTTCTATGATAAGCTTAAATCTATGACCCGCGGTTATGCTTCCTTTGATTATCATCTCATAGATTTTCGACCCGGAGATCTGGTGAAATTAGATCTGAGATTAAATGGCGATAAAGTAGATGCCCTCTCTGCTATGATACACCGTACCAAAGCCGAAGCATTCGGAAGAAAAATGTGTGAAAAACTGAAAGAATTAATAGACCGCCATCAGTTTTTGATAGCTATACAGGCCACCATCGGCGCCAAAGTAATAGCACGCGAAACCCTCAGTGCTATGCGTAAGGATGTGACAGCCAAATGCTATGGAGGAGATATTAGCCGCAAGCGCAAACTCCTCGAAAAACAAAAGAAGGGAAAGAAGCGTATGCGACAGATAGGATCTGTAGAAGTCCCACAAGAGGCTTTCCTCGCGGTACTCAAGCTCAATGATTAATAATTAATATTGATCATCCCTTCGACACTCTTTTTATGATGAAATTTTATAATTGTTTTGTTATTTATTATATACAGATATTCATCCTGGCAAAATACGCTTTGAATCTTAGACTATGATTATTTTAGACGGAAATTTGCTCGCTTCAGAAATTAAAGCGCAGTTAATATCACGGGTACAAAGCCTGGCTATTCATCCTAGGCGCCCTCCCCATCTAGCCGCTGTATTAGTAGGTGAGGATGGTGCTTCCAAATCCTATGTAAATCATAAGGTAAAGATGTGTGCCGATCTGGGATTCCGATCTACCCTCCTGCGTCTCCCCAACGAAACTACTGAAGCACAATTACTAGCTATTATTAGCGAATTAAACGATAGAGAGGATCTGGATGGATATATCGTTCAGCTTCCCCTGCCTACCCATATAAATCCGGATAGGATAAACCAAGCCATTGATTATAAAAAAGATGTAGATGGTTTTCATCCGGTAAACATAGGGCGTATGACCCAAGGTCTGCCCGCCTATCTGCCCGCTACCCCTATGGGCATATTACAATTGCTGCAACGCTATGAAGTGCCCACGGCCGGCAAGCATTGTGTGATTATAGGACGCAGCAATATAGTGGGTACACCTATGGGTATTCTTTTGTCCAGAAACAACTATCCGGGAAATTGCACCGTTACAATCTGCCATAGCCTTACTCCCGATCTAGCTTTCTACACCCGGCAAGCAGATATCATTATCGTTGCCCTAGGAAAGGCGGAATTTATAAAAGTAGATATGATAAAACCTGGTGCGGTGGTTATAGATGTAGGTATCACCAGGGTAGAAGATAGCTCCGCAAAACAAGGCTATGTGATTAAAGGAGATGTCGCATTTGAAGAAGTGAGCAATATCTGTTCTTACATTACTCCTGTACCCGGTGGCGTGGGACCCCTTACAGTGACCTCATTGATGCAAAATACCCTGCGAGCTTACCTCCAAGAGGTATATACCAAATAATAAAAGCCGCCTCCCAGCGGCTATAAAAAATAAACCGGATATAGGGTCTAATTAGGAGCAGGTATCGCCCTCTTTTCTGATAGCACCGCCATTGGGAAAGTGGAATAAATAATCATACCCTAAAATTCTTAAAAATTTTATCCCCTATCCGGCTCTTCAATAAAACAATTTGGTCACTTCTAGCCTCACCTGTTTTAGTGCCAAACTGTCCATTTTTTACATAACTACTTTGGGCTATAAAGTTAGTTACCGGTTAGATAATAACCGAGATAATAAATGGCGGCAAACATAGCTGTGGCTATGACTATGATCAATAAATATTCCTTTTTCATAATAGAATTGTTTTAAAAAAATGAAAAAAAGCACTTTCCCTTACAAGGAAAAAAATCAACCTGCGGCGAGATGAAATCCGAGGTAATAAATAGCTGCAAATAAAGCTAAAGCAGCTAAAAGACTGAAAAGGTATTCTTTTTTCATAGGCCAAAACTTTTATGGGTAAAAAAAATATTTCTTTCTAAAAGAAGCCTCCCCTGTATGAATCGGGCAAATACTGAATGAAAGTTGCGGAGGTAAGACTTCGTATCTCTCCTTTATCCTTTGATGGTGTAAAGATAAGCTGAATTATAACAAATCCAAGGAAAATATAAAAATATTTTTTTTTCTACGCGATATGATTATAGTGTCCTATTTTGGACCCATAAATGAATTCTATGGCCGAAATAGTGCAAGCAAATCGCTGTCCCTGGTGTGCTCAATATGGTGAGCATATCCGCTATCACGATGAAGAATGGGGAGTAAAGGTAGAAGATGACCTCAAGTGGTTTGAATTTCTCACCCTAGATGCCTTTCAAGCCGGAATTAGCTGGCTCACTATCTTGCGCAAGCGGGAAGGGTTTAAGCGGGCCTTTAGTGGTTTTGACCCGGAGCTAATAGCTAAATATGATGAAAAAAAAATTCAATCCTTGCTAGCCGATGAAAAAATCATTCGCAATCAGCTCAAAATAAGAGCTACCGTAAGCAATGCCGCCGCTTTTCTGAATTTGCAGGAGCAGCACGGATCTTTTAATAATTATATCTGGAGGTTTACAGAAGGTAGCACCCTGCACCATTCTTTTACCCACCCCGGTGAGGTGCCGGTCTCTACTCCCCTATCCGATGCCATCTCCAAAGATCTGAAAAATAATCGCTTCAAATTTGTGGGCACAACTATTATTTATGCTTTTATGCAGGCAGCGGGGATGGTAAATGATCATCTGGTGAGCTGCTATCGCTATGAGCAAATCTGCCAACAATGCCCATAAGCATTCCTCTTTATTAGATGCTTCTGGCTGGGATTAATGCAAACTGTTATACAGACTAAATGCCCACATTTGTGAATAATGGGGATGCCTACTCATAGCATCATTGCTTTATTGTTCATAGGATGTATAAGCACAACCTCTAAATGTGGATATACTACTCCCGCCTCTACTAGGCTGGCCTCGACTTGCCAGCTATCTACTTCCATAAAGAACAGTATCACAGCTGTGCCGAAGAAAGCAACGGCGGATTCAAGTATTAAGAGCAAGAGGTTTCTCCGCCATTAGGGGAGTATAAGGGTTATATTCCCGATGACTTAGCAGGCCTGGGGAAATTCTTGCTCCCTTTTTTTCCACACATTTCTATAATAAAAAATGCCTCCGATGATCAGAACCAGCAGGTATGGTGCCAAAAAGAGGTAGAGAATACCGGCATTAAGTCCCAAGGCTTTGGTGCCCCCTTCTCGGATATTGGCCTCTGCGGATGCTTTGCACATAGGACACTGAGCCATTAATGAAGGAAGGGTGTAGAAAAAACAAATGAGCAGCAGTATAGCGCGTATGATTTTCATAGGGCAAAGATAGGCATTTTATACTTTGTTTTTCTAATTTTGTTTAATCCCGCATGGATAAGGGTAGTACCATCTGGTGGAAGTCGCAGTTTGGGATTCTGAAAGTGCCTATTTCCTAAAATTTTGTATATTTAAGCAGAAATGAAATATTATGAGGCAGTGGAAAAATATTTTTTCTTTAATATTATTTTACGCAATGGGCAAATTTGCTTTTGCCCAAGATGCTAACCTTTACGGGGAAATCACAGAAGCTTATACGAATGAAATACTGCCCTTTGCCATCGTGGTTTTTGATGATGATAATATCATTACTGCAGACAAGGATGGGAAATATTCATTGGCACTTATGGCAAGTGCATACAAAATCACTTATAAATTCACAGGCAAGAGAGATAGTACGATAGAGATAAAACTCCTACCGGGAGAATCTCGGATAATAAATATAGCCCTGAGTGATGAAAGGGTAGATCTGGGTGAAGTCATTATCTCTTCTAATCTGAATGATAAGTCATTAAAAAAAGAAGTGATAAAAGTAGATGTCATAAAGCCGGAAGCCATACAAAATAGGGTGGCAGTAAATCTTCAGGATGCCATCAAGGTGGTTTCAGGACTGCAAGTGATAGATGGGCAGCCCAGCATTCGCGGGGGCAGCGGCTATGCCTTCGGCACCGGCAGCCGGGTAATGGTAGTAGTAGATGGTCTGCCTATGCTCAGTGCAGACCGGGGTGATGTACAATGGAATTTTATACCTATAGAAAATGCCCGGCAAATAGAAATTGTAAAGGGTTCCTCTTCAGTGCTCTATGGCGCATCTGCGCTGAATGGAGTGATAAACGTATCTACCTTCGATGGTATGGATAAGACTTATTCCGCTTTGAGCATATATCATAAGATTATAGGACCTCCAAGGCGAAAAATTACCCAATGGTGGGATGCTGCTCCACAGAGTATAGGTGCTTTTTTTGTGCATCGCCAGCGCATAATGCAATTCGATTTTGTACTGGGGGGAAATCTGCACGATGCAAAATCCCATCTGGTAGATGATGATGAAGAAAGGGTGCGTCTCACCTGGAAGTCTCGCTACCGTCCGGCTAAAATAGACGGACTTTCCTTTGGGATTAATGGAAACTATACGCGTACAAGAGAAGGCTATTTTATTATATGGCAAAATGCTGAAGAGGGAATTATGAGACCAACCGGAGGTACTTCTGGAGATAATGACTATCGCTGGATTAATGTAGATCCCTGGGTCACCTTTTTTGATAAATACAATAATAAGCATAATTTTAAATCCCGTTATTACCGCACCCAGCTGGGCTTAGATGCCACTGCAGACTATGCTAATCTTTTTATGGCTAACTATACTTTTTCTCATACCTGGAAGGACCAATTTACACTCACTACTGGTGTGAGTTCTAATGGTTTTAATACCTTTGCCGATGACTATGGATCACATGATGGTATTATAAATGCCCTCTATGCCCAGTATGATATGAATTATAAAAAGCTGGTATTCTCCGCCGGCACACGTATGGAATCTTTTATACTGGATGCACTCATGATAGATCCCAAGCCTTCTTTTAGGGCCGGTATAAACATAGAACCTTGGCCCAAGACCACTATGCGCTTATCTTTCGGTCAAGGGTATCGCATACCCAGTTTTGTGGAAAAATATATAGACTATAAAGTGGGTGATCTTATTAATATTTTTCCTAATCAAGATCTGAGGCCTGAGTATGGATGGAGTTCTGAATTAGGAGCCATGAAATCTTTTAAAACCGGTAAAATCAATGGCTTTTTCGATGCCTCAGTTTTCCTAAGTGAGTATAAGGATATGGTGGAATTTTCTTTCGATCTCTACCCGGAGCAGACAGGTGCCATTACCGATAAAATAGGATTTAAATCTCTTAATATAGCCGAAGCCAGGATAGCCGGAATAGAATTAGGACTAGATGCCACTTCTAATGAAGGGACGCTGCCCTTTCATTTTACAGCCGGCTATACTTATTTATACCCGGTAGATTTAAATTATGACCCCGCAGATAATACGATACGCAATTATGGGGTTTATGCGCGAAATTTTTTCCGCTCCTTTTCGCAGGCTCCGGATTCCCTGCTTAAGCCTACTCTCAAGTACCGTTTTCGCCATTCAGCCACTGCAGATGTAGAGGCAAATTGTAAAAAATGGAAACTGGGCGGTGGTCTTAATTATTATAGTTATATGGAGCATATAGATTCCATTTTTACTGCCCAGGGTCCTTGGGGTTCTCTGCTACATCTGCTCAATATAGGAGAACCCATCCCCGGACTGAGAGAATGGCGTGATGAGCATAATGATGGTGTACTGGTGTCTAATCTGCGCCTTAGTTATAATGTGACAGACCGAATACGGCTACTCTTTAAGGTAGATAATATCACTAACCGAGAATATGCCATAAGACCCGCTATGCTGGAAGCCCCACGAAACTATACCCTGCAGTATAAAATAGATTTTTAACTTATATCTCGGCTTTGAGCTAGAACATTTGCTTTAACCTATCTTTAACCCATACATTTATTCATTTTTGCAATCTATGATTATTATTTATAGCGAAATCAGGTCTATTCAGCAGAAGAATGGTTATGGTGGTTTTAATATCGGCAAGTCTGTAGCCTATCAATATTTGGATAGCCTCATAAATTTTATGTTTCCTTCTTCCGAGGTAGATCGTATCTCTCAGCAGGAATGGGAGGGGCTTATGCACACCGGCGATCAACTCTTTTCCGCAGCACTAAAAAAGGATTATACTAGCGAGCATAGCAAGTTTATAGCCCTTATGCCGCAGGTATTAACTACCCTGTACACAGATGCTGAGAATATTTTGACTTTCGATCCTGCGGCCACTTCGCTCGAGGAGGTTATTCTCACTTATCCGGGATTTTATGCGATTGCCGTATATCGAATCTGTCATGAGATGTATAAGCTCGGTATCCCTGTGCTGCCGCGATTGCTATCCGAATATGCCCATGGTAGAACCGGTATAGATATCCATCCGGGAGCCCGTATAAGTCCCCCCTTTTTCATAGATCACGGCACCGGCGTAGTAATAGGCGAGACTTGCGAGATAGGGCCAAATGTAAAAATTTATCAGGGAGTTACCCTGGGTGCTCTGCAAGTAAAAAGAGAGCATTTTGCTACTAAACGCCATCCCACCATCGAAGAAAATGTAATCATCTATGCCGGATCTACCATACTCGGCGGGGGTACCGTTATCGGTCACGATACCGTAATAGGAGGGAATTCCTGGCTCACAGAATCTGTGCCGCCCTATTCGCTCGTATATCATAAAAGCGAAATAAAAGTGCGAACCAAGGAGTCGCCGGATGTCATTAATTTTGTTATTTGATTCTTTTTTATTAATCTATCGCCATGAAAGCAAACAATATTTTAGCCACTATCGGCAATACCCCCCATCTCAGAATAAACCGTCTCTTTGGAGAGGGTAATGAGGTGTGGATGAAATTGGAAAGGGCAAATCCGGGAGCCAGTATAAAAGACCGAATAGCCCTGGCTATGATAGAGGATGCCGAAGCCCGTGGCATTCTCAATAAAGATACTATCATCATAGAACCCACCTCCGGCAATACGGGTATAGGGCTGGCGATGGTAGCTGCGGTAAAAGGCTATAAGCTCATCCTCGTAATGCCAGAGAGTATGTCCATAGAACGCCGCAGGCTTATGGCGGTATATGGTGCCGAGTTTGTACTCACTCCTAGAGAAAAGGGAATGAAAGGAGCTATAGAAAAAGCCCGTGAACTCACCGCAGATCAACCTAATGCCTGGATGCCTATGCAGTTTGATAATAAAGCAAATGTGCAGGTACACAGGCAAACTACCGCTCAAGAAATTCTCCGGGATTTCCCAGAAGGATTGGATTTCCTGATTACCGGCGTGGGTACCGGTGGCCATATTACCGGATGTGCCGATATTCTAAAGAGATCCTTTCCCCAGATCAAAGTGTTGGCGGTGGAGCCGGCACTTTCGCCCGTACTGAGTGGCGGCGCAGCAGGCCCGCATCCTATACAAGGCATAGGAGCCGGATTTGTACCTGCTATCTTAGAAACTGCTCTCTTAGATGGAATCATTACGGTAACCAAAGAGGAGGCTTTTGAGTATGCTCAGCTCGCCGCTCTCAAAGAAGGAGTATTTATAGGCATTTCAAGCGGTGCCTCTTTAGCAGCTGTGACCCAAAAAATAAAGGATGGTACTATACAGATGGGACAAAGGGTACTCACCTTTTGCTACGATACCGGCGAACGATACCTCAGCATAGAGGGACTCTATTAGCGGGATAATTTTTGAGGTGAAATTGTCCAGAAATCAATAAAATTATCCTGCCTTTGCTTTTCCCAGAGAGGGATTTTCTTCCCTTTTGAAGAGGTTTTGACCATAATTAAAACCTAATATCCGTATTAAATATGGTAAAAATTGGGATTCTTCCTTTAATTATCCTGTTTATATCGATTTTTAGTGTCTTTTTAAGATATTTCAAACTATTATCTCCGCAAAAGATATTATCTTGCAGCCTTAATTTTTTTAACAACCAAACCAATTAATTTTAAGATGAGTAAATTTGTCGAAGCCCTAGATTCTTACAAGAAAGTACTCACTTCTCTAGGTGTGAGTTTTGATGCCGCACTTCTAGAAAAAGTGACCAAAGGAGTGGGACCTGCTATTTATCGCCCGGATTCAGCAAACGTTGCTGTCTCTGACAAAGAGGAGCTGGCCCGCGTAAAAAATAATTACCTAATTAAAAAATTAGGAATGGCAGACGGCCCAAATCTGGATAAAGCCATCGCCGAAGTGGGTGAGCAATTAAAATCTGTTAAGAATAAGCCTCGCGCTGTTTTCTATTATTTGCTTGCTGTAAAATTAGGACAACAAGGTTTTTATAAGTAATCTTGTGTGTTAAAATCTTTATTAGGCCATTTCCGCTGGGATTTGGCCTTTTTTTTTACCTTAGGTATCTTATTATATGCCTCGGCACCGATTAAAAAAAAAGATTTGCCCTAATTGTGGAACAGCTTTTGTGCCCGAATTTAATATTGCCCGCATTGTGGTCAGGAAAATCACGATCTGAAACGACCACTTCACCATTTGGGATATATTTATTGAAAATCTCACCCATTTTGATACTAAACGCTGGTCCTCTTTAAAAGCTATTTTTTCTAATCCAGGAAAAAATACAGCGGATTTTCTGGAAGGTAAAAGAGTGAGATAGGTAAATCCGGCTCGCTTGTACATTTTTTACCAGTGTTATCTTTTTTGCGCTCCTCACTAAATTTGTAGATAAAAAGATAGAACAGCGACATAGTGGCGAAGTCGGCGACCACCCGGCTATCGTTTCAGATTTGCTAAAGTTAAAGAATAGTTTAGAAAATAGCCTCCTAGAAGTTTGCGGCGGAGCACATCTGACTCTTATGGATATAATATTTGCCGCAGCTAGCTTGCTTTACGCTCCTAAGCAAGACGTAATACTGGCTTGGAAGGATACCAGCCTAGATTCGGTATTGACTGCTGCAGGGAAAATGGCCAATGCCTCTATGCAGAGACCTTATAAAATCGGCGATAGCCATGATAAATCCGTATCTATTATGATGTTTTTGCTGATGCCACTCACAGTAGTTTTGCTGTGGCTTTTTTTGGAATAAGGAGATATGACTATGAGCAACTCCTATTTAGTATTCATATCCATACCTTTTACTTTATGATATTCGCAGTTCTGCTTTTCGCAGGAATGTTTATTAAAAAAGAGGTAACGAACTGGACCGCCTTGCTGATGCTAGGTTGCCTGGTATATCTATTGCTATCATTAAAAAAAGTATATGGCCATAGCTGGCCTAAGACTATCGGTCGTTTTATTCTGGTTTCAGTGCCTTATTCTATTGTATTCATAGTCCTTCTCGCGATGGGGTCGCTAATAGGTATCTTTAATATCTGAGTATAGAACAGGCTGTCAGGTGTTTTCGTCTTATTCCGGTCTTTGCTTTAGAGATGAATAATAGATTTCATTGAGCCGGTATCGGTAGATAAATAATAGTGCGGCAGATAGGATACAAAGCAGCGAAAAAAGCAGATAAGCCAGATGTACCTGCACTATAAGAAAGGGAATAGAAAAGATAAATCCAAATAGTATGCGCAGTAAAAAATTTATAGCCATCACTACGCCTCCGGTGCGACCTATCACTCTATTGGGGATGGTAATGAGGGTATATTGAAACCGTAGTATGCGGGCACCGGCATTGCATAAGCCTATGAGAAGGAATAATCCTATAAATAGCAGAATAGAAAAATAGGATCCTAAAAACATATAGCAGATACCACATAATAGGCTCAATCCGATGATGCCATAAAGAGGTGAGTGACCCGCAAAAATTCGCCTTATAAATATACCGCTAAATATAGCCCCTATGGCAAAACTTATTTCGCTCATACCATATACCCAAGAGTCGCCATTGAGGCATCTGGTCACATAACTGGGGTTTAGCGCAAAAGCCGATAAAAGGATAGTAAGAAAAATAGTAAACGAGGCATTGCCAAACAAAAATTGCATAGGATGCGCGGCGAAATACGAAAACCCTTGCTCATAACGCTCCCATACGGTACCCTCATCTATGCGTCTTATGATAACTGGCCTATAGGTAATACTATTTACTATAAACCAAGTGATCACATAGGTGATGCCATCAAATAAAAAAATATGAGCGAGGCTTAGCTTGGGTATATACACTGGGATGGATAGCCCACCTATCTGCAGGTTATGGTCTATGCCGGTGAGTAATAGTGCCGCTGCCGCCCCGGATATTACACTAGTGAGCTGACCCTGTATTTCCAGATAAGAGGTTATCTTTCCATACTCTTCCGGCCGGAGTACTTCCTGAATAAAGGCAAACTGAGCCGGATAATGGGTAGAAAAAATGAGAATAGTGAGCGTAAAAACACCGGCTGCCAGTATGGGTGGCACGCCGCCATACATAAGACCTATAAAGGCTACAGTAAGCAGTCCCCATGCTCCTGCTACATTTTCGCCTACAAAGAGTTTTTTGCGGTCTAGCCGGTCTATAAGTGTGCCCGAATACATACTCCATAATAAACCGAATATATTTGCAATGGCATATATGATCATCCACAATCCCGCACGATTATATATATTGGCAAAATACCACGGAACTGCAATGATGGATATCCCCTGAGCTATACCGGAAATGGTATTTGCTAAAAAAATTCGTTTTATGGCCGGAAGATTTTGCACCTGCAATGAAATAAAATGTATAAAAAAAATAATAGAAATAACCGTACTGAATGTGCCGGAAAAGAGGAATTGCTTTTTAGGTTGCAAAGGTATTGCGCTTTTCGTGAAAGATGCCGGATGGAAATCATACAAAAACTGCGCAGCCTCACCACTAATACTCATTATGACACAGAGATTCTCGATTCATTAGCCGCAAATAAATTTTGGGATGAAAAACGCTTTATAAAACAATATATTCACGATAAATTTTATATCTCCCACTGGGGGAAAATGAAAATAAAGCGCGGGCTGGATGCCCGAATGATAAATGTGCATCTCTATGAAGAAGATATAAATAAGTTAGATGACAATGAGTATTATCAAAAAATGTTTTACCATATAGAAAGAAAAAAGGCTTCCCTCTCTAATGCGGAAAGCCCCTATATAGCTAAAGACAAAATTTTTAGGTATGTATGTGCCAAAGGTTTTGAGCCGGATAGCATCTGGACAGCACTCAACGGCCTTATCCCTACCTAAGGAGGGTAGAATTATAAGCGATAATTTAATCCTAAAATAATTCCGGCAGTGGCATTATTAGTTTTATCGTGTCCGTATAAATTCACCTGCTCTTCAGCGAATATTTCGGATAAGCCATAGTTTAGACGAAGTAGCAGATCGGCTTCTAATCTTTCCGAAAAATTAATACCCGCGCCTAAGTGCAGATCTATCCCCAGATCCAAGCCATTCATATTATCTTTTATATCTGTAGATCCGCTGTCACTGCTGGACTCAGCATTGAGTAAAAAACCGAACTCCGGTCCCAGCTCACATACAAACATAGCTCTCTTATACGGATCGGTATTCATCCGCAGCAGCAAGGGTATCTTAAAATAACCGAGATCGGTCCTAAATTTTATAGAAGGATCTACTTCTTCATTGATATATTTTTGACCCTGTTTAGAGTAAAGCAAATTGGCCATTAGGCCAAAATTATCTGAAAAGCCATATCCCAGTGCCAGACCCCCCGAAAAGCCCAGTGTTCTTTCAAAATTGAGCTCATCTCCCGCATCGAAATCCTGCTTATTTAGAATTCCGCTGGCCTGGGGTATCAGGCGAATGCCTACACTAAGGCCTTGCTGCGCAAAAACACTCATCGTGATGCTTAATAATACCAGAAAAATGCAAATTTTTTTCATCGAAATCGGTTTATTGGTTTTATAATGGGTCAAAAATAGGAATTTTGTTGATTATGACTCGAACTAATATCCGCCAGCCATTGTTTATTTATTTAATTTTGTCCTCCTTATTATTATGGAATCTACTACTAAGCGCATCATCTCTATGTACACCGAGGCCACCCCGAATCCGGAGAACCTTAAATTTGTAATGAATCGGATGCTTTTTGCCCGTAATAGTGCCGATTTTCAACAACGCGAAGAAGCCTTAGGAGTAAGCCCCCTGGCGGAAAAAATATTTGACTTCCCTTACGTAAAAGGCGTCTTCATTTCTAATAACTTTATCACCCTAGCTAAAAAAGCCGATAAAGACTGGAATGAAATTATTCCCGAAATAAAAATTTTTCTTAAAGAATACCTGGCCGCTGAGCTGCCCATTATTAATGAGTCTTTACTACAAGAAAAAAGACAGGTATCAGAAGCCCAAAATCCAGTATCAGCAGATGATAAGGAAATAATAGAAAAAATAAAGGATCTATTGGCTAAATATATTCAGCCGGCTGTAGAAATGGATGGAGGCTCTATTGTATTTAAATCCTATGATAAAGGGGTGCTTACCGTAGGTATGCATGGTGCCTGTAGCGGATGCCCTTCTTCTACCCTCACCCTCAAATCCGGTATAGAGGGAATGATGAAAAGAATGATTCCGGAGGTGATGGAGGTAGTGTCTGAAGCAGTATAAATATAGACCTTTTCTCCTACACAAGACAGGAAAATGATAGCCTCTGATTTACACCCCTTCACATTAATATATGACTAAGCAGCAGCGGGCTTTGGATCCTCACATAATCGCATACATCCCTGTATAGAAGCTGGCAGATACAGGGATTTTTTTATACAGAAAAACCATTGTTCTGGATTATCTAATCATTTAGCCCGGAGCTGACTGTCAATATCTTCCCTTGGCTATTTTATATACTTTTTCCTCCTCGCCAAACCATAAGCGCAGAAAATAAATCCCCGCATCCAGCCGGGTCGGATAATAAAGTATAAGGGCATCGCTTTGGCCTTTTTCATCGGCTAGCATCCTGCCATGGAGATCTATGAGTTGATACCGGTCTGCCGGCTTTCCCTCGGCGTGCTGAATGATGAGCGGGCCTCCGCCGGAGAAAAACAAGTCGCTGTTTCGCACATTAAATAAGGAGTCATATATTTGACCACAGTAGTTTACGGAAATATGCACTGTATCGCGAATGATTTCTTGGGTATTAAAATTTGTGACTGTGAGATAATAATCATTATTAAAACCCGGGCGTAGGCGGGGATTGGGAGCGGTACTATTAAACATATTATCCGCACTCTGCCAGCTCACAGAAAGGCCCACCAGTTCAGGAAAAACGCTGCCTAACACTACTTCATCACCCAAACAAACTTCCATGTCCGGCCCGGCAGAAAACTCCGGATCCCAAAGTCCGCGCCCGGCCAGCTTAGCCGTGATCTGCGGGCGATAGAGACCCTGAAAAACCAATTCCTCCGCATTTACCAGTGCCTGTGCAGCCTGCTCAAAACTCATATTGTTTTCCAGATGATAGAGCAGTTCTATAAGAATGGGGTCGAGTATCTCACGACCCAGCTCCCAATAGATATCCATAAGCATCCCCGACCAAAGAAGAGATAAATCGTAAATAGAAATTCCTCCTGTTTGCAATTCCGGTGCATCATATATATCCGGGTAAAAATATTGGTTATTGGCATTTCTTCCCGGCCAAAACTCATTGTGACCATCCCAGGTAAAAACTTCGCCCCATTTAAAATCGCTGCGTTCTATGGAATAAGACAGGGCGAAATAATCTCCATTCGCTTCATCTATGGCTTTTCTTTCCGTACCGGTATTCGTACCCCCATTAGCACAGTTCGAAAGTGCGTGCCCAAATTCGTGGATAAGCACATCGGCATCTTCGGCGTCATCTACTCCACCCAGCCCAAAACGAAGGGTAGGTGGATTCTGATTGCCATTATAAAAAGATTGATCCTGGGCTACCCATTGTCCATTTTGGAAGGAGGAAAGGGCGTGGGTATCTACCCATAACTCTGTGCCACTGCACAGTCCATCATCGAGGCTGTGCACATATTCTAAGTAATGCGTGAGGTGATAATAGGCCATTACATCCTCAAAACCTGATTCCGAGCGATTGTAATCAAAGCTGGGCTGGAGCGATCCGGTCACTGCATAATCGGGCATATCGCCAGCGAGAGAGGTGATCTTTATAAATGTATTCTCCAGCGTAAACAGGCCGGTATTATCATCAAATACGCAGGCTATGCTGCGCCACTGCTGCTGGCTTTCCAGTGATGTATTTGTTTGATCTTCATTGTCGCTAAATGCCCCGCCATAGGACACCCCGGCAAGAGTGAGCGGATCCGGATCGAATATATGTACCTGCACAATACTATCCTGCGCATAGTCCTGAAGGTCTCTGGTGTATAGCACTTTACCGCTGAGGTCATAGAGCAAGGCCTCATGGCTGCAGGAGCCGGTGACCTCGGTATAATAGGCAGGTACGCAGGTAGTGGCATTCATAAAAAACCAACAAGGATCGGGCCCCTTATAAAAGCGCTGGCCGGCTGATAGACACCCTAATTCTCTGCCCGCTGGCGGCGGAATATTCCTGTCCTCAGGATTAAAATGAACGGGTACTATCGCATTGTCCGTAGCAGAGATAAGCCTTCCTTCCAAATCGGTCACTACACTTATAGTGGCATTATATACCGGATAGCCATGGTAGTACTGTGTATATGTATAATGCACAGAATAGGGACTGCGGCCCAGGTGGTGCAAATGAAAACGGATGGCAGGATATCGGTCTAAATCATTATAGCGAGATATAAAATCGGCTATCCGAGATTCTGTACAAAATCCGCTTCTATGCGGGGGCAGGCTTATGTTTTGGGCCTTAGGACTGTCCTGATAGTGCTGCTGCGCTAGGGGACAGAGCGGAAGCCCAATAATTAAAAGTACAAAGCTCAGGATAGGATTTTGCATTGGATGGAATGAATATGTATGAGTTTTTCCCAAATGAAATGGCGGTCTTCTAAAGGAATTTCTATCTGCAAAATATGGTCTTTTTCATAGGATTGCAAGACGATGCGCATTTCCGTATGTTTGAGAATGCGCATTACTTCATTTAAGACCTCAGCCGGCGAAATAATTTCCAAGGTACTGCGGATTTTTATCGCTTGTATGTCCGCAGAATCGAGGGCCCCTAGTGCCGCCTCTTTATAGGCAGTAAACAGGCCTGCGGCACCCAGTTTTGTGCCTCCGAAATAACGGACCACTACCACTAATATTTTTGTGAGTTCCCTAGCATCTATCTGCCCCAGGATGGGCTTGCCGGCGGTGCCGGAAGGTTCGCCATCATCATGGGCTCGGAATATTTTTTTTTCCAAATCTAAGCGATAGGCATAGCAGAAATGTCGTGCCTTAGGGTGCTCTTTTTTTAATAGGGCCAGGTGCGCGGCCACTTCCTCGTCTTCGGATACCGGATAGGCAATGCCCAGAAATTTACTGCCTTTCTCCTTATACGCTCCGTAAGCTGGCCCCCTTATGGTGCGATAGCTAAATATCATTTAACTGGCCTGGGAGAGAAGGGTGATGGCAATAAGCGATATACAGAGGCCAAAAATATTTAACGAACTCAGCTTATCCCGGAAAATGAGCCAGCCAAAAATAGTAGATACTATCAGCACACCTATATTGGTCACCGGTAAAATGATGGATGCCGGCCAGCCGGTGGTTTCAAAGGCTTTTAGAAAAAAAAACAGAGAAAAATAATTGGGCACACCCAGTAGGATACCAGCTAAAATCGCCCGCGGATGCCTGGCTATCTTCCATTTTAGCCGTGTATATAGATAATAAAGACTTCCCAATGCCGCTGCTGTACCAAAGGCCACCGTGAGAAAAAACGGAAAATAGGCCGCCGGAAGATTGTTTTTTTGATTATAGGAAACGATGATCTCTATAACCCCGCTGATAGCCAGTACCATGAGCGGAAGGATGAGGTGTTTAGAAGCAGATTCGAAACTGTCGCCCTGCTTTACCGAGGAGAAGATCACTGCAGCTACCGCCAGTAAGAGACCTATTATTTTTATGCCGGTAACCGCATCACCAAATAGCCATATCGTGAAGGGTACAGATATGATCATACTCAGCTTAGATGCTACAGAAGCGGGGGTTACACCGGCTTTCTGTACCGTGAGGCCTATGAGATTAAATCCCACTATAAAGCAGATACCCAGCACACAGGCCCAGCCAAACCAGGGAGTCCGCATTACTTCTGCCACCGGCATACGATCCTGCGTGAGCAGGACCCCACAGACCACACAGGCCATATAGTTTATAATGATAGCCTGCAGATTGGGGATGCCCCACCGCTCTACTACTTTAAAAAACAATATTAAAAAGGCACCACAGCAGATACTGCCCGCTATAAAAATCATCGGAAATTTTTTTAGAGATAAGGGTTTTTATAGATACACACTTCATTGTCATCGAGGCTGTAACGATGCGCTAAAAGGCCGGTATAAGTCGGAACCTTTATACCTTCTTCCCAGTTTGTAGCTGATGTGATGATTCGTATTTCGTCCCAAAGATGATAATAAATCAATGAATCATGCAATTTTTTTCCACCCTCTACCAGTAAAGACCCAATATTATTTTGGTATAGGCGGCTCACGAGCTCCGGAAGGTCTTCGTTTTCAGGGCAAATCCATTTGTTCTCAAAGAAATGATCAGGGGAAGAAGTGATCACTAAGGTAGGTGCTGTACCGTCGAAAACCTGGTATTTAGGGTCCAGACGGTGGTGTCTGTCCAAAATGATCCGCAGCGGCGAGGCTCCTTCCCAATATCGGGTATTGAGGGCCGGATTGTCGGCTAGGATAGTTTCTGTACCACAGAGGATGGCCTGCTCCCGGCTGCGCCATTTATGTACCACTATGCGCGCCCACTCATTCGTAATCCATCGCTGCGACCCATCGGCCGGGGCATAATATCCATTTGCAGTCTGGGCCCATTTGAGTATGATATAGGGGCGATGGTGGGCTATGCCCGTAAGAAACCGGCTATTGAGCTCATTGGCTTGCTTCTCCATAGGACCTGTGATAACGTCTATACCTGCCTCCCTCAGCTTAGCTATGCCCCTGCCCGCCACTTCGTAATAGGGATCGGTACAGGCTATTACACATCTTTTTATACCCTTGCTTATGATGAGATCGGCGCAGGGAGGCGTCTTGCCGGTATGGCTGCAGGGCTCCAGGCTCACATAGAGGGTGGATAGTGGTAGTAGGGATAAATCTTCTGACCGTACAGAGAGAATAGCATTTACCTCTGCATGACTCTGTCCATAACAGGTATGATATCCCTCGCCGATGATGCGATCCTCATATACGATCACAGCACCCACTAGGGGATTAGGAAAGGCTTTGGGAATGCCCATACGAGCCAGGTCCAGGCAGCGCAGCATCCATATTTCTTCGGTAAGAGGCACCTGCAAAGGTAAGTTTTTTTTATGCCTACATTTGGTAATCTGTACGGATACAGGAGGCCGGCAGACGGCCATTTTTTTGTCGGCATTAGGCAAAAAAAAATCCACAGGCACAATGATTAGGCAGGTAATTAGCCAGCTTACTGAGTGCAGGTTTTCCTGATAGGGTTTATGGGCTGTTTAGGATCGGCTGTGTAGGTAGGTGGATAGGGTGCTAGAAGAGGTGATTACCTGGGTTTTCTGCTTGTGCTTTATACTGGGCTATAGCCTCCTGATACTTATGAGTGGCCAGGGTAGGAGAGGGAGCGGCATTTATACCGGAGGCGATAGCCACTCCACAGATGCCCGTTTCCAGCAAGGGGTTTATATCTTCCAGCCTTATGCCGCCTATGGCTATGATGGGTATAAAGGGGGCATAGTGTTTAGTAAGTGCGGCTATTCCATCTAATCCGAGTACGGGGCTGAGGCCCTGCTTAGTGGTGGTGAAGCGATAGGGCCCCAATCCCACATAATCGGCACCTGAAGCGATAGCAAGGTCCAGATCCAGGGCGGAATTAGCTGTAGCTCCTATGATAAAATCATTGCCCAGAAGGGCTCTGGCTTGAGCTACGGGCATATCCTGGCGGCCTAGGTGCACGCCATCTGCACCGGTGAGGCGGGCCAGTTCCGATGAGTCATTGATGATGAGGCGGGCATTATAGCGATGGCATATTTCTTTTATGCGGAGGATATCGGTTTTCAGGGAGGCCGGAGCCTGGTTTTTTATACGTACCTGTACCCACCGGATACCCGCGGCACAAACTTCTTCTGTGAGGTTCAGAAGTGTGCGGCCGGGAATATCGTTTTGGGTGATATAGTGGAGGGGGAGGATTTCTTTGTTCATAGGGCAAAAAAATGGGTGCCGGAGCGGCCGGGGGCAGAAAGCAAATAGGACCGGGTATAGCAGCGGGCCCGGTGTATGGCATAGTTCAGATCATCGCCAGTGGCCAGTGCTGAGGCAATGGCACTGGATAGCACACAGCCGCTGCCATGCTTACTATTTCCGTGTAGAAGGGAGGATGTATAACCGTGTATAGCACCTTCCTTAGTGAGCAGCAGATCTTCTACAAAGCCATCTGCAGCAGATACAGATTTTATAAATATATGGCAAGGCAGGTAAGCAGGGGGAAGATGTTTTTGAAGAATTTCCCACTCTTTGGCATTGGGGGTGGCGAGATAAATTTTTTCCATTATTTGGCTGAGTCCGGAGAGTGTGGATGGAACATAAAAATCAAATCCGGCACTGGCTTTTAATACGGGATCCCATATAATGCGCATATCGCTGCGATGAGCGTGCAATATATCCAGCAATTCATTCAAGAGCGGCAGGCTGGGCAGGATACCTATTTTTACATACCTAATTTCATATCGGTATAGAAGGATATGTAGTTGCTCTTTTATTTCGTCATCGCTCAGCCAGCGGCAGTCTATAAACTGATCTTCATTTTGTATGGTGATAGCGGTGCATACGCAGAGGTCTCTCACCCGGTGTGCCTGCATCACTTTTATATCTGCCGTGAGCCCGGCACCGCCACTGGGATCGAAACCGGCTATAGTAAGGACGAAGGGTTGGGTTTCTGGCATAATTCATTGAGGGCGAGGAAGGCTGCTACGGGATCGGGGCTTTTCCAGATGTATCCGAGAACGGCTACACCATCTACGCCCAGCTGGTGTACGATGGGCATTTTATCCGGTTCTACGCCTCCCATTACTATAATTTTTTGCTTAGTGAGGTAGGCAGTGCGCTGCAGGCTGCTGAGATTAAAACTGGCGGTATATCCCTCTTTGCTTATACTCTCGAATACGGGACTTATAAATACATAATCATAAGGTTCTTTGGCACGGAGAATTACATCCAGATCGTGAAAGGAGGCACTGAGATGAAAATCGGGGTGGGCTAGCTTATGATTTACCCAATATAGATAAGCAGGATCGCCCTGCATAAGGAGTTTTACATTATTTTCTTTAAAATGAATACCCCCGATAGGCTGGGTTTCGGCCATTTCGTAGTGCTGGTGGATGACGATGCGACAGCGGTATTCTTCACACACTTGCTGAATAAAATTTCGTTGCGTATCGCTATCTACAAAGGGGCTGCGAATATGATAATATTGTAAGCCTGTTTCGAAAAGACGGTTTACGATATTTACTTCATCTGGCACTGGAAAGGGTGCGGATATTACGATCAGTTTCATTAATGCAGCAGTAAAAAATATTTTTGGGAGTAAAGATAATTATTTCAATAAACCCATCCTGAAGAAAGAGAAGCAAAAATATTCTATCTTTATCACTCATCAAATAGGTTGGGCAGAATGATATCCGGCCAGACCCGGTCATCTGCTTAATATCTAGGCTTTCTTAAAGAAATAATTACCGGAAATCAAAGAGATAACGAGTAGGTAACATAGCAAGAAAAGTACTAACTATTAACTATTCCTATAGCTCTACTCTCCTCTGCGCTATCTGACGGCGAAAAACATCTCTTACCGGATAATATTATTACTTGCTAATTTAGCATCGTGATAGGGAGAGCTACAGTATGCATTCATCATGCCGAAATAGGCCACCTGCGGGTATGGTCTGCTGCTTTAATGCTCTGGCTTAGTCTGGGCATTAATGCACAGGTACAGGAATCAGATACCGTGAGGCTTTCATTTTTTAAACCCGCCTCTGCGCCCCATAGGGCTCGGATTATAGGGATAAATAGTGGCTTAGGAGTTACTTATGTGGGTATGATGGCGGCACTCCATGCCGCCTGGTATAAGCAATATCCGCGTACAGCCTTTCATTTTTATAACGACAATGGCGAGTGGAACCAAATGGATAAAATAGGTCATGCCTGGACTGCTTATGTGGAAGGAAGATATGGGGTAGGGCTCTATCGCTGGGCGGGATTGCCTGAAAAGAAAGCCATCTGGATAGGAGGCTTTATAGGATCGCTGGCCCAGACCTCCATCGAAATCTTAGATGGTTTTTCGGCAAAATGGGGAGCCTCGCCCGGTGATCTTTTGGCTAATACACTCGGTTCTGGATTAGTGATTTCACAAGAACTCCTTTGGAAAGAGCAAAAAATAAAGATGAAATTTTCCAGTCACATCGTAGATTATAGCGGCAATGACCAAGCAGTACAAATACGTGCCGATGAACTTTTTGGCCACAGCCTGCTGGAAAAAATACTCAAGGATTATAATGGACAATCCTACTGGGTCTCCTTTTGCCCCTGGGCACTCCGGCGCCCCAAAGTGAGGATGCAATGGCTAAATATCTCTTTGGGATATGGGATAGAAGATGTACTTGGCGGATATAGAAATACCTGGCTCAGCGAAGGACAAGCCTATGACTATACTCACCTGGGCAGGCAGCGCACCTATATGTTATCTTTAGATATAGATTTGGAAAAGATTCGCGTGCGCAGGGCCTGGGCAAGGACACTTTTGTACGCCCTGAATATATTTAAAATTCCCGCACCCACGCTTATGATAAATAATAACCAGAAAATTAGTTTCTCTGCCTTTTATTTTTAAACAAAATAGAATTTTTAATGTTATAAAAGGACAAAAAATATGAGTAGATATTCCATCAAAGATATTTCTGCCCTTTCAGGCATTAAAGCCCATACCCTGAGAATTTGGGAACAGCGATATAATCTGCTGAAACCGCAACGCACAGATACTAATATCCGATACTACTCGGATGAAGACTTAAAGTATCTGCTGCGAATAGCTCATCTGAATAAGCACGGGATGAAAATATCCCGGTTAGCCAGCCTCAGGGAGGAGAAGGTAAAAGAACTTTTTACAAGCTTTCAGGCGGGTGATTCTGATCGGAATCAGATTATTACTCAGTTTAGTATCTATATGCTCGATCTCAATGAGGAAGATTTTGAAAAACTCTTTAGCGCCAGCATTCAACGCTACTCCATAGAGACTTGCTTTATTGATATTATTTATCCATTTCTGGAGAGAGTGGGCGTCTTGTGGATGAATGGTTCTATAAATCCTGCCCAAGAACATTTTATGTCCAATATTATCCGGTTAAAACTGATGTCGGCCATAAATGCATTGCCCACTACCTATAACGCTTCGCCAGAGAAACGCCATATCTTATTCTTACCGGAAAATGAATATCACGAGATAGGATTGCTATTGACCTGGTATATGCTTAAAAGCAGAAATCGTGAAGTAATCTATCTGTGAGCGAATGTACCTATAGGGGATTTAGAATTCGTCTCAAACATAAAACCCGCTAAAAATATTCATCTCGTACTTACCAATACCCATACCCGAAAGAATTATGAGGCATATCTCATGGAGCTTAAAGAAAAACACAAAGATGGTAGGATTTATATATGTGGGCTGGCTATCACCAAATATTTAAAATTGCTATCATCAGCTAAGAATGTAACCGTATTACATAACCCGGAGGAGCTACAGAAAATTTTAGATAAGGGGAAATAGACTGCTGCTATCCTCCTTATGTTTAAGTCCAACAAAAAGCCTATTGAGAAATTGTTTTCTCAGGGGCTAATGTAGGTGTATAATGATTAAGTTATTAATGATCATTTAAGGGTAGTCCTCGGCGCTGAAACTCCGGCCAGGTGAGAAATTCATCGCCTACTCGTTTTTCTACCATCGTAATACAGCTATCTACCGGGCATACGATCTTGCATAGATTGCAGCCCACACATTCATCTTCTTTGATGGTATAGGTGTTATATGGCTGTCCTTTGGCTAGGTTTATGGATTGATGGCTGGCATCTTCGCAGGTGATATAGCAAAGGCCACAATGGATGCATTTATTCTGGTCTATACGGGCGGTAATATGGAAATTGAGGTCCAGTTTTTCCCAGTCGGTCACTTTCTTTACACTTAAGCCTATCACCTCTTCTAGGCTACTAAACCCTTTTTCGTCCATCCAGTGAGAGAGTCCCGTGGTCATATCCTCTACGATGCGAAACCCATATTTCATAGCGGCGGTACATACCTGTACATTGCTGGCTCCTAGGAGCAGAAATTCGGCGGCATCTTTCCAGTCGCTTACACCGCCTATACCGGATATCGGCGTATGGGCAAAGACTTCATTCTTAGACAAGCTGTGTAGCATCTTTAGGGCTATGGGCTTTACTGCGGGGCCACAGTATCCGCCATAAGCACTCTGGCCACCTACATTGGGTCTTACCTCTAAGGTATCCAGATCTACTCCGGTGATACTCTGTATGGTGTTTATGAGCGATAAGGCATTGGTGCCAGCTTCTAGTACGGCTTTGGCGGTGGGCACCACGCTATGCACATTGGGTGTGAGCTTAGTTATCACCGTTATGGTGGCTTTTTCCATTACCCATTCCACGATCATTTTGGCTATTTCGGGATTTTGCCCTACAGAGGAACCCATTCCTCTTTCGCTCATACCGTGCGGACATCCAAAATTGAGTTCTATGCCGTGGGCACCGGTATCTTCGGTTTTAGCGATGAGCTCGTGCCAGGCCTCACGGGTATTATCAGCCATAAGGGATACCACCATCGCTCTATCGGGAAATTCGCGTAGGACTTCCCGTATTTCGCGCAGATTGAGTTCTAGTGGGCGATCGGAGATGAGTTCTATATTATTGAGGCCCATTATTCTTTTGCCGCCATAGTCCACGGCTGAGTATCGTGAAGACACATTTTTTATCTGTGGTCCTAAAGTTTTCCATACTACACCTCCCCATCCGGCTTCGAATGCCCGCAGCACATTTATTTTCTTATCTGTGGGAGGCGCACTGGCCAGCCAAAAGGGATTAGGCGATTTTATGCCGAGAAAATCAGAAAAAAGACTTGCCATACTAAGCAATTATTTTGAGGTAAGACAATATACCGGCAGCTGCTTTTTTGCCCGCTTCTACGGCATCTACCACTTCGCGCCCGCCGTTTACCGCATCGCCTCCGGCAAATACACCGGTAATATTCGTAGATCCATCGGGATGGACGATGATGCGGCCATCTTTATGGGCGATATGTTGGCTGTTTATGAGCGATTCAAAAGGCATTTGGCCGGCGGCTTTTATCACCATATCGGTTTCCACAGTAAAGGTTTGGCCGGTAGCTACCGGGGCTCTTCGGCCAGAGGCATCGGGTGATCCCAATTCCATTTTCTCACATATCAGATGAGTCAGTTTCCCATCCTCGGTGAGTATTTCTTTGGGCGAAGCCAGAAATATAAAATTACAACCATCTAATCGGGCTATGTCCATTTCTTCTTGGGTACAGGGTTTCTCATTTTCTGTACGGCGATATAGGATGGTCACTTCCTTAGCACCCAATCGCTTGCTCTGGGTAGCGGCATCTATGGCGGTCATACCTAGGCCTATTACTGTTACTTTGTCTCCTACGGATATATCTGCCAGGTTTTTAGTGCGGATATCATAGATAAAAGAAATGGCATCTACTACCCCCATGGCATCCTCGCCTTTTATACCTAATGACCGAGCTATACCCACCCCAAAACCCAAAAATACAGCATCGAATTGTTCCTGAAGTTCATCCAGGCTTATATCTCGCCCTAGGGTTATATTATATTTAATTTCTATGCCGCCTATGGAGGTGATATAGTCCACTTCTTGCTGGCAAAACTCCGGAGTCACCTTATAACCGGCCACGCCATAGGTCATAAGACCTCCGCCTTTGGATTCACGCTCGTAGATAGTGATGTCTATGCCTTTGAGTGAAAGCCGGTGGGCGCAACTAAGTCCGGCCGGTCCGGCACCTACGATGGCCACTTTGGCATTTTTTGAGGGTTCGCGGGTGTAAAGTTTCCAATGATGGTCCATTGCTTTTTCTGTGGCATACCGCTGTAGTTTGGCGATGTGAATGGGCGTTTCTTCCATCAGATTATATACACAGGCACCTTCACAGAGTTTTTCTACCGGACAAACTTTCGCACACCCTGCCCCCATAATATTGCTATCAAAAATAGTTTTGGCGGAGCCCATCACATTATCTGTAGCTATTTGTTTTATAAACATAGGTACATCTATGTGAGTGGGACAGGATTTCATACAGGGGGCATCATAGCAAAAGAGGCAGCGATTAGCTTCCGTAAGGGCTGAATCTGTCGTTTCAAAGGGAGGATGGATATCGGCAAAATTTTGCATTAGTTCTTCCTCGCTTATGCGATTGTTTATTATAGCCATTTAGTAAAAAGAAAAGAATGAAAAAAATTATGGGGCTACGATTTCTTTATAAGAGTCTGGCCGGCGATCGCGGAAAAACTGCCAGGTGCCGCGCACTTCATCTATCATATCCAGATCAAAATCGGCGATCAATAGTTCATCCTTGTATTCATCTGCTTGGGCGAATATCTGGCCTCTGGGATCTACAAAATAGGAGGTTCCATAGAAGCGTCCCAGATTCCAGGGTTTTTCTTCGCCTACGCGATTTATACAGCCCATAAAATAGCCATTAGCTGCCGCGTGAGCCGGCTGTTCCAGTTTCCAGAGATATTGCGAAAGGCCGGCTACTGTAGCACTGGGATTATAGACGATTTCAGCACCATTTAATCCCAGGCAGCGGGCACCCTCCGGAAAATGGCGGTCGTAGCAGATATATACTCCCACCTTAGCATAGCGAGTTTCGAACACGGGGTAGCCCATATTGCCGGGCTTAAAGAAGAATTTCTCCCAGAATCCGGTAGTGTGGGGGATGTGATTTTTGCGATACTTACCCAGATAGGTGCCATCTGCATCTATTATTGCAGCCGTATTATAGAGCACCCCGGCCTGTTCTTTTTCATAGACCGGAACGATGATTACCATCTGGTATTTTTTAGCATATTCCTGCATCAGGGTCGTAGTGGGACCGGGCACCGCCTCTGCTGAGGCATACCAAGCCCTGTCCTGTCCTGGACAGAAGTAAGGGGTATTAAATATTTCCTGCAGGCAGAGAATTTGAACCCCCTTTTTGCCGGCTTCTTCTATATAGGGAATATGTTTATCCGTCATCGCTTGGATAATTTGTTCTATACTTCCCTCGCCTTCTGTCATTGGAAGGCTCATCTGTATCAATCCTGATTTGATCATTCTGGGCATAAAAAATGAAACTAATTTAGCAAATTGTGAAAAATGAATGAAACGATAAAAGTAGAAATTATTTCTTATAAAATACAAATGAAAGCCATATAATTTTTTTAATATTTTCAGGAAGCTAGACAAAAGCCGGAGTCAAGAGCCAAGAATCAAGAGTCAAGATAACAGCCAATTTTGGCTGAGGAATCAGATGTTAGATTCATAGAAATATAAAAAAGTAGCTGCGCCATGCTGGCGCAGGTTATTTTTTCCGCCCCTAGTTAGAAAGGCGTGAAGAAATTTAGCCATCTCTATAAAGATAACCGAAAATAGAAAAAAGTCTGAATCACAGATGAAACGGATTATTAGATTTCACTGAAAAATCAAGGAATCGGAAAATGATAATTTTTTGACATTTATTTTAAAAAAACTATTTGTATTATCAATAATTGTTTATAAATTTGTGAGATATTTTTTAACCTCTAATTAACATGTTATGAAAAAAAACAAATTTTTTAGCTTCCCAGCTTCCCAGCTTCCCAGCTTCCCAACTTCCCAGCTTCCCAGCTTCCCAGCTTCTTGCCTTGTTTAAGAATACCTATCTTTTTTAGGCTTCTGATTTTTTTAGCATTTGTTGAAGTATTAAATTGTAATATTGGAAATTGTCTAAAAGCTCAGGATTGTGTAATGGATGAAATTGAATGTCAGAATAATTATTTTCCACCTTCTATACTTCCGTGTAGGGATTATAACGAATTGATAACTACAAATTTTGATAAAACACTTACTGTGCGAATTATTTTCCATATCATTTATGATGATTTAGGACAAAATAATTTAACTAATAATCAAGCTACATTTAACAGTCTAGCAGGAATGGTTAATGGAATGAATTGTGTTTTTGGCGATTTTTTATCACCCTCCTCTGCCTGTGTTGATCATGATGATCTAGAGTATAATACACCTAAACCTACATTTTCCTACCCACCTCTAGACACCAAGATTCGATTTGTTATGCATCCGACTGTTTTTACCAGAAATTCTACAGATTTAAATACAGGAACAAATGTGAATTTTTGTGATTATTATAATGATATGTGCCTGAATTCCACCGTTCCAGAAGAACTTAAAAGTAAAAGTATTCATATTTTTTTACGGAAGTCAGTAGGTGGTTCTGAAATAACTGGAGCTACCGCAAGTGGTCAACCCAGCAAAGATGAACATTTTATAGTATTCAAAGGGCTGTTTAGACTATTTAATGATCTGGGGGGTAATCAAAATAACTTTGATTATGCCATGGGACATGGTATAGCTAGAACTATGGCTCATGAAGTGGGCCATTTATTCGGGCTTAGTCATACTTTTGGATATAACGATTATATACCAGATACTTGGGATCATCCTATTGGAACTAGTATAGGATCAGATGGATATTCTATACCTCCTTTGGGTGATAATTATATATATGCCTCAAATAATCTCATGGCATATCAATTTGATGCACCCGTATTTATCACTCCACAGCAAATTGGTATAATGAGATATTGGATTTTAAATAACTATCTTAATATTCCTGCTTTGCAGTCAAATGTTTATAACTTGGTGATAGATTCTTTTTGCGATATTCCATCTGCTGATTTCATTATTGACGGAAATACAAATATGATATTTAATTCTAAACGCCTTACCGATAAAAACATACGAATTAAATCAGGCTCAACACTTAAACTAAATTGTGAATTATTTTTACCACCGCAAGGTCGTATTATAGTAGAAAGAGGCGCTAAACTAATTTTGGATAATGCAACTATCAAATCTACTTGTAATTTAAATTCGATGATTGCCGGCATCGAAGTATGGGGAAATAAAAATATTTCTCATTTCTCTGCACTAAATTCATCAGAACCTTTTACAGCACAAACCTATATTAATGCGCCTCTCGATAGCAATGACCCAGGAATGGTTATCCTTATGAATAACGCAACCATCGAAAACGGCCCTAATGGCGCTATTACCACTTTGAAATCCGATGAACCCTGGAATGACGATTTCTATGGCGGTATCATCTATGCCGAAAATGCTACTTTCAGAAACAATAAAAGAGCTGTAGAATTTATGAAATACCTGCCTCTTAATTATTCTAAGTTTGTAAATTGTAATTTTACAATGGATGCAGATTCACCATTGCCTTATGATAGACATATATCTATGTGGAATACCAATGGGGTTACCTTTGACAATTGCACTTTTGATTATACAGAAATGCCTGGTGACTCTCCTCCTGATTATGCGATCACAGGATGGGATGCGAATGTAAATATTATCAATAACTGCCATTTTATGAATTATAACCAGCCTGTTTATCTTCTCGGATTCGGCTATACGGGAGAAACCAACAGAATTAATGATTCTCATTTTCATGATGCCATAAACCCCATTTATATAGATGGAATTAGCCTCCTCGATATTTCGACGAATGTATTTAATTCCGCTAATTCCAGTTATACCGTGGGCAATCAAATAATGAATGGAGATTATGGAAAAATAGCTGTCTCTGCTAATATCTACAATGGCTTTACCGAATCAATAATTTTTTCGTCCTGTGATGAAGGTGTAAAAGAGATCATAAACAATACGATAGATGCTGCCGGACATATTGCGGAGGGTGGTATCACTGCAGAAGGGGCTAATGATCACCTGGATATTTTCTGCAATGATTTTCGTGGTATGAATTATGATATATCTACCGTAGATGCCTCTAATGGTGAAATAGGAACCATGAGAATCATACAAGGTGCCCCAGATAATCCGGCAGGCAATAGATTTACTTCTAATCCTACGACCGGCGCTAATTTCTTTATTAGTCCCAGCACAATTGAACCGTACTCCTACTATAAGCCCGATGTTTCTTATCCCATCAGCCCTAGGTATAATCCTATAGATGATGGATCTGTAGATGAGATGTTTTCTGATCCTGGAGTGTTACCCACTTATTGTGCCTTAGTTCAATCCTTAGGCTGTGATAAAACCAATCCATATTTTTATAATTGTATTATAAATGGATTGCACATCATCAGAACAGAAATAGCCCAGAATGAACTGCTCATAGAAGCCGGTGCAGGAGATGAATTAATAAATTTATTGAATAACGCACCAGCGGCCTACAGTACCTATACTACCATAAAGTCTAATTCTCCTTATCTGAGCCAGGAAGTTCTTTCGGCCCTCACCACCGCCGCTGGGATGAATATTTGGTATCGCTTAGATCTATTGGTAAAAAATGCCCCCCTAAGTGATGAAATATTGATGGCAGCCTATATGAATATGCCGGCTTATATATATACCCTGCTCTATAATATCAGTGTAAACAATGATTATAGCGCCATAAAAATATTAAAAGCCCATCTCAGCAGACAAAAGACGCTAAAAGAGGAAATGATAGGCGTATTATTATCCAAATATCTGGGAGAGGATGATTTTCAAAAGGCAGAAGAAGTATTATTAGCGGAGCAAGAGGATGAGGATATTAGAAGGTTTGCCCATCTTATGCTGATAAGATCGCAGGTTTCCAGGGCATATAATTCCTTGCCCTACTTGTCCCTATCTGATGAAAATACCGAATATTTGCAATTGTATGATGTGATCAAAAAAGTATATACTGGTGCGGGTGATGCTGTGACTGAGAATGACAGGACTATGCTGGAGGCAGTAGCAGAATCATCCTACTCAGCCAATAAATCCTCGGCCAGAGCCTTATTGTCTTTCTTGTATGATGTTCATTATGAATTGGAACCCATCCTAAGACCTGAAACCAGCGGTAAGACCAGTATTCAGCTTCCACTACCTACACAGGAGTCTATACTGCGTATCCTGCCCAATCCGAATGATGGTCATTTTAAGATAGGCATAGAGAAAAATCCTGGAAAATGTGAATTGACTCTTAGAAATATTAATGGCGAGCTTATTTCCCATCAGTGGGTGAGAGAGGGAGATTTTATACAGGATTTTGAGGTAAAAGGAGTGGGGATATACCTCCTATCCTTAGAATACCAAGGGATAGTGATAGATACTGAAAAAATAGTGGTACAATGAAAATAATCTATATAGTGGTAGCAGTCTTAGGACTGCTACCCATTTTTATCCACAGTCAGATCACCACTTATAGCAAATTAGTGGAGGAAGACACCTTGGCAAACTATAAAGGTTGGGATATTTTTGAGATAGATGGTTTTTTTTATATCGTATCAGGAGTGATACAGAGATTTGATTCCTTACCGAGTGAGATTAGAACCGGATTTTCAAAAATATCCGTGGATGGGGATACCGTTTTTAATAAAATCCTAACAAGAATACGACCTAGTGGTCCGGGGGTACAAGGCAGTTCTGAATTTTATGATGGCAAGTTTTATATTGGCGGTAGTGTGCATGGAGATGATTATTATGAACTATTTGGGTTGCTCACAGAAATCAATGAATGGGGAGATACGCTGCGGCATTTTATCTCAGATACACTAGGCATAGAATCCATCAGGGATCTAGCCATTTATGACAATTATATTTATACCAGTGGTTTTGCTCGGCAGACCTATTCTGGAATACAACCGGTATGGCGAGTCATTCGAAAATTAGATATGGATTTTAATGTGATCTGGGAATTATTTGATACCAG
>Ga0209398_1000189_pt1 | contig 44933 bp, 40 predicted proteins | sample AshMeaBigSpring_FD_184125 | JGI IMG/M metagenome (GOLD analysis project Ga0209398, IMG submission 184125) | Groundwater microbial communities from Big Spring, Nevada to study Microbial Dark Matter (Phase II) - Ash Meadows Big Spring (SPAdes)... | ecosystem: Environmental > Aquatic > Deep...
ATCAATCATCAGCCATTCCAGATCAGCGTTCTCGCCAAGGTTATGGAAGATAACATCAAAAACCCCTTGCTCAATCCAGCGATAGAGCAATTCCAGCGAAAGCTTGCCCCCGCGAAGGCGGGGGTGGGAACCGGTTTCGCGTGCGGAATTGCACCAAAACAAAGAGATAGAGCGAATGAAGTGAATACAAATTCGCTGAAAATGCTCTCATCAGAAAGCCATACAAATGACCTTTGGTTTCATAATGCTGTTTTTATGATGACAGAGTTCAATTCGACTTTATCAAAACGGTGATGAAGGCAGCAAGAAACGGGAAGGGCAGCGACACAATCGCGCGCACAAGCACCAGCCGCGCGGGCATGCTCGGCAGTTCCCAGGTCAGGATGCGGTTGAAGGTGAGCAGCGACCAGGCCGTGACATAAGCAACAACCTGCGCGTAATCTGCCCCGGCTTTGAGCGCGGCTGCGCCAATCGCGTAGCCCACCACAGGCCCGCCGGGGGTGAGCGCCCCGGCCAATGTGGCGAGCGCGGTGCCAAGCATCCCGGATTTTGGCCCGAACCACGCCAGAACAAGCTCTTTTGGCAATAGATGCGCCAGAAAGCCTGAGCCCAGAATGCCGATGAGCAGCCGTGGCAGGAGGTGAAGAAACTGCCCCTTCGCATCCTCAAGGCTGGTGACGAAAACCGGGCGACCACGCTTCAGTGCCAGCAGTGAAAGACAGACTGCAATCGCGCCCAGAAAAATCGTGAAGCCCAGCACGATCATGGCGCATCACGCCTTTCTGGTTGCCCATTGCCAATGAAAACCCGGTCAAAACCGCGCCAGCGCGCAAGAAGCCCCAGAAGCACCGGCATGGGGAGCGAGATCAGAAACCGGAACAGCACGAAATCCATTCCGAAAAACGGCATTTCCCAAATGATCGCGCGGTTGATGCCCACCAGAAGCCAGCCGGAGATGAACGCAACCGCCGCCCCGCGATCCGCCCCGCTGGTGACAAGAATGGCGGCAAGGGGAAAAATCGTGAATGGCCCGGCGGGGAAGAGCAGCCCGATCAGCCCGGCAATTGCCAAGCCCTTGAGGCCGGAGCCTTCGCCGATATTCTGTTCGATGGTTTCGCGCGGGATAAGGCGGCGGATCAGCGCACCGATCAGGCAGCCAAGCGCCACTTTCGGCAGGATCGAGAAAAAAAGCGCGGCATCCTCTTCGAGAATGCCGCGCGCGACGCCCCAGCCTTCGTGCCAGAGCACCCATGCCCCGGAGCCGAAGGAGAGGGCCATGACAAGGGCAAGGCCCCAATCGACGCGCTTGAGATGACCAATCACCATACGCATAGGCTCAACTTTATTTGAGCAAGAGAGATGCCATTTTGCACGAAGTTAGAGCGTTTCCAGCGAAGATTGAGTCAGATGAAACGCTCTATCTCTTTGTTTTGACGCAATTCCGGGCGCGAAACCGGTTCCCACTTTCGCTGGAATTGCTCTAATACCAAAGGTCATTAACAATGACTCTTTGGTATTTCGTCCTGAATTTATCAAGCGATTGACTGCATTTGATAAATTCAGGGTCTTCAAAGGCCCCATGCGGCAGCATCCGGGGCCTTTGGTATAATACCGCGCTCCAGACATTTGCAGCTTGGAGCAAGATCATTTTGTCATCATCACGGGGCAGTGTTGACGTTGTCAGTGATCCTGCTATGCCCAATAGAATTCGAAAGTGCATCATTTCTGGAAACAAAACATGTTCCCTCTCGGCTGTAAATACAGGCTTTTTTATCATTCGATGCGATAGAATAACATATCTCACGTGTAAAACCGGCTTTCACATCTACGGTATCAGAAGCCAGCAAGTAGTTATAACTTGCATGTAAGCGCTGACTGTGAGGAATTTTTGCTGTATCTTCTTTGTATATGTAAACATCTTTCTGAAAAAAGGCCGTCCCTGGAAACAAAAGCCATTCAATACCGTAAAGACCTAATCCACAAATATTCTGTTTTTTGTTTAAAAATTCGGCAGCCAAAATATATTGCTGATTTGCATCCCATAAATTTCTATACCGAAAACCTGCAATCACAGAAAATGACACTATAATTGCCATGGAATACGTACTAATTTTTCTTGTATTTTTTATAAGCGCTATTTTTATTAATACAAACAAAAGCATCAGCATATAAGCTGAATATATAAATCTTAATTCTTTGTGCCCAATCAAGGAATGGAAAATAAGAATAACAATTGATGTATAAAATAGCATCGAAAATTTGTTGTTTTGATTTTTAAAATCTACAAATATGAGCCACATTGATAAAATCAGGGCTATTGCCAAGAATGTGTCGTCAACAAGATAAGTATAGAAAGGAGTTATACTAAATTTTTGCGCAATTCCGTAAAATATATTTATATTAATGCTATTGTATATCGATTTAAAAGGATAGCCAATTTTAATATAATCTAAATAACCATATATAATTACAGGAAATATAGATCCTATTAATACATATTTTAACGCATTAGATTTATTTTTGAATAAAATAAAAAACCCGATAAACGCCAAGGCTGGCGCGAGGTGAAATCGAAATGCAAAAGCAAAGCCAAGCATTACACCACAAAGTAAAAATCTGTTTCTGAAGTGTGTTGACGATTCAGGCACTGAAGCTTTATTGGCGCAAAGCGCAAGGGCAAGCCCGAGCATCAAAAAGTTATTGGCTACGACCTCGATTGTCGGGTGTGACGAAAAATAGACAAAATCACTCCAGAATGCCGTGAAAAATGCCGCCAATATCCCAATATTGCGATTTTCAAGGCTTCCAATCATGTAAGCTGCATAAATAGAAATCAGTGACAGCAGCGAACAGAAAAGAACAATCGAAAATTTGAAGGCAAACAAGGTTCCAAAAAAGGTTTGGGCGGGCCAAATTGCCAATGCAAGCAGGTTCGGCCATAGCCAATTTCTTAAACCGAACTTATACTCCCATGTTACGATCGTTTTATCATAATAATAGCTATAGGCTGGCTCAATATACTGATATATTTCATCAATAAAATTAATATTGGGGGATAAAAAATACGAAATCACCCTTACGAGTAATCCGGCAATCATGATAAGCGCGAGGTCATTTTTTCTAATCAATCGAAAGAGTGATTGGGAAATTGAGGTATTTTTCATTTTCATGTAACCTATGATGTTCCAATCAATCCCGCAATAACTCATTGATCGCGGTTTTTGCGCGGGTTTGCGCATCCACCGTTTTGACGATCACGGCACAATAGAGCGAGGGGCCGGGCGTGCCATCGGGCAGGGGCCTGCCGGCAAGATTGCCCGACACCACCACCGAATAAGGCGGCACATAGCCGACATGAACCACGCCGGTCGCGCGGTCGATGATTTTTGTCGAGGCGGAGATGAAGACCCCCATGGCGAGCACCGAGCCTTCGCCAATGATCACACCTTCCACCACCTCGGAGCGCGCGCCGATGAAGCAATGATCCTCGATGATCGTGGGGTTCGCCTGCAAGGGTTCGAGCACGCCGCCAATGCCAACGCCCCCCGAGAGATGCACATTCCTGCCGATCTGCGCGCAGGAGCCGACTGTGGCCCATGTATCGACCATCGTGCCGTCATCGACATAAGCGCCGACATTCACGAAGCTCGGCATCAGCACCACATTCCTGCCGATGAAGGCGGAGCGGCGCACCACCGCATTCGGCACGGCGCGAAATCCGGCAGCGCTGAAGGCCGCCGGATCCATGCCGAGAAATTTCGAATCAACCTTGTCCCACCAGCTTGCACCGCCCGGCCCGCCCGCAATCATCGCCATGTCATTGAGGCGGAAGGAGAGGAGAACCGCCTTTTTCAGCCATTGATTGACCTGCCAGCTTTCGCGCCCGGTTTTGCCGGGAACGCGCTCGGCCACGCGCAGGCGGCCGGAATCAAGCCCGTCCAGCGCCTCGTTAACCGCCTCGCGCACGGCGCCGCTGGTTGTGGGGGTGATGGCGGCGCGATCTTCCCAGGCGGCATCGATGGTGGAGATAAGGCCCATAGGCATCCTCGGGATCAAAAAGGGGCTAAACGCCGCTTTGGTTACGATATGGGCGGGATGTGTCAAGTGCGGCCAGAGCATGCTGCGATAAAAACCTGTCCCCGCGAAAGCGGGGATGGATACCGGTTTATCAGCAAAAATGCTCTAGCATGCTGCTGAGAAACGCTGAGGCTGTCATTGCGAGGAGCGGTGCGACGTGGCAATCCAGATAAAAATTCTGCCGCTATCCGCAGAGACGGCAAAAAAGCGGAAGAAAGTCTGGATTGCTTCCCACCAAGCTTCGCTCGCGGTCGCAATGACGGGGACAGGAACCGCTTTTTCAACAGCCTGCTGAATCGTTTCCAGCGAAGACCGAGTCACCTGAAACGCTCTATCTCTTTGTTATGTCGCAATTCCGGACGCGAAACCGGTTCCCATCCCTGCCTTCGCGGGGACAAGCTTTCGCTGGAATTGCCCTAGAGGACAACACCACGCAACTCATCCTCGATATGAACCTTGAGGATATCTTCAAAGCTAGCTTCAGCTTTGAAGCCAAGTGAGATCGCGCGGCTGGCATCAAAATTCTGCGGCCAGCCGGCAACAATGCCCTCGATCACCGGGTCGCGCACGCGTTTGATCCGCGAGACAACCTTTTCGCCCCCCACCCGATGCAAAGCCGCGATCTGCTCGCCGACCGTGCAGGAGAGGCCCGGCATGGTGAGGTTGCGGCGCGGGCCAATCCGCGCGCCATCGATTGTCGCGGCATGGAGGAGAAAATTCACCGCCGCGCGCGGGCTGGCATGCCAGTGCCGCACGCTTTCCGAAACCGGCAGAACGGCGTCCTTTCCCGCCAAAGGCTCGCGGCAGATATTGGAGAAAAACCCGGAAGCCGCCTTGTTCGGCGCGCCGGGCCGCACGCAAATGGTGGGAAGCCTTATGCCGATGCCGTCAAAAATGCCTTTTCGCGTATAATCCGCGAGCAGCAACTCGCCGATGGCCTTCTGCGTGCCATAGCTCGTGAGCGGGGTGGTGAAAAAATCATCCCCGATCGCCTCCGGAAACGGCGCACCGAACACCGCGATGGAGGAGGTGAAAACAAGCCTCGGCTTATAACCATCCCCCACCCTGCGGATCGCGTCAAAAAGCTGGCGCGTGCCATCAAGATTGATGCGATAGCCCTTGTCGAAATCCTGTTCCGCCTCACCCGAAACAATCGCCGCGAGGTGGAAAATCACATCCGGGCGCGCGGCGACGAGCTTATCCGCCTCACCCACAAGCGAAAAATCGGAGGCGTGGCAGGCAACAGGAAACCCCGCGCCTTGCGGAGCGACCGGCATCACCACATCCTGCAAGGTGAGGCTGCTGATCGGCTGATCACCCAGCCTGCCATCTTTTGCCAGGCGTTCCGCCAGTTTGCGGCCCACCATGCCCGCACCACCGAGAATGAGACTATGCATGTTTTTTTTCTTTTCAGAGCGTTACATAGCTTTCGTCTTGTTTACAACGTCCAGCCGCCATCGACAAGATGGACCGCCCCGGTGGTGAACGCGCTCTCATCCGAGGCGAGGTAGGTCGCCAGCATCGCGATTTCCTCTGCCGTGCCGAGCCGCCCCATGGGCTGACGTGCAATGAACCCCGCCCGCACCTCCACCTCGGATTTCCCGGTTTGCTTTGCCAGCGCAGCAATCCGCCCATCGAGCGAGGGGGATTGAACCGTGCCGGGGCAGATGGCATTGGCGCGGATGCCTTTGGTGATGAAATCCATCGCCACGCCCTTCGTCAGGCCAATCACCGCCGCTTTCGTTGCGCCATAGACGTAGCGGTTCGGCGCGGCTTTGAGCGATGACACGCTCGACGCGATATTGATGATGCTGCCCCCGCCACGCGCCAGCATGCCGGGCAGGAAGGCTCTCGTCATCCGGTGCATGGATTTGACGTTGAGATCAAAGGAGAAATCCCAGTACTTGTCCTCTGTCTCCAAAATCGAGCCATGATGGACATAGCCCGCGCAATTGGCGAGAATGTCGATGCCGCCGAGGCGCTCTGCGAAGGCCAGCACCGCCTTCTCCTTCAGAACATCGAGCTTCACCTTTTTTGCGCGCGGAATACCCTCCAGCGCGTCGCGGTTGATATCCGTTGCATAAACACTTGCTCCTTCCGCAACGAAGGCTTCGGCAATCGCCCGGCCAATCCCCGCCCCCGCCGCCGTGACAACCGCGATTTTTCCCTTGAGCCGCCCTGCCATATCATTCCCTTCCCGTTTTTATTTATTCGGCAAAACAATCCTGCAACCGGCGCTTCTGCTGCCCCGCCGCGTCAAAATTATTCGGCGCGAGCCAGGCCTCATAGCCCGCCTTGAGGCGCGGCCATTCACCATCGAGCATCGAAAACCACGCCGTATCGCGGTTCTTTCCCTTCGCCACCATATGCTGGCGAAAAAGCCCCTCATAGGTAAAGCCGAACCGCGCCGCCGCGCGTTTGGAGGGCGCATTCGCGTCGTTACATTTCCACTCGAAGCGGCGATAGCGAAGGGTCTCGAACACATGGCGCGCTGCAAGATAGAGCGCCTCGGTCGCAACCCGGCTCCGCGCTATGGCAGCCCCCCAGTGGATCGAGCCGATTTCGATCACGCCATGCGCAGTATCAATCCGCATCAAATCCTGCCGCCCGCCGATCCGGCTGGACGAGCGGTCGACCACGACATGACAGAGGATATCGCTGCGCTTCGCCTTGGCTTCGATCCAGCTCTGGAAATCGGCCCGGTTCATATTGGTTTCGAAAAGATAGAGGTGATCCCTCTCCGTGCCTTCGCCCATCAGGGCAGCGAAAAGCCCATCCGCATGGCGCGCGGGGTCGAGCGGTTCGAGGCGGCAATAATGCCCCTCCAGCACCACGCGGGGTGGTGCCGCGCGCGGTGTCCAATGCGAAAGGTCGGCTGTCATTAATGATTATCTCTTGGCGTGCCATAGGTGCGCACGATGCGCTTGTATTTCACCGCCGATTTCAGAACCATCCCCTCGGCCAGCCCGCCGACGAGCTTGCGCTGGATATCCTGCCAGGGGGATTGGCTTTTGGGGTATTGATAGCCGCCATTGGCTTTGAGCGCAGCGCGGCGCTCATCATATTCCGCGTCGGAAATCAGGATATCGGCTTTGCGCTTATTGAGATCAATCCGCAACCGATCCCCGGTTCGGAGAATGGCAAGCCCGCCGCCAATCGCCGCCTCGGGCGTCGCGTTCAGGATCGAGGGCGAGCCGGATGTGCCCGATTGCCGCCCGTCCCCGATGCAGGGCAAGGCGGTGATACCCTGTTTGATGAGATAGGAAGGCGGGCGCATATTCACCACCTCCGCCGCGCCGGGATAGCCGATCGGCCCGGTGCCGCGCATGATGAGGATGCCGTCCGGCCCGATCTTGAGCGCGGGATCATCGATGCGGGCATGGTAATCCTCCGGCCCGTCGAACACGAAGGCCGTGCCCTCGAACGCCATCGGGTCTTTCGGGTTTTCGAGGTAGCGCTGGCGGAATTCATCGGAAATCACCGAGGTTTTCATGATCGCGCTGTCAAAAAGATTGCCCTTGAGGTTCAAAAACCCTGCCCTGGCCTTCATCGGCGCGTCAAACGCCTTGATAACCTTATTGTCATGCGTGAACTTGCCACGATTGTTTTCGCCAAAGGTTTTGCCATTCACCGTCATCGCGTCTTCATGGATGAGGCCCTTGGCGATAAGCTCCGCCACCACTGCGGGAACGCCGCCGGCATGGTGATAATCCTCCCCGAGATACTCCCCGGCGGGCTGCATATTCACCAGCAAAGGCACGGCATAGCCCAGCCGCTCCCAATCATCATTATCGAGCGGAACGCCGATATGGCGCGCGATGGCGTTGAAATGGATCGGCGCATTGGTTGAACCGCCAATCGCTGAATTGACGCGGATGACGTTCTCGAACGCCTTGCGCGTCATGATTTTCGAGGGGCGCAGATCCTCCCACACCATCTCGACGATGCGCCTGCCAGTTTCATACGCCACCTGCCCGCGCTCGCGGTAGGGCGCGGGAATGGCCGCAGAACCGGGCAAACTCATGCCGAACGCTTCGGCGAGCGAATTCATGGTCGAGGCCGTGCCCATCGTGTTGCAATGCCCGGTGGAGGGGGCGGAAGAAGCAACAAGATCAACGAATTGCGCGTCATCGATCTCGCCCGTTGCGATCAATTGCCGCGCCTTCCACACAATCGTGCCGGAGCCCGTGCGCTCACCGCGAAAATAGCCGTTCAGCATCGGCCCGGCATTGAGCGAGATCGCGGGGATATCCACCGTCGCCGCCGCCATCAAACAGGCGGGCGTGGTTTTATCGCAACCGGTGGTGAGCACCACGCCGTCAATCGGGTAGCCATAGAGCACCTCGACGAGGCCGAGATAGGCAAGGTTGCGGTCAAGCGTCGCGGAGGGTCGCTTGCCGGTTTCCTGAATCGGGTGGACGGGAAATTCCATGGCGATGCCGCCCGCCTCGCGGATGCCCTCGCGGATGCGTTTCGCAAGCTCAAGATGATGCCGGTTGCAGGGCGAAAGGTCCGACCCCGTCTGCGCGATGCCGATGATCGGCTTGCCCGATTGCAACTCCTCACGCGTCAACCCGTAATTGAGGTAGCGCTCAAGGTAGAGTGCGGTCATTTCCGGGTTATCGGGGTTGTTGAACCAATCGCGCGAGCGCAGCCTGGCGATTTTGGCCTTGGTGGGTTTTTTCAACACGGGATGCCCTTTCCTCCGGGGGTGATTGGCTCACCCCATCTTGATTTGGATGTAAGATCACCCATTGTGGCGATGGAAAGCAAGTCAGGAAGTGGAAAATCAGCGTGAGAGCACAAAAATGACGCAAAGACACCCTGCATCGCTTCGCCTGTCCCTCATCATGGCTGCCATGATGGTGGCTGCTCCATTATCGCGCTTACAAGCCGCTTGAACGAAAAAAGAAAAAGCAGCTATCATCCAAACAGGATGAGACGACAGACAAGGCATAAAAACGCAGCCTTCTGTAAACAAGGCCGCCAAAGGAAACGCCCATGCTCGATATCGTGCCTGCCTTCGCCCGCATCGGCGAGGAAAACGCCTTCGCCGTTCTCGCCCGCGCCACAGACCTGATGCGGCAGGGCAAGGATGTCATCAATCTCGGCATCGGCCAGCCGGATTTCCCCACCCCGCCGCATATCGTCGAGGCGGCGATCAAGGCGTTGCGGGACGGCCATCACGGCTATACCCCGGCGAACGGCATCCTGCCCCTGCGCGAGGCGGTCGCGGCTGATCTCGAAAAGCGCTTTCAGGCTAAAATCTCGCCCGAACGGGTGATGATCGTGCCGGGCGGCAAGGTGACGATGTTTGCCGCGATTTTGATGTTCGGCCAGCCGGGGGTCGAGATTCTCTACCCCGATCCCGGCTTCCCGATTTACCGCTCGATGATCGAATTTACCGGTGCAACGCCCATCCCCGTGCCGATAAGGGAAGAAAACGGCTTTGCCTTTTCCGCCGCTGAAACGCTGGCCTTGATCACGCCGAGAACGCGACTTCTCATCATCAACTCGCCTGCGAACCCCACCGGCGGCGTGACGCCGAAATCCGAGATCGACGCGCTGGTGGCGGGGCTTTTGAGGTTTCCGCGTGTTGCTCTGCTCTCGGACGAGATCTACGACCAGATGACCTATGACAACGCGGTGCATTCATCGCTTCTCACCTATCCCGAGATCGCGGATCGATTGATCCTGCTCAATGGCTGGTCGAAAACCTACGCGATGACGGGCTGGCGCATGGGCTGGTCTGTCTGGCCGGAAAAGGCCTATGAGGCCGCGCGCAAGCTCGCGGTCAATTCCTATTCCTGCGTCAATGCCAGCGCGCAATGGGCGGGGCTTGCGGCGCTGACCGGCCCGCAGGACGCGGTGCAGATGATGATGCGCGAGTTTGACAGGCGCAGAAAAGCCGTGGTTTCCGGCCTCAACGCTTTGCCGAATGTAAGCTGCGCAACACCCAAGGGCGCGTTCTACGCCTTTCCGAATATCTCCAGAACCGGCTGGAAGGCGAAGGCGCTCGCCTCGGCTTTGCTGGAAGAGGCGGGCGTTGCCACCATTGGCGGGCCGGATTTCGGCATCCATGGCGAAGGGTATATCCGCCTCTCTTACGCCAATTCGCTGGAGAATATCGAGCGCGCTCTCGCGCGCATGGGTGACTTTCTGCAAAACCCACCAGAAATCGCATAAGGACGCAAGATAATGCAGCCCTATGATGTGCTCGAAACCCGCGACGCCGCCACCCGCGAGGCAGAAGATTTTGCCAGCCTGCGCGCGCTTCTCGCCAAGGCCGCGCCACTCACCCCCGCCCTCGCCCACCAGCTTGAGGGGATAGATGTCGCGGGCCTCACCGGGCGCGCCGCCCTCGCGAAGGTGCCGGTGTTGCGCAAGCCCGAGCTTCAGGCGATGCAGCACTCAAGCCCGCCCTTTGCCGGGTTGACGAGCGTGAAGCCGGGGCAGTTGAAGCGGCTTTTGATGTCGCCGGGGCCGATTTTTGAACCCGAAGGGATGGGGCAGGATTGGTGGGGCGCAGGGCGCGCGCTTCATGCCGCCGGGTTTCGCGAGGGGGATATCATCCTCAACACCTTCGGCTATCACTTCACGCCCGGCGCCTTCATCATGGAATCGGGCGCATCAGCTCTTGGCTGCGCCATCATCCCCGCCGGGCCGGGGCAGACCGAGATGCAGCTTGCTGCGATCGCCGCGTTTTCGCCCAACGCCTATTGCGGCACGCCGGATTTCCTCAAAATCCTCATCGAAAAGGCCGATGAGGCCGGAAAGCCGGTCACCTCGCTGAAAAAGGCTTTGGTTTCAGGCGCGGCCTTCCCGCAAAGCCTTCAGGACTGGGTGAAGGCGCGCGGCATCGAGGCCTATCAGGCCTATGCCACGGCTGATCTCGGCATCATCGCCTATGAAAGCGCGGCCCGCGCCGGGCTCATCATCAATGAGGGGTTGATCGTTGAAATCGTCCAGCCCGGCACGGGTGATCCTGTGCCGGATGGCGAGGTCGGCGAAATCGTCGTCACAAGGCTCAATGCCGAATACCCGCTTCTGCGCTTCGGGACGGGGGATTTATCGAAAATCATCCCCGGCATTTCGCCCTGCGGGCGCATGAACAAGCGCCTTGCCGGCTGGATGGGCCGCGCCGATCAGCGCACCAAGGTCAAGGGCATGTTCATCGACCCGGCGCAGATCGCCGCCATCGCGAAAAAGCATCCCGGCCTCGGGCGCATGCGGCTGGTGGTGCAGCGGGAAAACGAGGCCGATGTGATGGAGCTGAAGGTGGAATGCGCCGATCCCACGCCCGAACTTGCCGCAGCGCTTGGCGCGAGCCTTTACGCCATCACCAATCTCAAGGGCATGGTGAGCCTTCATGCGCCCGATACCCTGCCAAAGGACGGCACGGTGATCGCGGATGCAAGGTGATCGCGGATAAGCGGCCAATTGCGTGATCATTGCGTGAAGGGGATTTCCAAATGCGCACCATGCGCTATGTGATGCGACATGATGATGCATGCAAACACCCCCACCGCCGCAGCGGAACAGGATCGTCGAGCCGTTATGGGCGCGGTAAAACTTCCCGCTGACCACCCGCAGGTGAAAACCGGCAAGATCGGCGTGCTTCTCTTGAACCTTGGCACGCCGGACGGCACGGATTACTGGTCGATGCGGCGCTACCTCAAGGAGTTCCTCTCGGATGCGCGTGTGATTGAGGTGCCGCGCCTCATCTGGTGGCCGATCCTCAACCTCATCATCCTCACCATCCGCCCCGGCAAGAAGGGCAGGGATTACGCGACAATCTGGAACACCGAGAAAAACGAAGGCCCGCTCAAAACCATCACCCGCAATCAGGCCGAGGCGCTGGCCGAGCGGCTCGCAGGGCATGACAATATCATTGTCGACTTTGCGATGCGCTACGCCAACCCCTCGACCAGAAGCCGCATCCTCGCCCTGCGCGATGAGGGCTGCGACCGCATCCTGCTGGTGCCGCTTTATCCGCATTACGCCGCAGCCACCACCGCCACGGCTGCGGATGAAGCCTTCCGCACGTTGATGGAGATGCGCTGGCAGCCCTATGTGCGTGTTGCCCCCGCTTATGCCGATGAACCTGCTTATATCGATGCACTCGCGCATTCGGTGAAGGCGCATCTTGCCACCCTCCCCTGGGAGCCGGAGGTTTTGGTTGCGACCTTCCACGGCATGCCGCAGAAATACCTTGAAAAGGGTGACCCCTACCATTGCCAGTGCCAGAAAACCGGGCGGCTTCTGCGTGAAGCTCTCGGCTGGGAGAAGGAGCGGTTCAAGATCACCTTCCAGTCGCGTTTCGGTAATGACCCATGGCTTCAGCCCTATACGGATAAAACCGTGGAGGCTCTGGCGAAATCCGGCGTCAAACGGCTGGTGATGATCGCGCCGGGCTTTTCAGCCGATTGCCTCGAAACGCTTGAGGAGCTTGACGGCGAAAACCGCGAGATTTTCGAACACGCGGGCGGCGAGCAGTTCAGCTATATCCCCGCGCTGAATGAAAGCGCAGGCGGCATCGATGTCATCGAAACCATCGTGCGCCGCGAATTGATGGGCTGGATTTGATCACTCTATCAAAGGCAGATGCGGCGCGCGTGTTTTCGGCAAGGTGCCATCGAGCCGTGGGTCGGCAAAAATCTCGATGCCGCGCCTGACGGGCGTGAAGCCGCATTTCATGTAAAACGCCAAGGCCTGCGGGTGATCGAGCGAGCAGGTATGGACATGGAGCGCGTTTGCGCCCGCCCTGTGCGCCTCGCTCAAAGCGGCGCTCATCAAGCCACGGCCCAAACCCCGGCCAATCGCCCCCGGCACCAGCCCGAAAAAGGCAAGCTCCGGTTCTGCACCGCGAAAATCAAGCTCCATCAGGCCGATATCGCCGTTTGGCCCAAAAAGCGCATGAGCAAAGACCGCGTCATCACCAAGGATAGCGCCCAACGCTGCCTCGCCCAGCCGCAACCGGCTGAACCACAGCCAATCATGCCCCACGGCCTGAAACAGCGCGCGGTAACGCAAGGCATCCCCCGCCTTGAGCCGCTCAAGCGCGTGATCATCCGGCAGCGGGAACGCCTCAACCCTTGCAAGATCATGCACGAGATAGGTTACCAAAGCCGCAAGATGCCCCTGCGGCAGGGCCATGAACCCGGCCTTGATGCTCTCTTCCGTTGCGGCTGCCATTGCATAACCCCTGTTTTCAAGCCGGAAATTGCGCGATGCATGCGCCGGAATCAACCACCCCTTGCCAGCGCGCGAAAGCTGGGGCAGTGACAAGGCGCAAGAACAGGCGGGTTCGGGGATAGCATGAAACGCATCAAGGATTTTTTCTGGCCGTTGCTCGGTCTGGCGGCGGTGCTCTGGTCGCTTGATGTTCTTTATGAAAAACTGCGCAGCGAAGCCGCGACAAGCGAAAAAACCCGGTTATTGCTGGAAAAAGCCGGGTTTTTTGACAGTCTTTCGATTATCGCGGCGGAAATCGGCAGCAAGCTTCACGCCATTCCCTGGCATGGCTACCTCATGGCGATGCTGGCAACGCTTCTCGCCTATCTCGCCCTCGCCTGGTATGACCGCATCGCCCTCATCCATCTTCAGCGCGAGAAGGGGATTTCGTGGGTTTTCATCACCATCTGTTCCTTTGTTACCTATGCGATTTCGCATAACATCGGTGGCTCGGTGTTTTCAGGCGGCATGGTGCGCTATCGCGCTTATACCGCGAAGGGGCTTTCCGCGCCCGAGGTTGCGGTGCTGGTGGCTTTATGCTCCTTCACCTTCGCCTTTGGTACGATTTTTCTCGGCGGCATCGTGCTTCTCTTCGAGCCGCACATCATCAAACCGCTCGCCCCCGTCAATCTGATGGTTGCGCAACTGGTCGGCGCGGGCATGCTGGCCTTCTGCCTGCTTTATACGCTTGGTTCATGGCTGAAACTCAAGCCGCTCGTCATCAAAGGTTTCAAACTCGAATACCCGCATCTTGATGTGGTCTGGCGGCAATGGATCGCGGCACCCATGGAGTTGATCGGGGCGGCGGGGATTATCTATTTCACCTTGCCGGAGGCTGGAAACCCCGGTTTTTTCGTGGTTCTGGGGGCGTTTCTGCTCTCCTTTTCCGCAGGGCTGCTGTTTCAGGTGCCGGGCGGGCTTGGCGTGATGGAGGCGGTGTTCCTCAAGGTCATGCCGGGCATGCCGGCAACGGAGGTGTTTGCCGCCCTGCTCGTCTGGCGGCTGTTTTACCTGCTGCTCCCCTTGGCGCTCTCCATTCCGTTTATTCTGATCTTCGAACGCGGGCAGATGAAGGAAAAAGCGCGAATAGCGGCAGAAACTGGCGTGTCAAACCCCTAGAGCGGCGTGCGGTCTGATTGTATCAGACCTGCCGCTCTATCTTCTTGTTCTATCGCATTTTTAGTGATTAACCGGCTTCCACTTAATCACAAAATGCCCTAAATCGACCCCACCGTGCGCAGCTTGGCGGAAGGGTGGATCTCGCCTTGCGCGATCACCGCCGTTTGCGGGCGGAACCGCTCGACGATCATGCGCACATAGGGCCGCACAGCGTTCGATGTGATGAGCACGGGAAGTTCGCCCATCCGCGCCGCTTCCTCGAACCTGTCGCGCAGGGTGATGACGAAATCATGGAGGCGCGAGGGCTGCATCGCAAGGTGCTTCACCTCGCCATCGCCCACCAGCGCGGAGGAAAAGGCATCCTCCCAGGCGGGTGAGAGCGTGACAAGCGCAAGCTGCCCCGTGGGGCCGATATGCTGCGCGCAGATCTGTCGGCCAAGGCGCATGCGCACATGCTCCACCACCATGCGCGGGTCACGCAGCGCGCTTGCCACCTCGGCTGTGGCTTCGAGAATGGTGCCAAGATCGCGGATCGAAACCCGCTCGGCGAGAAGAAGTTGCAGGATGCGCTGGATGCCGGTGGTGGAAATATGCGTCGGCACGAATTCCTTCAGCAAATCCTGATGCGCCTTTGGCAAGTCCTTCAGAAGCTTCTGCACCTCGGTATAGGAGAGCAGCTCGCTCATGTTGTTCTTGATGATTTCGGTCAGATGCGTCGCGATCACGGTTGCGGGGTCAACCACGGTATAGCCGCGAAGCTGCGCTTCATCGCGCAGGGCTTCATCGATCCAGGTCGCGGGCAGGCCGAAGGTCGGTTCAAGCAGATGCGCGCCGGGAAGCTGCACCTGCCCGCCCGCCGGATCCATCGCCATATACTGGTTGGGATAGACGATGCCGCCCCCGGCATCGATCTCTTTCAATTTGATGACATAATGGTTCGATTCAAGCTGAACATTGTCCACCAGCCGCACGGAGGGCAGCACGAAGCCCATTTCCGTGGCAAGCGTGCGGCGCAGGGCCTTGATCTGGTCGGTGATCTTGTCCTCGCCATTCTGCCCCTGCACGAGCGGGAGGAGCGCATAGCCGATCTCGATGCGCAATTCATCAAGCCGCAGGGCCTGCTGCACCGGCTCCTCTTCCTTCACCGCCTGCGCCGAAGCCTGATCGACCGCCTGCCGCGCCACGGTTTCGATATCGGTGAGGCGCTGCTTCTGGTTGATGCGATGCGCCATGAAGCCCGCGATCCCGGCAAGCCCGAGAAAGGGCAGCATCGGCATATTCGGCAGAAGCGAGATGATGACCATGACAAAGGCCGACATGCCAAGCGCTTTCGGCACGCTCGCCAGTTGTTTCGAGAGCGCCTTGTCCGCCGCACCCGAAACGCCCGCCTTCGAAACCAGCAAGCCCGCCGCTGTGGAAACGATAAGCGCCGGGATCTGCGTGACGAGCCCATCACCCACGGTAAGGAGCGTGTAGGTGCGCGCGGCATCGCCAAAGCTCATGCCGTTCTGCGCCACCCCGATGATGATGCCGCCGACGACATTGACGAAGGTGATGAGGATGCCCGCAATCGCGTCCCCGCGCACGAATTTCGAGGCACCATCCATCGAGCCGAAAAACGAGGATTCATCCTCCAGCGCCTTGCGCCGCGCCTTCGCCTCGTCCTGATCGATCAGACCGGCGGAAAGATCGGCGTCGATCGCCATCTGCTTGCCGGGCATCGCATCGAGGCTGAAGCGCGCGGCAACCTCCGCGATACGCCCTGAACCCTTGGTGATGACGACAAAATTGACGATGACGAGAATGATGAAAACAATCATCCCGATGACAAAATTGCCGCCCATGACGAAGGTGCCGAAGCTTTCGATCACGTGCCCCGCAGCGCCCGTGCCGGTATGCCCGTTCGAAAGGATGAGGCGGGTGGAGGCAAGGTTGAGCGCCAGCCGCAGCATGGTGGCGATGAGCAGCACGGTGGGGAAGGAGGAGAATTCCAGCGGCGCCAGAATAAAGAGCGACGTCATCAGGATGAGAACGGAAAGAATGATGGAAAAGGCCAAGAGCAGATCGAGCACCATCGGGGGCAAGGGCACGATCATCACCACGAGAATCGTGAGAATGCCGAAAGCCAGCGCGATATCGCCGCGTTTGACGAAATCGATCAGCTCGTTCACGGACATCATGCCGCGCCCGCCGAGTGCGCTGCCGCCGGGGAGAGTGCCTTGGTTGGGTTTGTTCATCTTGCCCGCCTGATCACGCGCGAAGAGAGATCGCGCCAGAGCATTTTGCGATTGAGTGGAAGCCGGTCAATCGTAACAAAATGCGATAAAACAAAGAGATCGAGCACGGTTTTGATTTCATCAAAACCAAATGTGCTCTAGAGCAATTCCAGCGAAAGTGGGGACCGGTTTCGCGTTAGGAATTGCGTCAAAACTTGAGAGTAGAGCGTTTCAGGTGATTCAATCTTCGCCGGAAACGCTCTAGACAATTTTGCCGGGTTTATGGTTAACACCCGGTTAGCATTTGAAGGAATTATGCCCCTGAAATGCGCGCCGTGCCGTGTTCGGGCACATCAATGCCAAAGGCAACGTAATCATTGAGCTTGTTGCGCAGGGTTCTGATGGAAATGCCGAGAATTTTGGCAGCATGCGTGCGGTTGCCCAGACAATGGTCGAGCGTGTCGAGGATCAGCTCGCGCTCCACATCCGCCACGGTGCGCCCCACCAGCGCGCGCGTTGCCGCTTCCGCTGCCTCCACCGCACACCGGGTCGTGATATCGCCATTGACGCGGGCGAAGGCCTCGCCTTCCGGGTTCAGAATGGCTTCGGGGCCGATTTCCAGCCCCTGCGCGAGCAGAACCGCGCGGTGGATGGTGTTTTCCAGCTCGCGCACATTGCCTTTCCACGGGTTTGCCAGCAGAAGCCGTTTGGCATCATGCGAGATGAGGCGCGGCGGTAACCCGTTCAGACCCGCGTAACGTTGCGCAAAATGGGCGCCAAGCTCGATGATGTCCGAACTGCGCTCCCGCAAGGGCGGGATCCGCAAATTGACGACGTTGAGCCGGTAGAGCAGATCCTCGCGGAAGGCCCCCGCCTTCACATGATCCGCGAGGTTGCGGTTCGAGGTGGCGATGACGCGGATATTCACCGGCACCGGCCTTGCCCCACCCACGCGGTCGATCACCCGTTCCTGCAAGGCGCGCAGGAGCTTGGCCTGCAGCCGCACATCCATTTCGGAAATTTCATCGAGCAGCAAAGTGCCGCCATCCGCTTCCTCGAATTTGCCGATGCGCCGCGCGACGGCCCCGGTAAAGGCACCTTTCTCATGGCCGAAAAGCTCGCTTTCGAGCAGGTTCTCCGGGATCGCCGCGCAATTGACCGAAACGAAGGGCCTGGAAGCGCGTTTTGATTTTTCATGCAGATAGCGCGCCATCACCTCCTTGCCGACGCCGCTTTCCCCGGTAATGAGCACGGAAGCGTCGGAGGCGGCGATCTGGGTGGCAAGCTTCACCACCTTCGCCATGGCTTCATCGCGAAAGACGATGCTGGTTTCGGTGCGGCTCACCGCTTCGAGAATAGCGGCGATCAATTCCGGATCAGGCGGGAGGGGCACGTAATCCTTCGCGCCCGCCTCGATCGCCGCAACGGCGGCGCGCTTGTCATTGGCGACCCCGCAGGCGACGACCGGCAGGGTGATGCGCTCGGTCTTGAGGCCGGTGACGAGCGCGCGCACATCGAGCCCGACATCGATCATCGCAAGATCAGCCCCCTTGCCCTGCCGCAGATGCGAGAGCGCGGCTTCCACGCCATCCACCTGCGCCACACTGGCCCCGCGCTCACGCGCGATCTTGGCGGCGGTGATCAATTCTCCGCGCAAGGTTCCGATGATCAGAAGCCGCATGGGTCTTCTCCTTCAAAATCGTTTGTTTTTTAAAGCATTTTCAAGCGAAGTAGGAAGCGGTTCGCGTGAAGAACCGTAGGTCCGCGAAGCGAAACTGCGGCAAAAGAAAATGCTCTACCGGTCGCTCTTGATGATTTCGGTCATCGTCACGCCGAGCTTGTCATCCACCAAAACCACCTCGCCGCGTGCAACGAGCCGGTTATTGACAAAAATATCAATGGCTTCACCCACGCGCCGGTCGAGTTCGAGAATATGGCCGGGAGCGATCTGCAGCAATTCGCCAACCCCCATGCGGGTGCGGCCGAGAACGGCTGAAACCTGCACCGGCACATCGAACACATGCTCAAGATCAGCGGCGGTTTTGCTTCCCGGTGCCTTGTCATCATCCGAACCATAAGCGGAAGCGACGAGATCGGCGGTTGTTTCAAGATCCTGAAGCTGGAGAGAACTCTCGCCCGACATGGTTTTCATCCTTTTGATGGCGTTGTTGAAGAAGGTGTTTGCGGGAAGAGGGCCTGCAAGGATCGGTCGATCTGGGCTTCGAGCCTTGCCCGGTCATTGACGATGCCACCATCCGCCCATTCGATCCGGCAATCGCCCGGAAGCAGCGCCGGATCAGGAAAAACGAACAGCCTGGTCTCAAGCCCATCTTCGCGCATGAGCTGCAAAAGCCGCGCCTTGCAGAGATCGACGAGATCCGGCGCAACCCGCACCGCGACATGCGGCGCACCGCGCAGATCGTTGAAAATTGCACGCGCGGTCATTTCAACCGCCTGAACGGGGATGGCGTCGATCAGCCTTGCGCTGAGCTTGCGCGCAAACAGGATGGAGAACTGCACCGCTTCAAGCCGGGCCTGCTCTTCGAGCGCCTTGAAGCCGCCCAAAGCCGCCCCAAACTGCAGGGCAAGCTGCTCAAGGCATGCGGTAAGGCGTGCGCTCTCGGCGTTTTCCTGTTGCCGCTTTCCCTCGTCAAACCCCTTGGCATAGGCCTCAAGCCGAACCGCCTCCAGCTTCTGGAGATGCTGCTGCTGCGACACCGGCATGGCTTCGCCCGCTTCGACATAAGGCGAGCCCGAGCCCCCTTGTGTGAAATCACGGGTGAACTGAAAGCTGGTTCGCGCCGAATTCACCATCATCGCCTCAATAGATCAGTTCATCTTCGGCGCGGTTCTTGCCGATGGTGATTTCACCCTTGCCGGCAAGCTCCTTTGCCAGAAGCACGATTTTGGTTTGCGCCTCATCCACCTCCTTGAGGCGGACAGGGCCGCGGCTTGCCATCAGATCATCCATGTTTTTCGCTGCGCGCGTTGACATCTGGGCAAAAAACACTTTTTTCATCGATGGTGCCGCACCCTTGAGCGCAACGGCAAGCTGGTCGCGGTCCGCAAAACGGATCAAGGTCTGCATGCTCGCAGGGTCGAGCTTGGAGAGATCCTCGAAGGTGAACATGAGCGAGCGGATTTTCTGCGCCGCCTCGCGGTTGCGCTCATCGAGCGCGGTGAGGAACCAGCTCTCGGTTTGCCGGTCAAAGGAATTGAAGATTTCCGCGATCATCTCATGGCTGTCACGACGCTGCGTGGTGGAAAGATTGGAGATGAATTCGGTGCGCAAGGTATCCTCGATATGGTCGAGAACATCCTTCTGCACCGGCTCCATATTGAGCATCCGGCTGACCACTTCGAGCGCGAATTCGTGCGGGAGCAGCGCCAGAACGCGCGCCGAATTTTCAGGGCGCAGCCGCGAGAGGATGACGGCAACCGTTTGCGGGTATTCACCCTTGAGATAATTGGCGAGAACCTGATCCTGCACATTGCCGAGCTTCTGCCACATGTTGCGCCCGGCCGGCCCCCGGATTTCCTCCATGAGCTGCGAGACTTTATCGCCAGGCAGGATCTTGCTCAGCAAGGCCTCCGTCCGGTCGAAGTCACCCGTCACCGCACCGGCGGTCGTCATCATCGACATGAATTCGACAATCAGCGCCTCAACCGTTTCGGCCGTAACGGCACCGAGGCGCGACATGGCGCGGGTCACCGTCTTGATCTCGTCCTCATCGAGCGCGGTCCAGATTTCAACGCCGTAACGATCCCCCATGACCAGCAGAAGAATGGCCGCCTTTTCAGGCCCGGACATGAGGCGCGTCAAATTGCGGCTGCCATTGGCCTGCTGTGGTGTCATCTCGGCGGCGGCGCTTGCCATGCTCGTGGTCCGTTTCATCAAAGGCTGGGAGTCAAGGTTATTGCGTGATCAGTTGCCGCATGATGGCAACCGATTCCGTGGAATTGGATTGGACAAACTTGCCGAGCTGATCGATCACCCCCGGCTGCATGTTCTGGGCGATGAGTGCAATCTGGCTCTGGGCGTTGGAAGGAGCGGCAAGGGAAGGCCCCGGCTGCACCTCCTGCACCGTCGGTGCGGGCAGAGCCAGAACCGCCCCGCCGCCCGCCTGCGTCAGCGCGCCGCCACCGCTCGAACCGCCACCAACCCCCATCTGCCTGAGCAGGGGGCGCACCACGAGCAGGGTGACGAGCAAGGTGAGAACACCGAAGATCGTGAGTTCCACGAGGCGGAGCACGTCCTCCTTCGTCAAGGCCAGCATCTGTTCGGTGAAAGTCAGGGTCTTGCCTTCGACCTGCGCAACGCCTTCCGCAAAGCGCAGGTTGACAACCTCGATCTGGTCACCCCTGTTCCGGTCAAACCCGATGGAAGAGCGCACCAGCGCGCCGATCCTGTCCAGTTCTTCGGGCGTGCGCGGCTGATAGCTCATCTCGCCATTGGCACCGGGGGTGTAGAGACCATCCACCAGCACCGCGACCGAAAGCCGTTTCACCCGGCCTGCCTCGATAACCTCCGTGCGGGTGGTTTTGGAAATCTCGTAATTGACGACCTCCTCCGTGCGGGCGGTGTTGTCGCGCTGCTGGGCATTGGCCTGATTCTGGTTGGTTTGCGGCAGTTCATTGGCAACGCTCACCTGCCCGTCGCGCGCTTCGACCGATTGCTGGTTTTCGCTGCGGGTTTGCGTGGAGCGCACGACGCGCTTTTCCGGGTCGAAATCATCCGTCACCTGCTGGATGCGGTTGAAATCCATGTCGGCCGCAACCTGCACCCGCGCCCGGCCCCGCCCGACAATGCTGGCGACAATCTCTTCCACCTGCCCGCGCAGGCGCTTTTCATAACTGCTCTGCTTGTCCTGCGCCATGGCGGCGGCGTCCATGTCGTTGGTTGCGCCATCGGCGAGAAGCCGCCCCGCCTCATCGACGATCGACACCCGCTCCGGCTTCAGCCCCTGCACCGAATTGGCGACGAGATGGCGGATGGAGCGGATCTGACCGGCATCGAGCTCACCACCCACTTTCAGCACGATCGAGGCGCGCGGCTCCTGGCTTTCACGCTGGAACAGCTTTTTCTCGGGGATGGCGAGATGAACCCGCGCCTGCTGGATGCGGTCGAGGCTGCGGATGGTGCGGGCGAGCTCGCCCTCGAGTGCGCGAAGCTGGTTGATGCCCTGCACGAAGCTTGTGGCCGAAAAACTGTCGCCCTTGTCGAAAATCTCGTAGCCGACCGTGCCACCGGCGGGAATACCCTTGGCGGCATAATCCATACGCATGCGCAGAACCTGATCGCGCGGCACCATGATGGTATGCCCATCGGCGCGGATCTCGTATTTGACACCCTTCGTCTCAAGGTCGCGGATGATGGTGTTGGCATCGCCCGCAGGAAGATCGCTGAACAGCAGGGCCATGGGAGGGGTCGACATCTTCACCATGAGAAAGGCGAAAAAACCGATCAGCGCCAGCGTGACGGCCCCCATGGCAACGAGGCGTTGCGGGCCGAGGCGATTGACGATGTCGAGAATGGCATTCATGTCCTGATCTTCCAACCATGCGGGCATTCGGCCCGGTTGCGCATTTGAGAGCATTTGCGCTAGGCAAGAATTGCCCGGTAGATGGTTACTGCCCGGTTAAGAGTCGGAGGGTTTTGAGAAAAAACTCTGTGCGTGATACCGCAAAGCCCGGAAAGGACACGCCATGCCAAAGCCGATAGCAATCACGATGGGGGACGCCGCCGGGATCGGGCCGGAAATCATCGCGCGGTTTTTTTGCGAGACGCGCGAGACTTGCTTCGTGATTGGTGACCCGGCACAGATGGAACGCGCCATCCGCCTGATTGATGCCCCCTTGCGGGTGGTCACATGGCAGCAAGGCCAGCCGACCCTGCCCGGCACCTTGCCGGTTCTGGTGCTTGATGAGGATGAGGCGCCCCCGCTTCCGCCCGATCTTGCCTATGGCGTTCTGAGCAAAGCCGCCGGATATTACGCCTATCGCGCGATCCTGAAGGCGATCAGCCTTGCGAAATCGGGAATGATCGCGGCCATGGTCACGGCCCCGATCCATAAGGAGGCGCTCCATGCAGCGGGTGTGCCTTTTCCGGGCCATACCGAAATCCTCGCGCATGAAACCGGCATCCGCAGCTTCGGCATGATGCTGGTTGAAGGCAATTTGCGCGTCGTTCTTGTCTCGATCCATCTGAGTTTGCGCGCGGCGCTCGATGAAATCACGCTTGAAGGTGAAATGCGCAGCATCCGCCTCGCGCATCAGGCCTGCCTTGCGCTTGGCATCGCCAGGCCGCGCATCGCCGTTGCCGGGCTCAACCCGCATGCAGGCGAAGGCGGGCTGTTCGGCGATGAGGAAATCACCACCATCGCCCCGGCGGTCGTGGTGATGCGGGAAGAAGGGTTTGATGTGGAAGGGCCGTTTCCACCCGATACCGTGTTCATGCAGGCGCGGCGCGGCCGCTTCGATGTCGTCGTCGCGCAATATCACGATCAGGGTTTGATCCCGGTCAAGCTTGGCGGCATCGAAAAGGGGGTGAATATCACACTCGGCCTGCCCATCATCCGCACCAGCGTCGATCATGGCACGGCGTTTGATATTGCAGGGCAGGGCATCGCCGATGCATCAAGCCTCACGGAAGCAGTGACGCTGGCACGCGCCATGGCAGCACGCAGAGCTTTGGAAAATCTGTAGAATCTACTGGCGATAATGCTGGATGCGGGTGGTGCGCAGCCCGGCAAGCCCATGCTCTTCAATCGAACTCTGCCAGGAGAGAAACTCCTCAACCGTCAGGGTATAGCGGTTGCAGGCCTCATCAAGAGACAGAAGCCCGCCACGCACCGCCGCCACGACCTCGGCCTTGCGGCGGATCACCCAGCGACGGGTCTCGGGGGGCGGAAGATCCGCGATGGTCAGGGGGCTGCCATCAGGGCCGATGACATACTTCACGCGGGGGCGAAGTGCTTCACTCATGGGATACGCTCACTCAACGCAACAACTTACCGACGTATCATAGCGGGCTGCTCCTTAAAAAACGGCTAAATAATGACAGCTCATGTGCGACGAATTGATTTTACCGATTCAATCGGAATCGAAACATCGCCGATCTTGAGAACGGGGCTCGACCCTGTGACATCGACGGTGTCAACCACACCCGAAATCTCGGTTGTCACAGTCATGCTCTGCCCGGTGGCATCCTTTGCCGAAACCACGATCTGATACTGTCCATCGGGTGCTGCCGTGCCGGAAGCAGTTTTCCCGTCCCAATCGAAACCCTGCTCACCCGCGCTCAGGGTTTTGGTTGTGGTATAGACCTGGTTGCCACTGGCATCGAAGATGGTGATGGTGGCAGTGCCCGAGCGCGCTGCATCGAGGTTCCAGCTGGCCTTGCCGTTCTTGAGGCTGGTTGTCGCGCCATCCGCCGTCACCGTTGCCCCGACAAAGCTGAGCGCTGTCGTGACAGTGGCGGCAACATTGGTCGCGAGCAGCGCCGTCAGGTTGTCATTCGTCTGGATCTGCTGCTCGACACCTGCAAACTGAACCAGTTGCTGGGTGAACTGGTTGGTATCGAGCGCATCGAGCGGGTTCTGATTCTTGAGCTGCGTCGTGAGAATCTGGAGGAACTGATCGAAATTCTCGGCAATCGCCTTTGAGGATTTATTGGTGGCATTCGGAAGTCCGGCGAAGTTCGACGTATTTGAAACGGTGGCCATGGAGGTTATCCTTCTAGCGGATTGGATTTAGAGCGGTCGACCTGATTGAATCAGGTCGACCGCTCTATCTTTTTGTTTTAACGCATTTTCTTCCGATCAACCGGTATCCACTTGATCGGAAAATGCTCTAGAGCATGTTTCAACGGAATCAAAAACATGCTCTATCTTCTTGTTTTATAGCAATTCCTAACGCGAAACCGGTTCCCGCTTTCGCTGGAATTGCTCTAGACGACGCGGTCGAGGCTGGCATTGGGGATGAGAACGCGCCGCATCGCAAAGGCGCTGATCTCGTTTTGCAGGGCAAGGCTTTCCTCATCCGGCGTCAGGCCGGGCTGAGAAGAGGTCTGCCGCCCCTGAGGCTGGTTCTGCGATTGATCGTCACGCAGCGAGAAGCTCAACCCATCCGGGGATTGCTTCAGGCCCGCCTGCTCGAAAGCCTGTTGCAGGCTGGCGGAATCGCGCCGCAGCATGGCAAGGGTTTCCACCCTCTCCACCACAAGATTGGCACGAACCTCGCCATTATCGCGGATTTCAAGCTTGACATCGACCCGGCCAAGCTCCGCCGGGTCAAGCCGGATCTGGAATTTGGTTACCCCGCGCATGGCATTCATGCCGATCTCGACGGGAAGCATCTGCAAGGGGGTGGGGCGCAAGGCCTCGCCTGTTCCATGCGGGCCATTGCCTGCCATGCGCTCGATGCCGCCAACATGATCACCCGCGCGCAGCGAAAGCCCCTGCGCATCCGCAAGGTCGCGGATCAATTCGGCAAAAGCCGCGCCTTGCGGTGCCGCTTCCTTGATTGCAGGCACGGTTGTGGGTTTGCGGGGGGCGAGCGCTTCAACTGCTTCAGCCTTGGCATTGCCCCCGATGCCGGGCTTCCCGACGTCTGCCTGTGCGTTTTGCTCCGGTTCCAGCGCCGCACCGGCGGCCTCGGATCTTGCTTGGAGTGAAGCGGCAGGTTTTGGGCCTGAAGGTGCAGCCGTCTCCTGCCCAACCGCTGTTTTCGCATCGGCAGAACCGGTTCCAGCAGCTCCAGTCGTCACAGCCGCCTTCGTCTTTTCCAGTTCGGGCGCAGCAACACCCTGCTGTTGCAGGAGAGCGGGGTCTTCGGAGATGGCAGGCATATCCGCCGCGCCTGCAATGGCGGCGGGTGGTTTTGCGCCCGCCTCGCCCTCATGGCTTTCGGTCGGTTGATCCGGGGACGCGCCTTGTTTCACTCCTGCGGCGCTTGCCAGCATATCGACATAACCGGGTGTTTCTTCGCCCGCGGGTGCAGTGGCAGCGACTACACCACCCATGCCCGCATCACCGGCAGGAGTTTTCCCCTCCAGCGTCGCTTCGCCTTCAGCCGGGGCAGGTGGAAGCGCTCCTGCAAGCTGTAGCGCAGGAGCAGGCTCGGCATCGAGCGTATCAGCCGTCTCATCCTGAGAGATGTCTTCATCACCGGTGAGCAGCGCGGCCTCATCCACTGCCGTTATCCTGCCAAGGGAAGCTACGGGCGTCTCGCCATCGCCCGAGCCTTCACTTTGGGCGAACTCTGCCTCCGCACCATCCGGGTTGAGAGCGCAGGGGGGCTTTTCCTCTGCCTCACCCGCCTTCGCGGCAGGTTTGGGCTGGGCGGGTTTTCCACCACGTGCCGTGCGTGACGCTTCGGCTTTGCTTCCGGGGTCTGAATCAGACTTCAGAAAGCTGTGAAAATCCTGCGGGTCTCGCTGCGACACCGCATTGTTACCGCCCGGATTTGTGCCCTCGGGATTTTGAGCACCAGCACTCTTGTTGCCGGCATGGGCGCGCGCCGAAGGTCTGGCTTTCACCGGATCAGGAAGCATTGCGAGGGATGCGGGCGTAGAGAACAAGGACATGATCGGCTCTGCCACTTTTTTCACAACGGAAAGGTGAGACAAGCCAAGCAAAAGGCAGGCCAGCAAATTCATGAAGCCAAACCATTGTTTTATATGGTTTTCATGCCGAAAGACCGCGATGAAACCCTGAGGTGAACCGGGCAGGATTCCGCAAACCCGGCAAAAAATGCCGGGGAACCCAGAAAATGCCGGGGAATCGTGGTCAGGCTTTCATGGGGACATGATTTCAGAAAGGAAGACTGGAAAGAAAAGCCCGAACCGGCTATGGACATTCGGGAACATCGAACGGAACCCGGCCATGACCAGAAACGATCTTGATATCGGAAAACCACCGGGGCAAACCCGCGTTGTGGTTGCCATGTCGGGCGGGATCGATTCCTCCGTCGTCGCTGCCTTGCTGAAGCGGGGTGGCTATGATGTCATCGGCATCACGCTCCAGCTTTATGACCATGGCGCGGCAACGCACCGCCCCGGTTCCTGCTGCGCGGGGCGGGATATTCAGGATGCGCGCAATGTCGCCGCCACCCTTGATATTCCGCATTATGTGCTCGATTATGAAAGCCGTTTTCAGGATGCGGTGATCGAGCGCTTCGTTGACAGCTATGCCATGGGTGAAACGCCGATTCCATGCGTTGAATGCAATCGCAGCGTCAAATTCCGCGATCTTCTCGCCTTCGCCGGAGATCTGGGCGCGGATTGCCTCGCCACCGGCCATTATGTCGAAAGCCGCCTGTTGCCGAGCGGGCATCGCGGCCTGTTCCGTCCGCGCGACCATGACCGTGACCAGAGCTATTTTCTCTATGCCACCACGCAAAGCCAGCTCGACCGGTTGCGCTTTCCGCTCGCGCATCTCACGAAAGCGCAAACGCGGCAGATCGCGCGCGATATCGGGCTTTCCATCGCGGAGAAGGCCGATAGTCAGGATATCTGCTTCGTGCCCTCCGGCAATTACGCCGCGCTCGTGCACAAGCTGCGGCCGGAAACCGCGCGGCCCGGTGCCATCCGGCATCTCGATGGCCGGGTTCTTGGCCAGCATGAGGGCATCATCCGCTTCACCATCGGGCAGCGGCGCGGGCTTGGCATTGCCGCGCGCGCACCGCTTTATGTCGTCCGCATCGACCCGGAGGCCGGGGATGTCATCGTCGGCCCGCGCGAGGCGCTGATGACGAAAACCCTGCGCCTCAAGGACATCAACTGGATCGGGGATGGCTCCATCGCCGACATCCCGGAAGACGGGCTCGAGGTTTTCACCCGCATCCGCTCCACCCGCGCGCCGCGCGCCGCGCTGTTGCGGCATGTGGATGGAAGCCTCGTCGTCGAGATCATCGCGGGGGAAGAAGGCATCGCGCCGGGGCAAGCCTGCATCCTGTATGCAGACGGGCGCGATGATGCCCGCGTGCTGGGTGGCGGCACCATCATGCGCGCGCCAGCTTCCCTCCCCTCTGGCGCAGAACCCGATGCCGGGCGTGTTGCCTTTACCTCCTGATCCGGATTTTCTTGTGGCAAAAGATATCGACCTTGGCACCATCACGCGGGCTTACGCCAAATGGGCACCCTATTATGACGCGGTTTACGCGCGCATGCTGGGGGGTGGGCGCAGAAAAGCCGTCAAAGCCGCTTTGGCCTGTGGCAGGGATATTCTCGAGGTGGGCGTTGGCACCGGGCTTTCGCTGGGGGATTACCCGAAGGAATATAATGTCACCGGTATCGATCTGTCCAAACCCATGCTGGAGCGTGCACGGCAGAAAATCACCGATCAGAGCCTGACAACCGTTACCGGCCTTGCGGTGATGGATGCCTGCCGCCTTGGCTTTGCCGATCAGCGATTTGATGCCGTCGTTGCACAATATATGCTGACCCTGGTGCCGGATGCGGAAATGGCGCTGGATGAATTCAGCCGCGTCTTGAAAATCGGCGGTGAGATCATTCTCGTCAATCATATCGGTGCAGCGCGCGGGCCTGTTGCCTTGTTCGAGCGGATGATCGCGCCTTTGGCGAAGCGTATCGGCTGGCGCAGCGAATTTCCGCTGAGCCGCATCAAGGTCTGGGCCGAATCGCACGGGATGCTGGTGCTCTCGGTCGAGCCTGCGGGAATGGTCGGGTTTTTCAAGGTCCTGCGCATCAAGAAGCCGCATCCGCGTGCCAATCGCCGTAGCTAGATGTGAGCTTTCCATAGGTTGTCCATTCGGAGCAGATTTGTCATACCAAAGGGCACAAGAAAATGACTCTTTGGTATTCTGCCCCGAATTGATCAAGCCATTAGAGCATTTTCCGATCAAGTGGTTGCCGGTTGATCGAAGAAAATGCGATAAAAACAAGAAGATAGAGCGGCCGACCTGATTCAACCAGGTCGGAAACCGCTCTAGCGGTATTTAATCCATTCAGGCGCTTCAAAGGCCCCATGCGTCACCATCGGGCCTATGGTATTATTCCCCCGGTTCGGGCGGCAGGCTGCGCGGATCCGCGAGGCTGGCAAGATTGGTGATTTCGAGCCGCCGCGTCGGTGAGGGCAGCGAGATGCCCGCCGCCTTCAGGCGCCGGAGAATATCGAACAGCAAATCCGAGCGCGTCACCGCCATCGCATCGACATCGACAAAGCAGCGCAACTCGAAATCAAGCCCGGATTCGCCGAGGTTTTTGAAAATCACCATCGGTTTTGGCTCGCTCATCACCTCGCGATGCGCCAGCGCCGCCTCGCGCAAAATCGCCTGCACCGCATCCGGTTCCGCCGCATGATCAATGCTGACGGGGATGATGATCCGCCCCGTGCGATCCGCATGCATCCAGTTTTTCACCCGGCCGGAGATAAATTCGGCATTGGGGATGATGAGGCTTGCGCGATCAAAGGTCTGGATTTCGGTGGCGCGCACATTGATGCGCTTCACTGTGCCCTGCTCATCGCCCACCACGATCCAGTCTCCCACCCGGATCGGCCGCTCCCAAAGGAGAATGAGGCCCGAGACGAAATTATTGACGATGGATTGCAAACCGAACCCGATCCCCACCGAGAGCGCACCGGCGACGATGGTGATTTTATCGAGCGAAAGCCCGAGCTGGCTCAAAGCCACGATCGCGGCAAGAACAATGCCGATATAGCCGAAAATCGTGCGGATGGAATTGCGCAGGCCCGGATCAAGGGTGGTATGCGGCAGATAGCTGGTATCCAGCCAGGTCTGGATGGTGCGGGTGATGAAAAAACCGATGAGAAACAGCGCAATGGCAAGGCCGATGGTAGAAAGCGAAATCGTGACACCACCAACCTGAAAACCGAAAAACGCCGCCCTGAGATTGCCCATCACGCCCGAGGAATCCACCCCCCAGGGCGCCAGCGCCACCATACACACCGCAACAACGAGAATGAGCCGCGTCACTCCCGCTGCAAGAACGCTGATCTGATCCAGCGAGGCCGTTGCCAGACCTGTTGCCTCGCGCAGGCGGCGGCCAAACATTCCCTGGCTGGAAAACCCGGTGCCGATCACCTCATCGATCAGAACCAGAAGCAGCAGGGTGATGAGCCCAAGCCCCAGAAGCCAGATGATCTGGCTGACAAGAAACCCGGCCAGCGGCACATACCCGAAAAGAGCTGCGCCCAGAATGGTAATGCTCGCCGCCCAGACGATGAGACGGAGCGGCAGGAACAGCGCGGGTATGGCAGGCGGCGTTTTACGCTCCTGATCATCGGCATGCCCGAACGCAAGGCTGATGCCATGCGCCATGGCAACCGCCACAAGGCAGGCCATGACCCCCTTCATGCCAAGGCTGAGTGGCAGGGAGGCGACGATGGCCGCAAGAACAGCCTCGGAAAACCGGCCCAAAGCGACAATCAGCGCCATTTGCCTGATCATCCGCCAGAAAATCCGCGCCATGGCATCCGGCAGCGCGAAAAGCCGCCAATCCGGGCGGCCGGGAGCCAGAATGGCACCGGAAAGCCCGTTCATGAAGGCGATGAAAGCAAGATTTGTCAGAAGCGCTTCCACCACGCCGTCAACCCGCCCCGGCAGCAGCGCGAAATTCTGCAATAATTTATAGAGCAGCATCAGGCCCAGCGACGGCAGAAGCGTGCTCAGAACCAGCATGCGCAAGGCCAGCATGGCCCTGGCAAGCCGCGTGGGGGCTTCCTCCTGTTCGGCGAACCGCCCGGTGATGGAACCGCTCTTCACCCAGAGCCGGGCGCGCGGCAGAAGCGCAGCGACACCGATAAGCAGAAAAACCAGAATAATGCCTTCATAGGCGTCGAGGTTTCCCAAAACCGTCTCGCCCCATTGCCGGGCAAGGAAGGTCAGGGCACGCACATCCCCCGGCAAGGCGCGGCTGATATCCAGCCAGAGCAGCGGCGAAGCGATGGAGGCGTGCTGCGCAAGGATTTCCCGCGTAAAATTCGCCCGCCGCCGATCCGCAATCGCCTGCCCGATCTGCTCGATGCGTACATTCATCGCGCGGGCGAGGCGCAGGGTTTCATCCGCCTCCTGCCAGAGGCGCTGCTGCTCGGCCCTGTCACGCGCGACATCCGCGCTCTCACTCTGGCCCTTGGCAGCATCCGGCACTGGGCCGAATTGCTCGATCCGCGCCTTGATTTCGTCGGCCCGCCCCTGTTCCTGCGCAATGATCTCACCCGCCGTTATACCAATGGGTTCAAGCCTGCCCTTGAGATCCGCAAGGCGCGCGTCGTCCAGCGTTTCGCGTTGCAGGGCGGCTTCGATCTGCGTGAGTTCGAGCCGCCCGCTCTCGATCTGCCCACGCGCATCCTTCACGCCTTGCGCATGCGCTGCAAGGGCGAAAAACAGCATAAGGAATGCGAAAAACCGGCGGAAAAAAAGCACCATGAAAAGCCTGACTATGATTTTGAAGCCGCTGATTCGGGCTCCAAAATCATAGCGCGCCTTATCCGGCGAAGAGAAGGCAGGACACCGTCACACATCATCATCATTTAAAATGCGATGCGCCGCGCCTTCAAGATCATCAAACTGCCCGGCTTTCATCGACCAGATGAAGGCAAAAAGCCCGAAAAGCCCCAGCATCAGCGCAAGCGGCACGAGAAAAACGAGAATATTCATGCCGCCCCCCTTTTCCCCGCACGCAAGGCGTTGAGCGTGACGATAACCGAGGAGCCGGACATGGCAAGCGCGGCAATCAGCGGGGTCACGAAGCCCAGAATCGCCACCGGCACGGCAATCGCGTTATAAAGCACCGCGAGCCAGAGGTTTTGCAGCATCATCGCCTTCGCGCGTCGGCCAACCATCAAAGCGGCCGCAACAGGGGCAAGCCCGGCGCCGATAAACACCGCATCCGCCGCCGCCTGCGCCACATGCGTCGCCTCGATGGGGGAGAGTGAAACGGTTGCCGCCGCGAGTGCCGGAGCATCGTTCAAACCATCCCCCACCATCAAGGTGGCATGGCCTTCTGCCTTCAAAGCCGCGAGCCGCGCGATCTTCTCCGCCGGTTTCAAGCCTGAAGTATAGGTTTTTATCCCCAAAGCCTCAGCCGCGACCTTCACCGCCGCTGCATGATCGCCGGAGAGGATTTCGATAGCGTAACCCGCCGCCTTGAGCCGCGCGATGGTGGTGGCGGCATCTGGCCGCAAGGCCTGCCCCAAAGCAAAAAGCGCGGTTTGATCCCCCCATGTCAGCGCGATGAGCGAAGCGGAGGGGCAGGCGGCCAGCATGCCCTGCGCTTCTGCCCCAAGCCCTGCGGCTTCCGGCTTGCCGAGGAAAGCGGGAAGGCCGTTATAAATCGCAAAAACGCCGGTTCCGGCCTCCTCGCGCGCCTCCGGCAGTGGAATATCTGCCCCGCTCGCCTTTGCCAGAGCCTGCGCGAGCGGGTGCCGCGATGTCAGCGCCAGCCGCCCGGCAAGCGCCACCATCTCGGGGGCAATATCACCAATGTTGAGAATGCTGGCTTCGGGCAAAGTGAGCGTGCCGGTTTTATCGAACACCACCGTGTCAACGCTCGCGAGCCGTTCCAGCACATCACCGGAATTGAGGAGCACGCGGTTTTTGAACAGGGCCCCCGCCGCCACGACCTGCACCGCCGGAATGGCAAGCCCCAGAGCGCAGGGGCAGGTGATGATGAGAACCGTGATGGCGATGATGAGGGCATCATGCCAGCCGATGCCCATGGCGAGCCAACCCAGAAACATCAGAAGCGCCGTGACATGCACGACCGGCGCATAAAGCCGCGCCGCGCGATCCGCGAGTTGAACATAAACCGAGCGGGTTTCGGTGGCGCGCTGCAACAGCGTTTGAACCTCCGCGAGAAGGGTTCCCGCTTCCGCCGCGCGCACACGGATGGTGAGCGCGCCGAGAAGGTTCAGCGTTCCGGCATAAACCTCCGCCCCCGGTGCGGCGATCAGCGGGCGCGTCTCGCCGGTCACGAGGCTGGCATCGATTTCGGATTGCCCGGCCTCGATCACGCCATCAACGCTCACCCGCTCACCCGCGCGCACCAGCACGAGATCACCAGGTGAAATCGCGGCAATCGGCAACGTCGTGATGCTGCCATCCGGCATCAGCTTTTGCGCGACCTCGCTTTTGAGCGCGGCAAGATTGGTCGCCACCGCTCGCGTGCGCCGCCGCATCGATTGTTCGAGCACCCGCCCCACGAGCAGAAAAAACAGCAGCATCACGGCGGAATCAAAATAGGCATGTTCGGCGTGGTTCAGCGTTTCCACCACCGACATGCCGAGCGCCAAAGTCACGCCGAGCGAGATCGGCACATCCATGTTGACGGCGCGGGCCTTGAGCGCCCGGATCGCGCTTTCAAAAAACGGCTGGCCCGCATAAAGCGCCGCCGGAATGGCGATGAGCGCCGAAAGCCAGTGGAAAAAATCGCGCGTCTCGGGCGTGATATCCGATGCATTCCCGGCCCAGACCGACACCGAAAGCAGCATGATGTTCATGGCCGCGAAGCCGGCAACGCCAAGGCAGACGAGAAGCCGCTTTTCCTCGCGCTTTTCGGCGTTTTCCAGCCTGTCCGCCGAGAAGGGATAGGCCTTGAAGCCGATCGCGTCGAGCTTGTCGAGGATGCGCCCGGGCGTCAGCTGCGCCGGGTTCCACTCCACCCGCACCCGGCGATTGCCGAGGTTGACGCGCGCGGTTTTCAACCCCGGCTCCGCGCCAAGCCCCTTCTCGATGGCGCGCATACAGGCGGCGCAGTGAATACCCTCCACCGCGAGATCCATCGCCGCAAGCCCATCACCCGTCTTGCGCACGAAGACCGAGAAATCGCGGCCATCACGCAAGGGTGGCGCAAGGCTGGCAGGCAGGCTCAGGACGGTTGCCATAAGGTTAGTCCCTGACGATGAAGCGATGGCGCGAGGCATGCATCAAAGCGCCGTCCTTGGAAAATTCCGCGATCATATCCCATTGCCCCGCAAGCAATGGCGGAACAATCGCCTGATAACGGCCATCACCCACAGCACCAAGGTCGAGCACCTGATCAAGCCGCTTGTCGGTTGGCCTTTGCAAGGTCAGCACGCCGGAAAGCCCGTTGATTGTCTGCCCGGCCTTGTCATGCACCATAATTTTCAGCGGGTGCGCAGCTTTGAAATCGCCCATCGTCACATCCACCTGCCAGCCGCGCTGATCCTGCGCGGCGCGGGTGGCGAGAAAGCCGTTGTAACGCTGGCTTTCCTCATAAACGCTTTTCACATCCACCCCCGGCATCGTGCGCAGGGCAAAAATCATCATGGTGAGGTTGACCCCGATGATAAGCGCAAAAAACGAAAGCAGCATCACCAGAACATGCCGCCCTGTCAGCGGGCGCGACACCTTGGGCAAGGACGGCGCGGGAGGGTCTATCGGCATGACAAATGCTCCACAACAGCTCACGGGTGCCTCCTCTTCAAAGGTTGGCAGATATTACGCGTCAATGCGGCCCGAAGACATGATCTTTCGCAATCACCACCTCGCCCGCAAAAAGATCAGAGGCGCGAATGGCGATATCAGCGTGTTTATGCTCGATCGCGCCTTTCGGCATGGTGACAAGCACGCGAACCTCGCGCGTTGAATCCGGTTCCACCGCCACGACCGGTCGCCAATCCGCCGTGGCACTCACACCGACAACCTCCAGATGCGCCCCTGTTGGCCCTTCAACCGTGAGCGCGAAAAGGCGCGCATCGGGCCTTTTATTGATGAGCCGCATGGTAAAAGCGTTGCGGATCGAACCATCCGCGAGTGTCACGAACAGGGGCGCGCGGTCATGGATGAGATTGATGCCCGCCGTTGCGCGCGTCGCAAGCTGATAGAGCATCGCCCCGCCGACGATTGAAATCAGCGCCGCATAAACCAGAGTGCGCGGGCGGATGAAGCGGATCACCTCTTCCGGTTTGCCGCAGGCCCGCGCCTCGACATTGATCGAGGTATCGTAACCGATGAGCCCCTTGGGGCGCGAAACCTTCTCCATGACGTTATCACACGCATCGATGCAGAGCCCGCATTGAATGCATTCGAGCTGTGCGCCATGGCGGATATCGATGCCGGTGGGGCACACCGCGACGCATTGATTGCAATCGATGCAATCCCCCGCCTTGTCCCCTGCCGCGCGCGCCCGCTCCGCCCCCTTGAGCGAAAGGCGTGGCTCGCCCCGGTCATAGCGATAGGTGACGTTGAGCGCCTGATCATCCGTGAGCGCCGCCTGAATGCGCGGCCAGGGGCACATATAGGTGCAGACCTGCTCACGCATGATGCCCGCAAGGCTATAGGTGGTGAAGGTGAGGATGGCGATGGAAATATAGGCAACCGGTGGCGCTTCAAAAAATGCAAGGTCGCGCACGAGAGTCGGCGCATCGGCGAAATAGAGCACCCAGGCCCCGCCCGTCCACCACGCGATCATCAGCCAGCTGACATGCGTCGCGCCCTTGCGCCAGAGCTTGTCGAAACTCCATGGCGCCTGATCGAGCAGCATATGCGCTCGCCGGTCTCCCTGAAAAAACCGTTCGACGCCTTGAAACAAATCCGTCCACACGGTTTGCGGGCAAAGATAGCCGCACCACACCCGCCCGGCGAGCGCATTCATCAAAAACAGGATCATCGCCGCCAGAACGAGGAGGCCGGTGAAATAATAGGCTTCCTGCGGCCAGATTTCGATGAAGAAGAAATAAAACCGCCGATGCGGCAAATCGAGCAGAACCGCCTGATCGGGCAGGTTCGGCCCGCGATCCCAGCGCAGAAACGGCAGGAAGTAATAAACCGCAAGGCACAAAACCAGAACAACCGATTTCAACCGTCGAAACGGCCCCTTGACCGATTGCGGATAAACCGTTTTTGCCGATTGATAGAGCGGCAGATCGACGTCGGTGAGCGTGGACATGATATTTTCCTTGCCGCAACGCGCTCAAAGGCGCGAAGGGGGAGACAAGCGGGGGAATAAAGGCGAGGGGTTACTTCCCCCCGCCAAGGCTATGCACGTAAACCGCGAGCGATTTGATGGTGATGGGGTCGAGCCGCCCCGACCAGGCCGGCATGACACCGGCACGGCTGTAACTCACGGTCTCGACAAGGGTTTCAATATCCGAGCCATAAAGCCAGATGGCATCGGTCAGGTTCGGTGCGCCAAGTTCGGGGTTCCCCTTGCCCGCCTCGCCATGGCAGGCGGCGCAGTTTTCAGTAAAAACCTTCACCCCCAGTTTCGCATCATAAATTGGCTCGGTCGAAAGCCCGCCCAGGGCCCGCACATGATTGGCGACATTGCGGATTTCCTCTTTTTTCAACAGGCCATCCCTGCCGAAGGCCGGCATGGCGGAAATGCGCGTATTATCGTTATTCGCGGCGCGAATACCGTGGAGCAAAGTGGTGTGAATCGCGTCCAGCGTGCCGCCCCAGATCCACTCATCATCATTGAGGTTGGGGTAGCCCTTGGCACCTGCCCCGCCCGTGCCATGGCAAGGCGCGCAATTATTGGCAAAAGCGGCGCGGCCCTGCGCCTGCGCGATGGTGAGGAGCTTCGGGTCTGCCTTGATGGTGACAAGATCAGCAGTGGCGAGGCCTGCCGCCTGCAAAGCGCGGCTTGCGTTGAGCGCATCAAGCTCCACCGCCACATCCGCACGGGCGGAATAGCCAAGCACACCCCTGGCATGGCTCGTAATGCCGGGCCAGGACGGGTAAACCACATAATAGCCCAAAGACCAGATGATGCAGGCGTAAAAAATATTCAGCCACCAGCGCGGCAGCGGCGTGTTGAGTTCCTTGATACCGTCCCAGTCATGCCCGGTTGTCGTCTGGCCGGTATGGGCGTCAAGCTCGTGATGGTTGCGGTCGGCCATGGGATCAATCCTCCTTGAGAGGGATATGGGCAGCCGCGTCGAAGGCAGCGCCATTCGCGGGCCAGAGGGCGTAAAGAACCACCAGCAGGAACACCGTCATGAAAAAGATGACGCCGACTTCCTGGGCGATGGAGGCGAGAAACTGGTAGGTCGATGTCATCTCAGCCCCTTCTCAACGGTAATTGGCTTTTTCGTCATAGCCCTTGAAATCCACCATGGTGCCGAGCACCTGGAGATAGGCGATGAGGGCATCGGCTTCCGTGATCTTTTGCGGATTGCCGTCAAAATCGCGGATATTCACCTTGCCGTAGCGCTTCTCGAAGGCGCTGGCATTGGCATCATCCGGGTTGGTCTGCGCCCGCAAATCCATCACCGCATTGGCGATCATCTCCGGCGTATAGGGCACGCCGGTATAGCTGTTGACACGCAGATGATCGCCGATATCTGCCGCGTTCAGCTCGGTTTTTGCCAGAAACGGATAGCCGGGCATGATGGATTGCGGCACGAGGGCGCGCGGGTTGTTCAGATGCTGCAACTGCCAGTCATCCGAATATTTATCCCCCACCCGCGCAAGGTCGGGCCCCGTGCGCTTCGACCCCCATTGGAAGGGCTTGTCGAACATGCTCTCGGCCGCGAGCGAATAATGGCCATAACGCTCCACCTCATCCCGCAAGGGGCGGATCATCTGGCTGTGGCAGTTATAGCAGCCCTCGCGCACATAAATCTGCCGTCCCGCGAGTTCGAGCGGCGTATAGGGCCGCACCCCCTTCACCTGCTCGATGGTGGAGCGCAGGTAGAAGAGCGGCGCGATTTCCACAAGCCCGCCGATGGAAATCACAACAATGATGCCCAGAAGGAGAATGATCGAGTTTTTCTCGAAAATCGCATGTTTTGACCAGAGTGACATGTCCTGCTCCTTATTCAGCCGGGACGAGCGCGGGCTGGCCGCCTTCGGCACCCGCCGCAGCCGGAACGCTGCGGATCGTCATGTAAAGGTTATAGGCCATGATGAGCGCGCCCAGCAGGAACAGCCCGCCGCCCAAAGCCCGGATGACGTAAAGCAGATGCTTGGCCTCAACCGTTTCGATGAAGGAATATTCGAGGAAGCCAAGGGCGTTATACGCGCGCCACATCAGGCCTTCCATGATGCCCGAAACCCACATCGCCGTGATGTAAAGCACGATGCCGAGGGTCGAGATCCAGAAATGCCAGTTCACCAGCTTGTCTGAATACAGCCCCTTCCTGTTCCAGAGCCAGGGCACGAGGCAGTAGATGGCGCCGAACGAGACATAGCCAACCCAGCCAAGCGCGCCCGAATGCACATGCCCGATCGTCCAGTCCGTGTAATGGCTGAGCGAATTGACGGCCTTTATCGACATCATCGGCCCTTCAAAGGTGGACATGCCGTAAAACGCGACGGAAACCACCATCATGCGCAGAACAGGGTCGGTTCTGAGCTTGTCCCAGGCGCCGGAGAGTGTCATGAGGCCATTGATCATGCCGCCCCAGGAGGGCATCCACAGCATGATCGAGAAGGTCATGCCAAGCGTCTGCGCCCAATCCGGCAAGGCGGTGTAATGCAGGTGATGCGGCCCCGCCCAGATATAAAGGAAGATCAAGGCCCAGAAATGGATAATGGAGAGCCGGTAGGAATAAACCGGCCTTCCCGCCCGCTTCGGCACGAAATAATACATGATGGCGAGAAACCCGGCGGTGAGGAAAAAGCCCACGGCATTATGGCCATACCACCACTGGAACATCGCATCCTGCACGCCGGACCAGACGATGTAGCTCTTGGGCGAGAAGATCGAAACCGGGATCGTCGCGTTATTGCCAAGATGCAGCACGGCGATGGTCACGATGAAGGCGAGCGTGAACCAGTTCGCCACATAGATATGCGGCTCCTTGCGCTTCCAGAGCGTGGCGAGGAACACAAGGAGATACGCGACCCAGACAATGGTGAGCCAGAGATCGGCATACCATTCCGGTTCGGCATATTCCTTGCCCTGCGTGATGCCGAGAAGATAACCCGTGCCCGCGATGACGATAAAAAGATTATAGCCCAGAACCACGAACCAGGGCGCGATATCCCCCGCGATGCGCGCCTGACAGGTGCGCTGCACCACATAAAACGAGGTGGCGAGCAGCACATTGCCGCCAAAGGCGAAAATCACCGCCGAGGTATGCAGGGGCCGCATGCGCCCGAACTGGAGATAGGCAACATCAAAATTGAGCGCCGGATAAGCAAGCTGCAACGCGATGAGGAGCCCGACGGTGAACCCGGCAATGCCCCAGACCATCGCGGCGAGGGTGGCGAATTTCACCGGCCCCATATGGTAATTCGGCTTGCCGTTGATCTCCTGCAAGGGCGTGGCGGGAACCCCGCTCGATGCCCGCGAGGCGAGAAGAAACACCGCCGCCACACCCGCAAGCGTGAACACATACATATGAAAGGCATAGGCCGCATCCGTGGTTCTGGACGCGATGAACAGGGCGAGGCAGGCCAAGGCCGCAGCGGGAATGGCCCATGCCACCTCATGGATAGTCATGGACCGGGTTTTCATGGGGCTCATCTTGGTTATCCTTTGCCTTGGCGTGATCATGCTTGGCATGGGTGGGGTCAGGCGTTTTCAGTCGGGTGGCGGGCTTCCGGCAGGGTGGATCAGCACCGGGCCGCAGGCGAAAAGGCAGGCGATAAAACGATGAAGAGAAAATCATTCTCTCATCTTGCGCTGCACCATGCCCAAACCGGCGTCCCTGCACCTTGACGCAAATCAAGTCTGCGCCGCAGGGGCGTGGGATCAAAGGATAATCCGGGGGAGGATATTGCGCGAAAAAGCGCTTGAGAGCGTTTGAAACGCCGTTTATGCCACTTCTGGCAGGCAAAAGAGGCTGTGGCACCAGCAGAAGGCCAGAGGCGCGGCGAATTGCCACGCCCATCGCAATACAGGAAAACTCAATTCGCCGCCAATTCGTCGAGCCGCGCAATGTCGAGCAGGCGCACGCCGTCCGGCACCACCACGATCATCCGCTCGCGCGCGAGTTTGCTGATGGTGCGGCTGACGGTTTCGATCGTCAGGCCGAGATAATCGGCGATATCCGCCCGGCTCATCGGCAGGGGAACCGTAACGGAAGAGGGGCTGCTGCGCGCGAGCCGCGCCCGCAAGGTAAGGAGAAACGCCGCCACCCGTTCCTCCGCGTTCTTGCGGCCGAGCAGCACCATCTGGTCGCGTGCGGCGTGGATTTCGCGCCCCGCAAGCTCGTGCAGCTTTTTGAGAAGATGCGGCTTTTCCTCCACCATCGCGACAAAGGCACCGCGTGGAATGCGGCAGATGCGTAATGATGTGACGCTTTCGGCGCAGGCTTCATAGCGAAGCGGCAGTGCAACCCCGAGAAAATCCCCCGGCAGCGCGAAACCGAGGATCTGCCGCCGCCCGTCCGGCAAAAGCCGGAACAGCCGCACCATGCCTTCAGAGACCGAATAGACGAAGTCCGCCGCCTCGCCTTCATCGAACATCATGGCTTTCGCCGGGAGGCAGCGATGCTGAACAACCCGGTCGAATGCGATCAATTCCTGCTCATCAAAGACGGAACACACGGCAAGGAACCGCGTTTTGCAGGTTGCACAATGCGCAACAGCTTCCGCACCGGCACAGCCATGATCAAGATTTTCAGGCTCACGAATGGTTATGCCCATGACCATCCTTGCTCACAACCTGCCCCACCCACGATCGGTCTGATCACCGACCGGCTTTGATGCAGAACCACACCTCATGATGCCATTTTATCCTATCCTCACCAACGCCATGTGCAACAGCGAAAAATGAAGGGGGCTTACCCCTCCCCGCCGCGCCCCTGCACCAGAGCCGCAAGGTCGATGCTGTCCCTCACGCCAAGCTTGTCATGATTGGCCTTGATCCAGCTCCGGCCCGCCTTCTGCCCACGCTTGAAGAGAAGCGCGATGAAATCCGGCTCGGCGTTGATTTTCGAGGAAGGCTGCAAATCGGAGAGCGCCTTATCAGCATCGATCCGGTGGAGATAAAGCCGCCGATACGCCGTCCCGGCGAGAACGCCCGTATCGACGAGGCGCTGCACGAATTCGATGGCGCGCAATTCGCCAAGGATCGAGGCGTTGAAGGTGATCTCCGAAAGCCGGTTCTCGATCGCCCGCGCGGTTTTGGGAACGCCCTTCCGGATCATCCTTGTGATCTGGATAATGAGGAGATCACGGCTTTCGCTGGCCTTGAACAGCGGAAACAAGGCAGGGTTGCCCACATAACCGCCATCCCAATAGGGCACGCCGTCAATCTCCACCGCCTGGAAAAGCTGCGGCAGGCAGGCCGAGGCCAGCACATGCTGCGCATCGAGCTTTTTCTGGTCAAACACTTCCACCCGCCCGGTTTCGACATTGGTGGCGGCGATGAAAAGCTGAATGCCCGAACAGGCGCGCACCTTTTCAAAATCAATCTCGCTTTTCAGAACATCGCGCAGGGGGTTGAGGTCGAGCGGGTTGGTTTCATAAGGGCTGGCGATGCGGCTCATCCACTCATACCATTGAAAACCCGGCGAGGTTTCCACGTTCCAGTTTCCGAGAAGCTGGTCGAACAGGCTGCGCTGGATGGGCGAATAACGCCCGCCATCACCGATTTTCTCCCAGAAGCTGCGCAACTGCGCCCGCGCCCCCTCGCGCCCGCCAATCGCGAACCCTTCCACCAGCGCCACGGCATTCATGGCCCCCGCGCTGGTGCCGCTGATGGCCTTGATCGCGATCTTCGGCTCTTCAAGCAGCGCATCAAGCACGCCCCATGTGAAAGCGCCATGCGCGCCGCCCCCCTGAAGCGCGAGGTTGACGGGTTTGACACTCATTGCGCCGTCCAGCCGCCATCCATCGACATTGTGGTGCCGGTGATGGAGGCTGCGGCATCTGATGCGAGGTAAACCGCGAGCGAGGCGACCTGTTCCACGCTCACGAATTGCTTTGTGGGCTGAGCGGCGAGCAGAACCTCGGATTTCACCTCATCCTCGGTCATGTTGCGCGCTTTCATCGTATCGGGGATCTGCTTTTCGACGAGCGGCGTCCAGACATAGCCGGGCGCGATGGCATTGACGGTGATCCCCTCGCGCGCAAGCTCCAGCGCCACGGTTTTCGTAAGGCCCGCAATGCCGTGCTTGGCCGCGACATAGGCGGATTTGAACGGCGAGGCGACAAGGCTATGCGCGGAAGAGAGGTTGATGATGCGCCCGGCCTTGCGCTTTTTCATGCCCGGCACCACGGCCTTGATGCCATAAAACGCGGAAGACAGGTTGATGCTGATAATATCTTCCCATTTCTCGTCCGGAAAATCCTCAACCGGGGAGACAAACTGGATGCCCGCATTATTGACGAGAATATCAACGCCGCCGAACGCCGCCTCGGCTGAGGCGATCATGGCGCGGATATCCGCCGGTTTGAGCATATTCGCGCCGTGATAAAGCGCCGTGACACCAAATTCAGCCGCGATGCCGGCGCGGGTTTTCTCGATCTCCGCCGCGTCCCCAAGGCCGTTGATGAGGATATTCGCGCCTTGCGCCGCAAAAGCCCGCGCCATGCCAAGCCCGATACCGCTGGTGGAGCCCGTGACAACCGCCGTCTTGCCTTTGAACATCATGATCGATCCCTTTCCATCTCCGCCGTTACAGGCACTTGTTTTGCACCGCAAAAGTGTGAAGCGCAATCTCGCCAGCGCGTGATTTCAGCGCTATAAGAGGGTCATGATCCAAGCTTCACACGATGCCGTTTCTTTTCCAGCGCCGTTGCGGCATGCCGGTTCCTGCTGCCACGCGCATCGGGTCACAGCGCCCGAGGCCGCGATGGCAACGGCAGAGACCCATTGCCGCACCCATAATCTGCGCCTCACGCCGCAGCGCCGCGCCGTGCTGGAGGCTCTGGTGCATGCCTGCCAGCCGATGGGCGCTTATGACCTGATCGAGGCCCTGCGCAAGGCGAGCGGCACCGCGCCCGCCCCCATCGCCATTTATCGCGCGCTGGATTTTCTGAAAGAGCAGGGCTTCATCCACCGGCTTGAAACGCTGAACGCCTTCATTGCCTGCCCGCACCGGCATGCGCAGGATACCCGCGTGGTGTTTCTGATCTGCGAAACCTGCCGCAAGGTGGAAGAGGTGGTGGCGCCGCCGCTCGATAACGCGCTTGCCGCGCTCGCGAAAGCGCATGATTTCATGCCGAACCGGCAGGTGCTGGAACTGGCGGGCCAATGCGCCCCTTGCCGGGCGGAAACAGCCGCGTGAAGGATCACCCATGGACGAGATGACCCCGCCCTGCCTCAAAGCCGCTGATTGTGGTGCCCGCGCGCGGCATGAAACCCATGCCGTCCGGGTGGGGAATGTTGTGGTGGGGGCCGGCGCGCCCATCGTCGTGCAATCCATGACCAACACCGATACGGCGGATATTCCCGGCACCATCACGCAGGTTGCAGCCCTCGCGCGCGCGGGGTCGGAAATCGTGCGCATCACGGTTGACCGGGATGAGGCGGCCAGAGCCGTGCCGCATATCCGCGAGGGCCTCCTCAAGCGCGGGCTTGATGTGCCGCTGGTGGGGGATTTTCACTATATCGGCCACCAGCTTCTGACCGATCACCCGGCTTGCGCCGAGGCGCTCGACAAATACCGCATCAACCCCGGCAATGTCGGCTTCCGCGACAAGCGCGACAGGCAGTTTTCCGCCATTATCGACCTTGCGATCCGCTATCGGAAACCCGTGCGCATCGGCGCGAACTGGGGTTCGCTCGACCAGGAGCTTCTCACGCATCTGATGGATGAAAACGCGAAGGCCGCGCGCCCGCTCGAAGCCCGCGCCGTGATGCGCGAAGCCATGGTGCAATCGGCCCTGCTCTCCGCCGCGCGCGCCGAAGAGCTTGGTTTATCGCGCGATAAAATCATCCTCTCCGCCAAGGTTTCGGCGGTGCAGGATCTCATCACCATTTACCGCATGCTCGCCGCACGCGCCGATTACGCGATTCACCTCGGGCTCACCGAAGCGGGCATGGGATCGAAGGGCATCGTCGCCTCCTCCGCCGCGCTGGGCATCTTGCTGCAGGAGGGCATCGGCGATACGATCCGCTTCTCCCTCACCCCCGAGCCGGGCGGTGATCGCAGTTTAGAAGTGAAATGCGCGCAGGAATTGCTGCAAACCATGGGGTTTCGCACCTTCGTGCCGCTGGTGGCCGCCTGCCCCGGCTGCGGGCGCACCACCTCCACGGTGTTTCAGGAACTGGCGCGCGATATCCAGAGCTGGATTTCAACCTCCATGCCCGCGTGGAAAACGCGCTATCCGGGGGTGGAGGCGCTCAATGTTGCCGTCATGGGCTGCATCGTCAACGGGCCTGGGGAATCCAAACACGCCGATATCGGCATCTCGCTGCCCGGCACGGGGGAAACACCCGCCGCACCCGTTTTCATCGACGGCAGGAAGGCGCTGGTTCTGCGCGGCGCGGGCATTGCCGATGAGTTCAAAACCCTCGTCGCGGATTATATCGAAAAACGCTACGGCGCTTGAGTTTGGTGGGCCCGGCAGGACTCGAACCTGCAACCAGACCGTTATGAGCGGCCGGCTCTAACCATTGAGCTACAGGCCCTTGAGGGGGAACCACGGCCTCTTTTCACGCGTTTGTCGCAACATGGCAAGCCCTTTTCCCGTGCAAGAAAAGCCTTTTGGGGATGCAGTCTGCGCCCCCGCGCCCTGCGCATTGACCCTGCGGACATAATTCTGCTGCATTGCAACATGAAAAGCCATGTCCCGTCATTCAGAGTAAACAAAGGGTTATGACATGCATTTGATTGCTATTGCCGTTTTTGCCGTCCTCGCCAGCGTTGCCAGCGTTTCCGCCCAAAGCGGCAGAGCCAGTTTTTATGGCCATGAACTTGCGGGAAAACGCACCGCTTCGGGCGAGCGTTTCAACCCGCATGCCCTCACCGCCGCGCATCGCTCGCTGCCCTTCGGCACGAAATTGCGCCTCACCAACCCGGCCAATGGCCGCAGCGTCATCGTGCGCGTGAATGATCGCGGCCCCTTCGTGTGTGGCCGCGTGATTGATGTCTCGCTGGGTGCCGCACGCGCCCTTGGCTTTGTCGGGCGCGGCACGGCCCAGCTCGTGATCGAGCGCGTCTAGAGCATTTTCAAGCATCGTTGATACCGGTTCGCGTGAAGAAAATGCGATAAAACAAAAAGTTAGAGCGAATAAAGTGAATGCAAATTCACTGAAAACGCTCTAGCTGTGGAGCCTCAACAGGTTGTCCTCTTTTAGATTGAGGCGGCTGATGGGTGGCTTTGAGTTTAAGCTGCCGTGCGGCCGATGCCAATTGTACATATGGGTCCAGTCTGGCAGGTGCTGTTTTCGTTGATCTGAGCTCTGGTATGCACGCGCGTAGGCCCATTCTCTGAGGGCTG
>Ga0209398_1000190_pt1 | contig 44764 bp, 31 predicted proteins | sample AshMeaBigSpring_FD_184125 | JGI IMG/M metagenome (GOLD analysis project Ga0209398, IMG submission 184125) | Groundwater microbial communities from Big Spring, Nevada to study Microbial Dark Matter (Phase II) - Ash Meadows Big Spring (SPAdes)... | ecosystem: Environmental > Aquatic > Deep...
CACTTCGACATTTTTCAACTCCGTTTTTCAGTATAAAAAATTTAATTGAAATTAGTGAAGCTACGAAAGCCTACCAAACGAAATTTTGACTATTTTTGGAGAAAATTTAGGTTAATGCACAGACTGTTGTTAGGCGTCACCATAAAAAAACAACTTTACCGACAGTGAATTCCTCAAAAGCTATATTGAAACAAACTTTGAGGAATTTTATTATCTTTGTAGAATATAATTGAAAAATATTCTTATGGTCAAAATTTCAAGAAAAATAGAACTCAATAAACTTCTTGTTCTCAAAGACAAAAATTTTATAAAGGTTGTAACAGGTGTTCGCCGTGCTGGTAAATCGACATTACTTCAACAATTTCAGGAACTATTAAAGGAAGAAAATCCGAATGTATGTGTTATTTCCATAAATATGGACTTGCCCGAATTTCGTTTTCTTGCTGAAAAAAACTGGAAAGAAATTTACGACTATATCAAGACTTTGTTGCAGGAATCTGTAACGAATTATGTTTTCATTGACGAAGTTCAGAATATTCCAGGGTTCGAAAAACTGCTTGAAGGATTATATGTTACACCGAACATTGATTTGTATGTTACTGGTTCTAACGCTTATCTTTTGTCGAGCGAATTGGCAACAATACTTACAGGCAGGGCGTATGAAATCAATGTTTTACCATTCTCTTTTGCCCAATACTTAGAATATACCGGAAAAACAGCAAATCCGGACCGTGCATTTGCTAATTACATGCGAACAGGAGGTTTTCCTGAAGCAGTAGGATTTATTGAATCAGGAGAAAGTTATGCTTACGAATATTTGAAAACTGTTTACCGAAATATTTACGAAAATGACATTCAAAAACGACACACAATATATTACGAAACTTCCTATAACGAGGTTGTTCATTTTTTGATTGACAGTATAGGTTCAAGTGTTTCTGCAAGAAATATTGCAAAAGTTCTTACTGCAAACGGAAAAAAAATTGACAATAAAACAGTTTCAAGGTATATTGACACTCTCGTTGAATCGTATCTGTTTTATAAAGTAAACCGTTACGACATAAAAGGAAAACAACATTTGGCAACTCAGGAAAAATACTATTTGGTGGATTTAGGTTTAAGATATGCATTACTAGGAAAAGAACTTACAGCAGATGCTGGGCATTTATTAGAAAATGTTATCTATCTTGAATTACTTCGTCGAAATTATCAGATTTGGATTGGTAAGACAGATAAGCTTGAAGTCGATTTTGTTGTCCGTGATAAAGATGGTTATACACAGTATATTCAAGTAGCTTTTACAGTTAAAGAGAAAACAACACTTGAACGAGAACTCGCTCCGTTTAATAAAATACCAGACTTCAACCAACGATTACTTATTACAATGGATTACGAAACTGGAAATCATAACGGAGTGAAACAAGTAAATGCAATTGACTGGTTATTAAACAACAAGGATAACTAAACAAACAAAATGGCGAACGCCTAACACGCTCTTAGGTTTGCACAATAATTAGAATTTTGAGAGGCGAGGTTAATTTCCGTACTTTTGTTGTAAAAAAGCGAGGAATTAACCGGCTGACAGGGTAAACTAGTAACACACGTGAAAATAATTCACCATAGGTATAAGACCCTGACAGTCTGGCTGAAAGACACCAAATAGAATTCTGGTATTTGTGAGACCAATAAGAGTGTTAGTGCATAACAGCTATCGGTTAATTCCAAGCCCATAAAAAGTACACAAAAGTATGAAAAAGGTTTTTATTGGAATTGATTTTTCGAAATTAAAATTTGATGTAGCTATTTACAGTGTTGAATCAAAAGCGATTGTTTCAACAGAAGTTTTTTTTTCAAGCGGCAGTTTAAATTTTCACCGGCCTTACCATTACGGTGTGCCAATTCTAATATCCGGTGAGATTGAGTTTTTCAACTGAGTTTTTCTGCAACGTAAATTTAATTGAAATTTGGGAAGCTACGAAAGCCTACCAAACGAAATTTTGACTATTTTGGAAAAAAATTGAGTTAATGTGCAGACTGTCGTTATGGCTCATTATAAAAAAAATAAAGCTCGATTATGGTGAAATTTGAGCCGTATTTCATATATTTGTGAGCTAAAACACAAGATTATGCCAGAAACGAGACAAATAGAAATTCTAAATTTCATTCAAAACAACGCAAATTGTTCTTCGGGAGAGATTCACAAAGAGTTTGCAACTTCGATTAGCTATGCGACAGTTAAACGAATTCTAAGTCAATTGCTATCCGAGAAATTTATAATCTCGGAAGGAAAAGGTAAAGGAACTAGATACTTTATTTCACCGTCTTACGAATTGTTGTATTCGATTGACTTAGACAGTTATTACGAAAAAGAAATTGACGAAAGACAAATTAAGGAAGAGTTCAACTTAAAGGTTTTTGACTTGTTAGGCAAAACAGCAGTTTTTAGTGAAACCGAGCTTAAAAAACTTTCAGATTTACAACAAAAATACACGCAGAATATTTCACAATTATCAGAATTTGAGTACAGGAAAGAACTTGAAAGACTGGCGATTGATTTAAGTTGGAAATCGTCGCAAATTGAAGGAAATACATATTCCCTACTTGAAACAGAAAGGCTGTTAAAGGACAAAGAAACGGCTGCGGGAAAAACGAAAGAAGAAGCAATTATGCTTCTGAATCACAAAGATGCGATAGATTTCATTGTCGAGAATTCGGATTATTTAATTCCGTTGAAAATTTCTAAAATTGAAGATATTCATAGCATTTTAATTAAAGAACTGGCTGTTGACAAAAACCTGAGAAAACGTAGGGTTGGTATTTCCGGAACAAACTATCGACCACTTGACAATGAATTCCAAATACGAGAAGCTTTGGAATCAGCTTGCAAGTTGGTGAATATGAAAGAAAATATATTTGAAAAAGCATTGCTGATTTTGGTGTTGATTTCTTACATTCAACCTTTTATGGACGGAAACAAAAGAACTGCAAGAATTGTAAGTAACGCTATTTTGATGAACTATAAACATTGTCCTATTTCTTTTAGAACAATCGACTCTGTAGATTACAAGAAAGCTATGTTGCTCTTTTACGAACAGAACAATATCTCGCGGTTTAAAGAAATATTTATCAGCCAGTTTGAATTTGCGGTTAAGACATATTTCTGAAAACGAAATGACAAAATAACGAAGCCATAATACTAAGGCTTCCTGCGGTCGGCACGACCCATCACGGGAGCGTCGGTTGAACCGTATTCCCTTTTGTTTGAAAATTGGTAAGAAACAAGAAAATAACAACAAAAAGTAAAACAAAAGCGTATGCTTTATTCGAAAGTTCCTTTATACACAGCATTGAAGTTGGGACTTTCAAGGGTTTACAACAAATACACGCTAAGCTCCATTGGAGGGCAGAAAAATAAGAATGCGGAGAATAAATAACACTTTTACCGCATTTTATGCGGAATAAATTTTGTCGTACGGTGAATAAATTCTATTTTTACCGCAAATTTAGCGGTGAAAAGAAAAAGTTCATTATCAGGCTCCACCGGCAAATCAACTGGAAAATGAAATGCGAATTTTCTTCGATTGGTTTAACCTGGAACAGAATGTCTACCCTGTTTTAAATCTGCAATTGCTCACTTGTGGTTTGTGACGCTTCACCCATTTGAAGATGGAAATGGAAGAATTTCAAGAGCATTAAGTGATATGTTGTTAGCACGTTCAGACGAACAGTCGTATCGGTTCTACAGTATGTCGTCACAAATACGAAAAGAACGAAATTCATATTATGACATATTGGAGAAAACACAAAAAGGGAGTTTGGATATAACTAACTGGCTTGAATGGTTTTATCTATTTCCCCACACTCTTATTATCAAACGACGATACATCAATCACTTCCTGATTGTCGTTGTCGTAAGTAATAGCTACGCTGTCGCCAATTGCTGAAATGGGGAAATCGTTTGAAATTTGCGAGGAACCAATAAATACTTTCTGGATGTTTTTTACGGTAAAATAATAAAACGAATTGCCGTTTTTCACGTCGCTGTTGATGCGGGTAATCACCGATTGGATAATTTCTTTTTCGGTTTTGCTTTTGGCACTTATCTTATTTCCGGTGGCATTAAATGCATTTTTATACGCCATCAACGTTTCGCGCATGGTGTTGCCAACGCCCACAATGGTATAATCTTCGATAGCCACCATAGCATACATTTTTACCAATCCGCCATTGTCCTTCAAACTCATTACGTAAGTTGGTATGTTGTTGATATTGTACGGAATAGGCAGTGTAGCTGTAAATCGTTTTTCCTGCACTTTACCTATTGCAGAGTTTTGGGCAGCATATTCGGTGGCGCCGCTTTGTTTGTACCAAACGGCTTTTTTTGTACGCGTATTTACCAAAACAAATCCCACAGTCGATTCGTCAGCACCTACCGATGTTAAGCCGGTGTACCAATACGCCTGATTGTCGTTGCCATAAACCAACGACATTTTTTCGGTAATTTGCAGTTTATCTTTATTCGAAAAATTCCAATATCCGTGTACATATTCGCCCCAGTTATTTAGTTGGGATTCAATAAAATCGGCAGGCTGAATCCTATCGACCCAGGCAGGTGCAGCGTTAATGGCATATTCTTTCATTTCGCCGGTTTGTGCGTTAAGTACTATTACCGCGCTGGCTTCTTCGCCTGCAAAACCAATTGTTTTCTTGTATTTGGTAATTACCCAATAAGGTATTCCGGCATCGTCAATTTCGAATGAATAATCGGTTGTTCCTGAGTTCCAATAGCCGTTGAAGTAAACATAACGCTCCAGATTTTGAAACAAAAATCCGGCAGGTTGGTATTTTACATACACTTTTTGTCCGTTAATTTCCTGCACTAATTTTACATCGCGCTCGTTACAGGCATTTACCATAATGTAACCATTTGTTCCCTGCAGGTTATTTATCCATTTGAAAAATCCCGAATGCAACAATGGCGCAACCCAGTATAGGTCGTTCCCTACTTTTTGGATATTGTATTCGCCGGGATAAACCTGGCTGCCGAGTGCCGATTGCGAACCAAGTACTTTGTCGCCCAGAATTTCTGCCAACGATTGGTCAACTACCCGTATTTTATCGAGCGAAATGGGCAACATGTTTTGCGACAGGTCTTTGCCGTTTTCGATAGTTCCGATTAATGAACGATATTTTGAAGTATGTAGTAATGCCCATGAAGTAGCGGTAGGCACCACTGTAATGTAAACAAACAAAATGCCTAGCAAAATAACCGGAATCCTAAGCCCTTTTAGTTTGGAAAATTGCTGCGGCTGTTGACCCAACTGCTGAATACTCGAAAATGCAGTAAGCAAAATCCAAAGCACCACTAATACTACCAACACAAACGGCAGACTTAAAAAGCGGGGATTTAACACCGGCATGTAAGCGAAAATTATCACCACAAACGCCACAAGCAATAAAAATACATTTCTTAGTTTCGACATAATAGATTGAATTACATTTTTTATAAAAAAAGGTTAGTAGTCATACATTTAAATAAAAATATAAATTATCGTTCGTAAAGAACTAATCGTAAATATTTTTTCTGTGACCCAAAGCTATTACATCAATTAAAAGCTCAGCGTCAAAAATATCATAAATTATTCTATAGTTTACTACTCTGATTCTGTATCCATCTCTTCCTTTTAATTTTTTAAATCCATAAGGACGAGGATTTTGACCTAATGCTTCAATGGCATCAAGTATTGGCTCTGCAATATTATCCGAAAACTTATCTAAGGTTTTTTGAGCTTGTTTTGATAAAACAATATTGTAAGTCGACATTATTTTTTTCGACTTTTTTTATAATCAGCAAACGAGATTCGAACACCCGTATCTTCTTTTTTTGCCAAATCATAAAGGCGAATATCTTCTAAATCGTCTAACTCTTCGATAAGCTTTTTATAATCCTTTTCCGGTAACACAACCATTTTCCGCCCGGCAGTATCTTTTATGAATTGAGGTGATAATGTATGCATAATGTTTAAATTTATTGACTACAAAATTAGAATTTATTTTCGAGTTCACAAGTAAATTTATTATTCCTTATTTTTCAAAACTGAAAACCAAATCTCATATGCAGATTGTTTAGCTTTAGTTTGGCGGTTGCATCTTTTACGATGTTTCTCATTCCAAATTTTTGAGTATAAATACCAACAATTCTTTGGGACCATGAGCGCCCAAAACCAATGTTTTTTCAATGTCGGCAGTGCGGCTCGGACCTGTAATGGTGGTGATAGCCGAAGGCAACCGGTTGTTGTATTTTTTTTGAATGGCAATAAGTGCATCTTCAGGGAAATCCACTAATTGCGACGAATTAGCCAAAACGATATGAACCGGCGGGAAAATATTCATTTGCCGACCCGATTCGCCTGATGAACTTACCAAAACACTGCCTGTGCGGGCTATTAAAAATTCGCAGGCTGTAATGCCGCAAGTCATAACTTCGAAATCTTCAGGGCGGTTCGAAAACGGAATTTTGAAAGTGGATAATTTAGCTGCAATTTCAGAATCGCGACAATAAACAGATTTCAACTCTCTTTCAGTAAGCTCTTTACGTAGTTTTTCGAATAATTCAGTTTCATTTTCCACCACAAAGCATATACCGCTTATTGCTTCGAGTTCGTTTTTAAAACACGAAACCGCATCGGGAAGTATTGGTTTATAAACAGCCTGGTTATCAAATTCCGTTTCATACATTTCTGGCTGAGGACGGTTCGATACCTTGCGTATTTTATCTAATATTTCCTGACGCGATGACGAATGATTCATTATTGCTAATTTAAAAATCTACTTTTTGGTCTTTTTCCGATTTCTTTTCGGTCGGTTTTTCTTCGACAGCTGCCTCTATTGCCGGTTTTTCTTCAACAACTTCATCTAAAAAGTCGTTGCCACCATTCAGTGCCATCAATTCATCGTGACGCGAAGTCCAGGGGCGTTTCCCGAAAATATTTTCCATATCTTCAGCAAAGATTACCTCACGCTCCATAAGCAGTTCAGCTAACTCATTATGTCCTTTGGCATTCTCTTTCAGAATTTCTTTGGCTCTTTTGTATTGAACGGCTACAATTTCTTTGGCTTCTTCGTCAATCAATTCAGCTGTACGTTCGCTATACGGTTTTGTAAAGCCATAATCCGAATTTCCGGTTGAGTCGTAATAGCTCATATTGGGCAGTTTTTCGCTCATTCCGAAATATGCTACCATGGCATACGCCCGTTTGGTAACGCGTTCGAGGTCGTTAATTGCACCGGTTGAAGTCTGATTCAGGAATACTTCTTCAGCAGCACGTCCGCCCAGAGTAGCGCACATTTCGTCCAACAAATGTTCGCGGTTCGTGAGTTGACGCTCTTCGGGTAAATACCAGGCAGCACCCAACGCTTCGCCACGCGGTACGATAGTAACTTTTACCAATGGATTAGCATGTTCAGTCATCCAACTAATTGTAGCATGACCTGCTTCGTGGTATGCAATGGATTTTTTCTCGTGTAGCGTGGTTATTTTTGTTTTCTTTTCCAAACCACCCACAATGCGGTCCACAGCATCTAAAAAGTCTTGCTTTTCAACAAATTGTTTGCTTTTGCGTGCCGCAATCAATGCCGCTTCGTTACATACATTGGCAATATCTGCACCCGAAAATCCGGGAGTTTGTTTGGCTAAGAAATTGACATCTACCGTTTCGTTGATTTTGATCGGACGCAGGTGAACGTTAAAAATTTGTTTCCGTTCGTGTACATCCGGCAAGTCAACATGTATCTGTCGGTCGAAACGACCGGCACGCAGCAACGCTTTGTCCAATATATCGGCGCGGTTAGTTGCAGCCAGAATAATTACGCCACTGTTCGAACCAAAACCATCCATTTCGGTAAGTAATTGATTCAACGTATTTTCACGTTCGTCATTACTGCCCATATTCGGGTTTTTACCACGCGCACGACCTACGGCATCAATTTCGTCGATAAATATTATACAAGGCGATTTTTCTTTTGCCTGGCGGAATAAATCGCGAACGCGCGAAGCGCCCACACCCACAAACATTTCCACAAAATCGGAGCCGGACATGGAGAAAAACGGTACATCGGCTTCGCCGGCTACAGCTTTGGCCAATAGGGTTTTACCTGTTCCCGGAGGGCCAACTAAAAGTGCACCTTTGGGTATTTTACCACCCAGTTCGGTGTATTTTGCGGGATTTTTAAGAAAAGCTACAATCTCTTCAATTTCTTGTTTGGCACCGGCAAGTCCGGCTACATCTTTAAAGGTTGTCTTATTGGCAGGACTTCCTTTTTCAAATACCTGTGCTTTCGATTTTCCAACACTGAATATACCACCGGGGCCACCACCCATTTGTCCGCCAATACGGCGATTCATTATTACAAAGAAAAGTATAAGCAGCAAAAATGGTAAAATGCTATAGAGGAACATTTCAAGGTAATCGCGGCTAACCTTGTAGTCGACCACGCCAATATAGAGTTTGTCTTCTTTGGCTTTGTTTATAAATTTCGAAAACTCTTCGACCGAGGGGATACGAACGGATATTTTTCGTTCGGTTTTATAAATTTCAGCACTTTTGCCAAATACTGTTGGCACCGATTTTTCGGAAACCTTTGCTTCGAGAGAATTTTTAGCTGAATAAACATCAATTTTTTCTACTATTCCCTGACGTACATATTCTTCGAAAGTAGAGTAGGGGACATCCTTAGCCGGTGCTGTATCGTTAAAAAAGTAGGAGCCAATTAATACCGCGATTATAATACCATATATCCATGAGATATTAAATTTTGGCGATTTTCCGGCAGGCTTTCCTGCATTCGGAGGCGTCGGGGATGGTTTTTTATTTTCCATGAAGGGATAAAAATTTTCTTTTTTTCGTTTATAAAATATTTTCTAATCGTTTAATTTTGGCATCAGCCCACAGGTGCTCAATGTCGTAAAAGGCACGTATATGGCGCTGAAATACATGAACGATAATTTGTCCGTAGTCCATTGCTATCCATTCGCAGTTTTCAAAACCATCTGTGGCGTAGGGTTTTACGCTTATTTGCTCGCGCACATAATCTTTAATCGAAAGTGCAATGGAATTGACATGTACATTGGAGTCGCCTTCGCAAATTACGAAGTAGCTGCAGGGAGCTTCTTTGAGTTTGGTAAGGTTTACTACGGCTATCTCTTTTCCTTTTCGTTCTTGTATTCCTTCAACAATTTTAGTAACAATTTGTTCGTTTTCAGTCATCTATCTTTTGTCTGTTTGTAAATAAATAGTAGGATTTAAACAATGATATATTATATAAATTTTATATTCCCGACCCCCAAACCCCCAAATGGAGGATTAAAGACTAAGTATATATTATTTAATTCAACCAATACCGCTTCAAAGTTGCAATTTTTAGCCCTCATTTGGGGGTTTGGGGGTCAAAAAGAAACATATCATTTAATGCTATTGATAACTTAAATAAGGTGCAAATATACTCAAAATTAACAATTTCTGAAAATTGTTAATTTATTGATTTGCAAACCGGATTCGGATATAGTCAAATATTGTACCTGCTATTTTTTTTTCGAATCTAAACAGAAACTATGACAGATTGACAGAGTTATATCGTTTGGTCATCGTCGAAAAGTGTTTTTGGGGCATTTTTGCCAAACCGACTGGCTTTTTTGTTGATAATTAATGTGGAAGGAATAGCGGTAAGCTCCTTATTTTCCGATTCTAAAAGCGCATTCCAACCCTGATAGCTGATAAGCATAAAGCTGAAACGTGAAATGATGGATGCATTATTTTTGGAGCTTTTTATCACTTTTACGCGGTTGATGTAATTTTTTTGCAGTTCATCCATTGCTGCGCGTACGGCTTCGTTTTTAGCCAGAATATTATTAACATCAATTACAAAAATACTTACTTCGGTATTGTTGCGCATCAACCGACGGGCATAACGAATAAGAAATCCATCGTTTTCGTTTTGCAACAGCACCATGGTGGTAGAAATTTTTGAAAATCCGCGATTGACAAAAACCCCCACACTGCAACGGCTGTTTTCGATAAAGTATTTGGTTTTATCTTTTATCAATGAGCCCGGATAAAAAATTGTTTGTGTTTTGTTAATCCGGTTTACAGCACGGTTAAGCCAGGTTCTTTTGGTGAAAATCTTGCGTTCTTTGAAAAACGGAATACCCGAAAGTGATACGCCTGCACCAACCAATAAAAAATCGTAATTGTTTATATTTGTAGTCCTAACAATACACCCTTCAATGTTATCATTAATTTTATATTCGGTTTCAATTGGGATTTGCAAGCGTGCAGCTTCGTCGTTAATCAGTTTAAAACTTTCGGTAGAATATTGTTCGCTGTAAAGCGGATTCACATCGGTACCCGGCGTAATGTGTAACACATTCACAGCCAGACTGTTTTTTGAACCGTCAAGCACTGTTTTGGCCACATTGAGGAGCGTTTTCCCATTCTCGGGATTACCAAGAGCAATCAATGCTTTGAAAACGCCCAATGCCTGCTGCCGTTCGTATTCTTCGGCAATGCGTTTTTCGGGGAATAGCTTTTCAATCAACGAAAGTATCGGCGTGGTCATAAATGTGGTTACAAGTGCCATTATCACCAACATAACAAAAATCGGTGGAGGTAAAACCCCCATTTCGTAACCAATATTCAAAACAATAAGCTCCATCAATCCGCGTGTGTTCATCAGAATACCTATACTCAGACTATCTTTCCAGCTCTCGCCAAGCACCTTTGCAGCAAAAGCACTTCCAACAAATTTTCCCACAACTGCAACTGCAATGATAATCCCGCAGATAGTCCATAGATAAGGTGTATTTACCAAACCAATTTCAGTACGCAAACCGGTATACACAAAAAACAAAGGAAGCAGCAAGGTAAGCGAAATATCTTCAACCCTGTCAACAATCAATTTGCGAAATGAAGGTAGCGGCGGCATAATTACACCTGCTAAGAAAGCGCCGAAAAGTGCATGAATACCAATTAATTGCGTAGTATAAGCCGACATAATCAGCACCAACAGGAAAAATGCAAATACACTTTTGTTAACAACTTCACTGTTTTTGTAAATAGCGCTTATCCGAGCCAGAAATGGTTTTACCAATAAAAACATTCCTAAGACATAAACTACCGAAAACAGTATATTGTACAACGAACTTTCGAAACTGCCCGTTTTGGAAACTGCAATAACAGCTGCCAACACACACCACGCCGACACATCGTTGAAAGCGGCACTTGCAATTGAAATAGTGCCGAGATGAGATTTCGACAAGCCTTTTTCCTGTACAATTCGCGCCAGCACCGGAAATGCGGTAATACTCATCGAAATGCCAATAAACAGCGCAAACGGCAAAAAGTCGGTAGTGCCGGCAGCAAACGAAGGGTACAGATAATAGGCCAAAACCATGCCCAGCAGGTAGGGAAAAATGATGCTGGTATTGCTGATGACAAAGGTAACGCCCATTTTGTTTTTGAGCAAGCTCAGGTCGAGTTCCATACCTATGGTAAACATAAACAGAACCAATCCTATCTGGCTGATAATGTAGATGTTGGACAATGAGTCGGGACTGAAAAGAAAACTATAAGCTTCGGGGAAAAAATAGCCCAACAAGGATGGTCCGAGCACAATTCCGGCCAGAATTTCACCAATAACGGTCGGCTGGCCGAGGCGAACGAAAATAAACCCGAAAATACGCGAGACTAATAATATAGCCAGAATTTGGAGCAAAAGCATGGCTGCCGGTTCGGCAACATTATGCAATACCGAATTGAAAAACAAATCAAATGTTGAACCAGCAACTGTATCTGTTACCTGTGTTGCAGAATGATATTCGGGTGTGTCGGCTTTTTGGAACAATAAAAAACTGAGCACAACAAATAAAACAATCGAAATGCTGTAAAATGTCCAGATTTTTTTTTGTGTATTTGGCATACTCCTAACTGACTTATATGATTAGAAACAAGGAAAAATTTACTAAAATGAACAAAGCAAATATCTTTTTGTTCGAATGAATTAGTAAATTAAAAGATTACTTAGTTGCAAAAATACGGTTTTTCACCGAATTATAAATGCATCAATCTCAAAATTGCTAATAATTGGTAAATGCATTTATTCAAATAATCATTTAACGGTTAAATTTGAGTAATTTTGCACCCTGAAATTTTTCTAAATAATTAAAATTCAATTTCCGATGGAAGTAAATGGTTTTTTCTGGGCAGCGTTTATCGTGTTTATTCTTATCATGTTAGCGCTCGATTTGTTTGTGTTTCACAAAAAGGACTCGGTTGTAAAAGTAAAAGAAGCATTGCTCTGGAGTGCTTTTTGGATTGCTTTAGCATTGATATTCAACGTTGGTATTTATTTTTATGCCGGTAAACAGATTGCTTTTGACTTTTTCACAGCCTATTTGCTCGAAAAATCCTTGAGTGTCGATAACCTGTTTGTGTTTATTCTTATTTTCGGATTTTTCAATATTAAAGCCGAACTTCAACACCGAATCCTGTTTTGGGGTATTCTGGGGGCGCTTGTGATGCGTGCTATATTTATTTTTGCAGGCGTGGCTTTAATCACTAAATTTGCCTGGATTATGTTTGTTTTCGGTGCGTTTCTTATTTACACAGGTATTCACATGCTTTTCGAAAAGGAAGACAAAGAATTTGATCCGAACAAGAATATTGTGATAAAATTATTTCGGAAATTTATGCCTGTTACCAACGAAATTGTGGGTCATAAATTTTTTATTCGTAAAAATAAGGTATTGCATGCCACCCCGCTATTTATCGCCCTGTTGCTTATCGAGGCTTCGGATGTTATTTTCGCTGTCGATTCTATACCTGCGGTTTTAAGCGTTACGAGTGATGTGTTTATTGTATTTACATCGAATATCTTTGCCATTTTGGGTTTACGCTCACTTTATTTTGCACTAAACGGCGTAATGGGACTTTTCAAATATTTAAAATTCGCCCTCGCTTTTATCCTTTCATTTATAGGGGTAAAAATGTGCGTAAACGAATTTGCCAAAGAGATGAGCTACGATTTTCATATAAGCAACTTTGTGTCGCTGGGAGTGATTGTTGGCGCATTGACGATTTCGATTATTGCATCGGTGATAGTTGAAAAACGCAGCAAAGCTGTGGAATAAAGAAGAGGACTTAAAATTATCACCCCATCATCAAAGCAAATCATACTTGCTTAGATGATGGGGTGTTTTTGTAACTGTTTTTTCAAAAATTTATAATATCTTTGGGGCGATATTTAATGCGACAATCACACGCAAAATTCAATATGTCTGTTAATCTGAAAAAATACAAACTTTTAGTCCTACTTTTAGGCCTGCTATTGCTGAATGCAAGTGCAAATGCCGTTGTATCAAACAATCAAATCAATTTCAAACAGATTTCGTTGAAAGAAGGCTTGTCGCAAAGTACGGTTTTTAATTTGTTGCAGGATAGTTTGGGGTACATTTGGGTGGCCACTGCCGATGGACTGAATAGGTATGATGGATATAAATTTATTGTTTATAAAAACGAACGCAATAACCCAAACTCTATAATGGACAATAACATTTGGAGTCTGTATTTGCAAAACAGCAAATTTCTTTGGGTTGGTACGGGAAAGGGTGTAAGTTGTTTTGATGTTAGTAAAAACCGTTTCGAAAATTTCCCGAAAATGGAAGGGAGTGAAAAAATGTGGGTTTATCAGATTTCGGAATGGAAGAAGGACGAGTTTTTATTAGCCACTAATTTGGGACTTTATTATTTTACAAAAAAAGAAGGATACCAAAAATTGAATTTTCCACCAAAAGTTCCGGCTTCGGCTATTTCAAAAATAAGCTCGCAAAGTGTATTGGTCGGCTCATTTGATGGCTTGTACATGTATTATCCTCAAAAGAACACATATAGACTTGTAGATAAAAGGCTGAAAGGTATAAATGTTGCAGTATTAATTCCCCGTAAAGGTGCATCAGGCATGTTTTGGTTAGGGACCGAAGGAGCTGGTGCTGTATTGTATAATATAAAATCAGGTAGTATCGAAAAATGGTATCGCGAAAAGTCTGGTGAGTTAAGTTCTAACTTTGTGCGCTCGATGTGCTACGACAATCAGCAGCGTTTGTGGATAGGAACTTTTGTAGGGTTAAATATCCTGAATGAATATACGGGAACATTACAACACTTGTATCATACAGGCAAAAAAGAAGGTGAAATTGCTCAAAATTCGATTAGAGCTTTGTATCTCGATAATCAAAATGGAATGTGGTGTGGAACTTACTATGGAGGTTTAAGTTATTATCATGCATTAAAAAATCAGTTCGAACATATACGCAAAGAAAATGACAACACCGGACTTAACGACAATGTTGTCAGTGTATTAAAAGAAGATTCACACGGAAATATCTGGATTGGAACAAACGAAAACGGCATAAATGTGCTGAATCTGAAAGCTGGGACTTTTCGTTATTTCAGAAATATGCCAAACAATCCAAACTCGTTGACAGCTAATAATGTAAAAGCCCTGCTCGAAGACAAAGGAGGCAGTTTTTGGATTGGCACTCAGGGTGGTGGATTTTGCAAATACAATGCTGGCACCGGCACATTTAAACGTATCAATATCAGCACCGACCCTGTTGCAAATAACCGTGTTTATACCTTGCTGCACGCTCCATATTCCGGTAAAATTTTAGTGGGTACCTTACACGGGTTGTATTGGTTCGACAAGTCTACAGGAGTTTCCACTGAGTTTACTGTGGATGGAAAATATCCTCTACGCGAATTTCAAATTCTTTCATTGTTTTGCGATAGTCGTAAAATTATCTGGATTGGTACTAATTACGGATTTTACAGGTATGATTCGCTAAGCGGCAAACTTGATAAACAATCGGGTGCGAGCATGAATTTAAGCCTTGTTTATTGCTTTCACGAAGATAAATACCAACGTGTTTGGATTGGAGCGAAAGATGGTTTGTTTTGTTACAACATGAAAACGGGAGCTTTCGACAAAGAATTTGCAACGGCAGGTTTTCCCGAATTTATGATTCATGGTATTGAAGAAGACGATTTTGATAACCTGTGGCTTGGTTCAGGCAATGGCTTGGTTGTGTTTAATATGCAATCGCTAAAATGGCGCATTTATTCTGAATCGGATGGCGTACAAAGTAATCAGTTTTCGCCCTATTCACATTTGCGAAGCAGCAACGGGAAAATGTATTTTGGTGGCATAAATGGCATTACAGCTTTTTATCCTGAACGTATGATTGATAATCCGTATGCTCCCGTTCCTCTTATTGACAAACTGACTGTATTTAACAAAGCCGTTTTGCCCAACGACGAAACCGGAATAATTGACCATAGTATCGACAGACTTTCTTCCATTCAACTTGAACCCGAATACAATGTTTTCGGTCTTGAATTTGTGGTCCCTAACTATGTTTCGGGGCAAAAGAACACTTTTTCGTACATGCTCGAAGGTTTTGACGAAGATTGGTATACAACTGAGAAAACGTCGGTGAGTTATTCGAACCTGCAGCCCGGCAAATACACATTCAGGATAAAAGCTGCCAACGGTAACGGGAGATGGAGTTTGAGTGAACGAAAACTGCTTATAGATGTTTTGCCGCATTGGTACGAAACGCTACTGGCTAAAATTTTGTTTGCCATTCTATTTATAGTAATTACCATTGCAGTTATCAGGTTCTATCTCGGTCGAAAACTGATAGCTAACGAACTGGAGCTGGAGCGTAAGGATAAAGAGCGCATTAAAGAGCTTGATCAGGCCAAAATCCGCTTCTTTGTAAATGTGTCGCACGAGTTTCGTACGCCGCTTACACTCATTTTATCACCGGTGCGCGAAATGCTGAGCAAAGGAGTGAAAGAACTTTGGGTGAAAAAGCAACTTCAGCTTATCGAACGAAATGCCGACCGCATGTTACATCTTATCAACCAGGTGCTCGATTACCGAAAAACAGAACTTGGCGCCATGCCACTTCAGGTTCGTTATGAAGAAATAGAATCATTTGTAAAACAAAACTTTGATCTTTTTACCTCTTTTGCAAAAAGCAAAGGCTTTCATTATTTTTTCAACTCCACAGCGGGTGAGGCCAAGGTTTATTTCGATAGAAATATTATGGAACGCATCTTGTCGAATTTGCTTGGCAATGCCTTTAAATACACACCAAATAATGGAACTATAGAGCTAAATTTGAGCATAAAAGATAGTTTTATACGTATAGAAGTGATTGATAATGGATTGGGTATAGCGAAAGAAAAATTCGAAAGTATATTCGACCGTTTTTATCAACAGGAAGAAAATGCACAGGGCACGGGAATTGGATTGTCGCTGGTGAAAAACTTAGTTGAAACTCATCATGGTAAAATTTTGCTTGATAGTGAGTTGAATAAAGGTTCACGATTTACAGTACTTATTCCAACTGAAAAATCAGCTTATACTGAAAGTGAGTTTTATGTTGTAAACGAATTTAAAAACGAGACCTATACCGAATCAAACAATCAGTTGTACTACCCGGAGGAAACACCCGAGTATACCGAACAAACAACCGATGATACTGAAGCGGAAATGCCCGAAGAAGATACCCGAAGAAAATGTTTACTGATAGTGGAGGATGATGAAGAAATACGCAATTATCTGAACGAACAACTATCGTTGAAGTATGATGTGCAGCTCGCCGAAAATGGCAAAGTGGCTTGGGAAAGATTAAATGAAAAAGAAGTGGATTTAATACTTTCGGACGTGATGATGCCCGTGATAGATGGTGTTACGCTTTGCAAAATGGTGAAGCAGAATATTCATTTTTCGCACATTCCGTTTATTTTGCTCACCGCTAAAAACGATATAACCGATCAGCTGAAAGGTTTACAAACCGGAGCCGACGATTATATCGGAAAACCATTTGTGTATTCAATTATCGATACAAAAATCACCAATATATTCCGCCAGCATAGTCGCATCATTTCCCGATATGCATCGAGCCCCGATTTAGACACCCACGAATTAGTTTCGAACCCATTAGACGAAGAGTTTTTGAATAAAGCAGTTACAATTGTTGAGAAATACCTCGATAATTCTGATTTTTCGGTAGAGGAATTTAGCAGTGAAATGTGTATGAGCCGATCTGGGTTGCATCTAAAAATGAAAGCAATTACAGGAGAGTCGGCAGGTGACTTTATTCGTAAGGTTCGCTTGTCTTCTGCTTGTAAACTGCTAAAAGAAGGACGCTACAATGTGGCTGAGATAAGTACCATGATTGGTATGTCGCCTACATATTTTTCGACCACTTTTAAGAAATATATAGGCTGCTTACCCAGCGAATACGTGAAAACGCTGCAAAATAAACAAGGGTGAAACTAATTTCAACCTGAACGAAAATACTTTTGAGTTTCATCAAATACTTTTGTGGCGTAAACAATTATACACGTAAATCATCACAAAAATGTATTCAAACCGAATGAAAATTAAAATGTTATTTTTTGCCTTTACAGTAAGCGGATGTTTAACACTTTTTGCAGGCAACAATAACCAACCCGCCTGGGTTAAAAAAGGTGTTGAAACTGCCACATTTCAACTAAAACAAATGTCGGCTAAGTTACACAATAAAACAGACAAAGCGCTTTTCCCGCGTTCAGTGAAAGATGGTCAAATCAAATTGGTTGATGGGGAAGACTGGACAAGTGGATTTTTCCCAGGTTCGCTTTGGTATGCCTACGAGCTTACAGGCGACAAACAACTATTGGGAAATGCCCGTTATTTTACCAACAAATTAGAACCGCAGCAATATTTTACAGGCAATCACGACATCGGTTTTATTATGTATTGCAGCTACGGAAATGCCCGCAGACTGTCGCCCGAAAAGAAAGATTCTCTCATATTAGTTAACTCTGCTATTAGCTTAACCAAACGTTTTTTCCCAAAAGTGGGCTTAATTCGTTCGTGGGACAACGAGCGTTGGGCATTTCCGGTAATCATTGATAATATGATGAACCTGGAACTGCTTTTTGAAATGAGTAAAACTACCGGCAATCCGCTTTATCGTGACATTGCCATAAAACATGCCGACAAAACTATGGAAAACCATTTCCGCAAGGATATGAGCAGTTATCATGTGGTAAGTTACAATCCCGAAACCGGAAAAGTGGAAACAAAAGAAACACATCAAGGCTATTCCAACGAGTCGGCTTGGTCGCGCGGACAGGCATGGGGGCTATACGGATATACATTATGTTACCGCGAAACCGGCGATAAAAAATACCTTACTCATGCCAAAGCAATTGCTTCGTATATTATGAATCATCCTACCATGCCCAAAGACAAAGTTCCTTATTGGGATTACAATGCTCCGAAAATACCGAACGAACCACGCGATGCCTCAGCAGGAGCTGTGGCGGCATCGGCTCTGCTCGAATTGTATACAATTACGGGTGAAAAACAGTATTTTTCATTTGCCGAAAAAACACTGAAAAGCCTGTCGGGCAAAAAGTATTTAGCTAAAGCAGGTACAAACCATAATTTTATTTTGATGCATTCGGTAGGTAGTATTCCGGGCAAGTTTGAAGTGGATAAACCATTGAATTATGCCGATTATTATTATCTGGAAGCATTAAAAAGATACATGGATATATTATCAGCCCGATAGCTGACATTACCTTAAGAATAAACAATTTCAAAAGAAATACATATTATAATATTATGAAAATCAAATTATTAGAACTTAAATTTGTATTGCTTGTCTTCCTGTTTACAGCAGTAAGCACACAAAGTTTTTTTGCCCAGCAACGTTTCAATTTGGTTGGAACAGTTGTGGATAAAGCTGGCGAGTCAATTATTGGAGCCAATATAAAGCTAAAAGAAGAGCAAAAAGGTACTATCACCGATCTGAATGGAAAATTTTCGTTACAGGTCTTCAAAAATGCTCAGATAGTAGTGAGTTACATTGGAATGGAACCACAAACACTGAAAGTTGTTGACAATAAACCGCTGTATATTGTACTCGAAGCTAGTGCGCAAAGTTTGGACGAAGTAGTTGTTATCGGTTACGGTCAATCAACCAAACGAGACCTCACTGGTTCCATGTCAAAAGTAAATATTGATGACATTACAAAAGCACCCGTTCCGTCGGTTACCGATGCGTTGGGTGGTCGTATTGCCGGTGTATCGGTAACTTCGCCAGATGGACAACCCGGTGCAGCTGCCAACATTGTAATACGTGGTTCAAATTCGCTAACAGGCGATAACTCACCATTGTATGTAATTGATGGTTTTCCGCTCGAAAACGCACAACTCAATGCAACTCCACCTGAAGATATTGAGTCTATAGAAATATTGAAAGATGCATCGGCTACAGCTATTTATGGTGCTCGTGGTTCAAATGGAGTTATTATTATTACTACAAAAAAAGGTAAAGTAGGTAAGCCAACTGTTTCGTACGATGGAAGTTTTGGAATGCAAAAAGTTACAAAACTAGTCGATGTAATGAGTCCCTACGAGTTTGTGCGTATGTATAATGAAGTTGAGCCCGTATTGGCACAGTCAAGATACTTTATCAATGGTTTGACGCTGGATAGCTACAAAGATATTGCCGGAACGAATTATCAGAATGAAATTTTCCGCGAAGCTCCAATGCACAGTCATAATATAGCCGTGAGAGGAGGAACAGAAGCTACCAAATATAGTGTGTCGCTGAACTACATGGACCAAAAAGGAGTAATGGTAAATGGTGGATTTAAACGTATGCAAGGAAAATTTGTGCTCGATCAGGAAATTACAAAAAAAATAAAAGCCGGAATTAATGTTGGCTATGTACAGTCGGACACTTACGGAAGTACACCATCTGAATTTGGTTTTAAGGCCGAAACCTATATTATGACCGATGTTTGGGGTTATCGCCCAATTGGCACAGGTGGTGAAGATATTTCGGAAGGTGCAACCGACCCCGATGACTTACCTACCGATTTGCGTTTCAATCCTGTATTGAATATTAAAAATATTTACAATGACAAACTTAATAATAATCTAAGTGCCAATGTATATATCGATATTAATTTCAATAAATACCTGAAATTACGCAGCACGTTGGGAACAAATATCTCAATCTATAAAAATTCAGAATTTTACAATTCGAATACCAAACGTGGAAATCCCCGCTTATCAAATCCCGAAGGAGTTAATGGCCAAGTTATTTACAACGAAAATAACACTTGGTTAAATGAAAATATCATGACATACAACCGTAAACTCAATAAAAATCATAAGATTATTGTTATGGGAGGCTTTACAGCTCAGAGTGCAAATTCATCCTCGTACGGATCAAGGGCCATTAACCTGCCTTACGAATCGCTTGGTTTAAGCGGAATGGACCACGGTAAACCACAATTAATTACAGCAAAAACAAGTGAATGGACATTGGCGTCGTTTCTAGGTCGTGTTAATTATGATTATAAATCGCGCATATTATTTACGGCATCAATGCGTGCCGATGGATCTTCAAAATTTCCTACCGAAAACAAATGGAGTTATTTCCCTTCGGGATCTGTGGCTTGGCGAATTGGTGAAGAAAATTTTGTAAAAAATAATTTTAAGTCAATTTCCGACCTTAAACTACGCATTAGTTCAGGCGTAACCGGTAATAACCGAGTGGGCGATTTTGCAGCTTTTGAACAAATGGCCGGAACATATTATTACAACGGAAATACATACGATGCCATTGTTCCTGCTTCGTTGGCAAATAAATATCTGAAATGGGAAAGTACACGTCAGGATAATATTGGTCTTGACTTAGGACTTTTTGCACAACGACTCACATTAACTGTGGATTTGTATAATAAAGTTACCAACAACTTACTGTTAAATAGTCAAATAGCACCTTCAACTGGTTATCGTTTTGCTATGAAGAACATTGGTAAAGTGGCAAACAGAGGTGTTGAATTAACCATTAATTCGGTTAATATCAAAACAAAAAATTTCCAGTGGACTACGAACTTCAATATTTCGTTTAATAAAAATGAAGTACTTGAATTATCTGAAGGTCAACATTCATACTCTTCTTCGCCTAACGGAACTTCAGGGACATCTTTCTCGCCCAATATGTATATTGCAATAGTAGGTCAGCCAATGGCACAAATGCTGGGTTATGTGTGGGATGGAGTATATCAGTACAGCGATTTTAATGTTACACCTACCGGAGCTTATGTTCTGAAAAACGATGTAACCTGCAATTCGCCCAGCCGTACCAATGTAGTACAACCCGGTTATGTGAAGTTTAGAGATTTGAATGGCGATAAAATTATCAATACAAGCGACTTAACTACTATAGGTAATCCATTTCCAATCCATATTGGAGGTTTTAACAATACAATTACATACAAGGGTTTTGAACTGAGTGCATTCTTGCAATGGTCGTACGGAAATGATATATACAATGGAAACCGTGATATTTTTGAGTCAGGGCGTTTAACTTATAAAAACATGAATCACTTTGCCACTTTTGCCAATCGCTGGAGCCCTGATAATCAAACAGGTGTATTCCCTGTGGCACGTGGCGATTATGAGGGTAATTACGCATCAACAAGAAGTGTGGAAGATGGTTCGTTCCTGCGAATGAAGATGGCATCGGCGGGTTATTATTTCAACAAGAAAATTGTAAAAAGCATCGGATTGAGCAAACTCAAATTGTATATTTCGGGCACCAATTTATTTACACTGACAAACTATGGTGGTTACGACCCCGAAGTATCGGCTATAAAAAATGCGTTGATTCCCGGGTTCGATTACAGTACTTATCCAAGGGCACGTACCTTTACCGTTGGTGTTAATGCTGAATTTTAATAATAACCTTATAATAATTAGAAAAAAATAAAAGAAACAGTATGAAAACATATAATAACATTATTAAAACCTTGTTTTTACTGCTTGTGTTAGTATTTACAAGCTCGTGCGAAGATTTTCTGACTACAACTCCAACTGACTTTATATCGCCGGAGAACTTTTACAATACCGAAACAGAAGCTGATATGGCCATTGCCGGTGTGTATCTTTCGCTGAACGATTTGTACAAAGATGTTTTTAAAAACGGATTTTCGGCTAGTACAGACGAAACAGTTTATACCTACGGTGGATCGGCCAATCCTATGATTATCAAAACTTTTGATGCTACTACGCCCGATGTATACAATATTTGGTCAAAACTTTATTTGGGAGTTTATCGTTCCAATGCATTTTTGAAAAATATCAACAAACTCGATGTGGATTCGGTTAAGAAAAATGCATTTATAGCCGAAGCCCGGTTTTTGAGGGGTTATTACTATTATCATCTTGCCATGCTCTTTGGAGATGTTCCTCTGCGGTTAGAACCCATTGAATCACCAATAAATACCGATTTGGCCAGAACTCCGAGAGAAGTGGTTTTCGACTCAGTTTGCGCCGATATGAAATTTGCAACAGAGCATTTATACACCTATACTCTTCAAAAAGGAGCTCCCGTAAGAGCTTGTAAGGAAGCGTCAACGGGTGTGCTTGCACGTGTATATCTTAGCATGGCTGGTGTACTGAACAAGCCGGAGTATTATGCAAAAGCACTCGAAATATTATTGCCTCTAGTTAGCAGTCAGACTATAAAGCTTAACCCCGATTACACTCAGATTTGGAAAAATATCTCAGCAGATACGTACGACCATGTTTCGAAAGAAATCATGTTTGATGTGGAATTTAATGCCGACCCATACAAATACCTGTATTCCGGATGGGCTTCGAATGTGGCACCGGCAGCACCTACCGGCGGTACTTACAATTCGAACGATCGTTTCAGGGTGACCACTACTTTCTGGCAGTACTACCAAAGCGATAAAAACGATGTTCGGTATAACTGGAATATTGCTGATTACAATTATAATACTACCGATGTGAAAACTCCAAAAGCAGCATACACTACCAACGGAAGTAATGCAACTGACCGAAATCCCGGAAAATTCCGTCGCGACTGGGAAGTTGCTTTACCCCGCGACCCTTCGAAAAACGGAGCAAATTTCCCTATATTACGTTACTCAGATGTACTGCTCATGCTGAGCGAAGCCGAAAATGAAGTAAACGGACCTACCGATGTTGCTTTTGCTGCATTAGATTCGGTACGTTCAAGAGCAAAAGCATTTAAATATAGCGACTTGCCGATTCGTCCTTCACAGGAAGAACTTCGTACTATTATTCGTGAAGAGCGTTCACGCGAATTGTGCTTCGAATCTACTACCCGTTACTACGATTTAATTCGTTGGGGAATTATTTTTGACAAATTTACCGAAGTGGGTAATACGCTGAAGCAACTTGGAGGAACAAATGGTTCCAACTGGGCAAACAAACTTTATTTTGTGCTTAAGCCACAACATATTTTATTTCCGATACCACAAATAGAAATGCAGCTTAACAGTAAAATGACACAAAATCCGGGATATTAATTCCTATAAAAAATTGAATAATATGAAGAAATTTAAATATTTAAGTCTGATAACAATACTCGTAGCACTTGTAGCCTGCGAACAAGAGCCCGAAAAATTACAGTTTGATGTGAAATTGAAGGCAGATAAAATTATTTCGACAATTGCCGACACGCTTGTTGTCTATAAAAACACAGCATTAATTTTCAATATGACCGGAAATCCTGATATCGTCACCTTTTTTTCGGGCGAAAACACACATGCTTACGAATATCGTGCACGTATAAAAGCTGCAGGAACTCCCAAATTGGATTTTTACTACAATTCGCGTCAGGTTACAGCCACACAAAGCGTCGATGTGCTTGCTTCTACCGATTTTTCGGGGGTAACCGATAGTATAAGTGTGAAAACTGCAAAATGGGATACGTTAACACCGCCTGATATGAAAGCTTATATCAATACCAATGTAGCAAAGCCGATTTCTACTATCGACTTATCGAAATATGCTTCAACACCGGTTTACCTTGCTTACCGACTAATTATAAATTCGGCAGTGCGATTCTCCTATCCTACTTTTTCGGCACTTACCGTAAAAAATTATCTTGGCGATGGCAATGCAAGTACAATTGTTGATGGTTTTACTGCAGCGGGAATGAGCTTTGCTACTTTATCCGAAAATGGTGCATGGAAAAATAATTATGGTGCAGCTACAACTGGCACTACGCTTTGGAAACTAAGTTCGAATACAATAACTGTCAATACAACTCCTTTTGCTGCTCCAACTAATACTGATGGAAAATTGCACGAACTGTGGGCTGTTTCGAAACGGATATCGCTGGATGCCGTAATGCCGGATGCCGGAATTAGTGCTAAAAATGTATTTGACGCAACCGCTGATTTTAACTACACATACACTAAATCAGGTATTTATACTGTAACTTTTGTAGCCGCCCGCACCACAGCAAATGGTGTTGAAAATGAGGTGGTAAAAGAAATGGTGGTAAAAGTAATCGACGCGCCCTGAAAATTTGTGACAAAATGATTCGAAATACTATATTTATCACAATAATGATGCTGTTTGCCGGAATTGTTTTGTCACAAACAGCAAAACGTCAGCCTGGCGAATATCTAAAACATCTGTTACCTCAAACAGATCATAATTATCGTCAAACCTGTGGTTATGTTGAAGATATTCCTGTAGAGAGTTATCAATGGGCATCTCCACAGGCTTATGAAGATTTTAATGATATCAAATTCGGAGTACGCATTCATTGGGGGTTATATTCCATCATTCAGCAAAAAAGAGAATCGTGGCCATTCCTGAAAATGACCAATGAACAGAAACAATCTTATCTGGATATGGCAAAAAACTGGAATCCGGTGGGTTTCGATGCCGATGAATGGATGCGTTTTTTTGAAGAAAGTGGTATTAAGATGTTTGCATTTACAACCAAACATCACGAAGGATTTTCGATGTTCGATACCAAAACCTGCGTTACAAAACGTGTCAACTGGATGGCTACGGGTGGGCCTGCTATCGAAGACTGTAATCTGGCTTTCAGTATTATGGAGACTCCGTTTAAACGTGATGTGGTTAAGGAATTGTGCGATGCTGCTCATAAAAAAAACATAAAAATTGATCTGTATTATTCTCATTCCGATTGGTACGACGCTGATTTTCGTCCGTACGGATGGAGTCCTATGCAGGTTCCTTCGTCGGATAAACTTGATGTGAAATGGAAGGAAATGATACCCGAAGGTAATGTGATGAAGCAATTCGGACGTAATTACACCGATTCTTTTCCCGACCCGACAAAAGAAGAAACCGACCGAATGGTAGCCCGTCACAAAGCTCAGTTGACAGAATTACTGACAAATTATGGAAAAATCGACATGGTTTGTCTGGATATCTGGTGGGGACCTTCACTGTGGCCACGTTTGCGCGAAACCATGCTCGAATTGCGGAAAATTCAACCAAATGTTATGTTCAGAGCCCGCGGAATAGGCAATTATGGCGATTATTATACTCCCGAAGGATTTGTGCCAGGGAATAAAGAAAATTCGCAGGTGCCTTGGTTTGTAATTCATACGCTTGGTACTTCGTTTTCGTACGAAGCCGACTCTGCAAAACACAAGGGTGCGCAATGGGTGGTGCGTAATGTGATTGATTGTGCAGCCAAAGGAGGAAACTTCATGGTCGGTATCGGACCTGATGGCAATGGACGGTTTCATCCTGCAGCCATTCAGCAGTTAAAACAAACCGGCAAGTGGCTGAAAAGATATGGTGAAGGTATTTATGCCACCCGTGCAAGGGAAGCTGATTGCTGGAAAGAAAACGACAGCATTAAATTTACACGGTCCAAAGACAATAAAATTATTTATGTACATTGTTATCAATGGCCCGGAAACAAACTTATTTTGAAAACCCTAAAACCGGATAAGGATGCAAAAATCTACTTTCTGGGAAATAACAAAGCTCTGAAATGGAAATACAATAAACAAAAAGAACTTGTTATTGATACTCCCGAAAGTCTCATAATGGATATCCCTGCAGAAGAAAAACTTGCTTATTCGTTTAAAATAGTAATGAACAGATGAAACTAAAGACCCTTTTAATACTTATACTCGCTGTTATATCTGCTGTATTATCAGCAAAAGATAAAACATTCGATATAAGCCAATACAATGTTATTTGGAATAGCCAAAGCAGGAATTCATCTGAATCGATGCCCTGTGGCGGTGGCGATATCGGCACCAATGTGTGGGTCGAAAATGGCGATGTGTTGCTTTACCTGTCGCGCAGTGGTGCATTCGACGAAAATGGTGTAATGCCAAAGTTCGGACGTATCAGATTACGGTTAAATCCAAATCCGTTTACTGGTGGCGAATTCAGACAAGAGTTGGAACTTGAAAAAGGATATATTACCATTTCAGGAAAAAGTAATGGTCTGTCAGTCAGACTTAAAGTATGGGTCGATGTTTTCAATCCGGTGGTTCACATCGAAGCCGAAAGTAGCAAACCCGTGATGGCAGATGCTTTTTACGAAAGCTGGCGTTTTCAGGAACGTGCATGGACCACCACGGAAGAATTTCAATGCAGCCGGGCTTATCTCGAAGCCCCTGTGAAAGCCATTATTCGAAAAGACAGTATTCGTTTCGAAGGCGACAAAGTACTTTTTTATCACCGCAATCGTGACGAGAGCATTTTCGATATGACGGTGAAGCAACAAGGACTTGACAAAGTGAAGAGTCAGTTGTGGAATCCGTTGAAAAATCTCACTTTTGGTGGTTATTTCGAAGGCGATAACATGAGAGCGACTCACATTGAAAGTGGAAAATACTGTGTTACTGATTTCAAAGCCTGGAAATTATCGGCACTGAAACCACTTACAAAAATTCACCTGCGCGTTAGTTTGCATGTAAACCAGTGTGTTGATAATGATACGTTTATCCGCGAACTCAATGCATTGGCATTTAAGGCAAAAAGCGAAGAAACTGAATCGGCCAAACGGTCGTCAAACTGGTGGAAACAGTATTTTCAGCGCGGACATATTGCCATCAATACAGACAAACCTGCTTCCGACTCGCTCGCATGGCAGGTGGGGCGTAATTACAATGTTTTCCGTTATCAGATGGGCTGTAATGCTTTTGGCAAATATCCAACCAAGTTTAACGGGGGATTATTTACGTTTGACCCGACTTATGTTCACGCCAATTATCAGGCTACTCCAGACCACCGCGACTGGGGAGGCGTAACTTTTACGGCTCAGAATCAGCGTTTGCTCTATTGGCCTATGCTGAAAAGTGGTGATTTTGATATGATTGCACCGCAACTCGATTTTTATCTACGTGCGTTGAAAAATGCCGAACTACGAACAAAAGTATATTGGGGACACAATGGAGCATCGTTTACCGAACAAATCGAAAGTTTTGGCTTGCCGGTAGCTTTCGAATACGGTTGGAATCGTCCTGCAACTTATCCCGAAGGCGTTGAATACAATAAATGGCTTGAATATGTTTGGGATACATCGTTGGAGTTTTGCATGATAGCCATGGATAAATATCAGTATAACGGCGATGATATTTCGAAATATATACCACTGATTGAAAGTTGCTTGACCTTTTTCAACGAGCATTATCAGCAGGAAGCACTGAAACGTTCGGTTACACCACTGGACGGAAAAGGTAAGTTGGTTATTTTCCCTGGTTCGGGTGCCGAAACGTATAAAGTAACTTACAACGCCAGTTCTACAGTTGCCGCTTTGCAATCGGTTTTAAAACGTTTTGTTGCATTGCCATTGGATTTATTGGGTTACGAAAAAAGAGGTGTGTGGGAAAAAATGTTGAAATCCATTCCGGAAATTCCAACAATGGTAAAAGATGGACATAAAATTATTGCACCAGCCGAAACCTGGTTTCGTCGTCAAAACCACGAAATGCCCCAGCTTTATCCGGTTTATCCATGGGGAATTTATGGTGTTGGAAAACCCAATTTACAAGTAGCAATTGACACTTGGTTGTATGGAGCCGAAATCGATATACAGAAAAATTGTCCGAAACTCAGCTGGCATCAGGAAGCTATTTATTGTGCACGCTTAGGCTTAACTGAAGAGGCAACCAAACGTGAAACAGCAAAAATGCGTGATTCCGGTCGACGCTTTCCAACTTTTTGGGGTCCGGGACACGATTGGGTGCCCGACCACAACTGGGGTGGAAGTGGCATGATTGGTTTGCAGGAAATGCTGATGCAAACCGATGATCGAAAAATTCTTTTATTCCCAGCCTGGCCGAAGGAATGGGATGTTGATTTTAAAATTTATGCTCCCTACAATACTATTTTAGAAGGGGTTTTAAAAGAAGGAAAGCTTCAAAAGCTGAAAGTTACACCCGAAGAACGACGGACTGATGTTCAGTTGTTATTGAAATAAATTGATAAATATATTTACCAGATAAAAACAAAAAATGAAACGATATTTTAGTAGTTTAGTTGTTTTATTTCTAGCATTTAGTGCCATTACAGCACAAAATGCGAAGATAAAATTTCCCTATAAATTTAAAGCAAAAGGCAATCCAATTGTAACTCACATGTACACGGCAGACCCTACTGCAAGGGTTTTTGATGGCAGGTTGTATGTTTATCCGTCGCACGACCGCGATACGGCAACCTGGTTTACTATGGACGATTGGCATGTGTTTTCTACCAAAAACATGAAAGACTGGACTGATCATGGTGTTTGCCTGAGTCTCGGCGACCTGAATTGGGCTAAAAAATATGCATGGGCACCTGATTGTGTCTATAAAAATGGCAAATACTATTTTTATTACCCTACCGACAAGGATTATATTGGAGTAGCAGTTGGGAAAACGCCTTATGGACCTTTTACTGATCCACTTAAAAAGCCCTTGCTCAATCGCCAAACACAAGGTGTAATTTGTACCGGCGATTTTATCGATCCCTGTGTTTTTATCGATGATGACGGTAGTGCTTACATTTATTTCGGACAAAATGAGGTAAATATGGTCAAACTAAATGATGATATGATTTCGTTTAGCGATACAGTCAGCGTATTGAAGGGAGTCGATGGTTTTTTCGAAGCAGCATGGATGCACAAATACAAAGGCAAATACTATTTGTCCTATTCAGGGCCTAATCCGGGGCGTAAGAAAATTTTGTATTGCGTAAGCGATAGTCCGTATGGACCATTTGAGTTCAAAGGCGAAATTCTACGCCCAATGAACAGTTGTACCAACCATCATTCTATAGTCGAATTCAAAGGTCAATGGTATTTGTTTTATCACAACTCCGACTTGTATTTTGAACAGCATCCAAATGAAAAACCGGCTTGCGATTGGAGTAAACCAGCACCATTTCGTCGTTCCATTTGTGTGGATTATCTCTATTACAATGAAGATGGAACCATCAGGGAAGTAATTCCCACGAAAACGGGCGTAAATAAAATATAAAACCGGCATACACTAATTCACAATAAATTTTTAAACTCCAATGAAACTCAGATTTTATATTATTTCGTGTTTATTTATGGTTTTGATAGCCAATACAGCTTTCAGTCAGGACTTGAACAAGGAAGTATTTTCGCTTATTAATCTCAATTATTCAGGTCTCGAAAAAGTAAAAAAGCTTCACGATGCCGGAAATGATTCGTTGGCAATGGCAGCTTTGCTCGATTATTACCGAAACAGAACAGGTATTGTGAATCCAGACCTGAATCCGGAAAAACCATCAGTGAACCCTGATGAAAAGAAAATGGCTGAAGATGCTTTGGATCACGTGTTTTTCTCGTATGTAGGTTTCAAACCATTGAACTATGGAAAAGATATTGACTGGACATACTGGCCGGTACGCGACAACGAACTTCGCTGGCAGCTGCACCGTCAGAAATGGTTTATTCCGATGGGGAAAATGTTTCGTCTGACGGGCGATGAAAAATATGCCCGCGAATGGACATTGCAATACATGGACTGGATAAAAAAGAATCCACTCATTCCGCAGGTGAAAAAGGAATTGTCAAAAGAAGAGCAGTTGAAAGAAGATAACAAGGTGGACGACAACAACATGCGCTACGCATGGCGACCCATGGAAGTGAGTCACCGCCTGTCCGATCAGTACGCCATTTTTCAACTGTTTCAGACGGCAAAAGCTTTTACCCCAGAGTTTTTGGCCACTTTCCTTTGGAATACGCATCGTCATGCCAATTTTGTTATCACACATTATTCCAAAGAAGGAAATCACCTGCTGTTCGAAGCACAGCGTATGTTGTATGCCGGCGTGTTTTTCCCTGAATTTAAGGATGCCGAAACTTGGCGTAAGTCGGGTGCCGAAATTCTGAACCGCGAAATGCCAAAGCAGGTCTATGCCGATGGCTTTCAGTTTGAACTTGATCCCGGCTATCATACCGGCTGTATTGGAATTTTCCTTTCGGCACTACGTGTGGCAGAGACTAACGGATACAAAACTGCTTTTCCGGTAGGATACAAACAAACCATCGTTCGGATGATTGAGGCATACTACAATGTGCTTTTGCCTGATTATTCGTTGCCCATGTTTAGCGATTTAAGCCAAAAAATAAAACGGGATGCGCTGAAAAATTTCCGTGAATGGGCAGTCGCTTTTCCCGAAAATGAACAAATACGCTATTTTGCAACCGAAGGAAAAGAAGGAAAAGCACCTGAGTACGCTTCCAAAGCATTCAAAATCTCCGGCTTTTATACCTTCCGCACCAACTGGACTGAGAAGGCAACTGCTTTGGTACTGAAAGCTGGTCCTCCGGCAGGATGGCATTGTCAGCCCGATAACGGAACGTTTAATCTGATGTTCAACGGACGGAATTTCTTCCCCGATGCCGGTTCGTACTCGTATGGTGGCGACGAGGAGGTGACCCGTATGCGTGAATCATTCCGGCTAACCAGTATGCACAATACACTGACACTCGATAATAAAAACCTCGAAACAGCTGATAGTAAGTGTCTGTTGTGGGATGTGTCGGGCTCAACCGAAAAGCTGGTTGTCGAAAATCCTTCGTATAAAGGCTTGAATCACAGACGTTCGGTATTTTTCGTAGATAAAAAGTATTTTGTCATTGTTGACGAAGCCTACGGAACTGCTGCTGGGAAAGTAAGACTGCATTATCAACTATGCGAAGGCGATGTAAAATTAAATATCGCTGAAAACAAGGCATTTACACAATTCGACGATAACAACAATATTGTGTTGAAAACATTCTGCAATCAATCGCAGCAGATGGAAGAACAGGAAGGCTGGATTTCGTATAAAGCCAAACAGAAATCGCCAAGAAAAGCATTTTCGTTTGTGGTAGATAAAAAAACGACAGAGCCGGTACGCTACATTACGGTTATTTATCCGGATAAACAGGCAGCGAATGCACCCGAAATTAAAGCAGGATTTATAACCAAAAAGTTCGATGCTAAAAAAGGAGTATTTTTTGTGAAGATAAATGGAAAGAAAACGACATTGTCGTTTAAATTAGACTAAACATTTGTATAATAGTGTATTAAAATAAGTTTATTTTAAATGAGAGCCTTCAAAAAGACATTATTGTATTTCCTTTTACTATTTGTTTTAACAAACTGCAATGTTGCTGGTGAGAATGCTGCTGATAACCCGTTGCCAGTCAAAAAAATGTTATACGAATGGAATTTTAGTGAGTCCAATCCTTTGCATGATTTGAACGAACTAACACCCAATGTAAGCGTGGTTGCCGATCCTCTGGATCCGGCCAACAAGGTGATGCAGGTGATCCTGCCAAAAGGAGAATACCGCACCGAGGCAAGTGTGGGTGCTTCTTCTCCCCATTATTTTTATATAGATAAATCCACTGATTTAATAAACGGTGACGAAATTTGGGCAGGCGTAAGGATTTTAAAATATAAAGAGCCGTTTGGAGGCTCCAATACCAATGCGTCCATATTTCAGATAGGGCCGGTGCACAGAACCATTGACACTAAAAACGGATCGGGTCATTATCAATTATTGCTAAGTACCACCACGGATAAATGGAAATGGCGCGAATACACATCATCGTGTAACCCGGGTTATTACAATGACACCATATCTACGACAAGGTATGGGCAATGGGAGCGTTTCGTTTTCCATTTAAGATTCCGCAGCAACAATACCGGATTGATGGAAGTGTGGAAAAATGATGTTAAAATCTATTTCGCAGCTCGTCAGAATGGAGTTGAATATGACCGAACCCGTATCAAATGGGGAATGTATGTCGGCGCCGGAAATATAAATCATGAAACTGCTAAATGCTATTTTGACGATATAAAAATCGGGAATAGGAATGCAGGTTATGATGATGTAAATCCAAAATAAAAACAAACAAATAAATTTATTACATGAAACAAAAAATTCTTATTCTGAGTATTTTCATTACAGCTATTCATTTCAATACAATAGCCCAAAAAAACAGTAATAGTCCGGCACAGGTTGATTCCGACAAGAAAAGACTTTTATATTCCTGGACTTTTAGCGAGTCCAATCCACTACATGATTTAGCTGAACTTACACCGGATGTTACTGTGGTTGAAGATCCACTCGACCCGTCAAATAAAGTGATGCAATGTGTGTTGCCCAATGGTGAATATCGTACTGAAGCAAGTGTAGGTGCTAAATCTCCACACTATTTTTATGCTGATTCTATTGATTCAGCTCATGGTGATGAAATTTGGGTTGGATTCAGATTATTAAAATTCAATGAGCCATTCTCAGGCACAAATACCAATGTCTCCATTTTTCAAATAGGGCCGGTACATAACATCTACTTTCCGAAAAACGGGAAAGGTCATTATCAGTTAAGGTTAAGTACCACCACTGATAAATGGAAATTACGCGAATTTGAATCGATGTGTGATCCAAACACCTGTAATGATGATATTTCAGCCGTTAATTATGGGCAATGGGATCGGTTTGTGTTTCATTGTAAATTCAAAAGCGATAATACCGGAGTGTTTGAAATTTGGCGAAACGATGTGAAGATTTATTCTGCAACACGACAAAATGGTGTAAAAAATGCCCGAACGCGCGTGAAATGGGGAATCTATTTAGGTGCCGGAAATACGGAACACGAAACCCTGAAATGTTACTTCGACGATGTGAAAATTGGTGGTTCCAACGCAAATTATGATGTGGTTGTTCCGAGATAGAAATTTATTAAAAACAGATTCATACAAAAATGAAAAAATTAATCATTCTGGTTATCGTTTTTCTGGCAGTAATTCCGGTTGTTGCACAGCAAAAAAACAAAAAACAAACCCCCATTCAGATTCGCACAATCAATGCTGATTTTAACAAAACGCAAGGGGCAACAAAAACCGTTTGGCGTAAATGTATCGGTGCAGGACGTGCCAACGAAGGACTTCGCGCCGACTGGCAGGAACAACTCCGGTTGGTTAAAAAAGAATGTGGATTTGAGTATATCCGCATGCATGGACTGCTTCACGACGATATGGGTGTGTATTTCGAAGACAAAAAAGGGAATCCGGTTTACAACTGGCAATACATCGATAAATTGTACGATTTTCTGCTCGAAATTGGCATTAAACCTTTTGTTGAACTGTCGTTTATGCCCAAAGCGCTAGCTAGTGGCACCAACACCTGTTTTTGGTGGAAAGGCAACGTAACGCCTCCAAAATCGTACGATAAATGGTACGACTTTATCAAAGCGTTGACACAGCACTTCACGGAACGCTACGGACAGGACGAGGTGAAAACCTGGTATTTCGAAGTATGGAACGAACCGAATCTGAAATACTTTTTTACCGGAAGTATGGAAGAATATTTTAAACTTTACGATTACACAGCAAAAGCCGTGAAAAGCGTTTCGGCCGATTATCGTGTGGGAGGTCCGGCTACAGCCGGCAATGCATGGGTGACCGAAATGATAGAGTATTGTGCAAAAAATAACTGCCCTATTGATTTTATCACGACACATGATTATGCTGTAAAAAAAGGTCTGGTGGATGAAAATGGGTTCACGTCGCGTATTCTCATTGCTAATCCCAAAGCAATTACAAATAATGTAGTTGGGTCGTATCAGAAAATCAAACAATCAACCATGCCGAATCTTGAATTGCATTACACAGAGTGGAGCACTTCGCCGACGTCCGAAGACCCTGTACATGACTCCTATCATTCTGCAGCATTTATTCTGGATAAAATTAAGGGTACCGAAAATGCGGCTAACTCCATGTCGTATTGGGTGTTTACCGATATTTTCGAAGAAGCCGGAATACGTGCCACACCTTTTCACGGAGGCTTCGGCTTGCTGAATTATCAGGGAATTAAAAAACCAGCTTTTTTTGCCTATCAGTTTCTGAATCAACTGGGCGAAACAGAACTGGTAAATTCCGATTCGGCTTCGTGGGTATGCAAAAGTAAAAATGGCAATATCCAGGCACTTTTGTGGAATTTCACCATAACGCATCCCGGCGATAGTGTGGCCAATCAGGTTTACTACAAACGCGATTTGCCGGCAAAACCTGTCGGAAAAGTTCAGCTTAAATTGCAACAGGTTCCTATCGGAACATACCGATGCAAAATGTACAAAACTGGTTACAGGGTAAATGATGCCTACGCTACTTATTTCGATGAAGGTTCGCCTGCACAACTGTCGCGTGCTAACGAAAAGCGTATAAAAAGTATTAATAACGGGGAGCCTGTGTCTATACAAACAGTGAAAATCGATGAGTCTGGCAAATTTGACGACGAGTACGAAATTCGTCAAAACGACGTTTTACTGATAGTTATGGAAAAGTTGTAGAAATTTAAATCAAAAAAACGTCCGGAAATGATTTTGGACGTTTTTTTGTTTCAGTCAATTCACTTCAAATATAAATCGTATGAAAACCACGATTAGTAAAATATTCTTATTGCTTCTTTTATTTCTGAATCCGGTAAGTGTTTTTTCAGTAAAAACAATTGTCGGAATTCAGGGAGATCAGTTTACCATTAACGGGAAACTTACGTACGATGGTCGTTACTGGAACGGCTACAGGATTGAAGGATTATTGATGAATGCCCGGTTGGTACAGGGCATTTTCGATAATTTGAAAAAGGAAAATGATTCTCTTTTTGCTTATCAAGACACAAAGCAATGGGATGCGGAACGTAATAATAAAGAATTTGTGAGGTCGATGTGTACCTGGCATTCTTATGGTCTGAATTGTTTTACTCTCAATATGCAGGGTGGTAGTCCGGTGGGCTATGGAAGTTCAAAGTGTAAGAATCCGGCTTATAATGCCGATGGTTCGTTGATGGAACCTTACCTGCAACGTTTGAACCGCATTTTGAAAAAGGCAGATGAATTAAATATGGTAATCATTCTCGGACTGTTTTATTTTGGTCAGGATCAGTATCTGACGGACGAAAATGCAGTTGTTTGTGCAGTGGATAATATGATTGACTGGCTTCTGAAAAAAGGGTACAGGAATGTTATGATCGAAATTGCCAACGAAACAAATTACACATCGTACGATCATGAAATACTGAAACCTCAACGGATTCATGAACTGATTGAAAGAGTAAAATCAAAATCACGCCACGGACACCGTTTGTATGCCGGTACCAGTTTTGCCGGAAAAGTGGTTCCTGCCTCCAATGTAGTAAAAGCCTCCGATTTTTTACTGATTCATGGCAACGGAGCTTCCAGGCCTGAGCAAATTATCGAGCTGATAAAAAAAACACGTGCCGTTGATGGATATAAACTTGTTCCATTGGTCAATAACGAAGATGATCATTTTGATTTCGAGAATGAGGAGAACAATTTTATTGTTTCTGTTAAAAATTACTGTTCCTGGGGATATTTCGACTATCGAATGAAGGGAGAAACAGATTACAGGGAAGGTTTTCAGAGTGTACCTGTTGACTGGGGAATTAATTCCGATCGAAAAAAAGCATTTTTCAATCTGGTTAAAACCATTACCGGTACGAAATAACATTTCTTTGCATTGACATTATTTTGTTGTTTAATGATTTTTGGAAAGTCAGCAATTATTTGCTGTATTTCAGCGGCTATCAGATTACAATATAAATACATTGTGAGTAGTTTCAACACTGTTGAATTATTTTTGAACGACAGCGAAACTCAGAAAACTCTTGTTGCAGTAATTTTGTATCGTCAATAAATTTAGTACGATGCAAAAAACACTTACGCTCCTGCTTTCTCTTTTATTCTTATCAAACTCATTGGTAAAAGCGCAGCTATTTTCGTTTGAGGATAGTATTGTGCCTTCAGGTTGGACGGTTAGCACATCGCCGACTCTGTCTGTTTCGGGTACAAAATACAAACTTGGCACTAAATCGCTGTGCTGGACATGGCCTGTCGGCTCCAAAATGACAGTTGCAAATCCAACTGGATTGAATGCTGCATCAACCAACAGTTCGGGTGGTATATATTTGTGGATTTACAACACAACTCCCAATACTGGAAAACTTGTTTTTTCGTTTCTTAATAGTCTCGATCAGGTAAAATGTTCAATCAATTTCAATCTGAACTTTACAGGATGGCGTTGCATGCTGGCTTCGTTTACAGCCGATATGAAGCACGATAAATCACTGTTGTCGAAAATGACCATTCAAGCGCCTTCAACTACAGGAGGAACACTTTATTTTGATCATATCGAATTTCAAACTTCGGTGCGGTGGGATAGGATGACAGATGCACAATACACCATAACACAAAGCGATGCTGCTGTTGATTTTTGGGGAATAAGAAAGAACGGAAATTTTCCAGCTACCATTCCTGTTGCTACCCAGACTCAGAAAAACGGAGTAGATACGGTTATTCGTCGACTGGAAGAATGGTATCTGTCTACAGGAAAATATGCATCAAATACTTTTTTTAATTATCGAAAGAAAGCAGTAAATGATGATATTTCCTCTGTAAATTCCTTTAATAACCTTAAAGCAAATTTTAAAACAACATCGACTACTACCGTTGGAACTGTAGTAATAGGCGAAGGATTGTACCCTGAAAATCTTACCTCTGTGAATGGGACTTCAGTTAAAAACTTTCGTGATGTGGCAGAAGGTCCCATGCTCTGGCTGGCTTATGACTACCGCCTGAATGCCGGACGTACCGACAGTAAAACCCGCTGGTTAAATCTTATTGACTGGTTTTATGATCAGGGATGGGCCGATGGCAGTTCGATGGGTGGTTTGTTTGGCGACAAATTGCGAAGCTCAGGATATTTTAATTCCATTATTCTCATGCGAAACGAGTTGGATGCCACAAGATTACAACGGGAATTAACCACGCTGAACTGGTTTTCGTTGTGGGGAGTTACAAATATGCCTTTTGATATTCCGGGCGATAATGCCGACCATATTCGTGCTTTGTGTATAGCCAAGCTGGCTTATGCGGTTTTGCAACCCGATGCTGATAAAAAAGCAATGGCCATGACAAATCTGAAAAACTATTTTAATAATGCCTTTTCAGTTGCGCACGGATTTTTAGATACATTTAAACCCGACTATTCAGGCTATCATCATGCCGGAACTTATCTTACACAATACTACCCGGATGCTCTTTATACTGCATCACTAATGTATTATCTGCTGCACGACACACCCTATGCGCTTTCCGATTCAGTTTACAATACACTGAAGAATTGTATACTGACATGGCGTTTAACAGCATCGGAATATGACGTTCCGACAGCCACTTGTGGCCGATTCCCGACGGGAACGGAATATGTTGAACAAATCATGCCTGCATTTGCTTACCTTGCACTTTCGCGTCCGCAGCCCGATACTGAACTGCTTGCTGCATTTGGTCGGCTTTGGAAACCTACTGTTTCGCCACTTATCGACCAACTGAAAAATGCAGGAGTCGGAATTTCGCACCGCACCACATTGGGCGAAACTGAACTTTGTCTGGATGCTGTGAATCTGAAAGTTGCTGCTGAGGCGAATCCTAAGAAATCGTTTTATTTACCTTACTCCGGTTTACTTGTAAACAGAAATAACACCGGATTGATTACCGTTAAAGGATTCAGTAAATACATTTGGGATTACGAATCGGGATTGCCTTCTGATAATTTGTATGGACGATATCTGAGTTATGGACAAATTGAATACACAAACTGGATTACTAAACGCCGGAATAACAATTACAGTTCGGCCGACTGGGACTGGAGCCGTATTCCGGGAGCAACGACAAAATATCTGAGTAAAACCGCACTGACATATACTTCCAGTGTGCTTCACCGCAACTTTTCCGATCGTATATTTCTTGGAGGTACCGGATTGAGCGACACTCTGGCCGTTTTCGGCATGCAATTGCATGATAATGCGTTCGACAAAACTTTTTATGCCAATAAATCGGTATTTTGTATGGGGAATGTGCTGGTTTGTCTGGGTACCAATATAGCAAACAGTGATAAAACAAACAGAACAGAAACAACACTGTTTCAGCAGGAACTGAAAACCGGTGAAACAGTAAAACTAAACGGGACAACACTAACAGCAACCTCAACCGGAAACGTATCGCCTGTAATTCGCGATAATATAGGGAACCGTTTTATCGTTAAAACAGGAACAGTTGATGTTGTAAAAACCAACGCCATGTATGCTGCTGTTATCAATCATGGTTATTCGCCCGGAAACGTTTCGTACCGTTACTTTCAGCTATTACAAAGCAACGATACAGAGGAGGCTAAATATCTCAATGAAAGCACCTGTCCGATTGAAGTTGCCCGTCAGGATAATGTGGCACACATCGTAAGACAAAAAAATGATAAAATACATGGTTATGTCATTTTTAATGCGGCATCCGTGCTAAACGATGTCTGGATCAATAAGGTGAATATGCCATCGGTTATTTTATTCAGGGAGAATTCAGATAATCGCTTACAGCTGTCAGTGTGCGAACCGGACATGAGAAGAACCAGTGCAACTAATTTGTCTAAACTCGATAAAGATCTGGAAAAGGAAATGGGGTTACCTGCCAACTACGAAATTACACTCAACGGATTATATCAGCTGGATGGCGATCATGCGGGCGTTAGTTTAACAAACGCCGAATCGACCACAAAAATCGCCTGGGTGGTTCAGGATGGAAAATCATATTCCATTCAGCTTAAATCACTTGCATCGGGCGTTGACACCCTGCTTACCGAAAATGCATTTAATCTTTTTAATTCGGCTACAAAAAATGTATTTATCGTCAATGCCACCGATGGAGGTAATTTTCAGTTACAATTATATTCTTCCGACGGAAAAATGATCAGACAGGAAAAACAGGCGGCATCGCCTTTTGCTCTGAATTTATCGTCGTTCAAAAGCGGAATTTATCTCGTAAAACTGACCAATACGATGACCAGTAAAACAATCAAATTTATAGTTCAATAAGTATCATTCAATGAGAAAATCAGTATTTCTATTTCTTCTGAGTTTTGCCTTTGCAACACTGAATGCTCAGATATATTCGTTCGAAAAAAACGTGTTGCCTGTTGGAATGTCTGCTAACGGAGGTAATCTGAGTATTAGTATTCAACTGTATAAGTTAGGAACCAAATCGCTTTGCTGGGAATGGAATGCCGGTTCACAACTTCGTATGCAGGCGCCCGAAGGTTTAGATGCTGCTTCGAAAAGCGGTTCGGGCGGAATGATTGTGTGGCTTTATAATCCTTCGAAAACTGACAAATTCCTGAAAATTTCTTTTCTGGATAAAAATGATAATGTAAAATTTTCGCAACAGGTTAAACTGGCATTCAAAGGCTGGAGATGTATAAATTTTGCATTTGTAGCCGACTGTAAACACGATAAATCGCCTCTCGTTGCCTGTGTGCTCACAGCTCCTGATCTTGCTTCGGGTAAACTATACCTGGATTATGTGGAGTTTACAAAATCAGTGAAATGGGACAGGATGTCCGATGATCAAATTACATTGAACCAAAATCCGATCACGCCGGATTTTATGGAAATTCGTTCGACAGGCGATGTAACACCAACGCCTGTAGTTTCGGATGAACGCAAACTGGCTACTGAAACCATTATCAAACGTCTCGACGACTGGTATTTATCCACAGGTGCTTTTCCACTCTCCCCTGCATATATACTTCGCAAAGATGCTGTCAACCGACAAATAAGAATGGGACTAACCAAAAACACGCAAGATTTGAATCTCACAAGACGTGATGATGGAACAATTGCTGCAGCCGGATTATTCCCCGATTATTTACCTTCTGTCATCGATGGAGTTGCTATCCGGAAATTTCGCGATGTAATGACCGGAAGTATGATGCCTCTGGCATACGACTTCAGAGTGAATGGTACTGAACAAAGCAAACAACGTTACATCAATCAACTTGATTGGTTCAATGAACAGGGTTGGGCCGATGGTAGTGCACTTGGCGGAATGAACTTTGAAAAATTACGAAGTGCCGGTTATTTTCATTCGCTTTTTCTGATGCGTAATCAGTTGGATACTGCTCGATTGAGCAGAGAGTTGAATACGCTAAACTGGATGAGTAAATTTGGTAAAGCCAATACGCATTTTGAATTTAAAGGAGAAAATGCCGACGATTTACGGGCGTTGGCTATAGCGAAACTGGTTTTTGCTTTGATGCAACCTGAAACAGGTAAACGCGATGCTGCGTTGAATGCTCTCACAGCATATTTCAATAACTCGTTTGCCATTGCTCCCGGATTGCTCGAAACATTTAAACCCGACTATTCAGGGTTTCATCATGCGGCATCTTATTTTACACAATATTATCCCGAGGCTTTGTATGCAGCTGCCTGGGTGTATTATTTGTTGCACGACACTCCTTATGCACTTAGCAATCAGACTTATACAAATATTAAAAATTGTCTGTTGACTTATCGCACTGTATGCTCGCTTTACGATGCTCCGGTAAGTACTTGCGGCAGGTTTCCGCTTGGGGGACAATTTTTAGACGATACTATGCCTGCTTTTGCTTACCTGGCATTGGCTAATAAACAACCTGATAATGAGCTATTGGCAGCATTCTCGCGTTTGTGGAAACCCGAAGAATCGCCACTGAAAGAAAACTTTTCGACTTCTAATACAGGAATTTGCCTTCGTACTACCTTGGGCGAAACTGAATTATGTCTGAAAGCTGCGTCCTTAGCAGTTCAAGCAGAAAAGGCTCAAATTAAAGGCTTGTTTTTACCTTATTCAGGTTTACATATTCATCGCAATACAACCAATTATGTCGCTATTAAAGGATATAGTAAATATATTTGGGATTACGAAGCATCTGCCACCGAAAATCTGTGGGGACGATACCTGAGTAACGGGCAATTAGAATACACTAATCTGACGTCGGGACGTAAAAATAATGCATATTACCGTGTTGACTGGGATTGGAGCCGCATTCCCGGAACAACCGCTAAATACCTGCCAAAAGAGAAAATTACTTTTGGAAATGGAGTAAGTCACAGGAATTTTTCAGATAAAACATTTTTAGGAGGAATTGCATTCAACGATACTGTTTCCATGTTTTCGGTACAATTACACGATATTGCTTACGACAAAACTTTTACGGCCGACAAATCGGTGTTTTGCTTTGGAAATATATTAGTGTGTCTTGGAAGTAACATTAACGACAGTGCACGAACGGTACGAACTGAAACCACCCTGTTTCAGAACGATGTACGGAAGGGCGAGCAATTATTGCTCAATGGAAAAAAAATAAAAAAACAAACCGAAAATTTACAAAAGCCTGTTCTGACCGACAATATCGGGAACTGCTTTATTGTAAATGAGGGAGTTGTGGATATTATTCAGAAGGATAGTATGGCAACCGCCGTTATCAATCACGGCACGGCTCCTGTCGACAAAAAATACAGTTATTTTATGCTTTTGCAGGCCGACAAAAAGCAAATTGCCCGAATTTCCAACGAAAAGAACTGCCCGCTCGCTGTAGAGCGTAACGACAAATCAGCTCAGATTGTTGCCGATAAAACCTCGGGAGTGCGTGCTTATGCTATTTTTAATAAAGACAGTGTGCTGAATGATTTGTACGTTTCGAAAGTTAATATCGCTTCGCTTCTGATGCTAAAACCAGATACCAACGGATCATTAATTATTACACTGAGCGATCCGGATATGCATCGTCCTTCGGCTACAAGCCTTCAAACGCTCAACCATGATATAGAAGCAGCACCGTCACGATCATTTAACTACGAACTGCAGCTGAAGGGAAACTATGCTGCTGAGATACCCGACGAAAACATAAAAATTATTCAGAAAGAAGATAAAACCATTGTTTCGTTGAAAGTAATAAACGGTGCTACCTATAAAATGAAACTCCGGAAACTGAAGTAAAACCAACATAAATATGAACAAACGAAAACTCTTAGCGTACATTATGCTTGTTGTTATTCTTATTTCAACTGCTTGGTATACTTTTGCTATGAAATATAATAGCTATACTCCAAAGCCAAATCTGGTTATTATACAGGTTAATGGGCTTACAGCTGGAATGTTAAGTTGCTATGAAAGTAGTCGTAATCAAACTCCAAATATTGACCTGCTTGCTTATCAGGGCAAAAAATATTTGAAATGTTTTGCCAACTCAAATTTCAGTTCCAATAAAGATAGTTTCAATAAATACACTTTGCAAGCAAAAACAGATTTACAGAATTCAGGCTATCAAATAGCAGAATTTTCAAATTTATCCGATAAAAAATTTTCGGAAGCTATGATGAAAGGATATAGTACCGATAGGTGTACTAATGATGCAATTAATTTTGTAAAAAAATTTTACCAAAACACTCCTTTTGCCGTTTTTATGAATTACGGTTCGCTCACATCCGATACTATAATTGCAGCCCGCCATACCGAATTATCATATTTGGGCTATAATACATCATTGTATGCTATTGATGAAAATATCGGACGGCTTTTCAAATTTTTCGAAGATATGGGAATTGCCGATAATACGGTTTTTGTTTTTATGGCTACAACCAATCAAACAAGTAGGAATCCACTGCCTTTGATTGTACGATATCCGTCAAAAATACAGCCTAACTCCGTTTCGGCAACACATTGCAAGTGCTCCGATATTTTTCCGGCAATTTATTCTATGGCAACTATAAAAATAAAAAGCTAAAATCAGCATTTTTCGACTTGAAAAATTGGAAAAATCAACAACAACGTAATATATTTCAACATGACAAAAATTGTATTAGCTCATTGCTGATTAATTTTGCACTCAGTAAATAATTCATTTTCAGTTTAAAACTTTTCAATTAAGATACACAGTATGAGAAAAATCATTTTATTCGTAATGGTGGTTTCAATTACCACACAATTAATGGCTGCAACTTTTTATGTTGACCCGACTAACGGACAGGATTCAAACAACGGAACATCGTGGAAAACAGCCGTAAAATCCATTAGCACAGCTGCTTCACTTGCCTCGGCAAACGCAGGAGTGGATAATGTTTTTGTTAAGGCCGGAATCATCACGGCTACCGGCGCATTGAAACTCACAACAGACAATTATTATGGCGGTTTTGCCGGAACAGAATCCAAACCCGAACAACGTATCCTGGCCGATCTGGATGGAAACGGAACTACTGATGCGTGGGAGTTTAAAACCCCAACCGTTTATCAGGTAAATTACAACAATACGGCCATTAATGGTGCTGCCGCATTGTTCGATGGATTTACCATTCAGCACAAAGGCGAACGCAGCAACGCTTACATGTCGACGATTATTGTACCGATTGGTGGAACAATTCAGAATTGTACGTTTTCGGAGTGTAACCTTACCTACACTGCAATGGTTATTGCCAATGGAGGTTGTATTGTTAAGTCGCAGGGAACGGTTAACAATTGCTTATTCGTGAATAATACAATTTCAGCAGCGATAGCAGCTGATACTAAAATTTCACCAATTCTTGATTTAGTGCTCACAAATACTTCAAACAAATCGCTGGCAAGTGGTTGTGTTATTCGAAGCAATAAAATTAAGATTGATAACAGCGCTGCAACTACCACATGCAAATATATCAGAGGTTTGGCTATCAATGTATCAGCCGTAACTTCAACGCCTAAATCCGAAGCTGCTGTGAAAAACTGCCAGGTTTACAACAACGACTTTGTATACTATGGCAATGATAGTAGTCCGATAGCTGAAAATGCTTCGGTGGCAGGTTGTCTGAATTATTCGACCAGCAACTCGGTTGTTACGTTCGAAAACTGCACTTTTGCATCAAATAAACTTACCGATACCCGTAATGCCGTTTTGCTTGTCATAGCTAACGGTAAACCCGAAGATCCAATGCAGTATAAAGTTGTAAACAATGTTTTCTGGAACAATCAATTAACACTTTCGGCTACTGAAGTAACAAAATTAATCGCTCTCACGTCATCGTCAAATCAGAATAAGGGCACTGTAGTTACCAACAACATTATGGAAATAAAAATGGCAGGAAACTGGGGTGCTGATCTTGTATTGGACAAAAATATAATCGATTTGGGTAAATCAAATACCGGAAAAAATGGTCCTGCATTTAAACGTCCTACTACAGTTTGTGGCATACCCGAAGATGACAGCGCTGCAAAAGCCGACTGGGCACTTACATCTGCTTCGTATATTACAGGCAAAAAGCTTTAAAATGAATACTTTAATTTCTGAATAAATAATATTTGAGTCCACTCCGAAAAGTCCGAGCAGACGATTTTAGTTGATTAATAATTTGTTTTAAAAAAAGTCATATAATTGGGTGAAATAACCCGAAAAAAGTTCTTTGAAATATTGCGTATATCATTATT